>Ga0111538_10001397_pt1 | contig 33877 bp, 34 predicted proteins | sample SoiMethybrSBSTD1_FD_79669 | JGI IMG/M metagenome (GOLD analysis project Ga0111538, IMG submission 79669) | Bulk soil microbial communities from a Populus tree surrounding site in Tennessee, USA - Soil MetaG P. TD hybrid SBSTD1 (version 2)... | ecosystem: Environmental > Terrestrial > Soil >...
CTGGATGGCGGGCACGAGCTCAAGCTCTCGCGGAGTTACCGCGACCGGCTGGAGCGCATCCTCGGCAAGCACTGAGCCCGCGCCGGCTCAGCAGTCGGCGGAGGCCTCGCAGGACGGGGGCGGCGGCGACTCGCGCGGTTCCTCGCTGCACCAGCCGAAGAAGAGCTGGAACATCACGATGAGGAGCGCGGAGAAGGCGTCCATGTGCCGCATTCTAGGCGCGACCCGACACGCGGTATCCTGCCGCGGCCCACGTTCCGGCGCGCCGGCGGCGCGTTTCGTCGCAGCCCGCCCCCGGATTAAGCTCACGCGGGGATGAACGCACCGGAGCCCATCGTCCTTTCGGTCGAGTTGCCGGCGGCCCCCGAAACGGCCTTCGAGCTCTTCGCGTCGCGGTTCTCCGAGTGGTGGCCGGTCGCGACGCATTCCCTGTCGCGCGAGACGGCAACGATATGCCGCATGCAGTGCAAGACGGGCGGGGCGGTCGAGGAACTGTCGCCCGACGGCACGCGGCATCGATGGGGAACGGTCGAGATCTACGAGCGTGGCCACCGCCTGCGTTTCAGCTGGCATCCCGGGCGCGAGCCCGACTCGGCGCAATGGGTGGACGTAAGCTTCGAGCCCACCAGGTCCGGCAGCCGCGTGACTCTCACGCACGGGGGCTGGGAAGCGCTGGGCGAAATCGCGCCGATCCTTCGCCGCGAGTATGCCGGTGGCTGGCGGCACGTCTTCGGCGACATTTACGCGAGTTTCGCGCGCGGCGGCTAGCCGATCTCCTTCATCCGCTCCGCGGGCACCTTCGGGAACGGCGGAAATTCCTGCGACGTGCCCTTGAAGAGTGCCACCGTGAGTTCCGCGCGCCGCGTGCCGTCGTGCACGGCAATGCGGTGAGGCTTTCCCGGCTCGTAGCCTTCCCAGAGCGACACCCCGGCGTAGGCGCCGTCCTTGCGCAGTATGTAATAGGTCATGTCCATGAAGCGCAGGCGATCCTTGTCGCCGCCGTAGTTCCTGACGATGCGCTTCAACGCGTCCATCCCGGCTTCCTGCGGCGACATGCCGTGGCGCATGTTCTCCACGATCGTGTGCGCGCCGGCCACCTTGATGTTCTCCTCGCCGCTCCCGGTGGCCCCGGCCGAGCCGACGTCCTGGTCGGTGTAGCAGCCTGCGCCGATGACCGGCGAGTCGCCAAGGCGTCCCGGCAGCTTGTAGGCGAGGCCGCTCGTCGTCGTGATGCCCGACATCTCCCCTTTTTCATTGAGCGCGGAACAATGGATGGTCCCGGTCGGCGGGAAGAGCACCTTGCGGATCGCCGCGGTCCTGTACTCAGGCTCGATGCCGAGGTCCGCGGCGCGCTCGGCGAGCCGGCGAACACCCTCCTGCCACCTTTCGTCCGCGGCGATGTTCTCGGGTGCACGCCAGTCCGGGTGCGCGAGTCCGGGTCCCCACCAGTCGTCGCTCGAGTGAAACTCCTTCCAAAGTAGCCAGGTCTTGCGCGAGCGCTCTGTGAGGAGGTTCTCGCGGGGGAAGCCCATCGCGACGGCGAAGCGCTCGGCGCCTTCGCCGACGATCATCACGTGACCCGTGTGCTCGATGACCGCCTTCGCGACCATCGACACGTTCCGGATGTTGCGCACGCCGCCGACCGATCCGGCCCGCCGAGTCGGTCCGTGCATGCAGCAGGCATCGAGCTCGACGACGCCTTCCTCGTTGGGAAGGCCACCGAATCCCACGCTGTCGTCATTGGGATCGTCCTCGGGGCCCTTGACCACGCGGATCGCCGCATCGAGCGTGTCACCACCGGCCTTCAGGAAGCCGTAGGCGGCGTCGAGGTATTCGAATCCGTTGCCCGCGGAAACGATGATGGGCCGCGGCCCTGCGGACGTGGTGCCGCCCGGGGATTGCTGTGCCTCGGCGGACGCGGCAACTCCAGTGCCTGCAAGGGCCAGCGATCCGGCCACCGTAGTCGTGATGAAGTCGCGCCGTGAAATTTCCATCCTACTCCCCGGGATGCGGCGGATGCCGCCGACGATTACTGCCTGAGCGCCCAGTCGACGACGGTCGCCTGGATCGTTTCCCCGAGGCCGTTTTGCGCGCCCGGGTGATTGACGAATACGACGACCGCGTACGCCTTGCCCGACACGCCCGTGACATAGCCGGCGAGGCAGCTGACGTCCTTGAGAGTACCGGTCTTCATGCGGATGCGACTCGGGTCGTCGACGTTCTGGAAGCGCTTCTCGAGCGTGCCGTCGAGACCGCCGAGCGAGAGCGAGGTGAGGAATTCCGGCGCGAAGCGGCTCTGGCGCGCGCCGACCAGGAGCTTTGCCATGCTGTCCGCCGAGATCTTCGCCTCGCGCGAGAGCCCCGATCCGTTGCCCAGCACGAGCTCGGGAAATTCGAGCCCGCGAGTCTTGAGCCAGCCAACGATCGTCGAATCGCCCGCCGCCGTCGTTGCCGGCGTTCCGTTCATCTCGGCCGCGATCGCAAGCACCAGCGAGCGCGCCATCATGTTGCTCGAGTACTTGTTGGTGACGCGCACGATCTCCGAGAGGGGCTCGGACTCGTGTGTCAGCAGGAGCCGCGCCGCCGGCGGCGTCGGCGCGCGCAGCATGCCGCCGCGGAACTGTCCGCCGAGCTGGCGCCACAGCGTCACGAACGTGCCGTAGGCGTACTGTGCGGGCTCCATGATCGCAAGCCGCTGCGACTGCGCGCCGCAGCTCGCGGACAGGCGCCCGGATGCGACGACGCGGTCGGGCTTCGACGGCTCGATCTGGTAGGAAACCTGGTTGTTGCGTCCGACGCAGCGGCCACTCACGAGCTTGATGCGGTTCTCGACGACGAGGCCATCGGGGTACGGTTGGATCGTGAGGTCGATTCCATCGCCGTCGTCCGAAGGGCGGATCGTGAAATCGGACGACTGCCAGTTGACGAGCATCGCGTCCGGCAGGACGTTGTACGTTCGCCAGAACTTGCCGTCGAAGTCCTCGGGCCGCTCGTTAGCCGCCGTGAACCGCGTCTGGTCGATGACGATGTCGCCTTCGATCGCGCGCAGCCCCGTCTGCCGCAGGTCGTTCACGAAGCGCCACCAGCGCTCGATCGTAAGGAGCGGATCGCCACCGCCCTGGAGATAGAGGTTGCCCTTCAGCACGCCCTTGACGATCGGCGCATCCGCATAGGCGCGCGTCTTCCAGGCATAGGCGGGACCCAGCAGGTCGAGCGCCGCCCAGGTCGGCAGCAGCTTCATCGTCGAAGCGGGTGAGCGGGGCATCGTGGAATTGAGAACGAGCAGTGAGTTGCCGTTCGCGGCATCCCGTACGACGATGCTGACGCTCGCTTCCGGCACGTTCTCCCGGGTCAGCACGGCGCGGGTTGCGGGCGGCAGGTCGTCGGCGAATCCGGGCGTCGCGAGGAGCGCCCCGACCAGCACCAAAGGGAACCCCGGCCTCATTAGGTGCCATACTAATGTGCATGGATGCAACTTGCAGGTATCGGCGCAGTCTCACCGCTGCAGCGAATCTTCTTCCCGGAGCATCCATGAACACCCCGATGCGCCGGCTTATGCCGGCCTTGTTGCTTGCCCTCATCGTCGCCTGCACCGAGCGGGCGCCCGTCGCACAGGAGGCGCCGCCGCCCACGGCGGCCGCGCAGGACGCAGCAGCGAACGCCGCAGCGAAGCCGGCGACGCCCTACGTGGCCGACTCGCTTCCAAATTTTGCGGGCCTCGTCGATGCCTACGGCCCGGCCGTCGTGAACGTGAGCACCATCACGGGCGCGCGCGACGTGCGCGGCAACGGCCCGGAACTTTCACCAGACGACCCGTTCTATGAATTCTTCCGCGGCTTCGGCTTCGGCGGGCCGCGCGGGGGGCAGGTCCCTCCGTCGCGTGGCGAGGGCTCGGGCTTCGTGATCAGCCCCGACGGCTACATCCTGACGAATGCGCACGTCGTGGACGACGCGAACGAAGTGACGGTGCGCATGACGGACCGGCGCGAATACCGCGCCAAGGTCGTCGGCATGGACCGTCGCACCGACGTCGCCGTGCTCAAGATCGATGCGAAGAGCCTGCCGGTCGTGCAGGTCGGCGACCCGCGCGGCCTCAAGGCCGGCGAGTGGGTGATTGCGATCGGCTCGCCGTTCGGCTTCGAGAACTCGGTCACTGCGGGCATCGTGAGCGCGACAGCGCGCTCACTTTCCGACGCGTACACGCCGTTCATCCAGACCGATGTCGCGGTGAACCCCGGCAACTCGGGCGGGCCGCTCTTCAACCTCAAGGGCGAGGTCGTCGGGATCAACTCGCAGATCTACAGCCGGACCGGCGGCTACCAGGGCGTCTCGTTCGCGATCCCGATCGACGTCGCCATGGACGTGAAGAACCAGCTGGTGACGACCGGCCACGTGCAGCGCGGCCGCATCGGCGTCACGATCCAGGAAGTCAATCAGCCACTCGCGGACTCGTTCAGGCTCTCGCGCCCGCGCGGCGCGCTCGTGAGCCAGGTCGAGAGCGGCGGTCCGGCCGAAGACGCGGGCCTCAAGCCCGGCGACGTGATCCTCGCGGTCAACGGCCACGACATCGAGCGTTCGAGCGAGTTGCCGCCGCTCGTCGCGGCCATCAAGCCCGGCCAGCAGGCGACGCTCACGATCTGGCGCGACAAGTCCGAGAAGTCGGTGCGCATCAAGATCGCCGAGCTCGAGGACGAGCCAACAGTCGCGTCGAACGACGCCCCGACGAACGCGGACACCGGCAAGCTCGGCCTCGCCGTGCGGCCGCTCACCGGCAACGAGCAGAAACAGCTGCATACCGCCGGCCGGCTCGTGGTCGAGGATTCCGACGGCCCGGCGGCGATTGCGGGTGTCGAGCGCGGCGACGTGATCCTCGCGGTGAACGGCGCCCCGGTGGGCTCGGTCGGCGAGTTCCGCAAGGCCGTCGACTCCTCGGGCACGACCGTCGCGCTCCTCATCCAGCGCGACAACGCGCAGATATTCGTGCCGGTCCGGGTCGAGTCCTGATGCCCCGAACCGCCGCCGCGACCATCGCATGGGCGTTGATCGCGGCGGCGGCCGCCTCCAGGGCCGCGGAATCCCCGCGCGCCGCGGGCTCGACGTTCCGCGACTGCGACGTCTGCCCGGAAATGGTCGTGATTCCCGCGGGCAGCTTCATGATGGGCACGCCCGGCGCGGAGAAATCGCCGGGCGCAGACGCGGCCGAAGGCGACGTCGGCGTCGTCGAGATCCGGCAGGCCTTCGCGATCGGGCGTCGCGAGGTGACGCGCGCTGAGTACGCAAGCTTCCTGGCGGACAGCGGCCACGAGCCGCTCGAGGGCTGCCGCGTCTGGGACGGTACGCTCGGCCGCTTCAGCGATGACAGTCGCCGCGGCTTCAGCGACGTTGCGACGCCGGCGGTTCCTTCCGACGAAATGCCGGCGAGCTGCGTCTCCTTTGCGGATGCCGAGGCATACGTGCAGTGGCTCGCCGCGAAGACGCAGTCGGCTTACCGGCTCCCGTCGGAAGCCGAGTGGGAATACGCGGCGCGCGCGGGCAGCCGGACGCTGCGCCCCTGGGGCGACGAGGCAGAGGACGGCTGCGATTTCGCGAACACCTATGACCTCGTGGCTGCGGCGCGCTATCGCCTCGGCTGGCCCGAGGCCGCCTGCCGTGACGGCTACGCCGACCTCGCGCCCGTCGGCAAGTTCGGTGCGAACGCATTCGGCCTCTACGACATGATCGGTAACGTGCGCGAGTGGGTGCAGGATTGTTCGACGGGCAGTTACGCCGGGCGGCCGCGCGACGGACGCGCCTGGGAATGGATCGGAGGCTGCGGCGAGCGCGTGCAGCGCGGAGGCAGCTGGCTCACGCCGCCGGCCGAGAGCCGCAGCGCCTATCGCGCGGCCGCGCCGGCGGCTGAGCACGCGGGCGACACCGGCTTTCGCGTCGCGCTCGGGTTTGCGCCGAAGGATCGCGAGCAGAAATGAGGACGGCGGCGGTCCTTGCGGCGCTCGTCCTCGCGGCCCCGCCAGCGCTCGCGCAGGAGTCGACGCCCGCGGCAGCGGCACGCGACTGCGAAACTTGCCCGGCGCTCGCGCTGGTGCCGCCCGGCCAGTTCATGCTGGGCTCGGCGCCCGATGCGCCCGAGCTCGATGCCGCGACCGGCGAGTCGCCGGCCGTCGAGCTTTCGTTCTCGCGGCCGTTCCTCGTCTCGAAGCGCGAGATCACGGTGGGCGAGTTCCGCCGCTTCGTGGCCGCGACGGGCGCCCAGTTCGCGCCTGGCTGCCGCGTGTGGTCCGGCGGCCAGTGGGTGCAGGACCACGACCGCGGATGGCAGGACCCCGGCTTTGCCGGAGCGCCGCGCGACGACGAGCCCGTCGTCTGCGTCAGCTGGGACGACGCGCGCGCGTATGCCGAATGGCTCTCGACCGAGAGCGGCAAGCGCTACCGGCTTCCTTCGGAGGCCGAGTGGGAATACGTCGCGCGCGGCGGCACTTCTTTCCCGCGCTACTGGGGCGAGCACGATTCGCGTGAGGACCTCGCGCTCTCGCTTGCCTGCGACAACGCGAATGTCTACGACGCGTCGGCGGTCGATGCGCTCCGCCTGCCGTGGCCAAATGCGCGTTGCAGCGACGGCGCGCCCGCGCTCGGGCCAGTCGCCCAGTACAAACCGAATGCCTTCGGCGTGTTCGACATCATCGGCAACGCGCGCGAGTGGGTGATGGACTGCTACACCGCCAGCTACGCGGGCCGGCCGCTCGACGCGCGCGCATGGACCTGGCAGGGCGGCTGCGAGCTGAAGGGCGTGCGCGGCGGGTCCTGGGCGAGTCGGCCGCGCGATGCACGGGCACCCGCCCGCGGCGCGGAGCCGACGGGACGCCGGCAATCCGACCTCGGCTTTCGCGTCGCACGCGACTACGAGTAAAGCCGGATCTTCTTCCAGGCTCCGTGCTTCCAGCGCAGCCACAGCGCCGTCCCGATCGAAAGCACGTACACGAGGATCGCACACCATCCGCCGGTCGCGCCGAGGCCGAGGCCCGGGACATTCCTGAACCAGCCCTGGCCCGGCGCGAAGGTCAGGTAGTGCGTGAGCGGCAGGAAGAGAAGCGTCCCGCAGGCAAGCACGATGAGCGCCGGGACGCGCGCGTCGCCGGCGCCGCGGAGGCAAAATGCGCTCGCGAAATTGACGCCGTCGAAAAACTGATAGGCCGCGGCCAGCCAGAGCAGCGATGAGCAGAGCGCGATCACTTCGGTGGCCCGCGGATCGGCGGCATTGACGAAGAGCGGCACGAGCCAGTCGCCGACGAGCGCGATCACGATGCCGATTCCGCCCATGTAGCAGGCGACGATCGCGATGATCCGGTTGCCGAGCCGTTCGGCCCAGCCGTGGTCGCCCCCGCCGATCGCTTGGCCGACGAGGGTCGTGCCCGCGAGCGCGAGCCCGATTCCGGGCATGTAGGCGATCGCCGTGAAAATGGTGACGATCTGCGTCGCGGCGCCGTCCACGACGCCGACCTGCACCTGCATCAGCTGGAAGAGGGCGGCCGCGCCGAGGTCGGCGCAGGCGGTCATCGCCATCGGCAGGCCGAGCGCGATGAGCGCGACGACTCGGCGAAGGTCCGGGCGCCACGTGAGCTGCGGCGCGAACCGATCGGTCTCGAACGCGAGAATCATCCGGATCGCGAGCCCGACGCCGACCAGCTCCGCGACCGTCGTCGCCCAGGCCGCGCCTGCCATGCCCCAGCCGAGGTTGAAGATGAAGACCTGGTTCAGCACGGCGTTCGTGCCGAGCACGACGAGGCCGACCGCGAGCGTCGTGCGCGTCCGGCCGATGCCGTTGAAGAACGCGTTCGCGGCCCAGAGCGCGGCCGCGAGCGGCCCGCCGACCATGCGCGGGATCCAGAACTGGATCGCAAGCGCCTCGACGTCCGGGGCGAGCCCGAACGCGCGGATCATCGCCGGGCCGAGCGCGATCGTGAGCCCGAACGCCGGGATCGTGAGCACCGACGCCCACAAGCCCATCCACGCAATGCGCGTGGTACGGCGATACCGGCCGGCGCCGTAGGCCTGCGCAACGAGGGTCTGCACGCCCATCGCGACGCCCCCGATCAGGAAGATGGCCAGGAGCGCGAGCCAGTGCACTGCGGAGATCGCCGCAGTGGCGGCTGTCGAGAGTCGTCCGATGAACCAGGTGTCGGTCAGGTTCAACACCGCCTGCACCGTGCTGTTGAGGACGAGCGGCAGCGCGAGCACGCCGATCGCGCGCATGTCGATGTGACGACGGCCCTCTCCGTCATGGCGCAGGGCGGGGAGGGCGGCCTCGCGCCGCACGAGGGCGTCGGCGACGCTCATGCCGGTCGCGCCCGCAGGCGCTCGTTCCAGGGGCCGCCGCCGCGGCCCGCGACGAAAGCGTGAAGCTCGCTCGCGGCGGCGAGCGCGATCGCCTCGGGCGTGCGCGCGCCGATGTCGAGCCCGACGGGTGCACGCAGGCGCCCATCGAGGCTCGCGGCCCGCGTGCCGAGCATGTCGAGCAGTCGGTCGCGTCGGGGCGCCGGCCCGAGGAGGCCCACATAGCCGATATCCGCGCGCCCTGCCAGCGCGCCGAGATAAGCGGCGTCCGCGGCAAGGTGGTGACTCATCACGATCGCCGCGTCGCAGCCCGCGAGCTCTGGCAGCCGCGAGAATTCTTCCGGCGACTGGCAACGCAGCGAGCAGTGCGGAAACCGGATCGCATCGAGGAGCGCGGCCCGGTGGTCGCAGACAGTCACCGCGAATCCGAGCGCGACCGCCTGCGCGGCGAGCGGCCGCGCATCCGGCCCGGCGCCACAGACGACAAGCCGCGGTGGCGACGGGAGCGGGATCAAGAGCGCACGTGTCGCCGGCGCGCCAGGCTCGAGGTCCACGAGCCGCGGGGCGCCGCCGCGCTCACGCGCCGCGCGGATCGCGGGCGGCTCGCGCCCGGGTGCATCGCCGCCGCCCGGCCACCAGGCGCGGCCCGCCGCTTCGCCGTCCGCGAGGATCGCGATCGCGCCCGGCTCTCCCGACGCGAGCTGGGCGGCGATGGCCTCGAGCGGCTGCCAGCTTTCTGCGGGTCCGACGCGCTGCAGCAGCACGCGCATCGCGCCTTCGCAGCCGCTTCCGATCCCAAACATGAGGTCGTGCTCGCCGCGCATGTCGTATGCAGCGGCGCGCGCTACGCCGGTGTCGAGAACCGCGCGTGCATGCTCGACGAGGTCGACCTCGAGGCAGCCGCCCGACAGCAAACCACGCAGCTCGGGCGCATCCGTGATCAGCATTTGCGTGCCAGCCTTGCGATAGGTCGAGCCCTCGGTCGCGATGATCGTCGCGAGCACGAACGGTCGCCCGCGCGCGCGCAACTCGCGGAAATCGCGCGCGAGCGGGAGGAGGGGCGTTTCGAGGGCGTGGGGCACGCCGTAAGCCTATCATCGGGTAGAATTCCGCCCCTCGCCGCGCGTGCGCGGCCCCACCTGGCAGGCCGGGTCACGAACGTGAGCGAAGCCGCGGGGCAGCCCGCCATCAGCACCGAATGCGTCATCGTCGGCGCGGGCCCGGTCGGGCTCTTCGCGGTGTTCGAGCTCGGCCTGCTTGGCATGAAGTGCCAGGTCGTGGATTCGCTCGCGCACCCGGGCGGGCAGTGCACCGAGCTCTATCCCGACAAGCCGATCTACGACATCCCGGCGCTGCCGGTCTGCGGCGCGCAGGAGCTGATCGACCGGCTGATGCAACAGATCAAGCCGTTCCATGCAGGGTTCCACCTGGGCCAGGAAGTGACGTCGGTCGTACGCCAGTCCTCCGGGCGCTTCGAGGTCCAGACCGCCGCGGGCACTCGCTTCGACGCCGGCAGCCTTATCATCGCGGGCGGCCTCGGCTCGTTCCAGCCGAGGCGCCTGCTCGTGCCAGAAGCAGAGCGCTACGAAGGCAATCAACTCCTCTATCGCGTGCGCCGTGCCGAGGACTTCCATGGCAGGGATGTCCTGGTCGCGGGCGGCGGCGACAGCGCGCTCGACTGGGCGCTGGAATTCTGCGGCAAGGCGCGCTCGGTCACGCTGGTGCATCGAAGGGCGGAATTTCGGGCCGCGCCCGCGTCGGTCGCGCGCATGAAAGAGCTCGCCGCCGCCGGCCGGCTCGCCTGGCACGAAGGCACGATCCAGTCGCTGGCGGCGCACGAAGGGCGAATCGCGAGCGCGACGATCCTGCGGCCCGACAAGTCGAAAGTGGAAGTGCGCTGCGAGCTCGTGCTCGCCTGCTTCGGCCTGCATCCAAAGCTCGGGCCGATCGCCGACTGGGGTCTCGCGCTCGAGAAGAAGGCGCTCCGGGTTGACACGGAGAGATTCCAGACGAGCCAGCCCGGCATCTTCGCGATCGGGGACATCAACACCTACCCGGGCAAGAAGAAGCTGATCCTGTCCGGATTCCACGAGGCCGCGCTCGCCGCCTTCGGCGTGCAGCACCACGTGTACCCCGAGAAGCGCCAGTTCCTGCAGTACACGACGACGAGCCCGATCATGCGTGAGCGGCTCGGCGTCGCACCCCCGGAGTGAGCGCGTGACCGCCGACGGCTCGCGGCTGCCGGACCTCCTGAAGTTGCTCGACCTCGAACGGATCGAGGACAACCTGTTCCGCGGCGAGAGCCGCGACGTCGGCGCGCCGCAGGTATTTGGAGGCCAGGTGCTTGGCCAGGCGCTGGTCGCTGCCTCGCGCACCGTGGACGGCCGGCAGGTGCACTCGCTGCACGCCTACTTCCTGCGGCGGGGGGACCTCGAAGTCCCGATCATCTTCGAGGTGGACCGCAGCCGCGACGGAGGCAGCTTCACGAGCCGGCGCGTCGTCGCGATCCAGCACGGCCAGCCGATCCTGACCATGTCGGCGTCATTCCAGATCACGGAGCCCGGACTTGACCACCAGGCGCCGATGCCGGTGGCGCCGCCGCCGGAGTCGCTCCGGGACCTTGCCGAGATCGAGGCGGAGATTCTCGAGCGCATGCCGCACAGGGCCGCCGGCTACTTCCGCAACCAGCGGCCTTTCGAGTTCCGCGCCGTGAGGCCGGACGAGTACTTGACGCGCGAGAAGCGGCCGGCCTCGATGCTCGTCTGGTTCCGCGTCCTCGGCCGGTTGCCGGACGACCAGTCTCTGCATCGCTGCCTCCTGACCTACGTTTCGGACTATCACTTGCTCGCAACCGCGGTGATGCCGCACGGCGTGAGCCTCCTGGAGATGCAAGTCGCGAGTATCGACCACGCGATCTGGTTTCACCGCGACCTGCGCGTGGACGACTGGCTGCTGTATGCGATCGACAGCCCAAGCGCCTCCGGCGCGCGCGGCTTCAGCCGCGGCGCAATCTACACGCGCGAAGGGCGCCTGGTCGCGAGCGTCGCGCAGGAAGGTCTCATCCGCGAGGACAGCAGTTGGACCAAGCCCGCCGGCCAGCAGGTCTGAGCGCGGGCCTCGCGGCGTTCAGGTGCGATCCCTGAGGACCTTGCCCGGATTCATGATGCCGAGCGGGTCGAGCGCCTGCTTGATGGCGCGCATGACGTCGAGCGCAGCAGGATTCTCGTAGCGCTCGAGCTCGTCGACCTTGAGCTGGCCGATGCCGTGCTCGGCGCTGATGCTGCCGCCGTGCGCGGCGACGAGGTCGTGCACGGCGCGGCGAATCGCGTCGGCTTCGCCCTGCAGCCGTCCGCCGTCGCCGCCGGCGGCCTCGCTCAGGTTGTAGTGCAGGTTGCCGTCGCCGAGGTGCCCGTACGCGACGAGCCGCGCGCCGGGAGCCAGGCGGGCGACGAGCGCCTGTCCCTCGGCGATGAAGCCGGGCAACCGTGCGGGCTCGACCGAAATGTCGTGCTTGAGGCTCGCACCTTCCTGCCGCTGGGCCTCCGGGATCGTCTCGCGCAGGCGCCAGAGCGCGTGGCGCTCCGCCTCGGACGCGGCGATTACGGCGTCTGTGACCGTGCCGCGCTCGATTCCTCCGGCGAGCGCCGATTCGAAGCGCTCCCGGAAAGCCGGGTCATCCGCTGACAGCGTCGCTTCGACGAGCGCGTACCAGGGATGCGCGGAACCGAACGGGTCGCGCGTGCCTGAGACATGTCGGACCACGAACTCGAGCGCAATCCGCGGCACGAGCTCGAACGTCGTCACCGCGTCGCCGAGCGCCTCGCGGAGCGACGCGAGGAGCTCGAGCGCCGCGGCGGGCGAGGGCAGCGCGGCAAATGCAGTCGCCGTCGCCGCGGGCCGCGGAAAGAGGCGTAGCGTCGCGGCGGTGACGACGCCGAGCGTCCCCTCGGCGCCGACGAAGAGCTGCTTGAGATCGTAACCGGTGTTGTCTTTGCGCAGGGCAGTGAGCTGGTCGAGCACCCGCCCGTCCGGCAGCACGACCTCGAGTCCCAGCACGAGCGCGCGCATCATCCCGTAGCGCAGCACGGCGGTGCCGCCGGCATTGGTGGAGACGATGCCGCCGAGCGTCGCGCTGCCCTCCGAGCCCAGCGACATCGGCAGCAACCGGTTGACTCCGGCCGCCGCGGCCCGCAGGTCGGCGAGCACGCAGCCTGACTCGGCCGTCATCGAGTCGTTCAGCGGATCGACCGCCCGGATCTTCCGTAGGCGCCGGAGCGACAGCAGGATCTCGTTTCCGCCGGCCCGCGGCGTCGCGCCGCCGCAGTAGCTCGTGTTTCCGCCCTGCGGCACGATGGCAATTCGCTGGCGGGCGCAGAGCCGCACCAAATCGGCGACGCGTGCGGTCGAGTCGGGCAGTGCGACGAGCGGCGTCGTGCCGCGGTGCAACCCGCGAAAATCGACCTCGAAAGGCGCGCGGTCCGACGGCGAGTCGAGCCAGCCGCCGCGGCCCAGGATATCCTTGAGCGCTGAGATCGCGGACGCAGAGACGGGGCTGACCGCGGACATGCCGGCCATCTTAGCCGGAGCCTCCCGGGACAGGGCGCCGGGCCGCGGCGATCAGGCGGTGCGTGCCGCCTGCAGCGCGGCGATGCGCGCCTCGATCGGCGGGTGGCTCATGAAGAGCTGCATGAAACCGCTGGCCTTGCCGCCGCTGATGCCGAACGCCGCCATCTTCTCCGGCAGTGCCTCGGAATGTGTGCGACCGAGCGACTCGAGCGCAGCGATCATGTTCTGCGCGCCGGCGAGGCGCGCACCGCCGCCGTCGGCGCGGAACTCGCGCTGGCGCGAGAACCACATGACGACCATCGTTGCGAGGAAGGAGAGCACAAGCTGCGCGATCATCGTCGTAATCCAGAACGCCGGCCCCTGGCCGCGCTCGTTGCGGAACACGATCCGGTCGACGACTTCGCCGATCACGCGCGAGGCGACGAATACGAAGGTATTGACGACGCCCTGGATCAGGGTGAGGGTCACCATGTCGCCGTTCGCAACGTGCGTGACTTCGTGGCCGAGCACGGCCTCGACCTCGCGGCGGTTCATGCGCTGCAGGAGCCCGGAGCTGACCGCCACGAGCGCGGCGTCGCGCCGCGCGCCGGTCGCAAAGGCGTTCGGCGAGGGCGAGTCAAACACGCCGACTTCCGGCATCCCGATGCCGGCCTGGGATGCCAGCCGGCGGACGGTCTCGACCAGCCACATGTCCTGCTCGCCGCGCGGCTGCTCGATCAGCCGCACGCCCATCATCCGCTTCGCGACCCACTTGGAGATCGCGAGCGACACGAATGCGCCGCCAAAGCCGAGCACGGCGCCGACGACCAGCAGCGAGCTGAAGTTGATTCCGTTCGCGTTGAGCCAGGGCTCCAGGCCGAGCAGCCGCAGCGTGATACTCGCGACGAACAGGATCGCGAAGTTGGTTGCGAGCAGCAGCAACACTCTCTTCATCGGCGCTCCATCCGGTGGCGGCCCAGCTTCCGCACATGGTTGCTGGCTGGGCCCGTTTCAAGGCTCACGATCACTTGGTCTCGCCCGACTTCTTCTCTTCCATCGGCGCCTTTTCCTTCTTGGGCTTCGGTTTCGGCGCGCTGATCCCGAGCGCCTCGCGGCGCTCGTCCGACAGGTCCTCGAGGCCCATGATCGGGCAGTCGTCGGCGATGCCCATGCGACGGTAGGCGATGGAGTCCCGTCCGAAGCCGCAGATCTGGCCGTTATTGTCGCCGTCCACCGTCCCGAGCTGGGACTGGTACTTCATATCGAAGCAGCCGCCCGTGATCTCGGCGAGGTAGGCCTTACGCTGGCCCATTGAATAGAGCACGACGTGGCGGTCGTCTAGCGCGGTGAAGTCGCTGATCGTCGACACGAAAACGCAGTCGCTCGAACGCTTCAGGCGGATCTGCTTCTCGGCTTTCGCCTGGGTGCCGATCTGTGACTGCGGCCCGTGGCTCACGCAGGAGGCGAGCAGGGGGAGCAAAGCGGCGGCAATGGCTCTATTCATCGCGTGGGACCTCCGGGAATCCTGGCGCTTGGACCGGCGTCGGCCGAGGCAGGTTCCAGGGGACGTGAGGCCGACACAGGCCGGACGCCATCAATAGTCGTCGCGGTCTCCGTAGTCGTCTTCTTCCTCGTCGTCGTCCTCGTCATCGTCCCAGTCGTCGTCGTCCTCGTCCTCGTCGAAGTCGTCTTCCTCGTCTTCGTCGTCGTCGCCCTCGGAGCCCGACCAGCCCTCCGGCTCCTCGGTGAGATCGAGATCGAGCTCCTGCCAGGTCTCGTAGTCGATTTCCTCGACGTCACCGTCCTCGTACTGCAGTTCGACGAGCTCCGCGTCCTCGTCCACGGACAGGACCTGGAAAACCTCCTCGTCGTCGAGGCTTTCGTACCACTGTCCAGGCACCGGGTTGTGATCGCGGCCCATGAACTCCCTCGCTGCCACCGGCGTCGGCGGGTGCCGGAACCGTTCCCGATATTACGGGCGGCGGGCGACGCCAAGCAAACCGCGGCCTTGAAACGCGGCGGAACGGTCCCATTCACGAGTCCGACCCCGCCAAGGGGAACAGGAGACAGGAACATGACACTCATTCGCTGGGAACCGTTCAGGGAACTGGACGACGTTTTTGCGCGCTATAGCCCATTCTTCGGCCGGCTGGCGGCCACGCGCCATGGCGCGTCGGACGATGCCGAGTCGCCGGCCTGGACGCCGGTCTCCAACATCTCGGAGACCGAGACGGATTACCTCATCAAGGCCGAACTGCCGGAAGTGAGTAAGGACGACGTCAAGGTCACCGTCGACGAGAACGTGATCACGATCAGTGGCGAGCGCCGGAAGGAAGCGGAGGACAAGGACGAGAAAGTGCACCGCGTCGAGAGCTTCTACGGTCGCTTCTCGCGCAGCTTCAGGCTGCCGGACGACGCTGACATCGACGCCATCCAGGCGGAAAGCCGCCATGGCGTGCTGAAGGTCCGGGTGCCCAAGACGCCCGCGCCCAAGCCCAAGACGGTCGAAGTACAGGTAAACTGACGGAACCCGAGGCGGCGGCCGAGCGGCCGCCGCCCTCGCCATCGAGGGTTCCATGCCGACCGAGTTCGAGGCCGTACGGCAGAAGCTGCAGCAGCAGAAACAGGAGCTGCTGGTGCGAGCGGCCAAGGTGCGCGCCGACATCACACGCTCCTCCGGGCCCCTCGACAAGGACTTCGCCGAGCAAGTCGTCCAGATGGAGAACGACGCCGTACTCGCCGGGATCGGCGAGGCGACCGCGGCGGAGCTCGCGCAGATCAACCGCGCGCTCGCTCAGCTGGACGCCGGGACCTACGGACTCTGTAGCAACTGCGGGCAGCCGATCGGCGAGCGCCGCCTGCGCGCCCTTCCGTATTCCGACCGCTGCATCACCTGCGCCGAAGCGGCGAGCTGACGACGCTCCCGCCCCATGCCCGAATACAAGGTTCCCCTCCGAGAGTACCGCTACGTCCTGCATGAAGTGCTGGGTGCCGAGGCGCATTTCCGCGCGCTCGGTCGCGATGACGTCAACGCCGAGCTGATCGAGGGCGTCCTCGAGGGCGCCGCGCGATTCGCGGAGGACGTGGTCGCCCCGACCAACGAGGCCGGCGACCGCGTTGGCGTCAGGCGAACGGATGACGGACGCGTGGTGACGCCGCCCGGGTTCGTCGACGCCTATAAGCAATACGTCGGCGATGGCTGGGCCTCGCTCTGCGGCCCGGTCGAGGCGGGTGGCCAGGGAATGCCCGAGAGCCTCGGCGGCGTGGTCGGCGAGATGCTGGTGTCGGCCAACATGTCGTGGAAGCTCTACAGCGGGCTCACGGACAGCGCGGTGCTCGCGCTCGCAACGCACGGCACGGAGGAGATGCGGCGCGTCTACCTGCCGAAGCTCGTGAGCGGCGTGTGGAGCGGCACGATGGTGCTGACTGAGCCGCACGCGGGCACCGACCTCGGCCTCATGCGTACGCGCGCGGAGCCGCAGCCCGACGGCAGCTATCTTGTCACGGGGACCAAGATCTTCATCACGAGCGGCGAGCACGACCTCACCGAGAACATCGTGCACCTGGTGCTCGCGAAGCTCCCGGACGCGCCCGCAGGGTCGCGCGGCATCAGCATGTTCCTCGTCCCGAAGTTCCTGCCCGACTCGGCAGGTGCGCCCGGCGAGGGCAACGGCGTCAGCTGTGCGAGCGTCGAGCACAAGCTCGGCATCCACGGCTCGTCGACCTGCGTGATGAACTTCGACGGCTCGCGCGGCTGGCTGATCGGCGGGATCAACGGCGGCCTCAGGAACATGTTCACGATGATGAACCACGCGCGCCTCTGGGTCGGCCTGCAGGGCCTCGCCCAGTGCGAGCGCGGCTGGCAGGCCTCGATCGCCTACGCGCGCGAGCGCCGGCAAGGACGTACCTCGGCCGGCGACAAGGCGCCTGCCGATCCGATCATCGGTCATCCCGACGTGCGCCGCATGCTGCTGACTCAGAAGGCGCTCATCGAGGGTGCGCGCGTCCTCATCTGGTACGCCGGACAGCAGATGGACCGGTCGCTGCACCATCCCGACGCCAAGGCGAAAGATGACGCGGCCGCGCTGCTCTCGGTGCTGACGCCGATCGTCAAGGGCTTCGTCACGGGCATGTCGCTCGAATGCACGAGCGAGGCGATCCAGGTCCACGGCGGGCACGGCTATGTGCGCGAGACCGGCGTCGAGCAGTTCTTCCGCGACGCGCGCATCACGATGATCTACGAGGGCGCGAACGGCATCCAGGCGCTCGACCTGCTCGGCCGCAAGGTGATGGGCTCGGGGGGCACGCTCGCGCGCCGCCTCGGCGGCCTCATCGGCGGCTTTTGCGAGCGCCACGCGGGCTCCGGCGAGCATGCCGAGCTCGTCGCGCGGCTGGCGGGCCTCCTGAAGGAATGGAGCGTCGCGACCGAGGAAGTCGCGCGCCGCGCCGCGCGGAATCCGGACGAGACCGGCGCGGCCTCGATGGACTACCTGCAGCTCACCGGCTACCTGTGCCTCGCCTGGTGCTGGGCCTGGATGGCCTGCGTGTCGGCCGCTGCGCTGAAGGGCGGCACGAAAGAGACGGCTTTCCATCGCACGAAGCTGGCGACGGCACGCTTCTACTTCCAGCGCATCCTGCCGCGCGCGGAAGCGCACCTCGACGCGATGGGCGCGGGCGCTCGCTCGCTGATGGAAATTCCCGCGGACCAGTTCTCGTTCTGACCGCGCTCAGCGGGCCTGGGCAGCGAGCCCGCCCTGGAGAGACCACACGTTGGGATGCCCGCGGGCGCGGAGGAACTCTGCCGCGGCGTGGCTGCGCACACCGTGTGCGCAGACGAGGAGATAGCGCTGCTGCGGTTCCACGGCGAGCGCCCCCTCGAGCAGGCGGGCGAGCGGCAGCGACTGCTGCCCGGAGACCGGCAGCGGCTCGAACGCGCATTCCATCGGCTCCCGGATGTCGACGATGCGATAGCCCGCTGCGGCGGCCGCCTCGAGCGGCATCTCGAGGTCAAGCATTTCCGGAGCGATCGCGGGCGCTGCGTCCGCGATGCGAATGCAGCCACCCGCGCAGCGCGCATCGCGTGGCGCCGCAAGGCGGCGCTGCCCGAGGGCCAGGAGGTCGACGAGCAGCACCTCGTTCCCGAGCTGACCGGGCAAATCGAGCAGGAGCTTCAGCACCTCCATCGCCTGGAGCTGGCCGAGAACCGCGGGGACCGGCCCAAGGACGCCCGCCTGCTCGCAGTTGCCCACGAGCCCGTCGCGGGTTGCCTCTGGCCAATGGCAGCGCAGGCACGAGCCGCCCCGGTCCGCGCGCACGACCTGGAGTTGCCCCTCGTACTGATAGACACTCGCCAGCACGGCAGGAACGCCCGCCCGCATCGCGGCATCGTTGACGCAGAACTTCGCCGCGAAGTTGTCGGTGCAGTCGACCACGACGTCGGCCGATGCGACGCGCTCGTCCGCCGTCGAGCCGTCGAAGCACCCGACAAAGGTGCGCACGACGACATCCGGGTTGTAGGCCCGGAGGCGCTCGGCGGCAGCCTCGGCTTTCGGGCGACCGATATCCGCGGCGCCATAGAGCGGCTGGCGGTGCAGGTTCGAGGCCGCGACGCGGTCGTGGTCCATGATCGCGATCTCGCCGACGCCCGCACCCGCAAGGGAGGCGAGCACGGCGCAACCGAGGCCGCCGGCGCCGACGACGAGCACGCGCGCGGCGGCGAGCCTGGCCTGACCGTCGACTCCGACTTCCGGCAGCGCGAGCTGGCGCGAATAGTCGAACGACCGGCCCTGCGCAGCGGGCGCGTGCTCGCAGTTCACCCAGCCGCTGTCTCCGTCGGCGTAATGCTCTTTCTTCCAGATCGGCAGGCGGTGCTTGACCGCGTCGATGATCGCGCGGCAGGCAGCGAACGCTTCGGCGCGGTGCGGCGCGCAGACGCCGACCCAGACCGCGATCTCGCCGACGGCGAGGCGCCCGACCCGGTGGACGCAGCGCGCCTCGAGCGCACCGTGGCGGCGGAGCGCCTCCGCCAGGATCCGCTCTCCCTCGACAACCGCAAGCGCTTCGAATGCCTCGTAGTCGAGCGCCGTGACGGCACGGCCCTCGTGGTGATTGCGTACGCGGCCCTCGAAGCTCGCGAAACCGCCGGCATCCGGGCGAGCGAAGGCTGCCGCGAGCGCTGCTGCGTCGATCGCGCCTTGCGAGAACCGGAAAGCCCTCATCCGCCGGCCACCGGCGGAATGAATACGACCTCGTCGCCGTCCTCGAGCGTGCGATCGAACCCGCTGAACGAGCCGTTCACGGCCACCTGCAACTGCGCGGCAGAGAGCCGGAATCGGTGCCGCACTGCGAGTTCGGCATAAAGCGCCGCCGGCGTCCTCGCGCCGGTTTCGACGGTCTCGGACGAGCGTCCGGCCTGCTCGCGCAGCAGTGCATAGTAATGAAGGGTGAGGCGCGGCATCAGGCGGCTCCCGCTGACGAGAGCGCCGCACGCGCCGCCTCGGCATCCGCGGGGGTGTTTGCGTTGTCGAGCGCATCCGGGCGCAAGGGCTCGAGCAGGAGTGCGTCGTGAGACAGCAGGAACTTTCGCGGACAATCGCGGCCTGCGCTCACCTGAGCGAGGATCGCGGCACGGCTGGCCGGCTCGTAGATGGCGCACAGCGGCTCGGGCAGGGCGTCGTGGCTGCTGCGGAATGCCGTCGCGAGCCGGCGAGCGTCGCGGCCGCGGACGAGCGCATCGAGCGTCGCATCGTCGAGGTAGGGGAGATCGCAGGCGACGACGAGCCAGGCCGCGTCGGGATGGCGGGCCTGCGCGGCAATGATCCCGGCGATCGGCCCGCGACCCTCGGCGCCGTCGACCACCTGCGGGAAGCGCGACCGCAGCGGCTCGGCGACCTGGTCCGGACGCACCGAGACGAATGCGCGCTCGACGTGCCGCACGACGAGGTCGTAGGCCACGGCGAGCTGGGGGCGTGCGCCGTAGGTGAGCGAGGCCTTGTCCGAGTGCATCCGCGTCGAGCGGCCCCCGGCGAGCACGAGGCCGAGGAGCGGTGTCATCGCGGCGCCTCCGCCGCAAAATCGCTCTTGCCGCCGGACTTCTCGACGAGCCGCAACGACTCGACCACGATGCCGTGCGACAGCGACTTGCACATGTCGTAGACGGTGAGCGCCGCGACCGCAGCGCCCGTCAGCGCCTCCATTTCGACGCCGGTCCGTTGGTGCACGGCCGCCGTGCAGCGCACGGTGATCGAGTCGCGGCCTTCCGGCTCAATGGTGATGTCGCAGCGTTCCAGGCCGAGCGGGTGGCAGAACGGGATCAACTCGTGCGTACGCTTGGCCGCCATCGTCCCGGCGACGATTGCCGTGTGGAATACCGGGCCCTTCGACGTCGCGAAGCCCTGCGCCTCGAGCGTCGCGAACGCGTCGTGCGGGAAACGCACGCGGGCTTCCGCGCGCGCGGCGCGCAAACTTGGGAGCTTCGCCGTGACGTCCACCATCGCGGGCGCACCGTCCGCACCGACGTGCGAGAGCCTTTTTTTCGCCTCATCCGCCAATGTAGTACATCTCCACCTTGCGCGGCCTCGCCGCCTCCGGCGCAGCCTCGCGCAGCTCGCTGTAGCGATCCTCGCGGCGGCGCCAGACCGCCTGGATCAACGCACGAAGCTCCGCGTCGTCAGCGCCCGCGCGGAGCCGCGCGCGAAAGTCCGTGCCGGCGGACGCGAACAGGCAGGTGTAGAAGACGCCGTCCGAGGAGAGCCGGGCGCGCGTGCAGCCACCGCAGAATGGTTGCGTGACCGACGAGATGAAACCGACCTCACCGGCGCCGTCCGCGTAGGCATAGCGTTCGGCAACCTCGCCCGGCTGCGCGGGCGCGAGCGGGCGGAGCGGCCATGCAGCTGCAATCGCGTCGCGAAGCTCCTGCGACGGCACGACGAGCTCGCGCCGCCAGTGGTTGCGGTTGCCGACGTCCATGTACTCGATGAAGCGCACGACGACGCCGGTCCCGCGGAAATGCCGCGCGAGCTCGAGCGCCTCGCTGTCGTTGACTCCGCGCTGCACGACTGCGTTGACCTTCACCGGTGCGAGGCCCGCTTCGAGCGCGGCACGGATGCCGTCCAGCACGCGCTCGAGCCCGTCGAAGCCGCCGCTCATTCGCCGGAATGTCACGGGGTCGATCGAGTCGAGGCTCACGGTCACGCGCGACAGCCCCTGCGCGCGCAACTCGGCTGCGTGCTGCGCGAGCAGGACGCCGTTGGTGGTGAGGGCGAGGTCGGTAATCTCGTCGATCGAGGATAGCTCCCCGACCAGGTCCGCGATGCCGGTGCGCAGCAGCGGCTCGCCGCCGGTCAGGCGTATCTTGCGCACGCCCTCGGCGGCGAAGAGCCGCGCGAGGCGCGAGATTTCCTCGAAGGAAAGGCGCTCGGCTGCCGGCAGGAACCGGTACCCCTCGCCGAAGGTTTCCCGCGGCATGCAGTACGGGCAGCGGAAATTGCAGCGGTCCATGACCGAGATGCGAAGGTCGAGCAGCGGCCGGCCGCGCGTGTCCGCGACTGCGCCCGGCGCGCCGATCGCCACCAACTTTGCATTCGATCTTTCCGTCATGGCCTACCAGCGATAAAAGGGAACAACGAGTCCCGCCGGGTACGTGGCCGGCCCCGGCGGCAGCTCGACGAAGCCGTCGGTGCCGGCGAGCGCGATGAAATCGCCAGAGCCGTCTGTCGGACGCGGCTCGGCAATCGCCCGTCCTGCCTGATCGTACCCGAGCAGCACGGGAAGGAAACAGGTCAGTGCCTTTTCGAAGGCGTAGGGCCGCGCCATGGCGACCTGCGGGACCGCAGTGCGCGCCGCGCCGACGAGGCCCGAGAGCGCAGGGACGACATAACGCGCGAGGCAGACCAACACCGATACGGGGTTGCCGGGCAGCGCGAAGACCGCCGTACCCGCGGCGCCGGTACCGAACCACATCGGCCGTCCCGGCCGCTGGGCAATGCCATGAAAGCGCTCACGCACGCCGAGCGACGCGAGCACACGGGGTACATGGTCGAATCGGCCTGCCGAAACGCCGCCGGAGAGTACCAGCACGTCGTTTTGCGCGAGCGCCGCGCCGAGAGCCGCGGCAATCGCGTCTTCGCGATCCGGCAGCTGGAGGTCCGCCTGCGGCGGGAATCCCGCGAGTGTCAGGGCCGCCCCGAGGCCATAGGCATTCGAGCGCCGCACCTGGTGGCCAGCGATCGGCTGGCCAGGCTCGACGAGCTCGTCACCGGTCGTGATGACGGCAATTCGCGGCGCGCGCGACACGGGAAGCCGCGCTTCGCCGGCCGACGCCGCAATGGCGAGCTCGGGCGGACCGAGCCGCGTGCCTGCATCGAGCAGCCGCTCGCCGGCGCGTGCGTCGGCGCCGCGGCGGTGTACGTGACGCCAGGGCTCAGGCCTGCACGCGCTGTCGAGCTCCGCGTGGCCATCCGCAGTTTGCAGCTGCTCGACGGGGACGACCGTATCGCAACCGGAGGGCAGTATCGCGCCGGTCATCACTTCGATGCAGTCGCCGTCCGACTCGAGCGAAAGCGCGGGGCTTCCTGCCGCCTGGATGCCGGCGAGGCGGAAACGGCGGCGCGCAAGGTCACCCGCGCGGAACGCGATGCCGTCCATTGCCACGCGATCGAAGGGGGGTGCGTCGCGTTCCGTGAAAAGGGGCTGCCGGAGGATGCGGCCGGCGCAGGCCGCGAGCGGGGCGAGCTCCTGCGACACCGGCGCGACGGCGGCGTCGATTGCCGCATCGGCTTCGGCGGGCGTCAGCATGGAGAACCTCGTCGGCGTCAGTTCTGCTTGTCGCGAGCCTTGAAGATCCGCAGCTGTTCGTTGAAGCGGTCCGCGATCGCCTGGACCTCGTCCACGGCGGCATTGTTCTTCTTCGCCTGCATGGCACGCAGCTCGGTCAGGCGATTCTCGTCGTACTGGCCGCTCTTCTCGAACGTCGTCATCTCGAGGTCGAGGCAGGCGTTGTAGGCGTTGATGTCTTCGTTGAACTGCCGCACCGCTTTCTGTGCGGCAGCCATCTCTTCGTACGTCGCCGTCGCGCCGTCGGGCAGCGCGGCGGGCGCGCGCGGATAGATGCAGGTGGCATGGGCCGCTCCCGAAGCGGCGAATGCGAGCAAGGCAAGCGTCAGACGGGTCATTGCGGCGGTCTCCCCCTGCAGACTGGTGAACTTGGGACAGCGGCAGGCCGCCCGGGTTCGCAGGGTTTTGGATTCTAGCGCACCCCCGGCGCAAGGATCGCCGCCGCGCAGCCTTCGCTGGCGACACGGGTTAAACTGTCGAAAAATCGCCTGCCGGTCCACGCGGGGCCGCCGGCCGCCGCCTCGGGACGCATCGATGCCGGACTGGAAATCCGTACTGCGCACGGTCTTCGTCTCGCGCGCGCTCGACGCGCTCGAGGAGACGCGTCTCGTGCCCGAGCGCAAGGTGCTCTACCAGTTCTGCGCACGCGGTCATGACGTCACGCAGGCACTGCTTGGGCAGCGGCTGACCGAACGGTGGGATGCCGTCACTCCTTACTATCGCTCGCGGCCGCTCGCGCTCGCGCTCGGCCTCCCCGCGGAGGAAGCGCTCGCGTCGACCATGATGCGCGCCGAGGGCATGTCGGGCGGCCGGGACATCGGCGTGGTGATCAACCGGCCGAATCGCGAAGGGCCCTGCCTGCTGCCGGCCTGCGGCGGCGTCGGCGCCCAGTTCACGCCGGCGACCGGCTGGGCCCAGGCTCTTGTCTACCGCGAGCGCCTGCTGAAGGACGGCTCGGCCGCCGGCAGCATCGCTGTCGCCCACGGCGGCGAGGCCTCGACCTCGACCAACGGGTTCTGGGCCTCGCTCAACATCGCGACGACGTCGCGCCTGCCGTTGCTCTATTTCATCGAGGACAACGGCTACGGCATCTCGGTCCCCGCGACGCGGCAGACGCCGGGCGGCGATATCGCGGCGAACCTTGCTGCTTTTCGCAACCTGAAGATCCTGACTGGCGACGGCGCGGATCCCTTCGCGGCATCGACGCTCATCGACGAGGCGGTAGCGGCGGTACGCAGCGGTGGCGGTCCGGTATTGCTGCGCCTGCGCGTGCCGCGCCTCTCGGGGCATTCGGGCCAGGACACGCAGGCGTACAAGAGCGCAGAGGAAATTGCCGCGGAGCGCGCGCGCGACCCGCTCCTCGCGCTTCGGCGACGGCTCGTGCCTGGCGAGCTGTCGGAAGGCGCGTGGCAGGCGCTCGAGGGGGAGTGCGAGTCGCTCGTGCAGGCTGCGCTGGAGCGCATCGAAGCGCGGCCACCGCTCGCGACGGCCGGTGTCGCGCGCCACGTGTTCACGGAACGCGGGGATGACGGTAACCCGGATCTGCAGGCCCAGGGCGGCCAGTGGCGCGACGGCGCGATGCCGCCCGCAGGGACGGCGACGCCGCGGCCCGAAGGCGCGCGCATCAACATGCTCACCGCGATCCGTCGCACGCTCGAGCACGAGCTCGCCACCAACCCCCGCGTGCTCGTCTTCGGCGAGGACGTCGGCGTCAAGGGTGGGGTGCACGCCGCGACCCTCGGCCTGCAGGAACGCTTCGGCGAGGACCGCGTGTTCGACACCAGCCTTTCCGAGGAAGGCATCATCGGCCGGGCCGTTGGCATGGCGCTCGCAGGGCTCATGCCGGTGCCGGAAATCCAGTTCCGCAAGTACGCCGAACCCGCGGCGGAGCAGTTGCACGACTGCGGCACCATGCGCTGGCGGACGATGAACCGGTTCGCCGCGCCGATGGTCGTGCGCATGCCAGGCGGATTCTTCAAGTGCGGCGATCCCTGGCACAGCCAGTGCAATGAAGTGCAGTTCATCCACGCGATTGGCTGGCAGGTCGCGATGCCTTCGAACGCGGAGGACGCGGTCGGACTCCTGCGCACCGCGCTGCGCGGCAACGAGCCTGTCATCTTCTTCGAGCACCGCTTCCTGCTGGATGGCGCGGCCGCGCGCCGTCCCTGGCCCGGCGACGACTTCGCGCTGCCCTTCGGACGCGCCAATCGCCTGCGAGAGGGCGCGGAGCTCACCGTCGTGAGCTGGGGCGCGATGGTGGAGCGCTGCGAGCAGGCGGCGGCCGAGTCGGCCATCGACGTCGAGCTCCTCGACCTTCGAACGCTCGCGCCCTGGGACCGGGACGCGGTCTTCGAGTCAGTCGCGAAGACGCGGCGCTGTCTCATCGTGCACGAAGACACGATCACGGCTGGGTTCGGAGCGGAGATCGCGGCCCAGCTGGCGGAGCGGGCATTCTTCGACCTCGATGCGCCCATCGAGCGGCTCGCGATGCCGGACGTGCCGAGCCCGCACAACCCGCGCCTGCTCGACGCCGTCGTGCCGGGCGTTCCTGATATCGTCGCGGCGATCCGCCGCATCGCGAGTGCATGAGCCATGAGCGAGTTGATCGACGTCGTGCTGCCCGAGGACCAGGTCGAGGGTTCGCGCTCGCAGGTCCAGCGCTGGCTGAAGGCTGTGGGCGAGGCTGCGAAGCGGCACGAGCCGCTCGTCGAGATCGAAACGGACAAGGTGACGGTCGAGGTTCCAGCGCCTGCGGACGGCGTGCTCGCGGAGATCGTTGCGGTCGAAGGCACCGACGTGACGCCCGGCGCGGTGCTCGGCCGCCTGCAGGCCGGCGCCGCAGCAACCGCGGCCGCACCACCTGTATCAGCACCGAGGGTTGTTGCGGCCGCCGCGCCGCCGCGCGGTACGCGAATCGGCGCGCCGGGCGGCGCAGGTCAGAGCCCGGCCGTGCGCCGGCTGCTCGCGGAACGCGGACTGCGCGCCGAAGACATCGCCGGCAGCGGCGCGGGCGGGCGCATCACGGTCGAAGACGTGCTCGCAGCGCAGCCGCAGGCTGCGGTCCCCGCGGCGACACCCGCCGAAGCGCCGGCGGAGGAGGGGCTGCGGCGTATTCCACACACGCCGATGCGCCGCCGTATCGCAGCGCACATGGTGGAAAGTCTCCTGCACGCCGCTCCCCACGTCACGACGGTGTTCCAGGCGGACATGACGTCGGTGCTCGCCGACCGCACGCGGCGCAAGGCCGAGTTCGAGCGGCGTGGCGAGGCGCTGACGCTGACCGCGTATTTCGTCGCGGCCTGCGTGGACGCAATCCGCGCCGTGCCGGAGGCGAATGCGCGCTGGACAAACGACGCCATCCTGGTGCACGAGCGCATCGACATCGGCGTCGGCACGGCGCTGCCTGGGCGCGGCCTCGTCGTGCCCGTCATCCGCGACGCCGGACAGCTCGACCTCGCGGGGATTGCGGCGGCGCTCGGGACGCTCGTTCAGAAGGCGCGCGACGATGCGCTGGCGCCGGCCGACTTGCAGGGCGGCACCTTCACGATCTCGAACCACGGCGTCAGCGGGAGCCTCGTGGCCGCGCCGATCGTCATCAATCAGCCCCAGTCCGCGATCCTGGGTGTCGGCAAGCTCGAGAAGCGCGCCGTAGTCGTGAGCGGGGGCGGCCGGGACCAGATCGAGATTCGTCCCTGCTGCTACGTCACGCTCACGATCGACCATCGCGTGCTGGACGGGCACCAGGCGAACCACTTCATGCAGACACTCGTCGAGCGCCTCGAGCACTGGAGTTGAGGGCGACGAGACCCCATCCTCCGCCGTGCCAAAGACCGTCCCGGTGTGTCAAAGTGCGAGGTCCGGTTGCGCCGTTCGTGGAGGCTCGGAATGTATACGCAAGGCCTTGATTCTCTGGGAAAGGACTGCTTGCGCGACGAAGCGCAGGACGGCGCTCGGCTGGAATCGCGCTTCCAGGCGCGCGTGGACGCCGAGGAGAAAATCGAGGCCAAGGACTGGATGCCTGAAGCCTACCGCCGCACGCTCGTCCGGCAAATCTCGCAGCACGCACATTCCGAGATCGTCGGCATGCTGCCCGAAGGCAACTGGATCACGCGCGCGCCCTCGCTGCTTCGGAAGACGATCCTAATCGCCAAGGTCCAGGACGAGGGCGGTCACGGCGCCTACCTTTACAGCGCGGCCGAGACGCTCGGCGTCTCGCGCGGCGAGCTCGTCGACCAGCTGCTGACCGGGAAAGCAAAGTATTCGAGCATCTTCAATTACCCGACGCCCACCTGGGCGGACGTCGGCGCGATCGGCTGGCTCGTGGATGGCGCGGCGATCATGAACCAGATCCCGCTCTGCCGCTGCTCTTACGGTCCCTATGCGCGCGCGATGGTGCGCATCTGCAAGGAGGAGAGCTTTCACCAGCGGCAGGGCTACGACATCATGCTGCGCCTGGCCCGCGGCACCGCAGCTCAGCGCGACATGGCGCAGGCGGCGCTCGACCGCTGGTGGTGGCCGTCGCTCATGATGTTCGGTCCGTCCGACCACGACTCGAAGCACAGCGCGCAGTCGATGCGTTGGAAGATCAAGCGTTTCTCGAACGACGAGCTGCGACAGAAGTTCGTCGACACGACCGTGCCGCAGGCGGACTTCCTCGGCCTCAAGGTGCCGGACCCGGAGCTTGCCTGGGACGAGGCGGGTCAGCACTACCGCTTCGGCCCGATCGACTGGCGCGAGTTCGAGCAGGTGCTTGCGGGACAGGGTCCCTGCAATCGCGAGCGGCTGGACGCGCGACGGCGCGCCCACGACGAGGGGCGCTGGGTGCGCGAGGCGGCAACCGCCTGGGCCGAGAAAAGAAATGCCGAGGCGGCGAAGGCGGCGTGAAACGGAACGAAGGAGTGCGTGGTGAATAACGAGCACGACTGGCCGCTCTACGAGATTTTCATCCGCGCGAAGTCCGGCCTCGACCACAAGCACGTCGGTAGCCTGCACGCGACCGACGCGCGCATGGCGCTCGAGCACGCGCGCGACCTCTACACGCGCCGGCAGGAGGGCGTCAGCATCTGGGCCGTGCGCTCGACCGACATCGTCGCCTCCGATCCCGCCGAGTCGGACGCCTTCTTCGAGCCCGCGCGGGACAAGGTCTACCGGCACCCGACCTTCTACGACATCCCGGACGAGGTAAAGACGCTGTGACGCCGCGCTGCCGCTACGTACTCCGGCTCGCCGACACGAACCTCGTGCTCGCGCAACGCCTCGGCGAGTGGGTCGGGCACGCGCCCGCGCTCGAGGAGGACCTCGGCCTTGCGAACGTCTCGCTCGACCTCCTCGGACAGGCGCGGCTGCTGCTCGCACACGCGGGGGTGCTCGAGGGCCGCGGCCGCGGCGAGGACGAGCTCGCGTACCTGCGCGAGGAATCGGAATACCTCAACCTGACGCTCGTCGAGCAGCCAAACGGCGACTTTGGCGACACCATGGTGCGCCAGTTCCTGTTCGACGCCTGGCAGGCAGCGCTCTATGACGGCCTCGCGCACTGCCGGGACGCCGCGCTCGCCGCGATCGCCGCCAAGGGGGCGCGCGAGGCCGCGTATCACCTGCGCTATAGCTCTGGCTGGGTCGAGCGCCTCGGAGACGGGACGCCCGAAAGCCATGCGCGCGTCGCCCGTTCGCTCGCGGCGCTATGGCCGTTCACCAACGAGCTATTTGCCGACGACGAAGTCGACCGCACGGCCGCGGCGGAAGGCCTCGGACTGCTACCCTCGACACTCGAGCCCGCATGGTCGGCGCAGGTCGAAGGGACGCTCGCGCGCGCGACGCTCGCCCGGCCGGCGCCGGCGCCTTACGGCTGGTACGGGAAGCAGGGCCGCCACAGCGAACACCTGGGTTACCTTCTCGCCGAGATGCAGTCCCTGCGCCGCGCACATCCCGGCGCGACCTGGTAGGCGGACATGAGCGCGCATGCGATCCACGCCACGGCGCCACCGCCGGAGCTCCTGGCGCGGCTGCACGGGATACTTGCGCAGGTCGCGGACCCGGAAATCCCGGTCCTCTCGGTGCTCGACCTCGGCGTGATCAGGCAGCTCGAGTTCCGCGCCGACGGGCGCCTCGAAGTCGGCATCGCGCCGACGTATTCGGGCTGTCCGGCGAACGCCGTCATCAAAACGGACGTCCTGCGGGCGCTGCGCGCCGCCGGATTCGACGCAGTCGCCGTCGACGTGCTCGCGCCACCCTGGTCGAGTGACTGGCTGAGCGAGGAGGGTCGCCGCAAGCTCCGCGAATTCGGCATCGCGCCGCCGTCGCATGCGGTCGGGAGCGCTCGAAGTCTGCTCCGGGGCGATGCCCCTGCCGCCTGCCCGCGCTGCGGATCGACGCGGACCACGCGCCAGAGCGAATTTGGCTCGACGCCCTGCAAGGCGCTCTACCGCTGCGAAGACTGCCGCGAGCCGTTCGACTACTTCAAGTGCATCTAGCCGCATGCTGAGGTTCCATCAGCTCGCCATCGCGAATCGCGCGCCCGTCGCCGACGACGCGATCGCGCTGACCTTCGCGGTCCCATCCACGCTCGCGGAAGAATTCCGCTTCCGGGCCGGCCAGCACCTGGCGCTCAAGCAGGTCATCGACGGCCAGGAGGAGCGGCGCACCTATTCCATCGTCAACCCGGAGGGCTCCGCGGCTCTAACGATCGGCATACGCGTCCAGAAGGACGGCCGCATGTCGGAACACCTCGCGCGCCACGCGAAAGTGGGCGACCCGATCGACGTGCTGACTCCGAACGGCAGCTTCCGCGCGCAGGGCGGACCGGGGCCGCGCCGCTATGCGGCCTTCGCCTCGGGCAGCGGCATCACGCCCGTGCTTTCGATCGCGGCAACCGCGCTCGCGGGCAACCCGGGCAGCCGATTCCAGCTCTGGTATGGGAACACCGAGCGCGCCCGCGCGATGTTTCTCGAAGACGTCATGGCGCTCAAGGACCGCAACCTTGCGCGCTTCTCGGTCGCCTTCGTGATGAGCCGCGAGCCCCAGGACGTCGAGTGGCTGAACGGCCGCATCGATGCCGCCAAGATCCGCGAATTCGCGCGCCACGACCTCCGGGTGCCGGAGGTGGACGAGTTCTTCGTCTGCGGCCCGGGCTCGATGGGCGACGAGATCCCCGCGACACTCACGGCGCTCGGCGCCAGGGGACCGATCCACATCGAGCACTTCGCGCCGGTGTCCGGAGGTGAGCGCGCCGCTTCTCCCGCGCCGGCCGGGCGGGCCGCTGCAATTCCTGCGGCTGCCGCGCCAGGCGCAAGCGCAGAAGTCACCGTCGTGATGGACGGCCGCCGGCGTCGCTTCACGATGCCGCGCGACGGTGAGGTGATACTCGACGCGGCCGGCCGCGCCGGGCTCGACCTGCCGTTCTCCTGCAGGGCCGGCGTCTGCTCGACATGCCGCGCGAAGCTCGTCTCAGGCAGCGCGGAAATGGAACACAACGTCGCGCTCGAGGATTGGGAAGTCGAGGCGGGCTATATTCTCTGCTGCCAGGCCCGTCCCACGAGCTCCGCGCTCGAGATCAGCTACGACGAATGACACCCGACCGATGAGCTACGAGACGATTCTTTTCGGCGAGAGCGGAGGCATTGCGCGCCTCACGCTCAACCGGCCTGAGCGGCTCAATGCCTTCAATGGCGCAATGCACGCGGAGGTGCGCGACGCGCTCGCGCGCGTCGCTGCGGGCGACTCGCGTGTCCTCGTGCTCACGGGCGCGGGCCGCGGATTCTGCGCGGGCCAGGACCTCGGCGACCGGCAGGTCGCGGCGGATGGCGCGCGGGCAGACCTTGGCGAATCCATCGAGCGGAACTACAAGCCGCTCGTGCTCGCGTTGACTCGCCTGCCCGTGCCGACCGTCGCCGCGGTCAACGGCGTCGCGGCCGGGGCCGGTGCCAGTATCGCCCTCGCGTGCGACCTCGTGCTGGCAGCGAAGTCGGCCTCGTTCATCCAGGCTTTCAGCAAGCTAGGCCTCGTGCCGGACTCGGGCGCGACCTGGTTTCTGCCGCGGCTCATCGGCACGGCGCGCGCGCTCGGGCTCGCAATGCTGGGCGATCGCCTCGCGGCTGAGGAAGCGGCGCGCTGGGGGCTCATCTGGCGCTGCATCGAGGACGCGGAATTTCCCGCCGCGGTTGACCGGCTCGCGGGCGAACTCGCTGCGGCGCCGACGCGCGGCCTGGTGCGCACGCGCGAGGCGATGCTGGGCTCCGCTTCGCGCACGCTCGCCGCACAGCTCGACGTCGAGCGCGACTTCCAGCGCGAGCTCGGCTACACCGATGACTATGTGGAAGGCGTCACGGCCTTTGCGGGAAAGCGCGCACCGCGCTTCTCGGGCCGCTAGGGACGCGGCATGAGTGCGAAGGAGTCGGGGCAGGACGCGGATCGCAGGCAACGCACGGCGGAGCGCGCGGTAGACGCGCTCTGGCGCGGCGACGAGGCTTCGCAGCGGTTCGGCATGCGCATCGAATCCTGCGGCCCTGGCCGCGCGACGGTCACCATGCCGGTCCGCCCGGACATGGTGAACGGCCACAAGATCTGCCACGGGGGCCTCGTGTTCACGCTTGCGGACAGCGCGTTCGCATTCGCCTGCAATTCCTACGGCGACAACACGGTCGCGGCCGGAGCGGCGATCGAGTTCCTGTCGCCCGCGCGCGAGGGCGACATCCTGCGGGCCGTTGCGACGGAACGCTGGCGCGCGGGGCGTGCCGGAATCTACGAGATCGAGGTGACGAACCAGCGCGGCGCGATCGTCGCGCTCTTTCGCGGCCGCAGCCACCAGATTGCCGGGAGACTGATCGATGACTGAAGCCTTCATCTGCGACGCGGTACGCACGCCGATCGGCCGCTACGGCGGCGCGCTCGCGGGTGTCCGCACGGACGACCTCGCAGCGATCCCGATTGCCGCGCTCATGCAGCGCAATGCCGGCGCCGACTGGGCCGCCGTGGACGACGTCGTGTTCGGCTGCGCGAACCAGGCGGGCGAAGACAACCGGAACCTCGCGCGCATGGCGGCGTTGCTCGCGGGGCTGCCGGCCGAGGTGCCGGGCGTCACCGTCAACCGGCTTTGCGGCTCGGGCCTCGATGCCGTCGCGATCGCGGCGCGCCAGGTTCGATCGGGCGAGGCCGAGCTCGTGGTTGCCGGCGGCGCCGAGAGCATGAGCCGCGCGCCGTACGTCCTCTCGAAGCCGGACGCGGCCTTCTCTCGCACCCAGCAGATGTTCGACACGACCATCGGCTGGCGATTCGTCAACCCGCTCATGCAGCGGCAGTACGGGATCGATTCGATGCCCGAAACGGGGGAAAACGTCGCGGCCGAGTTCACTGTCTCGCGCGCGGACCAGGATGCCTTCGCGCTCCGCAGCCAGCAGCGTGCGCTCGCCGCACAGGCGAGCGGGCGCCTCGCGGCGGAGATCGTGCCAGTCGCAGTTCCGGGCAGGAAGGGCGAGGCGACCACGGTCGAGCGCGACGAGCACCCGCGCGAGACCAGCCTCGAGGCGCTCGCGAAGCTCGGTACGCCGTTCCGCGCCGGCGGCACGGTGACGGCAGGCAACTCGTCCGGCGTCAATGACGGCGCCTGCGCGCTCCTCGTCGCGAGCGAGCGCTCGGCGAATCGCCACGGACTCAGGCCCCGCGCACGCGTGCTCGGCGCCGCCGTCGCGGGCCTGCCGCCACGCATCATGGGGATGGGCCCGGCGCCCGCCTCGGAGAAGCTGATGGCGCGCCTCAAGCTCAAGGTCATGGACTTCGACGTGATCGAGCTCAACGAAGCCTTCGCCTCGCAGGCGCTCGCCGTGTTGCGGCGCCTCGGGCTCCCCGACGATGCGGCGCACGTCAACCCGAACGGCGGTGCCATCGCGCTCGGGCACCCGCTCGGGATGAGTGGGGCCCGGCTCGCGACGACCGCGGCGCTGGAACTCGAGCGGCGCGGTGCGCGGCGCGCGCTTTGCACCATGTGCATCGGCGTGGGCCAGGGCATCGCGCTCGCGATCGAGCGCGTCGCGTGAACGCCGGCGCGGCCGTCACGCGCGACGGCGACGTCGCGGTCTTCGCCGTCGACAATCCTCCAGTCAACGCGCTCTCGCAGCCGGTCCGCGAGGCGCTCCTCGCCGCGATCGAGCGGCTCGATGCGGACCCGTCCGTACGCGCGATCGTCGTCGCGGGCGCCGGCAAGAACTTCATTGCCGGCGCGGATCTCCGCGAGTTCGAGCGGGCGCCCGTGGAGCCGTTGCTTCCCGCGGTGCTGTCGCGCCTCGAGGCCTGCGGCAAGCCGGTCGTTGCGGCCCTGCATGGCGCGACGCTCGGCGGCGGCGCGGAAACGGCGCTCGCCTGTCACTACCGCTGCGCTGCGGGCGACCTTCAGATTGGCTTCCCCGAGGTGACGCTGGGCCTTTTGCCCGGCGCCGGAGGCACGGTGCGCCTGCCGCGCCTCGCGGGCTGGCAGGCGGCCTTCGAGCTGATGGCTTCCGGCAAGCCGATCGGCATCGCTCCGGCGATCGAGCTCGGGCTCGTGGACCGCCGCATGGACGGCGACCTCGCGGCCGGTGCGATCGCCTGGGCACGCGAGCTCGCCGATGCGCGAGCGCCGCTCCGGCGCGTGTCGGAACTCCCGATGCCTCCCTCGCGCCCGGCGCAGTTCGAGGAATTCCTGCGCATGCTCCCGCCGGCCGCGCGTCGCCTTCCCGCGCCGCCGCGCATCGTCGAGGCGCTCGCTGCCGCAGCGATGCTGCCGGCCGACGCGGCGCTCGCGCGCGCACGCGCGCTCTTCCTCGAATGCCTCGGCTCGGTCGAGTCGCGTGCGTTCCGGCACCTGTTCTTCGCGGAGCGACGCCCGCCCGCTGAAGCCGCTCGGGCCCGCGAGGTTTCGCAGGCGGCTGTGCTGGGCGCGGGCACGATGGGCGCCGGCATCGCGGTCAGCCTTGCCAGCGGCGGCATCGCCGTCACGCTCATCGACGCAAAGCAGGAGGCGCTCGACGCCGGGCTCGCGCGCATGCGCTCGGCAATCGATGCTGCCGAGCGCAAGGGGCGGCTCGACGCAGAGGGGGCGGCGGCCGCGCGCGAACGCGTGCAGGGCTCGCTGACGCTCGCCGCAGCCGCGTCCGTCGACCTCGTGATCGAGGCGGTGTTCGAGAACCTCGCCGTGAAGCGC
>Ga0111538_10001400_pt1 | contig 33854 bp, 28 predicted proteins | sample SoiMethybrSBSTD1_FD_79669 | JGI IMG/M metagenome (GOLD analysis project Ga0111538, IMG submission 79669) | Bulk soil microbial communities from a Populus tree surrounding site in Tennessee, USA - Soil MetaG P. TD hybrid SBSTD1 (version 2)... | ecosystem: Environmental > Terrestrial > Soil >...
AGCGATGGCGTGCTGGCGATCATCATCACCATTATGGTGCTGGAGTTGAAAGTGCCCCACGGCGTGACCTTCGCTGCCCTGCGACCGTTGTTCCCCGTGTTCCTCAGTTACGTTCTCAGTTTCGTTTACCTGGGCATCTACTGGAACAATCATCACCACCTCTTGCACGCCACTCAACGCGTCAGCGCTTCAATCCTGTGGGCCAACCTGCACCTGCTGTTCTGGTTGTCCCTCATTCCCTTCACCACTGGCTGGATGGGTGAGAATCATTTCGCGGAACTGCCCACCGCCCTTTACGGCTTCGTCTTGTTCATGGCCGCCATCGCTTACTGGCTCCTTGAGCAAGCCATCATCGCCGAGCACGGCCGCGACTCCCTCCTGGCTTCCGCGGTTGGCAAAGACTGGAAAGCAAAGTTTTCGCTCCTTCTCTATGCGACCGGCATCGTCCTCGCCTTCATCAACGAATGGCTCGCCGATGCCATTTACGTGCTCGTCGCGATCATGTGGCTGATTCCCGACCGCCGCATCGAACGCCAGCTCAGGACGGCCTGAGCCAATTCGAATACGCGCGGGAGACTAATTTTCGGCCAACAGCTTTTCTACTTTGGCGGGGAGGTTTTCGCGCGCGTTGAGTTCGCGCAAGACGCCCTTTTTGTCGACCAGCCACATGGTGGGAATACCTGAGATGCCAAATTCCTCTCCATATTTGTTGCTATCGCCATTGCCCTCAAAATACTGCGGCCAGGTCATTTTTTCACGGTCGACGACCTGCTTGAGCTTGCCGAGGTCCCGATCGAAGCTGATGCCGACGATTTCAAATCCTTTCGGGTTCAGCTTCTCGTACGCAGCCTTCACGTTCGGTAACTCACGCATGCAGGGGCCGCACCACGTCGCCCAGAAATCAACGAGCACGACCTTGCCTTTCATGGCTGACAGATCGACCTCCCGGCCATCGACAGCCTTGAACTTAATCTCAAGGGGTTTGCCGACGCGGCCCAGCTTGGTGAGCAGTTCCTCGGCGGCTTCCTTCAGTTCGGCCTCGGGTTTGGCCTCGATAATTTCCTGGGCAAGTTTGCGCGCCTTTTCAGTTTCGCCCTGGTTCAAACGCGCTTCGGCCACCTGCAAGATTAATCCGCTAAGCTCGGTTCGCTTCGGAAACTCCTTTTGCAGAGTCCGCGCGCCGGCTTCCATTTCCGTCAGCATTACGTTCATGTCGCCGGCGGCTTTTGTAGAAGCGGCGCGCTGCATTTGGTCAACACGCAATTGCAAGCGTTCGTCTTCCGGGAGGTTTGGGTCGTCCAGCCGCGCCTTTTCGATCTTTGCGAGACGCTCGGTTGCATTCGTGTTTCCCAAACGCGCGGAAACAGTCAGCAGCCCCTGCTCGTGCTGACGTGCTTCAGCGGCATTGGCGTGGTCGGGATACTTCGTGTAAAACTCGCGAACTTTTGTGGCGGCAGCCTCCATGGCGTCGCCCTGTTTGCGCTGCAGTTCCTCTCTCTGTTCCTTCGTTGGATCGGCGGGCGCATCGTCCGGTGGACGGATCAAGGCTTCGAGCGATTTCTCGACTTCCGCCCAAGCCTTGTCCCCTTCGGTTTGCGGAGCTGCGACTCCGAGCGCCGCGGCGTCGCCCGGCGAAAGCATCGGAGCGTCGGCAACGGGTGGGGGAGGCGGCGCGCTGGCAGGCGTGCTCGGTTTGCGATCCTGTCGCTCGCCGCAACCGACAAGTATTAATGTCACCGCAAGCGGCCAGCAGACTAGCCTGATATTCATCTAATGAACATGGATGTGAAAGAGGCGAAGCGCAAAGAAAAAGGCTACTCTTCCAGGCCGGCGTCGGGTTCGAGCATTTCGACCGCCTGTTGAGGCGGCCCGTTCTCACGCTGGCTCGTCCGTACGACCTTGCGCGCGTATTCCAGAAGAACGGCGCAGGGTTCCAAACAGGGGATGATGCTTTTGCCGTGAACTTGATCGAGGGGTTGGCCTTCCACAGTCCAGAGCCGCTGTTTTAAACAGTAGTGCGCACTGCAGCACTTGCCGGCCATTGCGAACGCGTCTGCGTCGCCGAGGATCGTGGTGATGCGATACATTCCTGTTTGGCGGCTTGTGAACTCGCGATAATGGGTGATGTGCGGCGTTGAAGTGCGCGCTGCAAAAAAGTCGGGGATGAAGCCGGGGTAGAGGAAGCCCAGGGCCATTTCAAGATCCAAATCGGTTTTTGCCAGGATGCGCCAGCCCCGTTGCAGAGTGGGGGCGGACTTGAGCGGACGAAAGGCGGCCGCTTGCGTGAACTGCGCGATTGCGACTGCGTCATTCGGACCTGCAGTCTTGAGCTTGTCTGCGGCAATCTCACGATCTTCGACATGGCGAAGTTCAAAGCCATCAGAGAACCGCCACACCAGCACTTGTGCGACGATCAGTTCGTCGCCGATCTGCTGGACGAACCATTGCAACGCTGGGCTTCGAAAACTGGCGGTCATTGTCGCGCCGAAGATAGTCCATATCCTGGCTCGCGCACTCGAAAAAAAGCTGTCGCGCGGCGTGGCTGCGGGACATAAGAAGCACCATGCAATACGTGACCGCGGCGCTTATTGGGATCGTGACCGGCATCATCAGCGGACTGTTTGGCGTGGGGGGCGGCCTGATCATGGTGCCCGCGATGACGCTCCTGCTCAGTCCGCCGATTCGTGACATCAAGCAAGCCATTGGCACTTCGCTGGCTGTGATCATCCCCACCGCGCTTATCGGCACATGGAAACATCACGGCAATCAAAATGTGGATTGGCGGATCGCGGTCGCGCTCGTGCCTACGGCCGCCATTGGGGCGTGGATCGGCGCGCATCTGGTCAGTATGATTAACGCTGAAGACCTGAAGCGGGGCTTCGGCGGATTCCTCATCCTCATCGGTCTGAAGCTCGCCTTTTTCAAATGAGCTAAACGAAGCGGATTCCCTCGCGCTCGAATCGCTCTTTGACTTCGAGATTAAGAGCTTGCAGCAAGGTGGCGTTTTTCTTCGCGTCCGTGCCATTCCAGACGTGCACGACTTGCAAGTGCAGTCCGCCGTCGAGAAACTTGCTCAAGCTCACCGCAACATCTTTCGTCGCCGGGTCTTTGCTGTAGACCTCGTTCAAGATTTCAGAGGCGCGTTTGACTTTTTCCGACGGCGTGTCGAAGGCGATCTTGAAGGTCATGATGGCGCGAATGTGCGGGCGGCGGCTGATGTTCGTGACGATGGCGTTGCCGACGGTTTTGTTGGGGATGGTGACGAGGGCGCCATCTGCGGTGCGAACACGGATGCTGCGAAAGCCAATCGTTTCGACTGTGCCTTCATGAGGATCGATGCGAATGGTGTCGCCGATCCGGAATGGCTTGTCGACGAGGATAACGATGGCACCGAAGAAATTTGCGACTGTGTCCTGCGCGGCAAGTGCCAGCGCCAGGCCTCCGATGCCGAGCGAAGCGATCAAGCTCGTGATATTCAGACCGAGATTTTGCAGCGTCAGCAATACGGCGAGGATGATCGCAAACGTCTTCATCGTGTTGCGAATGATGGGCAGGAGTTGCTCGCTGAACGTGCGGTCTTCCTCCGCGACGGCGCGGCGGCGCCAATAGCCGGTGAGGACATCGATGAAGCGCAAAACCATGTAAGTGAGCGACACCGCGACAACGATCTTCAAACCTTTGGAGAGGAAACTGGCGAACCATTGCGGCCACGAAAAAATGCGGAGACCGAGGTGCAAAAGAATTACGAAGGCAATGACTTTGATTGGCCCGCGCAGTAATTCCATGATCATGTCGTCGAGGCGCATCTTGGTGCGCCCGGCCCAGCGCTTCAGCTGCCCGCGCACCCAGCAGTCCAGAAGTTTTGAAACGTAAAAAGCGAGAAAGACAAAAATGAAGGAAGCAGTGTACTGCCACAGCGGAATGTCAAAAATCGTTCGGCGAAGGAAAGACACACGGTCGAGGCCGAATGTGAGCCAGGCCGATTGTTTCGCTTCGTTGTCGGTGATCAATAGCTCGGCGGTGGACGGATCGCCCAGCGTTGCTCCGCCGGATGGTTCCAAGAGGCTGAGGCGGACGGTTTTGTTTCCGTCTTCCTCGTAATCGTCAACGATTCGGAGTTCGACTGTGTGCGTGGTTTGGCCCGCCGGGATGTTGATCGCGCCTCCCGGCCATTCGAACTCGGCGGGCGAGGCGGTGCTCGGGGTGGCGGTCAGCACGACTGAGACTGCGGCATTCGTCGGGCCGGAACGCCGCAAAGTAATCGGCGCGAAACCGGAGTTTTCGCCCGCGGTGAAGCGCGGTTGCGCAAATTCGATTGTGGGAGCCGATCCTGTTTGTGCCGCAGCCCAAACCGACCAGACCACGGTTGCCGCAAGGAACACGATCACCACTCGGAACCAGGCATCAAACCTCGTCATAGGCTGCCCTTACTAGCGACGAGGAGGCGGAGGCACAAGCACAACTCGTTGCGCCGTGTTCGGCAATCACGCATGACGTTGGGCCAAGGTAACTTACTTCTGTTTCAGAACGGCGCGGCCAAACTCTCGGTTCATGCGCGCGATGAAATCCAGGCTGATCTCCTTCGGGCAGACGGCTTCACAGGACCCTGTCACGGTGCAATTGCCGAAGCCCTCGGCGTCCATCGCTTGCACCATGTTCAGGGCGCGACGGTCGCGCTCCGGCTTGCCCTGTGGAAGGATGCCTAGGTGCGAGATCTTTGCTGAGACGAACAGCATGGCCGAGGCGTTCTTGCAAGCGGCTACGCAGGCGCCGCAGCCGATGCAAGCAGCGGCATCCATCGATTCGTCGGAATCCGTCTTGGAAATCGGCAGCGTGTTTGCGTCGGGCGTACCTCCGGTATTCACCGAGACGAAGCCGCCGGCCTGGATGATTCGATCGAACGCGCTGCGATCGACGACGAGGTCCTTGATCACTGGAAATGCGCGCGCGCGCCACGGCTCGATCGTGATCGTTTGATTGTCTTCGAAATGGCGCATGTGAAGCTGGCAGGCCGTGGTGCCGCGCAAACCGCCGTGCGCGATTCCATTGATGACCATTCCACACGTGCCGCAAATGCCTTCCCGACAATCCGAATCGAACGCAATCGGCTCTTCGCCGCGGGCGATCAGGCCTTCATTGACCACGTCGAGCATCTCCAGGAAGGACATGTTGGGATCGACGTGCGGGGCGTCGTACGTGACGAAACGGCCGGGGGATTTCGCGTCCTTCTGTCGCCAGATTTTCAGCGTGAGCTTCATGCTACTTGTAGCTCCTCTGGGTCATGTGCACTTCCTCGTAGGTGAGCGGTTCCTCGTGACGAACCGGAGGCTTGCCGGGTCCCTGGTATTCCCAAGCGGCGACATGCGCGAACTGCTCATCGTCTCGTTTCGCCTCGCCCTGCTCCTGGAACTCAGTGCGGAAATGACCGCCGCAGGACTCGCGGCGCTCCAGCGCGTCGAGCACGAGCAACTCAGCGAATTCCATGAAGTCGGCCACGCGTCCCGCGGCTTCAAGGTCCTGGTTCAAATTGCTGGTCGCGCCGGTGACCTTTACGTTTTTCCAAAATTCCTCGCGCAGAGCCGGAATTTTCTGCAACAACTCTTTGAGGCCTTTCTCATCGCGTGCCATGCCGCACTTGTCCCAGAGCAACTTGCCGAGTTCGCGATGGAACGAAGTGACTGTCCGCGTGCCGTTGATCGACAGGAGTTTTCGCGTGAGCGCGCTCACGTCCTCCTCTACCTTCTTGAATTCCGGATGCGACGTGGCCGGCTTCGGCTGTTTCGAATTCGCGAAGTAATCACCAATGGTGTACGGCAAAACAAAGTAGCCGTCGGCGAGACCCTGCATGAGCGCGCTGGCGCCCAGCCGGTTCGCGCCGTGATCCGAGAAATTCGCTTCGCCGAGCACGAACAACCCGGGCAGCGTGCTCATGAGGTTATAATCGACCCATGTCCCGCCCATCGTGTAATGCACAGCCGGATAAATCCGCATCGGCGTGCGATACCCGTTCTCGCCGGTGATCTTTTCATACATGTCGAAAAGATTTCCGTAGCGTTCCTCGACGACTTTTTGGCTCAAACGCTTGATTGCATCCGCAAAATCCAGGTAAACGCCCAACCCTCCCGGCCCAACGCCGCGGCCATCGTCGCAGGCCTCCTTCGCCGCGCGCGACGCGATATCGCGCGGAGCGAGGTTGCCGTAACTTGGATATTTCCGTTCGAGAAAATAGTCGCGGTCACTCTCGGGAATCTGGTCGGGCGAACGCGTGTCGCCCTTTTGCTTCGGCACCCACACACGTCCGTCGTTGCGCAGCGACTCGGACATGAGCGTGAGCTTGGATTGATGATCGCCGCTCACGGGAATGCACGTCGGATGAATCTGCGTGTAACACGGGTTCGCAAACGCCGCGCCTTTCTTGTAAGCACGCCAGGTCGCCGTCACGTTGCAGCCCTTCGCGTTTGTCGAAAGGAAGAAAACGTTTCCGTAACCGCCGGTCGCGAGCACGACCGCGTCGCCGGCCTGCGAAGTGATTTCCCCGGTCACGAGATCGCGCACGACGATGCCCTTCGCATGACCATCGATTACGACAACGTCGAGCATCTCGGTGCGCGGAAACATTTTCACGGTGCCCAGGCCAATTTGCCGGCATAGAGCCTGGTACGCGCCGAGAAGAAGTTGCTGGCCGGTTTGGCCGCGCGCGTAAAACGTGCGCGAGACTTGCGCTCCACCGAACGAGCGGTTCGCGAGCAGACCGCCGTACTCACGAGCGAACGGGACGCCTTGCGCGACGCATTGGTCGATGATGTTCACGCTAACCTGCGCGAGGCGATAGACGTTCGCTTCGCGCGCGCGGAAATCGCCGCCTTTGATCGTGTCGTAAAAGAGCCGGTAAATGCTGTCGCCGTCGTTCTGGTAGTTCTTCGCGGCGTTGATCCCGCCCTGCGCGGCAATGCTGTGTGCGCGCCGCGGGCTGTCCTGGAAGCAGAAGCACTTCACCTTGTAGCCCAACTCGGCCAGTGACGCCGCTGCGGAAGCGCCGGCCAGTCCGCTGCCCACTACGAGGACCTCGTATTTGCGCTTGTTCGCCGGATTGACGAGCTTCAACTCGAATCGGTGCCGGTCCCACTTTTGGGCGAGGGGACCCGAAGGTATGCGCGCGTCGAGTTTCATTTCTTGTCAAACACGCCCAGTAGCACCGCGACAGGAATCGAAATGTAACCCACGAAAATGAGTACCGCCGCGACGATGGCGAACTTATCGAGGAACCCGCCGTAAGCTTTGTTCTTCCAACCCATCGATTGAAACATGCTGCTCACCCCGTGGCTCAAGTGCAGGCAAAGGAGTCCAACTCCAATGACGTAGAATAACGAGACCAGCGGACGCTTGTAGCCCAAAATCATCATGCGATAAATATCATGACGGCCCAGTTCGTCGTGCATTGTTCTGAAATCCTGTCCCGTGAAATTGACGCCCGGAGTTTGGACCGTGAAATGCAGCAGGTGATAAATAATAAATACGAGCACAATCAATCCGCTCATGAACATCGTCCGGGACGCGTAGCTCGCGGCAACCACATCGTAGTCCCCATATCCAATGGGCCGCGCTGCGCGATTCTGCTTCGTGAGCGTAATCGCCGCGGCGATATGCAGGCCGGCCATGACGAGCAAGCCGATGCGCGCCGGCCAAATCAGCTCGGGTGTGGTCTGGAGAAAGTGGCCGTAGCGATTCAGCGCCTCGGGGCCAAGAAAGATTTGCAGATTGCCAAGAAGGTGACCGATGACGAAGGCAAACAACGCCGCTCCACTGAGCGCCATGATATATTTTTTCCCAAGCGAGGCGTGCCAGGTTCGATGGATCAGATTCATTGGGCGGCCATAGGCCACTGTTGAGGGAATCTAATGACGGTGTGAACACCCCGTCAACGTACGCGCAGCAAGTATAAGCAGCGGGCGGTACTATAATAAGTGCAACTAACTCATATGTATCCGGATTGATAGTTGAGCTAATGAACGGCCGCCGCCAATTTCATCCCGCAAGATCGCTCAACGAGGAAACCGCTGCTTCGGGCCTGTTTCTTTCCAATAGTGCTGCCTGGAATCCAGCGGCTTGAGCGCCGTTGAAATCCTCTTCGCGTGAGTCACCGACATGAAGGATTTTGTCGGGGGATGTTTGCAGCGCCTTAGCCGCATGTTCGAAAATCGGGCGGTCAGGTTTGTGGACGCCAACCTCGCTAGAAATGATGATGGTATCGAAATAGGGCGCAAGACCGATGTGCATCAGCAGGGGCCGCAGCCGCTCATCCCAATTTGAGATCACGGCCAGCTTGAGGCCTCGCGCGCGAAATCGTTCCAGAGCGGGGGCCACATCGTCGTAAACGCGCCAGCAGCGCGGCTGAGCGAATTCGTCGTAAAGATGATCGAAGAAGGCGGGCTTCAATCGAGCCAGGCCGGCGAAGGTTTGCTCCACGATCTTGCGCCAGGCCAGGCGCGAGTAGTCAAAACCCTGTTTGATTTTCCAGGCTTTGCCAAAGCGCCGGTTGAGTTCACCCGGGGGGACCGGGCCGATGCCGCATTCATCGGCCACCCGGGCATAGACATCGCCGACGGAGGGCCAGGGTTCGAGCAACGTGCCCGCGGCATCGAGAGTCACGGCTTGGATGTCATCCAGCATCGACAAAGCAAATCCCGGAGGGGCGAGCTCCGTCGAGCCCCAAATCGTTGCGCTAGAAATTTTGCGTTCCAATTTCGGCTGTTTCCCTCTTTGATTACGGGTTTGCGGCAATGGACCACCAAAAACGCGTTTACGAGGATATTTTTGAAATGCTCCCGAGCGAGGAGAACCCTTCGCCCATGGTGCGCATCAACCGGATGAACCCGGCGCCCGAATTCCAACTGTTCGCGAAGTTGGAATGGCAGAATCCCTTTGGTTCTGTGAAGGACCGTGCTGCGTGGGCGCTGCTGCGGGAAATGGAGCAGAAGGGCGAGGTCACCGCGAAGCGGGGTTTCGTTGAGGCTACGTCTGGCAACACTGGGATCAGCCTCGCCGCGATGGCGCGCGCCCGGGGTTATCACATGCGGGCGGTCGTGCCGAACAAAGTGCCGCTTGAAAAGAAGTTGCTGCTCAAGATCGCCGGCGCGGACCTTGACGTTCTTAACGACAATCTTTGTCCTGCGCCGGGGCTCGGCGACGGTTCAATCAACATGGCCAAGACGCACGCCAAGGCTTCGCGAGATCGCTACGTTATGGCCAACCAGTACGAGAATGAAACCAACAGCGACGCACATTATCGTACCACCGGCCCGGAAATCTGGCGTCAAACCGATGGCAAGATAACCCACCTGTTCGTTTCGCTTGGGACCTGTGGGACTGTCAGCGGCACGAGCAAATTCCTCAAGAGCAAGAACCCGAACGTCAAAGTGATTGCGGTGCAGCCCACCGAAGGCCACGACGTTCCGGGCCTGCGGAACGTCGCGCAACTGGGTGTTTCGAAACTGTTCGACTCCTCGCTGGTCGATGACATTTTGGAAGTCGAATTTCGCCTGGCCTATTCGCGCGCGCTGGAACTGTGCCAGACCGAGGGGTTGCTGGCGGGGCCGAGTTCGGGCCTGATTTACGAGGGTGCGCGCGAAATAATTCTGCGTGACAAACAGGGCCTTGGGGTGATGATTTTCCCGGACAATATCTTTAAATACACATCAAACATGGCCAGGCACATTGCCGGTTTGAGTGCCGGCACCGAGGCCTGAGAAAGTGCTTATGACAACCAGCTACGCACATCCGGAGGTCCTTGTCTCCACTGATTGGGTCAAGGAGAACCTCGGCAAACCGAACATCAAACTCGTCGAGATCGACGTCGATACAAAGGCCTACGATGCCGGGCACATTCCCGGCGCTGCCGGCTTTAATTGGCAAACGCAACTGCAAGACCAGCTCCGCCGCGACATCATCAGCCGCGAAGCGTTCGAGAAACTGGTCGGCGCGGCGGGCATTTCGCCGAACGACACCGTCATCGTTTACGGTGACAACAACAATTGGTTCGCCGCCTACGGTTTTTGGCTCTTCAAGATTTACGGCCATCGCGATGTGCGCCTGATGAACGGCGGCCGCGCGAAGTGGCTGAACGAAGCGGACAAGCAACTCACCACCGACAAACCGAGCGTCAAGCCCACCGAATACAAGACCTCCGGCATGAACCTGGAGTTGCGCGCCATGGTGCCGATGGTTTTCGAAGCCACCAAAGGCGGCTGGAATCTCGTCGACGTGCGCAGTGCGGATGAATTTACCGGCAAAGTGATTGCCCCTCCCGGCATGAGCGAAACCGCGCAACGCGGCGGCCACATTCCCGGCGCCAAAAGCGTTCCGTGGAGCACGGCAGTCGCGCCTGATGGGACCTTTAAACCCGCCGACGAACTGCGTTCGATTTACATCGACCAGAAAGGCGTCGATCCGACGAAGCAGACGATCGCCTACTGCCGCATTGGCGAGCGGTCGAGCCACACATGGTTCGTGCTGAAATACCTTCTCGGTCTGGACAACGTGCGCAACTACGACGGAAGCTGGACTGAGTACGGCAACCTGGTGGGCGCGCCCATCGAAAAAGCGTAAGGCTTGCTATAGCAAGTCGGCGACCTTTGCGGCGATGTGGCCGTGGCGCACGAGCGACTCGCCGACGAGGATCGCGGCAGCGCCGCACGAGCGCAGTCGTTCCACATCGGCGCGCGTGTGAATGCCGCTTTCAGCGACGAGCAAGCCCTTGTGACCTGAATTCTGGAGGCGCATTGCGAGTCGCTCTGTCGTCGCCAGGTCCACCTTGAAGGTCTTCAGATCGCGATTGTTTACACCGATCAGGCGCGCGCCGATCTTAATCGCGCGTTCGAGTTCCATTTCATCATGCACTTCCACGAGAACGGCGAGTCCTGCCGACCTGGCCAGCGATTGAAAATCTGAAAGCTCCTCATCAGTCAGGATCGAAACGATCAGCAGAATCCCATCAGCGCCCCATTCCAGCGACTGCACGATCTGCCGTTGATCGATAATGAAATCCTTTCGCAGCAAGGGCAATGCGACGGCTGAGCGAATTTGTTTCAAATACTCCAGCGAGCCTTGAAAAAACTTCTCGTCCGTCAAAACCGAGAGGCACGATGCGCCCGCGGCCTCATACTCGCGGGCGATCCGCACCGGATCGAAGTCCTCGCAGATTATTCCTGCCGACGGCGAAGCCTTCTTGACCTCGGCAATCAAGGCAGGCCCGGATGTCCGCAGGTTTTTGAGCGCGCCAAAGAAATCACGCCGAGGCCCGAAGCGCTGAAGAAGTTCCGTGGAAATCGCCATCTCGGGCAGCGCGGCAACTTCGATTCGTTTCTGCGCGACGATTTTGTCGAGGATGTTCATTACTCTTCTTCCTCATCGCGGATGCCGCTCATGCGTTTGGTCGGGGAGCCCGCGCGCAGCCACCCGTTCACGAACGCATCGAGGTCGCCATCCATCACCGCCTGCAAGTTGCTGGTCTCCACGCCGGTGCGCAGGTCCTTCACCATGCGATAGGGTTGAAACACGTAACTGCGAATCTGGTTGCCCCACGCGATCGCTCCCTTCTCACCATAAAACCGCTCCATCTCCGCTTTCTGCGCATCGAGCCGTTGCGCGTAGAGTTGGGGGCGCAACAGCTTCATGGCCGTGGCGCGGTTCTGATGTTGTGAGCGCTGGTTCTGGCTCGCCGCGACAAGGCCGGTCGGAATGTGTTTGATCCGCACGGCTGTCTCAACCTTGTTGACGTTCTGCCCGCCTTTGCCGCCCGAGCGAAACGTGTCCACCTCAATGTCGCTCGGTGGAATCTCGATGTCTGGCGCTTCCTCGATCTCGGCAATGACATCGACGCTTGCAAAACTCGTGTGGCGCCGTTTGTTGGCATCGAACGGCGAAATTCGCACCAACCGGTGCACGCCGCGTTCGGCCTTGCAGTAGCCGTAAGCATATTCACCGGAAATGAGCATCGTCACGCTCTTGATGCCTGCGGTTTCGCCGGCGAGCGCGTCGGTCACATCGACTTCCCAGCCGCGGCTTTCCGCCCAGCGTTGATACAGCCGCATGAGCATGTTCGCCCAGTCGCACGACTCGGTCCCGCCCGCGCCGGCATTGATGCTCAGGACACAGTTGTTCTTGTCCTGCGGGCTGCTGAGAAAAACCTTCAGCTCCAGGTCGTCGAGGTCGCGGCTGAACTTCTTGAGATCGCGCTCGAGTTCTTGCTGGTGTTTCGCCTGTTGCACCTCCGGTTCACCCTCGGCCAGTTCCACCATCACCTGGAAATCCTCGAGCTGCTTCTCCGCCTTGATGAGGGGGTCCACCCTGCCACGCAGCGTGTTCGCTTCGTCGATGAGTTTCTGCGCCTGCTCGCGATTATTCCAAAATGACTCGGCGGCCATCAGCGAATCCAACTCCCCGAGCCGTCTTTGTGCTGTGCCTAAGTCAAAGAAACCTCCGCAGGTGCGAAAGCTTGCCACCCAGCGTCCCTAAATCAGCCTTAATCGCCTCAAACATAGCCGAACACACTACGTGTGAAACACCGCTTTGCCTAGTCGAAATAGCTTCAGACCAGCGTCCCTTCCGGCTCAAGCTCACCGTTTGCACGCATTTGCCGGAGTTGTTGAATTATATCGCGCCAGTAAAGGCGATCCTGCTGCTGTAGCTCTGCCATTCGAGCAGACATCGACTGCGTCGCCTGTTCTTCCAGTTGAGTGTCTTGCTCACCCTGCCGGAGGGCAGCGCCGAACCGAATGAGTGGGGCCACCGTTTCGTCGCCTTCAATCTCGGCCACGGGGGCATGAAATGCGAATAACTCCTCTACCGCATCCAGCGTGAACAGATTGGCAAGACCCCACAATAGATCAGTTTTGAGCGAGTCCCCGACTAAACTGAGCGCTCGCTCTGCAAGATATCGCAACACCAATTTGCTAATCACCGGATAGTCTTGCAGTCGCTGCGTTTTCTTCAATTCAATCAGATCCTTAATGCCAATGGTACGCAACCCGCCCCACTCAGAATCCATCACGACTGACTGCGTGGCTGCCGCTGGGAAATCTCCTACGCGTGGCGGCCGCCCCATGATATCTACGTACACTTCTGGCCCGGTCTCGTCGGGAAGGGTGAAGTGGAACCCGTGCCCGGCGTTCAATGCCTTCGCCTCCAGTTTTGGCGTCAGCTTGTAGTAGCGAGCTTTGTGAATCCGCAGGACCTCGGCAAAGGAATTGATGTTGTCGACGGCCGGTTCGACCCAGAGGTCAATGTCCTCCGAAAAATGCGCGGCTCCGTACAAGACTGCGGCCTGGCCACTAATCAGGAGGTAATTGACGCGCTGAGTCTCAAGGCTTCGGAAAAAGCTTTTGATCATGAACGGCGCGAGGGTCGGGCAGTTGGTTGCGCATTTTCCAGGAGCGCCGAAGCCGCTCCCGCGGCGTCAACGAACGCCACACTTGAGCCTTATACGGCTCCAGGCTTTCCCGCATCAGTATGCTATCGTTTTCGTGGTGAGGTGCCGTCTCGCCCATGGCCGAACATTACGCCGACGATCAGGATTGTCGAGTCCACCCGTCACAACTCATCCTCGCGCTCTGCGTAAAAGAGTTGCCACGCGCGGTCGTAATCGGCTTCGGGAACGAAGACTTTCGCGGGCCGGCTCAGGTCGTCACTATCGCCCGTGTTATCGACAAACTCCTGACGCGCGGAAATCCCGTGCTTTTCGAGCATCACTACCAGCATCTCTGCATTGATCACGGGCCCCGTGTAGAACAGCTTCATCGCGCTTTCAGCACGGACGCGCGCACCTGGACCAATTGCGCCATGATGCTCACGGCGATTTCGTGCACGCTCACCGCTTCGATGGACAGCCCGACCGGACACATCACGCGATTCAACTGCTCTTCGGTCGCGAGTTTTTCTTCAAGAAAGCGGTTGAAGATCAAACGCTTTTTGCGGCTGCTGCCGATCATTCCTAGAAAAGCAAATGGACGTTGAACCCATTCCCGCAGCACCAGTGCATCGTGCTGGTGCCCTCGCGTGACGATCAGCCCAAATGTGGGTCGTGCCGGCAGCGGCTCTTGCAAAAGCCGGTCCCACGCCTCCACGCGGAACTGCGTGATGGCCGGAAAGTAATTCGTGTTCGCAAGACTCGGACGGTCGTCGAAAACCGTCACTTCGAAATCCAACTGTTGCGCGAGTGGCGCAACGCCCTGCGCGATGTGCCCCGAACCTGCGATCCACAATGCGCAGGGCGGCAACACGGTCTCGGCAAACAACCAGCCCTGCTCCTGGCCGTCGCTGAGCCCGATGCTGAAATCCGGCCGCACGCCCCATCGCACGGGTTCCTTCACTGCGGCAAGCTTTGACCACACGTCGCACGCCTCCGCTGCTCCGGGCAAAATCAATCCCGAAACTTTCCCGCCGCAGATCAGCCCATCGTCCCAGCCGAAGTCATGGTCCAGGACGAGGTCAAAGCTCGCGGGCTTTTGCGAAAGCAACGCGCGTCGCGCGCGGTCCTGCACCTCGGCTTCCAGGCAACCGCCGCCCAGCGTGCCCACGATGCGGCCATCGTCAAAGAACAGCGCCTTCGCGCCTTTCTTTTGCGGGCTAGACCCTTTGATGCCGGAAATAATTCCGAGCGCAAAGGGCTGGCCTTCAGCCAAAGCCGCCGGCAAATGGTCGAAAAAGCGTGGCATCGCTAACATGTTATACCAACTCGTAGAATCTACGACCAGTCCGAATGACAAATGACGAATGTCGAAACCCGAAGGAATGTCGAATGTCCGAATGGAGGGTGATTTGGATTTTTCGGATTTCGTCATTCGACATTGATTCGTCATTAGTCATTCGTGCTTCGTCATTCTGCAACAGTTGCGCGCGTCCTTTGCGTACGAGACATTTGCGGCGTGAAGACGGTCGCGATCATTGGCGCTTCGAGCAATCGCAGCAAGTTCGGCAACAAAGCCGTGCGTGCGTTTGTGCGGCGGGGTTATACGGTATATCCGGTCAATCCGAATGAACCAGAGGTTGAGGGTCTCACGACGTTCAAATCGATCAAAGACGTCCCCTTGCGACCTGAAATGGTTAGCGTCTACGTACCCCCGCCAGTGCTCGTGAAGCTCCTGCCAGAGATCGCTGCCAAGGGCTGCGACGAGTTGTGGCTCAATCCGGGCACTGAATCGGGTGCGGTGTTGGCCGAAATAGAACGCCTGGGCCTCAACGCCATCCAGGCGTGCAGCATCATCGCGGTGGGTGAATCGCCGTCGAATTACTGAAACAGCTTCGGCGCGAAATCGTTCAGGTAGTTGCGCCAGACGATCCAGGTGTGCGCTCCGGCCGTCTCGTCATACACAACGTCGAAGCCGTGTTTCTTGAACATCTCGACAGTGGCGCGTGAAGTCTCGACCAGAAAATCGTCTTTGCCGGTCCCAAACCAAAACAGCTTCAGGCCTTTCTTCAGCTTCGCATCGTCGAGCACCGCTTTATGTTGTTCCTCGAAGCTTGGACCCCGATTCACGTTGGTGCCAGTGCGTCCCGCCCCCGTAATTCCGAACACGCCGGAGCTGAACACGCCGAGATAACCGAACTTCTCCACGTTCGGGATACCAATGTTCAAGGTCTGTCCGCCGCCCATGGAAAGTCCCGCCAGCGCCCGATGCTCCCGCCCGTTCTCCAGGCGATAGGTCTTCTCCACGCGCGGCATGATGTCGGTCAGGAACTCTTGCACGAATTCATCTACCGGTGACCGTGCCGTTGCGCTGTTTGTCGAAGTATCGCTGCGCCTGAACATCGTTGCACGCGTGTGACCTGCCGGCATGACGACAATCATGGGCTTGGCTTTCTTGGCCGCGATCAGGTTGTCGAGGATGAAGCCGGCGCGTCCCACCGATGACCACGAATTGTCCGAGTCACCCGCCCCGTGCAATAAATAAAAGACTGGATACTTCCCTTTGCCTGACTCGTAACCGGGTGGCGTGTAAACGTGCATGCGCCGAAAGCGGCCGAGCGTTTTGGAATAATACGTCACCATCGACACCGCCCCATGCGGTACGTCTTTTGTGTCGCTGAAATCCGAGCCGGGAACGTCAACCAGGCTCCACGTGTTGTTGTTCGATTCGCTGGTGGCGGGGTTCCGAGGGTCGATCACTGTCAACCCATCGACATTAAAATTGTAGCGGTAAGCGCCGGGCTCGATTGGGCCGAGCGTCAGCTCCCAAACGCCGTTTGTTCCGCGTGTCATCTCCGCGCCCCGGCCATTGCCAGGGATGTCCCCGGCGCTGAGCCGCACCGCCTGCGCGTTCGTCGCCAAAATCCGGAACGTCACGCGCCGGTCAGCAGCCACTTCCGGCGAAACGACCTGCGGTCCCTGCGGGCCTCGCCCGCGTGGCGCCGGCGCGGCCGATTGTCCTAATGACGCCAGAGTGACAGCAAACAACGCGGTCAGTAGGGCGCCCAACCGAAACAAATCCATCTTTTGGCGATTCATATTGGTAAAACGGAACGCACGGAGTACACGCAATGACCTCCCGCGTGCCCGAGCGGTTACGGGCCGATTGATTCAAATGATATTCACGCACAATTTTATCGATTAGGGGTGGACTGTCCGACAGCGCTAGAGTCGCCGGCGAAATGAATGCGAGTGGCCACCTGAACCTCCTGCTCGGCTGGCTTTGGATCGTCCTCGGCTGCCTGAGCGGCGCGGCCATGGGCCTCTGGTTTCACAAGGAGGAATGGCTCGGCGGCTATGGCTCCTGGATGCGCCGCCTCTATCGGCTCGGCCACATCTCGTTTTTTGGCCTCGGCCTCCTGAACCTCATGTTCTTCCTGACATTCCGCACCTTTCCCGCTGCAAAAGTGTTTCCCGTTGCGTCAGCGGCATTTGCGCTGGGCGCAGTCGCTATGCCTTTCTGTTGTATGATCGCCGCCCACAAGCCCGGATGGAAATCCATCTTCGCCGTGCCGGTGCTCAGCCTGATCACGGGGACTGTTCTGACTTTGTGGATGCTTGTGGGCCTATGAAGAAACGAATCGGCTTCATCGCTATGAGCGGCATTCGCGCGCAGAACGCGGAATTGCTCAAGCTTGGACTCACGCTCCCCGGCTTCGTCGAACGAAGCAAAGTCATCGCCTCCCTCCCGAGCCTCTCGCTCCTCACCCTCGCGGGCATGACACCACAGCACTTCGACATGGAATACATGGAGATTGCAGACCTCAAGTCCACGCCCGAATTGCCCGACCGCTTCGATCTCGTAGTCATCACCTCATTGTCCGCGCAAATTTACGAAGCCTACAAGGTCGCCGACGCGTACCGCGCCCGCGGCACTCCAGTGGTGATGGGCGGGTTGCACGTTTCGTCGATGCCCGAGGAAGCGCTCGAGCACTGCACGGCCATTGCGGTGGGTGAAGGCGAAGTCCTGTGGCCGGAAATCCTGTCTGATTTCGAACGTAGCGACCTGAAGCCGCGCTACGAACACTCTCCGCGCGGCACATTCGATTTGCGTGCGGCGCCGATGCCGCGTTTCGACCTGCTCGATCCAGAAAAATACAATCGCATCACGGTGCAAACCAGCCGCGGCTGCCCCCATCGTTGCGAATTTTGCGCGTCCTCAATTTTGCTCACGCCGCGCTATAAGCTGAAGCCGGTCGAGAAAGTCATTGCCGAAATCCGCGCGATCAAAAGCATTTGGTCACGTCCGTTCATCGAGTTCGCCGACGACAACAGCTTCGTAAACACGCCGCACGCCAAGGAACTGCTGCGCGCGCTTGCCGCTGAAGGAGTCCGCTGGTTCACCGAAGCAGACATCAACATTTCGCGTGACGACGAATTGCTCGCGCTCATGCGCGATTCCGGTTGCCAACAAGTCCTGATTGGCCTGGAAAGCCCGCGCCGCCGCAGCCTCGAGGGCATTGAACTGAACGGAAACTGGAAAGTGCGCCAGCAGAACCGTTACAAAGCGGCCATCGAAAAAATCCAGTCTTTCGGGATTACCGTCAACGGCTGCTTCATCATGGGCCTGGATGGAGACACGCCGGAGATTTTTGATGACGTCCTGGAATTCGTGCGCGAATCCGGCCTCTACGAAGTGCAGGTGACTTTTCTCACGGCCTTTCCCGGCACTCCTCTCTATGAGCGCCTCCGCCGCGAAGACCGGCTCATCGAACATCGGGCCTGGCACAAATGCACTCTGTTCGACATTAACATCCGCCCGCGCGACATGACCACCGAGGACCTGCAGAGCGGCTTTCTCAAGCTTGTGAAGCAATTGTACTCGGAAGAGGAAACCCTCAGTCGTCGCCGCCGCTTTCGCGAACGATTGAAGGCGACGCGGCAAACCAGCCGTCTCGACCGCACTCTTTGTCAACCAAATGATACGATCGTAACGCTTATTTGATAACGGTTGGATTTAGCTCCAGTCGCACAGCGACTCGACGTAAGCGGCCGAGCCGTCGCGCAGCCAGCCATCAAGCTGCGCCTGGTCTTTCAATTGTTGCCCGCGCAGGCGCGGCACGACGAAGAATCGCGATTCGACTTCCGGCAAAGTCGTCATGTCGCCCCACAGTTTTTCGAACTGCGTGACCGGGTAGACGTCCTCCTGCCCATGGCCCCAGCGCTTCTTCACGTCTTTGAGCGTGACGTACGTCGGCATGCGACCGGCTAGCTGGCGAATCGCCGCGTTCACTTTCGGCTCGTTAAGCAAATCGTCCCGCGTGAGATGAAACACTCCGAGCAGCCGGTCAATATCGATCCACGTGGTCAGTGAGTTGTAATACGAAAGGGCGAATTCCGCTTCCTCGCGCGGCATTGCGAGCCCTTCCACAATGCGCAAGCGCCCATTAACTCTGGCCAAACCTCCGCCACGATCATCAATTTGCCGCGGGATCATTTCGAATGATAGACAAGCCTCTTGCGCAATGTGAGTTCCCAATAAGGTTGGATCAAGATCCGCGCCAAGCGTATCGATATTGTGCAATAACAAATATTTAAGTTGCGAGCGCTCCCGCAGCAGGCCCCCCAGTGTTCCATTGCGCAAGAGGTTCGGTATTTCATACCAATGGCCTACCGGGTGAAGACATTGCAGCGGCGCGTTGTCCGTGTAATCGCTTGCTTCCCCGGTTTGCTCCGCCCAGCCGATCAACGCTGCGCGCAAGCTCTCGCGGACCTTTTGCGCCTGCTCATCGAGCAACTGCTGGGGCATTTCTTCCCATGCGAATCGCAGGTCGCGCACCGTCGGCACGAGCCGCAATCCAATCGCCTTTCCGGGCGACAGCAGCAGCGGTCCCTCGTAATTATAATTACGCGCGCACGAGAGATAACGCTCCGTTGGCTCATGAGTTAAATAGCTGGTCGTAAACACGTGCGGTATCCCCGTCCTCGCCAGCCGCGAGGTGCTGCGGCTCTTTGCCAGGTGCGCTTCGATAAATGTGCGATGCCGCCCCCCGAGCTTGCAGAAGGGATACAGCGCCTTCACCACTCCCGCGCCCTGGGTCCACCGGCTCCCCGCCCCCGCAGCAAGCGTGACCACCGCGACTTCGCTCGCCTCGAGTGCCGCAAGCCCGCGTTCGCGCCAGCGTTTTTCCTCCGCGGTCAAGTCGCTGCTCGCGAGGCTTTTAAATACCGTCACGTCCGCGGGTGTAACGTCCTGAATGTTCGCGTTGGGCCGCAACCGATTCTGCGCCAGCCCGATCCGCGCGTCCTTCAAGTTCGCGCGAATTTCTTCGTGCTGCGCGCGATCGAACCCATTTTCCTCCAGCAGCTTTTCCAGCGTAGTCTGACCCCCTGCGCCGCGTTCCGAGCGCGGCAACAGCCGGTCAAACAGCGTCTCGACCATGCCGCTTAACTCTGGCTTGCCGCGGCACGCCGTCGCAAAACGATCCAGCTCGGCGTGGCGAAGTCGCGACAGCGCGCGCAATTCCTGGCGCAACAAAGGCGGCACCATCAACGCATAGTAACCGCGCGGCAAGAGCGCCTCCTCGCCCCGCAGCAATTCCGCAAACGTGCCGCGCTCGTTCACCGCGAAATCATACACCACCGGCTCCATCGCGAACGGAAGCCCCTCCTGCAACTCCCGTTTCGTTTCCGCCATGATTGCGCCCAGGTTTTCCTGCGCTTCTCGCATTTTGTTTGGCGCGAAAATGAACCCCATGCCGCCGCCCGACATTCCGCCAAGCATCCAGAAACCCCAAAAGTCGGCCCCAAACCTGGCGCGCGCCTGCTCGATCAGTCGTTCCGTGTAAAAATTGGTCGCCCACGGAATGATCGTCTGAATTGGCTCGAAAAAATTCCGTGTCGTCGCGCTGCCGATGGCTTGCACGTCACCGTCCTTCAATCCCTCCAAAACTTCGCGCAACACTTTCAGTGTTTCCTGCCGCGCCCGCCACTCAGCGTCGCTTCGCAGCAAGTACTTTTCCGTCACCATCTCCAAAATCGGCCCAACGTTTTGCGCCATGCCCCCGTGCACCAGCACCAGACTTTCCTGCAACCGCTCCAAAATCCCCGGCGCAACATTTTCAGGCCCGAGAAGGCGGTGTTGCGGCATCAACCGCCCGCGACTGACGCCGAACTCCGGATCGCCCTCTTGCGCGAGGACACCCTCAATCAACTTGATGCCTGGCCAGACTCCGCCCGAATCCTGCCACCCGCCGCCCGAACCGCCGAGCCATTCGCCCAGGATCGCGCGCGCCAGGACCAGTCGCCGCTCGTGTTCCTGCAGCGGGCCGGTCAGGGATGATGCCTGGCCCGTAGCGCGCATGCACACCGAGATCAACGCCGCCAGCAGGTTCGTCGACACGGCAAGGCGGGAGCCCTTCGGAATGTTGTTTACGCTTGAAACGATCTCGATTCCTCTTCCCCGCCCAGCCATGCGCGCCAGCAGGTCCGAAAGTTCGTGCCCGGACCCTTCGATTCCCGGCGGAACAATCCCGGACGCAATAACGGCCGCCTTCAACAGTCCAAGGTAATCCTTCGCGAAATCAAACACTTCGGCCAGGCTCTGAATATCTGCGGTTGCGCCGAGGTCCACGCTCGTCAACCGCAGCACCGGCTCTTCGATGACCCGCAAATACGCTTCCACCGGCGGGCGCGGTGTCTTGTCCCGCCCGCGCACCGCGAGATCGATTGATACATTCAACACCCGCGCGCCCTCGGGATAATCCATCCCGAGGAAAAAAATATCGCTCCACGCGCTGTGAGTCAGGTCCATCCGCACGGGCGTCATTTCCCGGATCACTGGATACGCGTCGCCTTCGCGCTGCAAAAGTTCAGGCCGGATACGCAGCGGTTGGTCGGCATAATGACCCATCCGAAACATCCATTGATTTCCGCGCACCGAACGCACGCTGCGCCGCACTTGGTCGGCGAGCGTCTGAAAAGCCAGCCGATGGTACGCAACTGCGAGCGCGCTCGAGATAGCCTGGTTTGGGCCGGCAGCCTGCGCCTTTAAAAAGATTTCAATGGCCTCCTCGAATCGCCGTTGCAGCAAATGCTCGTAACCTCGGAACGGCAACAGCCCGCTGGCGCCGACCTCAGGCGTCAGCGGCAAATAGAAGCGGTGAATCGCGTAGAGAAAAAACAGCGCGCGAACGCGCTCATAAAGGTTAGGGCAGTCACGTCGAAAAGAGTCCAGCGCAACACACTGGCTCAGCAACTCCGCGGCGGATGCTCCGCGGCAAAACGCCTCCAGCGACTGGTTGCGTACCGCCGGGTCGCTCGCCGTGATGATATCGGTCAACTGCGTCCTCATGCCGCGCTCATGTCAGAGAGCCGGTCCCTTCACCGCCAGCAACTCAACCAGCCCCGAAAGCACCTCATCGCGGTCTTTCCCGGCCAGCGCGAGCGCGAGTTGCGCAATCAACAACCCGTACTTCGCGCCAATATCGAACCTGCGCCCGTTCAATTCGCACGCCAAATACCGTTGGGTTTTCGCCAACCGCGCCAGGGCCGCTGACAAGTGTGTGCGTTCTCCCTGCTTCGCGGCGCCCAGGAAGTCGCCAAGCAACTCCATCACGGCTGGCGTCAGCACGTGCATGCCAAAAAAGCACAAGTAATGTCCCGCCCGCAAACCCGGCACAATCAACCGCTGCTCCGCCTCCGTCGGCGTCGGCTTCTCAACCACGTCTTCGACCTCGTAGAGCCGTCGCTTCGGCGACACCAGCCGTCCACCCACAGTGCCGTAATAAGGCAATTTGCTTTCGTGCGTAGCCTGCACCGCCGAGACCGCACACGCTTCGGCTGCCGCGACCTCCACCAACTGCTCGGCGCAACTTTTCGGCTCGTGACTCAAGTACAGATGATCACCCACAAGCAACAGAAACGGATCACGCCGCACAAATTCGCGCGCGCAATGAATTGCATCTCCGTACCCACGCGGTTCGTTCTGCTCAACGAACTTCAGCCGCGGCGCGTGTGGACCTGCCGCCGCGGTATAGGCGGCCTGGTCGCCGGGCGAAATCACAATGCACAACTCGTCGATCCCGGCCCGACAGACTTCCTCAATGATAATCGCCAGTGCCGTCTTTTGTGTGCTGTCACGATCCACCAGCGTTTGCAGAGGTAACGTGCGTTGATTGCGTCCGGCGGCTGTGATGACAGCTTTTTTGATTTCCACAGTAGAACGGTTTTGTTTCGAAGGAGGCTCACAAAACCCTGACGAACCGTCAATCGAAGCTTCATCTCGGGGCAAACACGAGTCCCTGCCCGCGAATTCCGAAAACCCGCATCGTACTCTCGCGTACCTGTTCCAATGGCTTTCTCCCGATGCCCCGCTGCACGGCTTTTGAAATAATGGCGCCAGATCAAAGTCGAGTCTGGACCGACCGATTCAGCGATCAGTGCCGGCATGCTCTCCAGTGGAAAAGGGCTGCGGGTTAATGGTTCAGTTGCGGCGTTACTAACGGTCCAAACCGCGGTGACACGCAGTGCCACCTGAACCGGCCACCGGGCCACGCGCTATTCTGCGCAACGCCTCAGGCACTGGTCGCGGTGTCACACAATCACACAACGGTAGAGCGCGCTCGGACAGCGCGGCCGCATAAGTCACAGCTTCGCGCGCTCTACGTTGATACGGTCGAGTTCCGCCACCCCCAACTCCAGAAGTTCCGCGTTTTCGTACAGAATTGTGTTCGCACGCGCGGCATTCATCTGTGCCGCGCTGCGTTGCCGCGCCAACTCCTTGATCGAGAGCACGTCCAGGGCGACCGGATCGCGGCTGAAGCGCAGTTCGTTGAGCACCGTCGAGTAATGCAGCAACGTCCGCTGTTCTCCCTGATACTGGCAAAGGAGTGCGTCGGTGATGTTCAGCACGACACGGTCGCCGATTGCCTCCAGCGCATAAATCTCCGGCACGGCCTCGCCCAGCAACCGCGGGTTATTCTCGAATCGAAACGTGTTGTCCACACTGCCAACGGCCAGACCGAACAGGTTTCCACACACGCTCGCGGCGTTGTGGTTGAGCATTGGCGTGATGTTGATGATCTTCGTGATCTCTTTGCTCACCAGCCGGGACACATACGACTTTCTCCCCATCCCTTCCTCGGTTTTCCCAAACTCCACGTCGCCCCACACCAGGTGCCCGATGAACGCCGTCTCGTAAAAGGCTTTCTCGTCGTAGCCGATTTGCGCGCTTCCCTCCACGCGAATCCCGTAACGCTCCGCCAATTCAAAATAACCGGCTCGCCGCAGATCACCGCGATGCTTGTCCCACACAATGATCTTTTGCGCAGGCACTCCGGCTGCCAGCAGGCCGGCCACCACCGCCGCCGCGACCTCCGGTCGCGTGCCGCTGTTGGGCCCCGGCGCGGAGTAAACTTTGATGCCCACGGTGTCTTGCGTGTTCACCAGGGAGCGCCAGGCGGCCGACGCGTTTGAGCTTCCCGTGAGTTGTGCGACGGCTTTTGCCACCATGTTCGAAATGATCGTCGGGCGCGGCTTGAACGCTTCGGTCGCCGCCGGATGGTACGCCACGACCACGCGCGCAGGGCCCGGTCCGGTCGCCGAATTCGCGCGCAGCGGCCCGGCTGCAGCGACCACCAGCAGCGTGGTCAGAAGCCTTGCGTGCGTTCTCGCACCAAAAATCCACGTGTTTAGACCCGCGTTCCTTGACACAACCAAACGCCGATGGTACCACGACCCTAGATGGTGGTCATCAAGAATTCGGCCCCTGAAAACCTTCGCAGCGCGGCACGGCTCGCGGTGGTTTGCTTCACTCTGTTGGTGCTCCTCGCCGGGTGCGGCGCGCCCGGCCCACGCGCATTACTCAAGGGCGAGGACCTGATCAAAGAGCGCAACTTCAAAGCAGCCGTCGCAGAACTCGAGAAAGCGACCAGACTCCTCCCGCGTAACCCCCAGGCATGGAACCATCTCGGCCTCGCTCATCACGGCGCCGGTCAGGTCGAGCAGGCCCAGCGCGCTTACAAGGAAGCCCTGCGCCTCGACATCAATCTGGGTCCGGCCCGCTACAATCTCGGCACACTCTCGCTCGAACAGAACGACCTCGCCGGCGCGATCGAACATCTCACCAGCTATACCACCTTTCAGCCAAACGCCGCCGATGGCTGGACTAAGTTGGGCAACGCACAAGTCCGCGCCCGCCGCCTCGATCAAGCCGAAAAGAGTTACAAAAACGCCCTTGATCTACGGCCGCGAGATCCCGAGGCCCTTAACGGCCTTGGCGCTGTTGCTTATCACCGCCGCCGCACGCAGGAGGCCGTCTCATTTTTCAATTCCGCACTCGGGGAAAACCCTAAATACGCCCCCGCTCTCCTCAACACGGCCGTGATTCACCATTCTCAGAACAATCGCCAGCAGGCACTCGATGAATTAAAGCAGTATGCATCCCTGGCTCCGTTTGCGCCCAACATCGATGCCGTCCACGTCACCATTGAGCAACTCGAATCCGAGTTGAATCCCGCCGCGCCAACCGTTAGTGGCATCGCCCTCCCTCGAACCAATACCGCAGTCCAAACTCAGCCGCAGCGACCCGCTCAAACGACCGCGCCGCCTCCTATCGTCAGCGCGCCGCGCACCAATCCGCCTTCAATCGCCGCGGCGCCGCGCACACGCCCCACGCCGACAAATCCGCCCGCGACAGTATCCCGGCCTGTCGCGGCAACGAATCGCGCTGAAAAACCCCCGGACGTGCCAGTGACACGACTCGAAGATGACCTCCTCGTCACGCCGGCGCAGGACCTTACTTCCTCGCGCTCAACAAACCCGGGCACCGCGCAGCCTGCGACCGCCAGCAACACACCTTCAGCGGCGACGACCAACGACAATCGCGAAGAGAAGCGCGGTCTGCTCGCGCGCCTTAACCCTTTCGGTGGTCGTTCTAAATCTTTGCCTACTACTAACACCGCCGTTGAGCCCGAGATCCGGTCAGCGTCTCCCACAAATCTGGCCGCCGCTCCTTCACCGGCCCCACCGGTAACGCCGCCGCCAACTTACCCGCGCTATCGCTACGCGTCGCCGCAACTTCCCAAAGCCGGCAACCGCCGCGAGGCCGAACGCCACTTCGCGCGCGGCGTGGCGTCTCAGAAAGCCATGCAGTACAATCAGGCGCTCGGCTACTACCAGCAGGCCGTGGAAGCCGATCCCGCGTATTTCGATGCCTACTACAATCTTGGCCTTGCGGCTTACGATAGTGGCCGCTGGAAACAATCCCTCGCCGCTTACGAAGTCGCACTCGCGCTCAAATCCGAGTCCATCGATACCCGCTACAACTTCGCTCTGGCTTTGAAGCAGGGTGGCTATCCGCTCGACGCAGTCGAAGAACTCAAGCAAATCCTCAAGGGGGCTCCGTCCGAAACCCGCGCGCATCTCTCTCTCGCTAATCTCTACGCGCAACAACTCAACCAGCCTCGCCTGGCCCGCCAGCATTATCTCAAAGTTCTCGAGCTCGAACCCGCCCACCCCAAGGGCTCGGAAATCCGCTACTGGCTCGCTGCCAATCCGTAGTCCGGCCCTTCCTGCGCAGAGTCATTCTGTTGAGGCCGCCAGAGATACGCAGATCAGTTCCTTTCCATTGTGCATGTAAGCAGAGCGATTTGCGAATGCGGGATGGCACCAGAGGACCTCGCGACCGCGGGTGTTTTCCTGAGGCTCCAGCAATTTAGCGCGGCTGATCTCGTGGAAGCCCGCCGGGGTGAGGCTTGCCAGAATCAGTTCTCCCTGATCGTTCCAGATCCAAAAGCGATTTGCCTGCTCCACAATGAACGCATTCGCCAGCGGCGCTTTTTTCCCGCCGGTCAGAGCATAGGTCTCCCATTGTCGGTCGCCGTTCGTCGCGTCGAGACACCGTAATTCGCCTTCGCCGCAGACGCCATAGATGAAGCCATCTTTAAACACCGGTGTAGTCATGACGGTGTGCAAACCATCACTGAAGTTCGAACCAATTTTGCCGTGGCGGTTCCAGAGGACCTTTGCGCCGGGCGGGTCGGACGAGAGCGCCAGCATCGCTGAGCCCTTGTAGTATTGCGTCAGGAAAAGACGCCGCCCATCGAACCGCGGTGTCGCAATCGTGACCTCGGGCCGCTGCGGCTTCGCATCAATGGGATATTTGTGCGTCCAGAGCACTTGGCCAGATTTCGGGTCCAGGCCGCTCACGGCGTCGGGATGCCAGATGAAAAGTTGACGACGGCCGCCAACGCTGAAAATCACCGGCGGCGCATAACCGATTTCGTGCGCGGTCAGCGCGCGCCAAAGTTCCTTGCCCGTGCTCGCGTGAAATGCGACGACCGCGCTGTTCGAGCCGCCGACCAAAGAGATCAGCCGTTCACCGTCAAGCAATGGATGCGCCGCCCAGCCCCACACGGGCACATCGGCCTGAAAGTTCGTTACGAAGTTGACCGCCCAAATGAGTTTCCCGTCGGTCGCGTTGAGGCAGCGCAGGTCGCCCATGGCCCCGAGCGCAAACACGTGGCCATCGGCTACGACAGGTGTTGCGCGCGGCCCCGCAGGATAGTCGATGCGGTAGGAACAACCGTACGCGTGTTCCCAAATCGTTGCGCCGGTGAGCGCATCGAAACAGAGCACGCGTTCGTTTCCGGGAATTTGTGGAATAGACCGATCGCCGCGCTTGCGCTCAGGCATCTTGTCGGCAACGCGATCCATGAGGAACACGCGCCCATTGGCTACTGCCGGACCACAGTAACCGGAATTAACTGGGACGCGCCAACGGACTTTCGGCCCACCTTCGGGCAACTTCTCCACGATCCCTGTTTCTCTCCAGATGCCGTCGCGGTGCGGCCCCAACCATTGCGGCCAGTCCTCAGCCTGCGCACGGCTCGCGCCGAGGCACAATGAAAGCACGAGGAAGCCGATAATGACGAACCGATAATCCTTCACGTTTGCCCATTCCCTCCCACTCCTGCGAGACCTAAGCCGATCCCGTGACTTCTTTCAGATCGGCGCGCACGGCCTCGTAAGTGGTCGAGTAACCCAGCACCTCGGGGTCAGGCTCGACTCCCCACTGCTTGCAAGCCGCGCGATAGAGTTCGGGCCACCAATTGCGATGCTCAGTCAGCCCCTCGTCGCGCCAACTCCGCCAGCCGATCAGCACGCGCGACCAGCATTGATCGCCATACTTCACTGCCTCCGATGAATTACTGAAATCCCTGAGATACCAATCGCGGCCGATGCGCGCGTGCAGGACCTCGTCGGCCCAATCGTAATCCTGGAACAACGCGGACAGCGGATTGCCCGATTGTTGGCCGACCTCCCACTCGAAGCGCTTGCCGTTTTTTGGCATCAGGCCCTGTTCGATGAAATACAGCACCGCGTGCCGTTCGATCGGTTTGAGTTGCGTGTTCAGCGCGAGCGACCAGGTAAAGTTCACCATGACCTGTTTTGGCCATTCGATGCCCAGTTGCGCGAAACCCACCTCGCCCATCATGGCGTGGCGCGCTTCGTCCCAAAGCTGGCGCGTCATGTCGCGGTAATAGCCCCACGGTTTGTCTGGCGTCTCGGCGATGATGCTCGCCATCATTTCCGGCACGTCGACCTCGCGCAGCCGCTTGTAAAACATCATCAACGTCTTCGGTTGCGGCGGGAACTTCGGATCGTAAAGGAAGACTTCGGCGTTGACGCCCATGTTGTAAGGATCCGGAAAACGTTCGTCGCGCTTCGGCACGGCGTCGTACTGGTACGGCCGCGCCGAAAACTGGCGCTCGAGTTTCTTTTCGGCGGGTTTTTCTGCACCGTGCAATCCACCCGCCACAGCGAAGCAGTCATCCAGCAACTGCAACCATGGCTTGAACACCGAGCGTTTTTCAGGACCGACAACTTTTTCGATAGCCCCCCGTCCAAATTCGATCATGTCGCCGATTTCCAGGAGCGCGAACCGGCAGAGCCGGATCGAGGGCGCATCGGCCAGCGGGTTCGTGTCGACGACATGGCGCTGCAGTGCGGCCTGTAGCGCGGGCAACGCCTTTTCGTACACTCCCATCAGCAACTCCTCCGTTTTCGGCGCGCCGAGAATCTCGTCGAAGCAAATCTCCAGTGCTTCGTGCGGCACCTGCTCGAGGCCAAGCGGCGGTTCGCGCATTTCGCCGACGCGCTGGCGCAACGCTGTGACATGCTCCGCGCAATAATGCGCGTGCAGGCCGAACGCCATCTTGAGCTCGTAGATCGGCTCAGCGGTGATGCGCGCGGTAAAAATCTGGTGCAGGCGTTTGAAAACATAATGATACCGCTTCAATCGCCGCACGCATTCCTCAACGGAAAGCCCGCGGCACGCCGCTTCCTCCATCGTGCAAAGCCCTGCCAAAGACGGCAGGTCGCGATACGACCGATACGCTTTCATATTCCTTAGTCTGCCCAGCTTGGCCGATTGTTAGAAAAAACACGATAACAAAAACTTGTCTGCAGATTGCCGCGGGGCCGGGTAGCGGAGTTCAACTCGCCGCAGGCGGCAATAGTTCGTCGCGGTTCAGCGAACGACGGGTAAAGAGAACGCAGGGGTCGCTACCCCTTCTGTTTATTGTGGAGAATCGGCGCAGGACTTCGGCGCCAATAATGGCCGCTGCCACTCGAATTCCTGCGCGTCTATCCAGAGCGGTTGGTTGGCGGTTCTGATTGAACCGAATCCGCAGGTTTTTCCAGCAACCCAACCACTAGCTTTCGTTGTCATCCGACAAGTTCTCGCGTGCCGTCCCTGTCAAAACCAGCCGTAAAACTCCTTGTCTCTGGCCGCATGCGTAATTAACAGCGGTCACTTCAGCGTTGGTCTTGTAAGTGACTGATACTCTGATTTCTGAACGGGCCACGCCGCAGCTTTGTCTCTAGAGAACCTTTGATCGGCATCGCTGATTCTTTGTGCGTCCGCATAGCAGCCGCACAAACATCGTCTGAAGGGTTGCCAAAGTGTGGTTGGCTTCGTTTGTTTGGCGTTCCACACAGTGCATGTCGCGCTTTAAGAGATTCGGCCATTCGTTAGTGTCCGGTTACGCAGTAATCGCTGCGCAGGCCGTGTTCACACTTGCATCCGTCCCGCTGGCGCTGGCGTATCTGCCAAAAGCGGAGTTCGGGCTATGGGCATTGGCGGCCCAAATTGCAGGATACATCGCTCTGGTTGATTTGGGCATGAGCGGAGCGGTCTCAAGGATTCTGATCGAGTACAAAGACAGGCCAGAGGACGAAGAATACGGCAGCACCATAGCGACAGGCTTTCTGGTCAACCTCGTGCAAGGAGCCATCGTGCTTGTCGCCGCCTACGCACTGACATGGGTGCTCGTACCGCTCTTGGACGTGCCGGCCCCACTGGCAGCAGAGTTCCGGGTCCTCATACTGTGGCAATGCATTGGCATCGCTATTAGTTTTGCGCTGCGCATTGTTTTGCACATCCTCACAGCGCATCAACGGCAGGATGTGGTCAATTATTCCCACATGGCTTATGTCCTGGTGAATCTTGCGGTGCTTTGGATCTGTTTCCGGGCAGGACAAGGCGTCGTTGCCATGGTCTGGGCCCAGGTTGCGGCACAACTTACCGCCAGCCTGATAATGGCTGTTTACTGCATGCGACTCAGGCTCTTGCCAGATTTGCGTGCGTGGTCAAGGCCGACGGCCGCTCGGTTTTACGAGCTTTTTGCCTTTGGCCGCGACATGTTTCTCTATTCCATCGGTGCACAGTTAGTGCAAGCCAGCCAGACTATCCTGATCACCCGCACGCTGGGTTTGGAAGCGGGTGCTATTTGGGCGATTGGCACCCGAAGCTTCGCTTTTGTGAACCAACTGGCCACGCGAGTTTTTGATTACTCTTTGGCGCCACTGGCTGAAATGATCGTCCGAAACGAGAAAGAGCTACTGGCGAAACGTTTCCGGATGATCGTCGTCGCATCGTCGTCCGCGGCAGTTGCTGGTGGAATGATATTGGTTGCCTGCAACTCGTCATTCGTTGGATTGTGGACCAGTGGCAAGGTCTCCTGGCCGTCGCTGCGCGATTTTCTCTTTTCGATCTGGCTCGTGCTGTGTGTGCTTGTTCGCTGCCACACGGGGTTGATCGGATTGACGCGGGATTTCCGGTTCTTACGGTATATCTATTTGCTGGAGGGGATTTTCTTCGTCGTGGCGGCGATTTTCGCGCTAAAATGGGCAGGCATAGAGGCGATGATCGCCACATCCATCCTGGCCACGCTCTCGTTCACACTCGGCTATAGCGTTCATCGCGCCAGCCGCTATTTCGAGGTATCGCCACGTGAAATCGCCATCCAGTGGATGTTGCCAACACTCCGTTTGGTTGGTGTCCTTCTGCCCGCCACGTGTGCCATCTACCTTCTCACTCTGCCCCTAAGCATCGGCTGGCGCTTTGTCGTAAGTGGATTGAGCGTGACCGCGGTCGCGGCTTGGCTGCTTTGGCAGGTTGGCTTGGGAAGCGCAACGAGATTGGAACTGCAACAACGAGTTTTTTCCCGATGGTCCAACGCACGCAAGCCGTCCTTCGAAAACCCGCCGTTATAAGTCAGGCGGCTTTCGAGAAAGGGCAATCGCTGAAACCTCTGGGGCCGTAGGCCATCGGCCCACGATGAGCCCATCCACCGAATAACTCTCCGGCGGCGTAACCGATGCCAGTATCTTGAAACCGATTTCCCGCAGTGCCGCTTCGCACTGCTCATGCAAATCCACATTGTGAGTCGAAATGAAACAGAACGCCACCTTGCCAGCGCGCAGCGTTTCCTGCGCACCATGCACCATTTCCAATTCGCACCCCTGGATGTCGCTGTGCAGGATTGCTATCTCTTGGAGTTGCTGGTCGCGCACAAAATCATCCACGCAAATTACTTTGACGCCATCCTCTCGCGTGGCGCCTTTCGACCCTACCAAGGCATGAGTGAAGTGAGCCCCCGACAGCTTGTTCGCAGCAAAATTACCCCGGCCAAACTCGAGGTTTTCGGCCTCGGGTTCCACCAGGTACGCACGACCATTAGGTATTTCTTTGCAGAACCACATAGAGTAGTATGCCCAGTAAGCGCCCAACTCGATCATCACGCTGCCGGGGGCCAAAAGGCGCAACACTTCCTGAAAAACCCGTTCCTCTTGAGGTTCGTGCACGCCACGGTTCTTCTTCAACAATTGGCTTGAGCCCTGCCCGTAATAGCTGCCCACCAGGACTTTCAAACCATTGTGCATTAACTGGAAGCCTCCCTCGATCTTCCCCGCTTCAGGAATACGCCTGATGTGCGCATTGTCGGGACACGCCATCGCAACCCTCGTGCGATAGGTCCAATTGTCCCAGCAGGTCTTTGAGACGCGTTTGCTGACCTGGTGCAGCAAAGCCGGCGAGACCGCGTTTAGAATACGCCACACCAGCCGGCGAAACGGCCTAACCGGTTGTAATTGCGTTGATTTCGCCGTTGGAGTCACAGCACTCTAAGCTGTGCGCTCGCATATGTGCTGGCAACGCAAATCTCCCGCTGTGGCCGTCGTCGGTTGACCGAAAATGATAGACCAGAGCGGCTTCCCTGAATTGTTGGTTATATCCCAATTTCCCGCGAATGATGCGGGTGGCGGTGGCGCATTGGCCCGCCAGTTACTTCGCGGCTATCCGCGTGAAAGGGTTTCCTGGTGGAGTTGCGTGCCGGGCGGCGACCAAAGCATTGTGAGCCCTGCGGGCCGCATCTACACGTTCGCGCCGCCGCGTCGCCTGTTGCCAAACAAGCGGGCGCCCCGGCTGAAATCCTTCCTCTTGCATGCTCTTTGGGTACCTCTCGCTGCTGCCCACCTGCGGCGCGTGACTGCGCGGGTTCGACCCCGTCAGGTTTGGGCTCTGCCCTACGGGTGGTCCATACCGGCGACGTTCCGTGCCGGAATTATGCCGCGCTTTCGCACCCACGTCTCGATCTGGGATTATGTGGATAACAAGGGACATCGCGGGCTTTTGGGCGATCAACGGGCGGAGCAGTTTCAACGCACGCTCGAAAAGTTGTATTTGAGCGCAGCCACTGCTGATGTCATTTCAAAACCGATGCTGGAGGACCTCGCGCAGCGGACGGGACGCTCCCACCCGCTCATCGTACACTCGGGTCTCGAACGCATCGATATCGAGCGACTTGAACAATTACATCCGGCAGAGTTGCCGGTCATCCGCCTCGCCTACGCTGGAACAATCATAGTCCCTTCTGCCTTCGAATTCGTGGTGCGGGCGCTGAACAGCATCCGGAACAAACTCCCCAAGCCTCTTGTCCTTGAATTCTTTGGTGGCCGGAACGTGCAACAAAACGCGTGGTTCAATGCCAGTTGGATGAAGGACCATCCGCGGATGGACGAAGCGGAATTTCACCAGGAGCTTCAACAGTGCTCCTGGGGCCTTGTCGTTATGGATCTCAGCGATAGCGACCCGCGTTACAACCGCTTCAGCTTTCCGAACAAATTCGGTACTTATTTAGCGACAGGCGTGCCGCTCATCGTTGTTGGACATGCCGAGAGCAGCGTTGTGCGTGTGATGCGGGAGCACTCGGTGGGAGTGTGGACGAGCGGCAGCACCGTTTCGGATATTGCGCCGTTCTTCAACGAAGCGCTTCACGAGAAGAACCCGCACGCACGGTTCCAATCGCAAATTCTCCAGGCCGCCACCACCGATTTCAACATGGACGCGATGCGTCGCCGGTTGTGGGAGGCCTGGGGTTGCGGTCCGTGAAACCGCTGAGAACAGAGTACCTAATCGCGTTTGCTGTAAACAACCTCGTAATATCATCGCCTTCATTTTATCAAGATGCCAAAGCAGTCTCCGCTCTGTTCTGATAGCGAGCGCTGTGGCGACGTGCTCTCGGAGTCGCGCGAGAAGAAGCTGCGGCTACGGGACCCCCGCTTTGACGATCACAGCCGAGCCGCTCTTGTCGGGCATCGGGATTGGAATCTCCGGTTTGTCGCTAAAAAAGTCTTGCACTGCCTTGCGCGCGCCCGGCCACGAATTGTAATCATGCACTACAAGGATTCCTCCTTTGGCCATTCTGGGATAAAAGAATTCCAAACCAGCCATGGTGGGATCGTACAAATCGGCGTCGAGGTGGACAAAGGAAAAGGTCCGCTGCGTCAAGGCGGCCGGGACGCTCTGCGGAAAGAAGCCGGGATGGACCTGGACGTTCTCGTTTAACTTCTGCACGTTGCGCAGCACTAATTCGATACTCGTGTCGGAAAATGCCTTCTGATCGGTGGCCAGACCGGTCTTCTGCCGCTCCTGGCCAACATCGCGTTCATCGAATCCGGAAAAAGTATCGAAAAGGTGAAGCGTTCGTTCCGGAACGTAATGGTGAATGAGCCTGGCGGTATTGCCTCTATAGACGCCCAGTTCGGCCATATCGCCGGATACATGGCGCTCGAGCATTTTCCTGAGCAGCAGAATGAGCATGTCACG
>Ga0111538_10001403_pt1 | contig 33815 bp, 29 predicted proteins | sample SoiMethybrSBSTD1_FD_79669 | JGI IMG/M metagenome (GOLD analysis project Ga0111538, IMG submission 79669) | Bulk soil microbial communities from a Populus tree surrounding site in Tennessee, USA - Soil MetaG P. TD hybrid SBSTD1 (version 2)... | ecosystem: Environmental > Terrestrial > Soil >...
AACCGACCTCGCCGGGTTCGTCCGGGCCCAGGCCGCCGAGCCGGAGGAGCGCTCCGAGCTGTCCTCGGCCCGCAACCGGCTGCGGGGGATCATCACGGCCGTCGTCAAGGACACGGTGATGGCGCAGGTCGACATCCAGGCCGGGCCGTTCCGCATCGTGTCGCTGATGAGCCGCGAGGCCGTCGACGAGCTCGACCTGCAGGTCGGGTCGGTGGCCGTCGCGGTGATCAAGTCGACCACCGTGGTGGTGGAGCGGGCCACGCCGGCGGCGGTGCACAGAGCACGGGCGAGCTGAGGGGGACTGTGGGTACACGTTGGGTTCGCGCGGTCGCGGCCGGGTTCGCCGCCGTGCTCGTGGCCGGCTGGCTGATGGGTTGCGGTGACAAGGGCGAAGACCTCGGCTCGTCCGCCGGCGCCGGCACAGCGTCGACCGGCAGGGGCGTCACCGGCACCGTCACGGTCTTCGCCGCGGCGTCGCTGACCGGGTCGTTCACGACGATCGGCAAGGACTTCGAGGCGGCGAACCCGGGTGCGAAGGTCACCTTCAGCTTCGCCGGCAGTTCGGCGTTGGCCAACCAGATCAACCAGGGTGCGCCGGCCGACGTGTTCGCCTCCGCGGCCCCGGCCAACATGAAGACCGTCACCGACGCCGGCAACGGCACCGGGACACCGACGACGTTCACGAAGAACCAGTTGGTGATCGCGGTCCCGAAGGGGAACGCGAAGGGCATCACGTCGCTCAAGGACCTGGAGAACCGCGCGGTCAAGGTGGCGCTGTGTGCCGAGCAGGTGCCGTGCGGCGCGGCGGCGAAGAAGGTCCTGACCACCGCCGGGGTGAAGGTCACCCCGGTGACCCTGGAACAGGACGTGAAGGCCGCCCTGTCGAAGGTGAAGCTCGGTGAGGTCGACGCCGCGCTGGTGTACCGCACCGACGCCAAGGCGGCGGCGTCCGATGTGGACGGTATCGAGTTCCCCGAGTCGTCGACAGCGATCAACGAGTACCCGATCGTCGCGGTGAGGAACGCCCCGAACAGGGCCGGCGCGGACGCGTTCATCGCGTATGTCTTGTCCGACAAGGGCCAGGCGGTACTGTCGGCCGCGGGATTCCAGGCACCATAGGCGGTGGTGGTCCAGACAGTCGAACGACCAGCGTCACCGGCACGCCGGCAGCGCGTGCCGGTGGCGCTGTTCGTGCCGGCGACCCTCGGCCTGCTGTTCCTCGTGCTCCCGTTGGCGGGGCTGCTGATCCGGGCGCCGTGGGCGACGCTGCCGCAGCGGCTCACCGAGCCCGGCGTTCTCACGGCGCTGCGGCTGTCGCTGCAGACCGCCACCATCGCCACCGGATTCTGCGTGCTGCTCGGCGTGCCGCTGGCCTGGCTGCTCGCCCGGGTGGAGTTCCCCGGCCGGCGGGTGGTGCGGGCGCTGGTCACCGTCCCGCTCGTGCTGCCACCGGTGGTCGGCGGCGTGGCGCTGCTGCTCGTGTTCGGCCGCCGCGGGCTGCTCGGCACCTGGCTCGACGCCACGTTCGGGCTCACCCTGCCGTTCACCACCACCGGCGTCGTGCTCGCCGAGGCGTTCGTCGCGATGCCGTTCCTCGTCATCGCCGTGGAGGGGGCCCTGCGCGGCGCCGACGCCCGCTACGAGGAGGCCGCCGCCACCCTCGGCGCCGGCCGCTGGACCACCTTCACCCACGTCACCCTGCCGCTGGTGGCACCGGGCATCGTCGCCGGCGCGGTGCTGTGCTGGGCCCGCGCGCTCGGCGAGTTCGGCGCCACCATCACCTTCGCCGGCAACTTCCCCGGCCGCACCCAGACCATGCCGCTGGCCGTGTACCTGGCGCTGGAGACCGACCTGGACGCCGCGATCGTGCTCAGCCTTATCCTGCTCGTCGTGTCGGTCACGATCCTCGCCGCGCTGCGCGACAAATGGCTCACCAGCCCGTGACCGACGCGGCAGTGGTCAAAGAGGGGCCGGTCCTCGATGCGCGTCTCGTTGTCGACAGGGGCACGTTCCGGCTCGACCTGGCGCTGCGCATCGAGGCCGGCGAGGTGGTGGCGCTACTCGGCCCCAACGGAGCCGGCAAGACCACGGCGCTGCGGGCGCTGGCCGGCCTGCAACCGCTGACCGCCGGCCATCTCACCCTGGCCGGGCGGGATCTCGACCGGCCGGACCGTCGACTGTGGACACCGACCGAGCACCGCTCGATCGGCGTCGTGTTCCAGGACTACCTGCTCTTCCCGCACCTGACCGCGCTGGACAACGTCGCGTTCGGCCCGCGCCGCCACGGCGTCGACAGGCGCGCCGCCCGCATGCGGGCCGCCGACTGGCTCGATCGGGTCGGCCTCGCCGCCCAGGCCCGGGCGCGGCCGCGGCACCTGTCCGGCGGGCAGGCCCAACGCGTCGCCCTCGCCCGGGCACTCGCCGTGGAGCCGGTGCTGCTGCTGCTCGACGAGCCGCTCGCCGCCCTGGACGCCCGCACCCGCCTGGACACCCGCGCCGACCTCCACCGCCACCTTGCCGACCACCCCGGCGCCACCCTGATCGTCACCCACGACCCGCTCGACGCCCTCGTGCTCGCCGACCGGCTGGTCATCATCGAGGACGGCCACGTCGTGCAGGAGGGCGACGCCGCCACCATCACCGCCCAGCCCCGCACCGACTACGTCGCCCGGCTGGTCGGACTCAACCTGTATCGCGGAACGGCCGACGGGCACGCCGTCACCGTCGCCGACGACCTGACGCTCACCGTCGCCGACCCGCTGCACGGCGACGCGTTCGTGGCGTTCCCACCCGCTGCCGTCGCCCTGCACCCCGGCCGACCCGACGGCAGCCCCCGCAACACGTGGCCGGCCACCATCACCGGCATGCAACGCCACGGCGACAACCTGCGCGTCCAACTCGACGGCCCGATAGTCGTCGCCGCCGACATCACCCCCGCCGCCGCCGCACACCTGCGCCTCGACCTCGGCGCACCGGTATGGGTCGCGGTGAAGGCCGCCGAGACGCGCGCCTATCCCGCCGACCGTCCTAAGTTCAGACCGTGATCCGTTACTACGACGACAGCGACCCCGCCGCGCCGGAGATCGAACTACCGAAGGGCGACGTGACGGAGGGCGTGGTACGCGTGGGCGACACAGTCCGTCGCCCCCATCAGCCGACGAGCGGAGCCGTCGCCGAGTACCTCGACCACCTCGAGCGGGTGGGGTTCGACGGCAGCCCGCGCTACCTCGGCCGGGACCGCCACGGCCGCGACGTGCTCAGCTACCTCGACGGCGCGGTGCCGGGCGATCCGCCCGAGGCGTGGGCAAGCGACGACCGGCTGCTCGCGAGCGTCGCCGTGCTGGTGCGCCGGTTGCACGCGGCCTCGGCCGGGTTCCTCGCCGAACGCGGCTTCGCCGCGCCGGACGGCTCGATCTGGCACCGCGACCGGCTCGCGCTCGACCCGCCGCTGCCCTACCCCGAGCCGGAACTGGTGTCCCACAACGACGTCACGCCGCAGAACGTCGTCACCCGCGACGGTGAAGCCGTCGGGCTCGTCGACTTCGACCTGGCGGGGCCGACCACCCGCCTCGCCGACGCATACAACACGGCGATGCACTGGGTGCCGCTGCGGCCGCCGGAGGACATCTGGCCGACCTGGCCGGCCGCGGCCCGTAACCAGCTGGCCCGGCTGCGCCTGTTCGCCGACGCGTACGGACTGTCCACAGAGGACCGTGTGGCGCTGCCGGCGCTCGGCGTCGAACGGGCCCGGTTCAGCTTCCGGCGGATGCGCGCGGCGGCCGAGCAGCACGGCGGCGGCTGGGCCCGGATGTGGGCCGAGGGTGTCGGTGACGCCACGCGGCGCCGCGAGGCGTGGCTGACCGCGCACCGCGACGACCTGCTCGCCGCGCTCGGCGTGCGCGGTCAAACCTCGTAGCGCTCCCGCGGCGGCGTCACCTTCGTGACCGGCGGAGCGTAGCCCCGCCGTTTTCGCTATCTTGGACGTCCGTCGGCGCCAGGACACCGACAGACGTCCAAGATCGCCGACCGCGCGGAAGCGCGGAAGAATGAGCGCATGAGCCTCGGACCGCGGCAGCGTCCCCTGCTGGGCGTCGCCGTCGCCCTCGTCGGGCCGGCCGCGCTGACCGCCGCGACCCGCCCGATCGCCGACACGCTGACGCTGGCCGGCGTCACCCTGCTGTACCTGGTTCCGGTGGTCGCGGCCGCCGTCGTGGGCGGGGTCCGGCCGGCGCTGCTGGCCGCGGTGGGCGCCGCCCTGCTCGTCAACTTCTACTTCCTGACGCCGTACCACTCGCTCGACGTGGACTCACCCGCCGGCGTCGTGGTGCTGGTGGTCTACGTGCTGGTGGCGGCGAGCGTCGCGGTCGCGGTGGACGTCGCGGCCCGGCAGCGGGCGACCGCCGAACGGCGGGCCGCGGAGGCGCGGGAACTCGCCGAGGTGGACCGCCTCCGGGCGGCCCTGCTCGACGCGGTCGGGCACGACCTGCGCACCCCGCTGGCCGGGATCAAGGCCGCCGCGTCCAGCCTGCGCCAACCCGACGTCGTGCTCGGCGCCGAGGACCGCGACGCCCTGCTGGCGACCGTCGAGGACGGCACCGACCGGATGCTGGCCCTGGTGGAGAACCTGCTGTCGCTGAGCCGGCTGCGCGCCGGGGTGCTGTCCGTGGTGGCGCGGCCGGCGGCGCTGGACGCCGTCGTGGCCGAGGCGGCGCTGCACTCGCCCGGGCGGGAGCGCATCGTCGTGGACCTGCCCGACGACCTGCCGCTCGGCCGGGTGGATCCGGGGCTGCTGGAACGGGTGTGTGCGAACCTGCTCGCGAATGCGCTGACGGCCACCGCGCCGGAGGGGGTGGTGCGGGTGACCGGCGAGGCCGACCACGACACGCTCCGGCTGCTGGTGATCGACCACGGGCCGGGGCTCGCGCCCGAGGCGCGGGATCGCGCCTTCCAGCCCTTCCAGGGTGCCGGTCTCGGCTTGGGCCTCGCGATCGCGAAGGGGTTCACCGAGGCGATGGGCGGCCGGCTGACGCCGTCGGAAACAACCGGCGGCGGCCTGACGATGACGATCACCGTGCCCCGCGCGGACCGCGCGTCATGAACCGGATCCTCATCGTGGACGACGACGACGCGCTGCTGCGGGCGCTGCGGGTCACCTTCGCCGCGCGCGGCTACGAGGTCCGCACGGCCCAGGACGCGGCGCGCGGCCTGGCGTCGGCCCGGCACCACCCGCCGGACCTGGCGATCGTCGACCTGGGCCTGCCGGACGCCGACGGCATCCAGGTCGTCGCGGGCATCCGGGAGTGGAGCCGGATGCCGATCATCGTGCTGTCGGCCCGCTACCACGAGCCGTCGAAGGTGGCCGCTCTCGACGCCGGCGCCGACGACTACGTCACCAAGCCCTTCGGCGTCGACGAGTTGCTGGCGCGCGTGCGCGCGGCCCTGCGCCGCGCGACGCCGGTGCCGGACGCCCCTGTCGTGACGACGGCCAACTTCGCCGTGGACCTGTCCGCGAAACAGGTCACCGGGCCGGCCGGCCCGGTCCGCCTGACGCCGACCGAGTGGCACCTGCTCGAGGTGCTGGCCCGCCAGCCCGGCGTGCTGGTGGAGCACCGGCGGCTGCTCCAGGAGGTGTGGGGGCCGCAGTACGCGACCGAGACGAACTACCTGCGGGTCCACTTCGCGAACCTGCGCCGCAAGCTCGAACCGGACCCGAGCCACCCGCGGCACCTGATCACCGAGCCCGGCCTCGGCTACCGGTTCGAACCTTGACGCCTTCTTAACGCCGACGGCGCCGGGAAAGCCGCACCACCGCTCGACAATCGAACGCATGAGCCTGGACACGCGACCCCACACCAACGGCGCGATGCGCAGTTGGCTGCTGTCCGGCCTCGACGAGGACCCGATGCGGCACCAGGGTCCGCACGCCCGGCCGGCCGGGCACCGCCGCCACGCGTGGTGGAAGGTCATGTGCCTCACCGGCGTCGACTACTTCTCGACCCTCGGCTACCAGCCCGGGATCGCCGCGCTCGCCGCCGGAGTGCTCTCCCCGGTCGCGACCGCCGTGCTCGTCGTCGTGACGCTGCTCGGCGCGCTGCCGGTCTACCGGCGGGTGGCCGCCGACAGCCCGCACGGTGAGGGCTCGATCGCGATGCTGGTGCGACTGCTGACCTACTGGCAGGGCAAGCTCTTCGTGCTCGTGCTGCTCGGCTTCGCCGCCACCGACTTCATCATCACGATCACCCTGTCGGCGGCCGACGCCACCGCGCACATCGACGAGAACCCGTTCTGGCCGGCCGGGCTGCGCGGGCACGAGGTCATCGTCACGCTCGTGCTCGTCGGGCTGCTCGGTGCGGTGTTCCTCAAGGGGTTCACCGAGGCGATCGGGTTGGCCGTCGGCCTCGTCGCGGTGTACCTCGGCCTGAACGCGGTTGTCGTGGCCGACGGGCTGTGGCGGGTGCTCACCCATCCGTCCGCCGTCGGGGACTGGACCACCGCGCTGACGGCGCAGCACGGCAATCCGGTGCTCGTGGTGGGCTTGGCGCTGCTCGTCTTCCCCAAGCTCGCCCTCGGCCTGTCCGGCTTCGAGACCGGGGTCGCCGTGATGCCGCACGTCCAGGGCGGGCCGCACGACACCGAGGAGCGGCCGGTCGGGCGGATCCGGGGCACCCGGCGCCTGCTCACCACGGCCGCGGTCATCATGAGCGTCTTCCTCATCACCAGCAGCGTGGTGACCACTGTGCTGATCCCGGCCCCGGCGTTCGAGCCCGGTGGTCCCGCGAACGGGCGCGCGCTCGCGTACCTGGCCCACGAGAACCTCGGCGGGATGTTCGGCAGCGTCTACGACCTGTCGACGATCGCGATCCTGTGGTTCGCCGGCGCGTCGGCGATGGCCGGCCTGCTCAACCTCGTCCCCCGGTACCTGCCGCGGTACGGCATGGCGCCGTCGTGGGCGCGCGCCGTACGGCCCCTCGTGCTCGTCTTCACGGGCGTGGCGTTCCTCATCACCGTCGTGTTCCACGCCGACGTCGACGCGCAGGGCGGCGCGTACGCCACCGGCGTGCTCGTGCTCATCACCTCGGCCGCGGTCGCCGTCACGCTGTCGGCGCACCGGCGCCGCCAGCGCCCGCTGACCGTCGCCTTCGCCCTCATCACCGCGGTGTTCGTCTACACGACGGGGGCGAACGTCGTGGAGCGGCCGGACGGCGTCAAGATAGCGGCCTGCTTCATCGGCGGGATCCTCGCGGTGTCGCTGCTCTCGCGGGTGTACCGGGCATTCGAACTGCGGGTCACCAACGTCGACACCGACGTGGTCGCCGAGCGGTTCATCACCGACTGCGCACGCCGGACGATCCGGCTCATCGCCAACGAGCCCGACCGGCGCGACGCGGCCGAGTACCGCGCCAAGCTCGCCCAGATCGCCGCGGACAACGACGTTCCGGACCGCAACGACGTCATCTTCGTCGAGGTCGAGGTGACCGACCCGTCGGACTTCGAGACGGAGCTGCGGGTGCGCGGCTGCGTCGAGCACAACCGCTACCGGGTGCTGCGGCTGTCGAGTTCGTCGGTGCCCAATGCGCTCGCCGCGCTGCTGCTGCACATCCGCGACGCCACCGGCCGGCGCCCGCACATCTACTTCGAGTGGACGGAGGGCAATCCGGCCGTCAACTTCCTGCGGTACCTGGCGTTCGGACAGGGCGAGGTCGCGCCGGTGACCCGCGAGATGCTGCGCCAGCACGAGCCCGACCGGGCCCGCCGCCCACACGTCCACGCCGGCTGAGGTGCCCCAACGCGATCTTGGACGTTTGCTACTGCCCTGGCAGTAGCAAACGTCCAAGATCGCGGGAAGGAGGGTTACGGGCGCGCGCGGCGGAGCGCGTAGAACGCGACCGGGACCAGGAGCAGGGTCTGCACGGCCTGCACCACGTTCAGCAGCAGCCCGCTGAGCGCGAAGATGCCCACGGTCAACACCAGGTAGGCGATCGGCAGCCAGCGCGGCACCGAGCGCGACCGCCACAGCGCACCCATCAGCAGCAGCGAGCCCAGCGTGAACAGCAGGAACCCGATCATCTGCGGCAGCATCACGTGCCCGGGGTTGTCGTTGACGTACGTCATGAACGCCGAGCCGGCGTCCGGCGGCACCGCGTCCGGGCTGGTGGCGTACCAGGACAGCGAGCCGAACGCGAACATGCCGGCGAAGAAGGCGATGCCGCCGAACCCGGTCAGCACCGAGCCGACGGTGGCCAGCGCCGCCCCGCGCGCCCGGACCAGCCGGCACACCGCGATCGCCAGCGTGACGCCGACCGCGGCGATCGCCAGCCCGTCGACGAGGGTGCCGAGCCAGGCGGCGTCGCGGTGCGGCGCGATGTCCTCGTAGGACAGCGCGTCCCGCTCGCCCCACGGCTGCCACAGCACGATCACGGCGATCGCGACGGCGCCGAGCGCCAGCACGGCCGACACGATCGCGGCGCGGATCCGGTCGGTCGCGGACGGGGTGGCGGTGGTGGATAGGGCGTCGGGAGTCAGCGTGGACATCGGGTCCTCCTCGGTACGGGTCGTAGCGACGTCTGTGACGGTAGGAATCACCACCCCCGCCGGGCATCGGTACCACCGCCGGTCGGGTCTGCGTGGCGGTACCGGACGGCAGATCCGTACAAGCACTGAGGCCCACCCGCCGCCCCGGCCGTAGAGTGCCGGCATGGCCTGGCCTCGACCCGTCGCGCTGGCGGCGTCCCTGCTCACGGGGGTGTTGCTGACCACCGCCGGTGTGCTCACCGCGCTGGCACCGACGGCCGGCGCGCTGGCCAACCTCGGCATCGGTCTCGCGTCGGCGCCGGCGTCCGCCGTGCTCGGTCTGGTCATCGCGCGCCGCCAGCCGCGCAACGTCGTCGGCATGTTGCTGACGCTCGTCGGCTTCACGGTGTCGATCACCGCGCTGCGCGACGTCACGTGGTGGTACCTGTCGGAGGTCCGGCCGCAGGCGTTGCAGGACCTGGACTGGCTGATCGCGCTCACCGACCAGATCGCCGCCTGGATCTTCGTGTCGATCGCCCTGCTGTTGCTGTATTTCCCCGAGGGGCGGCTGCCCGGCCCGCGCTGGCGCTGGATCCCCCCGACGCTGATCGTGTGCGGGGCGATCGACCACATCGGCACCGCCTTCGACACCATGCCGTACCAGGAGCCGGTGCAGGACGTCGCGCCGCCGTGGGGCCCGGTGCCGCTGCCGCTGCAGGCCGTGACGCTCGTCGGGTTCGTCCTCGAACTCGTGCTGGTGCTGGTGTGCGCGGCGTCGCTCGTGGTGCGCTACCGCCGGTCCGACCGGGTGCGCCGGGCGCAGATCAAGTGGCTGGCCCTGGCCGGTATGGCGATCCCGCTATACCCGGTGGGATGCCTGCTGGAGATCGTGCTGTACGGCCGTCCACTGTGGATGAGTGCGGCGATCGGCATCGCCGGCCTGGTCGGGATCCCGATCGCGACGGCGGTCGCGATGCTGCGGCACGACCTCTACGACGTCGACAAGGCGCTCGCCGCGACGGTCACCTACGCCCTGGTCAGCGCGGTGCTGGTGAGCATCTACGCGATCGCGTCCGGGTTCGGCGGCGTGGTGTTCGGGCGCGAGTCGACTGTCGCCGCGGCGGCCGCGACCGCGGTGTGCGCGGCGGCGCTCTCGCCGCTGCGGTCCCGGTTGCAGCGCGGCGTCGACCGCCGCCTCTATCCGACCCGGCGGGCCGCCCTCGCCGCAGTGGAGTCGCTCGGCCGGGACTCGAGCGGCGGCCGCGCCCACCCCGAGCAACTGGAGGGCGTGCTGCGCGCGGCGGTGCGCGACCCCGAGCTTCGGGTCGGCTTCCAGGTGCCGGGAACCGACGGCTACGTCGACGCCGAGGGCGAGCGGGTCGACCTCGACGGCAGCGTCCCGATCGAGCTCGGCGGCCGGCAGATCGGCGTGATCCGGGCCGGTTCCGACGCCGTGCGCCCCGAACTGCTGCGCCAGGTCGCCGGCGCGGCGGCGACGCTCGTCGAGGTGGTGCGGCTGCGGCTGGAGGTGGCGTGGGCGCTGCGCGCCGTCGAGTCCAGCCGGGCCCGCCTGGTGCAGGCCGGCTACGAGGAGCGCCGCCGGCTGGAACGCGACCTGCACGACGGCGCCCAGCAGCGGCTGGTGTCGCTCGGCATGGCGTTCCGGCTGGCCCAGCGCCACCTCGACGACGGGAGCGTCGACGTCGACGGGCTGCTCGACCAGGGCGTCGCGGAACTGGGTACCGCCCTCGCCGAGCTGCGCAAGATCGCTTACGGGCTGCGGCCCGGCCGGCTCGACGACGGCCTGGACGCCGCGCTGACCGAGCTGGTGCGCACGGTGCCGCTCGCCGTCGACCTGGAGGTCTGCCCGGACCGGTTGCCCGACGACGTCGCCACCACCGCCTACTACGTGGTCAGCGAGGCGATCACGAACACCGTCAAGCACGCCGACGCCGACCGCATCCGGCTGCAGGTGGCCCGCGCCGACGGTCGGCTGCTCGTCAGCGTGACCGACGACGGCCGCGGCGGCGCGGCGCTCTCGCCGCGCTCGAGCATCGCCGACCGGGTCGCGGCGCTCGGCGGCACGCTGCGCGTGCACAGCCCGCTGGGCAGCGGCACCCGGGTGGAGGCGGTGCTGCCGTGCGCATCGTGATCGGCGAGGACTCGGCGCTCTTCCGGGAGGGCCTCGCCCGACTGCTCACCGACGCCGGCCACGAGATCGCCGGCAAGGCCGACGACGCCCCGACGCTTGTCGCGCTGGTCCGCGCGGAGAAGCCGGACCTCGCGATCATCGACATCCGGATGCCGCCGGAGCGCACCGACGACGGCGCCCGCGCGGCCCGCGAACTGCGCGAGGACGATCCGACGCTGGGCATCGTGCTGCTGTCGCAGCATCTGGAGACGCGGCACTCGGTGGAACTGGTCACCCGCGGCTACTTCGGCTACCTGCTCAAGGACCGCGTGTTCGACGTCGACGACTTCCTCGACGCGCTGCGCCGGGTCGCAGCGGGCGGCTCCGCGCTGGATCCCGAGGTGGTCGCGGGCCTGATCACGCCCCGGCGCAACAACCCGCTCTCGGCGCTGACCGCGCGCGAGCGCGAGGTGCTGGGGCTGATGGCCGAGGGCCGCACGAACCGCGGCATCGGGCGCCGGCTGTGGCTGACCGACCGCACGGTCGAGACGCACGTGCGCAGCATCATCACCAAGCTCGGGATCGCCGACGGGGCGGAGGACCACCGCCGCGTCCTCGCGGTCCTGGCCTGGCTGGGCGAGCAGTCGAGCGGCTGACTTCCGCGATCTTGGACTCCGGTCGGTGCCAGAGCACCGACCGGAGTCCAAGATCGCGGACAGCGGTCAGTAGCGGAAGGTGCCTACCAGGCGGCGCAGTTCGGCCGCGACCGAGGCCAGCTCGGTCGCCGCGCGCTGGGTGTCGGCGGCCGCCGAGTTCGTGCGCTCCGCGATCTGCGCCACCTCGCCCACGCCGGTGGCGATCTCGGCCGACCCGCTCGCGACGTCGCTGATGTTGCGACCCACCTCCGCCGACGTGGACGTCTGCTCCTCTACGGCCGAGGCGATCGTCGTCTGGCTGTGGTTGATGTCGCCGATGATCTCGGTGATCTGACCGATCGCGGTGACGGCCGCCTCCGCGTCGGATCTGATCGCCTCGATCCGGCCGTTGATGTCGGCGGTGGCCCGGGCGGTCTCCTGGGCGAGATCCTTGACCTCGCCCGCGACCACCGCGAAGCCCTTGCCGGCCGCACCCGCCCGGGCCGCCTCGATCGTGGCGTTCAGCGCCAGCAGGTTGGTCTGCTCCGCGATCGTGCTGATCATCCGCGCCACGTCGCCGATCTCCGCCGATGAGGCGGACAGGCTGGTCACCGTCCGGTTGGTGCCGTCGGCGACCTTGGCCGCGGTGGACGCGACGCTGGCGGCGCCGGCGGCGCTGCGCGCGATGTCGCCGATCGCGTCGCCCATCTCGCCGCAGCCCCGGGCCACCGACTCGACGTTCGCCGACACCTGCTCCGACGCGTACGAGAGCGTTCCGGCCCGTTGCGAGGCCGCCTGCGCGTCCGACGCCATGCCGCGGCTGACGCCGAGCAGCCGCTCCGACGCGGCGGTGAGCCGGTCGGCCGTCTCCCCGATGCCGCCGATGTTGCTGCGCAGCGTCCCCAGGAACGCCGCCATGCCGACGCCCATCCGGCCGATCGGGTCGGTGCCGGTGACCGCGACCTCGCGGGTCAGGTCGCCCGCGGCGGCCGCGTCGACGACGGCGAGGATCTCGCTGGCCCGGTTGACCGTGCGGTTCACCCCGCGCCGCACCAGCCAGCCGATCGCGGGCAGCACGACCGCGGCGGCGATCAGCACCGCCAGGATCCGCAGCGCGTGCTGGTTGGCGTCGCGGGCGGACCGGTCCTTGGCCGCGGCGGCGAACGCGTTCATGCGCTCGGTCAGCTCGTCGAACTTCTCGTCGAACACCTCTTCGGTCTCGTCGACTGCGTCCACCTGCTCCTGGGTGAGCCGGACCCCGCCCTCGGCGGTGATCGCGATCTCCCCGGCCGCCTTGTCGTAGGCGGTGACGGTGGGCGCGAGGTCCCGGAACGCCTGGTCGAGGGCCTGGTCGGCACCCGCGAGCAGTTCCTGGTTCGCCGCGACGCCGTCGGTGATCGTCTCCCGGCGCTCGGCCAGGTCGTCCAGCGCCTCCTTGCGCTTGTCCGGGTCGTCGGTGTTGGCGAGCGTGACGGCGTCCCACTGGATGGCGTGGTTGGCGCCGTCGACCTCGGCCTGCTGGTGCAGGGCCTGCTGGACGACGGCCATCTCGTCGACGCGGGTGCGCAGGTCGGCCATCGCGTACCAGCCGAGCCCGCCCAGGCCGCCGGCGACGAGCACCGCACACAGGGTGAGCAGAATGACCTTGGCACCCACTGACGCGAACAGCTTCATCAGCCACCTCACGACGCAACGCAGACCGGTATCACCCCATCGGCAGCGCCGCGCCGGATCAAAGCGTTCGGTTCCGCGATCTTGGACTCCACTCGGTGCCGGGGCACCGGCCGCAGTCCAAGATCGCGGAACGGCGTCAGATCAGCTCCGCCAGCATGGCCGCCGCGCGGGCCGCGCCGTCGGTCTCCACCGGCCGGTAGGCGGTCTCCCGACCGATGTCCGCCGCGATCGCGTCGGCCAGCACGCCGGGGGTCAGGTCGTCGTAGTCCAGGCGGCGGCCGGCGCCGTACCCGCGCAACCGGTGTGCCACGTGGTGGTTCTGTTCGAAGTGGTGCCGCAGGGGGATGTAGATGAACGGGCGCCCGGACGCCGTCAGCTCCATGCAGGTCGTCAGGCCACCCTGCACGATCGCGAGATCGCTCGCCGCCAGGTGCCGGTAGAGGTCGGGGACGAACGCGCGCACATCCAGACCGTCGGCCGCGGCGCCCAGCGACGCCGGGTCGATCCGCGGACCCGTCACGACGACCATCCGCAGCCCGGGCACCTTCCGCGCGGCGGGGGCGAACGAGTCGACCACCCGGCGCAGCAGGTGCCCACCGACGCCGGACCCGCCCACCGTCACCACGCAGACCTTCTCGTCCGGGCCGTAGCCGAGGTCGGCCCGCAGCGCCGCCCGGTCGGCGACGGCACCCGGGTCGAACCCTGTCACGTAGCCGGCGAAGTCGTAGTTCTGCTCGGTCCAGGCGCGGATGCGGGGCAGGCCCGGGCCGAATGTGTCCGGGACGACGTCGTCCGGGTTGCCGACGAAGATGCCGCGGTCGCGGATCCGTGGATGGCGGCCCAGGTGCTCGATCATCTCGGCGTTGTAGTCGGCGGCCACCAGCGCCTCGCGGGCGCCGCCGTCAGGCATCGGCAGGTAGCCGACGAAGTCGGTGAGCCACGCGTACGCGAACCGCTTGAGCTCCGGGTTCTCATGCAGGAAGTGGTCGACGTCCCACGCCTCGTCGGCGATCACGAGGTCGTACGGCGTCTCCTCGACGACGTCGTGGAACACCATGAAGTTGGCGAGCAGGATCTCGTCCATCCGGCGCAGCGCCTGGAAACAGTGCAGGTCGTGCTCGCCTGCCTCGGCCTCGATGTGCGCGGTCTCGTTGGCGAGCCAGCGGCTGGCCGGGTGCACGTGCTCGCCCGCCTCCGCCAGCGCCCGGGTCACCGGATGCTGGGTCAGCCAGTCGATCCGCACGCCCGGGTGCCGCTCGCGCAGCGCCGCGGCGATCGCCACGTCGCGGCGCGCGTGGCCGAGCCCGATCGGCGAGCAGAGGTAGAGGACGCGCTTGGGCCGGTGGTTCCAGCGCGTGAACGTGTGCGGTTTTGCCGGGGCCCGGCCGACCTGGCGCGCGAACTCCGCGAGCAGCAGGTTCACGGCGACCGGGTCGCGGGCGTTCGGGATGTGCCCGCCGCCCTCGACGGTCACCAGGCGACCCCCGGTGAGCTTCGCCAGGATCTGGCTGCGCTTCAGCGGGCTGATCCGGTCGTCGTCGCCGTGGATCAGCAGCACCGGCGCGGAGATCCGCGCGCACCACCCGGCCAGCGTCTCGGCGTTCGGCCAGGCCGCCTGGCTGTCGGCGATCAGCACGCTGGGCGTGGTGTCGCCGCTCCAGCGCACGGCGTCCTCGATCTGCTTGGTCGAGTGCGGCTCCGGGAAGCACTGCCCGAAGAAGAACCAGCGGAAGTCCTCGAACTCGCGCTGCCAGTAGTCCGGGTTGTACTTGGCCCAGTGCTCGTCCGGGTCGGTGCCGCCGCCCGGCACGCGGGAGGGTTCGATCGCCGGCGCCGGGCCGTCGAACACCACGTGTTTCGCGCGCGTGGCCGGCGTCGGACTCACGGCGACGGACGGGCCGAGCAGCACGGTGCCGAGGACGCGCCCGGCGTGGTTGGCCGCGAGGTCGAGCGCCCAGTTGGCGCCCTTGGACAGGGCCACGAGCACCGCGCGCTCCGTGTTCGTCGCGTCGAGGACCGCGCGGGCGTAGGCCGCCTGGGCGTCCTGGCCGTAGGCGGCCGGTTCGAGCGGACGGTCGGAGCGGCCGTTCCCGGGGCCGTCGTACACGACGACGCGGTGGTGCCGGGCCAGGTACGGGATCTGCGCCTTCCAGAACCGCTTGTGGATGATCGTCCAGGTGGGCATGAGCAGGAACGTGACATCCCCGTCGCCGTACACCTCATAGTGGATCTTCACGCCGTCGTGTTCGGCGAAGCCCTCCCGGTCGGCGGTTCGCGCTCTCATGACGTCACCCTCTCCGCCACCTCAGTGTGCGCGGCCCGGCGCGGGCCGCGGGCCAATCGCGGGACGAAGCGCGGCACGAAGCGCGGCACCCGCTCGGCGTACCGCTCGTACTGCGCACCCAGCGACCGGCGCAGGTCGTGCTCCTCGAACCGCACGGCGACCAGGATGTAGCCGGTTCCGGCGACGGCGAAGAGCAGGTGGCCCACGCTCATCCGCGGCGTCGCCCAGAAGGAGATGAGGAAACCGACCAGGAGCGGGTGACGCACGACTCGGTAGAACAGCGGCTGCCGGAAGCTGGGCTCCCGGTACGCGGTGCGGCGGGCCCGGGCCAGCACCTGCCGCAGCCCGAACAGGTCGAGGTGGCTGATGAGGAACGTGCTGATCAGCATCACCACCCAGCCCGTCGCGTACAGGGTCCAGAGGGCCGCGGAGAGCCAACCGGTGTCGACCGACCACACGGCGGCGGGCAGCGGTCGCCACTGCCACAGCAGCAGGCCGACGAGCACGCTGGCGAGCAGGACGAACGTGCTCCGCTCGACCGCCGCCGGCACGAACCGCGTCCACCAGCGCTTGAACCACGGCCGGGCCATGACGCTGTGCTGCACCGCGAACAGGCCGAGCAGGAACGCGTCGATCGCGGCGGCCGGCACCGCCGCGGTGGCCGGGCCGTCGTCGATGCCCTTGGGAACGAACGCGTTCGCCAGGAACCCGACGGCGTAGGCGGTGACCGCGACGAAAGCGGCATACGCGACGAGCCCGTAACCCAGGACAAGAACCCGGCGCATCTCCGCCCCCTTCGCTCGGTCGATCGACCGAACTTCGGGTAACGTATCATTCGGTCGACCGACCGAGAAGTCCGATCCACGACAGGAGTGCCTCCCCTGCCCACCGGGACCGCCACCAAGATCATGGAGTCCGCGCGCTCCTGCCTGCTCGCGGACGGCTATGCCAGCCTGTCCACCCGCAAGGTCGCCGACGGCGCGGGCGTGCCGCTCAGCCAGATCCACTACCACTTCGGCGGCAAGCGCGGCCTCGTCCTCGGCCTGCTGGACCACGAGAACCAGCGGCTCGTCGGGCGGCAGCGGCAGATGTACGCGACCTCGCAGCCGCTGTGGAAGCGGTACGAGCAGGCGTGCGAGTTCCTCGACGACGACCTGGCCTCCGGCTACGTCCGGGTGCTCCAGGAGATGATCGCTGCCGGCTGGTCCGACCGCGACGTCGCCGAGCAGGTCCTGGCAATGCTGCGAAGCTGGCTCGACGTGCTCGAGGAGGTCAGCAGCGAGGCGGAGCGGCGGTTCGGGCCGCTGGGCCCGTTCACGGCATCCGACGTCGCGACGCTCGTCGGCCTGGCGTTCCTCGGCGGCGAGGCGGTGACCCTGCTCGGCGACGAGGAGTGGGCCGGCCGGGTGCGCACCGCGCTGCGCCGCGTCACCGACCTGATCCGCGCCGCCGAGGAGCGTTAGCACGCACTGATCATGAGGCGGGGCAAGGGTTCGACGAGGGTATCAATCGATCGAAATAGGAGTCTCCTGGCGGAGGTTGTCATTCGCCTACGACGAGGAGGTCCACGTGACCCGTCACCTTCGCAACCGCGGCGGTACGGCGATCGTCGCCGCGGTCACGCTCGCCGCGCTGGTGCTCACGGCGTCACCCGCTGCGGCCGGCCCGAGCGGTGCGGCCGGGCACCGGCCCGATCCCACCGATCCGACACGCGCCGCCGCCGGCGCGGCCCGGGCGCGGGCGCAGGCCGAGGATCCCGACGAGCGCACCCACACGGTCCCGAACGAACTGCTCAAGGAGGAACTGGCCGAGGAGAACGAGGGCGCCGAAGGTCCGGAGCCCACGCAGTCGGCCCTGTGCCAGCAGTTCATCGGCCGGCCGAACCCGTACCGCAACCCGGCTCCGAACGTCGACGCGATCGTCGGCGACACGATCGTGCAGGCCGGTAGCCAACTGGGCTGCAGCGCCGCCCAGAACGAGACGACGATCGCCGTCAACCCGTACAACCCGCGCAACATCGTGGCGGGCAGCAACGACTACCGCGTCTTCAACGCGCGCGAGAACCGCAATGACAGCTCCGGCTGGGCGTACACGTCGTTCGACGGGGGCGCCACCTGGCTCAACCAGGCGCTGCCGCACCTGACCCACCAGACCGGCGCCACCGGCGTGCTGGACTACATGGACTCCGCCGGCGACCCGGCCATCTCGTTCGGCCCGGGCAACACGGTGTACTACGCCAACCTGGTCTTCAGCCGCGTCGTGCCGGCCGACGGATCGCAACAGGCCAGCGGCCTGACCGTGTCCGTGTCGCACGACGGCGGGCGCACCTGGGGCGAGCCCTCGATCCTGGTGCTCGACGGCGTCACCGCCGCCGGAACGCCCACCCCGACGAACTTCTTCAACGACAAGGAATGGATCGCGGCCGACCCGAGAACCGGCACCGTCTACGTCACCTGGACGAAGTTCACCTACGACGCCGACGGCAACTACCTCGAGTCGCCGATCGTGGTCAAGAAGTCCACCGACTTCGGCCGGACCTGGTCCGAGACCCGGCGGGTGGCACCGAGCCTGACCGGCTTCACCGGCGGCATCACCCCGTACGACCAGGGCTCCAACCCGCAGGTCGGCCGGGACGGCACGCTCTACGTCGCGTACGAGGCGACCGTGTGCGAGACGGTGGCCTGCGACGCGGCCGACGATCACGACGCCGTTGTGGTGGCCACGTCCCGGGACGGCGGGCGGACGTTCCGCAACGAGGAGGTCGCGCTCGACTTCGACTTCCCGGCCACACTCACCGGCGAGAACTTCCGGCTCAACAGCTACCCGCTGATGTCCTACGACTGGCTCACCGACCGGCTCTGGATCACCTGGGCCGACGACCGTAACGGCCGGTACGACGAGGACGGCAACTCCGTGAAGACCAACGGCGACGTGTTCGTCGTCGGCTCCCGCAAGGGCAGCAGCGGCTGGAGCCGGCCGCTCAAGGTGGGTACCCCCACCGACGAGTTCTTCCCCGCTGTCGCTTCGTTCGCCGGCCGGGTGGCGGTCTCGTACTACACCCGCAAGTTCGACCCGAACGGCGTCGGGGTCGACTACGCCTACTCCATCGGCTGGGGAACCGGCGTCGGCGGCGCGCCGCTGCGCCGGATCACCACCCAGACCTCGGACCCGCAGATCCAGTTCCTCGGCTTCGACGAGGAGGGCAACGAGGTCCAGGGCGTGTTCATCGGCGACTACACCGACATGGACATCGGCGTCGACCTGAAGATCCACCCGTCCTGGACCGACTTCCGCGGCCGCCCCGGCACGACGGCCCCCAACCAGGACGTCTACACCCAGTCGATCAGCGCGCTGCACTGATCCCCTCGTGAATCTTGGACGTCTGCTGCGGCGCCAGCCGTAGCAGACGTCCAAGATCGCAGGATCAGCGCAGGTGTATCACGTTGCCGCTGACCAGCCCCGCAGCCTCCGAGGCCAGATAGGCGATCACCTGCGCGACCTCGTCGGGCGTCGCGACGTGGGTCAGGTGGCGACTGCCGGCGACGAACTCGCGCACCCCGTCGGTGACCCACCCCGTGTCGGTCACCGGCGGGTGCACCATGTTCGCGGTGATACCCAGCGGGGCCAGTTCGGCGGCCGCCGACATCGTGTAGTTCTCCTGCGCCGCCTTGGCCGCCCCGTACGAGACCTCCTCCGGGAAGCCGAGCGTGCCGCCCGACGTCAGCCCGATGATGCGTCCCCAGGTGGCGCCCCGTGCCGCGTGCCTCCGCGCGAACTCGGCGATCAGCAGCGCGGGCGCCATCGCGTCGACGCCGAACTGCTGCGCCCAGGTCTCCTGCGTGACCGGTTGCAGGGAACGGCCGAGCCTGTCGGTCGACGCGGGCGTGAAGGTGTCCTGCACCCAGCCGGTCGCGTTGTTGATCAGAATGTCGACCGGGCCCAACGTCGCTTCGGCGGTGTCGAACAGGGCCGCCGGCGTGGCCGGGTCGCGCAGGTCGGCGGGCACCGCGACGGCGCGGCCACCGGCGTCGCGGATCCCGGTCGCGACGTGCTCCCCGTCGCGGGCGCGGTTCTCCCGGTAGGCGTCCGGGATCCCCGGATCCACCGGATCCTGCACCTGCCAGTACGCACACAGCACGGCGCAGCCGCCGGCCGCGAGCGCCCGCGCGGTGGCGGCGCCGATCCCGTGGTTGGCCCCCGTGACGATCGCAACGTGTGACACGCCGCGTTACGTTACCGCCCGCAGGGTCAGCAGAGTGATCTCGCTGGGCGCGAACACCCGGAACGGCGGCCCCCAGAAGCCGGTGCCACGGCTGGTGTACAGCTGGGTGCGCGGGCCGTGCCGGGTCAGGCCGGCGACCGTCGGCTGGTCGAGGCGCACGAGGACGTTGAACGGCCAGATCTGGCCGCCGTGCGTGTGCCCCGAGATCTGCAGGTCGATCCCGTGCTCGACGGCCGCGTCGATCTGCTTCGGCTGGTGGGCGAGCAGCAGCACCGGGAGCTGCGGGTCGGCGCCGGTCAGCGCCGCCGCGTGGTCGGCCCGGTGCCCGCCCAGCCCCGACGAGCCGGCAGTGCGGTCGTCGACGCCGGCGATCACCAGCCGGTCGCCGCCGCGCTCGACCACCACATGCCGGTTGTGCAGCGGCTCCCAGCCCAGCTCCCGCATGTGGTCGAGCCAGCCCTGCGCCTCGCCGAAGTACTCGTGGTTGCCGGTGACGTAGGTGCGCGCCAGCTTCGCCCGCGCCCGGCCGAGCGGCGCGGCCTGCTCGCGCCGCTGCGCCACGGTGCCGTCGGCGATGTCACCGGTGTGGCAGACGATGTCGGCGTCCAGCTCGTTGACCTTGTCGATGACCCGCGACGACCAGCGGGTCCTGTCGATCGGGCCGTAGTGCGTGTCGGTGAGCAGCGCCACGGTGACACCGTCAAGGCCGGCGCCGAGCCGCTCGATCGGGACGTCGACCCGCCGCACCCGGGGCACCCGCATCGCCTCGACGTAGCCCCACACCAGCAGCACCACCGACACCGCGAGCACCGCGGCCGCGACCACCCGGGAGCGGGCCGGGTCGGCGACGCCGGCAAGCGCCAGCACCAGCTTCGCGACGTTGCCCAGCACGGCCCAGGTGAACAGCACCCAGACCATTCCCAGCAGCGAGTCGCCGGCGACGGCCAGCCCGTCGCGACCGCGCCGGGCGTGGCCGACGAACATCAGCACCGGGAACGCGACGGCCGCACCGAGGAAGACCACGGTGCCGACGAGCGTGAGCGCCGCCGGCCAGTGGTTGCCGGACAGCACGAGCGTGTACCAGGGCACGCCGAACAGCAGCGCCAGGATCGCGGTGATGATCGAGGTGAAGATCAACGGACGCACCAATGACCGCCGGGCCGGTACCGCAACGCTTTCCGCCACGTCGAGCTCCCATGTCCGATCTGGACCTGAAGCATGACACCGCACCGGTGGCACCGCCCACCGCCCGCTCTCAGGCAACGCTCAGGTCCTGGTTAGGGTGGCCGGGTGACCGGCCTGGAGACCCTCGCCGCGGCGGCCACCACCGGCGCCGCGCACCCCGTCCTGACCTACTACGACGACGCCACCGGCGAGCGGACCGACCTCACCGCCGACGCGCTGGCCGGCTGGGCCGGCCGCGTCGCCCGGCTCCTGCACGAGGGCTGCGGCCTCACGACCGGTGACAGGGCCGCCGTGCTGCTGCCGCCGCACTGGCAGACGGCCGCCGTGCTGCTCGGCGCGTGGGCGGCCAACGTGTCCGTGTCGTTCCGGCTCGCGGCCACGGCCGGGCTGGCGGCGGTGGGCCCGAACGAGGACGAGCCGTTCGAGGCGGTGTTCGCGGCGTGCGACCGCATCGACGACTGGCTGGACCACGTGCCCACGGCGCGGCACCGGTTCGCGCTGTTCAATGACGGCGACGTCCCGGACGGGTACCGCGACCTCCTCGTTGCGCTGGAGCCGTACGGCGGCACGCTGCCCGGGTATGCGACGCTGCGGGCGTCCGATGCGGCGAGCGTCGACGGCACCACGTACCGCGAGTGGGGCGGGCTCGCGCGGGCGCTCGCCGAACAGCACGGCTGGCACTCCGGCGACCGGGTGCTCGTGGACGCCGCCGCGCACGAACACGCCGTCTTCTGGTTGCTGGCGCCGTTCGCCGCCGGCGTGTCGGTGGTGCTGTGCGCCAACCTCGACCGTGGCCGGCTCGACGAACGCATCGCCGCCGAGCGCGTCACCCGGGTCTTCGCGTGAGGGCGATCCTGGCGACCCTCGGGTACGTCTTCTCCCCCGACGGCCGGCGCGTGCTGCTCCTGCACCGCGACGCCCGGCCCGACGACCACCACTACGGCAAGTACATCGGGCTCGGGGGCAAGCTCGAACGCGACGAGGACGCGGTCGCCGGCATGCGTCGCGAGATCGCCGAGGAGGCCGGGATCGAATGCGACGAGCTTGAGCTCGCCGGCACCGTCTCGTGGCCCGGATTCGGCCGCGACGGCGAGGACTGGTTCGGCTTCCTGTTCCGGGTCACCGCCTTCACGGGCACCCCGCTCGCCCGCAATCCGGAGGGGACGCTCGAGTGGGTCGACGCCGCCGACGTGCTGGCCGGCCGCGTCCCGATGTGGGAGGGCGACCTGCACTTCCTGCCGCTGGTCTTCGCCGGCAAGCGCCAGTTCCACGGCGTCATGCCCTACGCCGATGGGCGGCCGACCGGCTGGCGGTACTCAGAGTTGGGCGCGACTACCTAGACGGGTTGAGTAGGAGCGCCGCTCCGCCCGTCGCCTCGAATCTCGATGCTGGACGGCATGACCAGCGCAACCCTGCTCGCGGCCGCCACCCCGACCACGCGGGACCGGTACGTCGACCTCCTGCGCGTCGGGTCGCTCGGCGTCGTGGTGCTCGGCCACTGGCTGATGGCCGTCGTCGTCACCGGGCCGGACGGCGCGGTGCACACGACGAACCTGCTGGCGATCCTGCCGTCGCTGCAACCGCTGACGTGGCTGCTGCAGGTGATGCCCGTGTTCTTCTTCGTCGGCGGTTTCTCGCACGCCACCGCGTGCGCGTCGGTGCGCCGGCGCGGCGGCCGGTACGCCGACTTCGTCCGCTCGCGGGCCGGCCGGCTGTTGCGGCCGACCGCGGTGTTCGTCGCGGTCTGGCTGGCCCTGGCAGTGCTGATCGAACTGGCCGGCGCCGACCGCGGCGTGCTGCGGATCGCCACCCGCGTCGTGGCCCAGCCGCTGTGGTTCGTCGGCGTGTACCTCGGCATCGTGGCCCTGGCGCCGGCGATGCTGCGGCTGCACCAGCGGTGCGGGCGGTGGGCGCCCGCGGTGCCGGTCGCGCTGGTCGCGGCGGCCGGGCTCGTCGACGTGGCGCGCTTCGCCTACGGCGTCCCGTTGATCGGTTACCTGAACCTGGCGTTCGTGTGGCTCGCCGTGCACCAGGCCGGCTTCCTGTACGCGGACGGCCGGTTGGGTCGTCGCATCGCTCCGGCGCTTGCGCTCGGCGGCCTTGCGGCGGCGGTGCTGCTGACGACCGTCGGCCCGTACCCGACGTCGATGGTCGGCATGCCCGGCGAGAAGGTGTCGAACATGTCGCCGCCCACGCTGGCGCTGGCGGCCTGCGCGACCTGGCTGATCGGGCTGGTGCTGGTGCTGCGCGGGCCGGTCACCCGGTGGTTGGCCCGGCCGGGCGTGTGGCGCGGCGTGGTGACCGCGAACGGCCTCGCGATGACCGCGTTCCTGTGGCACCTGACCGCGATGTTCGCGGCGACGGCATTGACGATGGGTCTGCCTCAACCGGCCGTCGGGTCCGGGACCTGGTGGCTGATGCGTCCGCTGTGGATCGGTGGCCTGCTGGCCCTGACCGCCGCCCTGGTGCTGGCGTTCCGCCGCGCCGACCGGCCGCGGGCGGCGTCGGTTTCCGGCTCGTCGCGCTCGGGCCTTGCTGCGTTCGGCATGGCGCTCTGCACGGTGGGTGTACTCGGGTTCTCGGCCGTCGGGTTCGGCGGTCTGCTCACCGGGCGGACGGCGACCCTGCTGGTGCTGCCCGTCTCGCCGCTGCTGGCCGCCGTGCTGCTGGCCGCCGGCGCCGGGCTGCTCCGCCTCACCCGTGGGTGAGGCGGAGCCCGCCGCTCAGCTTTCGGATGGGACGATGTCGACCATCCAGGAGATGCCGAACCGGTCGACGCACTGGCCGAACTCGTCGCCCCACATCTGCTTCTCCAGCGGCATGGTGACCGTTCCGCTGCCGGACAGCTTCTCCCAGTAGCCGCGCAGGTCGTCGGCGTCGGTGCCACTGAGGCTGATCGTGATGTTGCCGCCGTCGGACTTGGCGACCGGCATACCCGGGGCCGTGTCCGACGCCATCAGGGTGAACCCGTTGCTGGTTTCCAGCTGGGCGTGCATGATCTTGTCGGCGATCGCCGGGTCGGACTGGCCGAACGAGCCGAACGTGTTCATCGTCAGCTCGCCGCCGAACACCTCCTTGTAGAACTCCATCGCCTCCTGGGCGGTGCCGTCGAAGCTGATGTACGGATTCAGACGAGAGGCCACGGGACCCTCCTCGAGTCGGGAACACCGGCCATCCTTGCACCGTCCGAGTTACTTGCGCACCAGATAGCGCAGATGGGTAACGCGGTTGCTCTCGGTGACTTCCACCGGCCCGTCGAGCACCGCCGGCGCCGTTCCCAGCTGGGCGAAGAACGGTGTTCCGGCGCCGAGCAGAACCGGCACCAGGTCGAGCCAGACCTCGTCCAGCAGGCCCGCGTCCAGGCACTGGCTCGCGATCGTGCCGCCGTTGACGCCGACGACCTTGTCGCCGGCCAGCTCCGCCGCCTTGGCCACCGCCGCCTCGATACCCTCGGTGACGAAGACGAACGACTCGTTCTCCTTGTCCCAGCCGTCCGGAATGCTGTGCGTGAGCACGACGACGGGGACGTCCATCGGGTGCCGGCCGCCCCAGCCGTCGACGAAGTCGAAGAGCTTCCGCCCGACGACCAGCGCCCCGGTCAGCTCCTTGATCCGGTTCCAGTGCGCCGCGCTCTGCTCGGTGACGTGGAAGGTCAGCTCCTCGTGCGTCGTCTTGATCTCGATGTCGCCCGCGTTGTACCAGGCGAACAGGTGGTCGAAGCCCGTCTCGCCGGGGCCCGAAATGTACCCGTCCAGCGACATCGACGCGCCGGTGTAGACCTTGGTCATTGGAGTCTCCTTCGTTGTTCCGCTTCCTGCCCAGGCGTCGAGCGGCGCTACGAGGGTTCGACATCCCCGTCGAAGATTTTTCTACGACTTCTCGGCCGCGCGCTTGCGGCGTTTGCCCTCGTGCATCGCCTGAACGCGGGCCACCGGGATGGTGTGGCCCTCCTCGATGAGCCCCGGATCGACCGTCTGCGGTTCGGGCAGCAGCTCCGCCCACGGGTCTTCGCCGTTGAGCCGTTGCGCGGCGGTGCGCACGGTGAAGTCGCGCGGCGAGACGCTGTCGATGTCGTCCCACGACACCGGGAACGACACCGGCGCCCCCGGCCGCACCCGCGGGCTGTACGCGGCGACCACGGTTGCGCCGCCGGCCCGAGTCGAGTCGAGGAACACCTTCCCGTGCCGGTCCTCCTTGATATAGGCCGTGGTCGCGAGGTCGGGGTCGAGCGTTTCGGCCCTTCTCGCGACGGCCCGGGTGGCGGCAGCGACATCGTCGGGGCTCGTCGGTTCGATCGGGACGAACACGTGGACGCCCTTGGAGCCGCTGGTCTTGACCGCGCCGGCCATGCCCGCGTCGGCGAGCGCCCGGCGGACGAGGTGCGCGGCACCGACGGCGAGGTGGAACGCGTCGGAACCCTCGGGCGGGTCGAGGTCCAGGATCAGGTGGGTGGGCCGGTCCCACTCGCCGGCCCGGAACAGCGTCGGGTGGTACTCGACGGCGCGCTGGTTGGCGAACCAGAGCAGGGTCCGCCTGTCGTTGCACAGGGCATAGCTGACCTCACGCTTGGAGGCCTCGGCCCACACCTGCGTCTTGGCAACCCAGTCCGGGGTGTACTTGGGCAGGTTCTTCTGCATGAACGGCGGCTGGCCCGGCCGCACCCGGATCACCGACAGCGGCCGGTCACGCAGGCCGGGCAGGATCCGGTCGTGCACCGCATCCAGGTAGTCGACGAGGTCGCGCTTCGTCGCGTCGGCCCCGTCGAACAGCGGTTGGTCGAGATTGGTGAGTGGGACGCCGTCCCGCGTCTCCTCGTCGCCCTTCGCCACCAGCCCACCTTCACCCGGGGCGACGTCGACGGCAACCCGTTCGGGCTAGAGCTGCCAGAGGGCGCTCACCGGCACCGCGCGCATCTTCGACCCGAACGGAAGCGTCGCCGAGCCCGTATACAGCACGATGCCGGCCAGGAAGTCGTCGCCGAGCCGCTCGGCCAGCCGGCCGAGGCCGGCGAAGTCGTCGGACCGGACCGTCGAGGCTGCCTTGACCTCGACGCCGACCACCTGCTGGCCACGGTTCTCGAGAATCACGTCGACCTCGACCTTGTTCTGGTCGCGGTAGTGATAGAGGTCCACGAGTTCCTGGGACCAGGTCGCCTGGCGGGCCAGCTCTGAGATCACGAATCCCTCGAGCAGCGGCCCGAACGGCGCCGCGGGTCGGCGCAGCGCGTGCGCATCGAGTGCGAGTAGCCGGGTCGCGATGCCGGAGTCGACGAACGCGATCTTCGGTGCGCTCGTCACGCGGGTCCCGAGGTTGCGCGACCACCCGGGCAACCGCTTGATCAGGAAGACCTCCTCGAGCAGACGGAGGTACCGCGCGATCGTCGGGCGGGTGATGCGCAGTTCCGACTCCAGGCTGCCGGCCGCGACGATCGACCCGGACCGGGTTGCCAGCAGCCTCGTGAGCGCGGTCAGTTCGGTCACCCGCTCGATTTGGGCGACCTGACGTACCTCACGGTCGATCAGGTTCTGGACGTAGGAGTCGTGGAAGCGGCCCCGGCGACGCGGATCCTCGCGGGCGACGGCCTCCGGCAGGCCGCCGCGGACCAGACGTTCGGCATAGTCCGCCCTGGTCAGAGCCGACTCGTGGCGGATGTCGGGACCATTGCCGAAGACCGCGTCGATGAAGCCGTCCGGTGAACCGTCGATCTCGCCCTGCGAGAACGGCCACAGCTCGATGATCTCTATGCGTCCGGGCAGGGTGTCGGGCAGATCCCGCATGCCGAGCAGGCGCGAGGATCCCGTCAGCAGGTAGCGACCGGCCCGCGGATCGGAGTCCACGGCGACCTTGATCGCGAGCAACAGGTCGGGAACCCGCTGGATCTCGTCGATCACCATCAGCTCGTCGAACGCCACGAAACCCGTCGGGTCGGCCAGGGCAGATTGGCGATCCTGGGCGCGGTCGAGGTCGCGCCACTCCGCCGCGCGCTCGCCAGCAACAGCGCGGACGAGCGTGCTCTTGCCCACCTGGCGGGCGCCGTTGACAAGTACCACGCGCGTGTCGGCAAGCGCGTCGGCGACCGCTCGAGCGGCGTGTCTAGGCAGGTAGGCAAGGCGGGCCACCAGTCGATCATAGCGCGGGGTTTCGAATTGCGACGCCTTGGATTTCGATTTGCGACATGATCAGCATTCGATCTGCGACAGGTGGGGCGTTCGATCCGCAGCCGCCCGCCCCTCCACTCGTCGCGTGCCCCCCTCCTCCTCTACGCCTGGGAGAGGTACTGCCGCAGGTGTTGGGCGGTCAGCGAGTCGCTCGTGGCCACCAGATCGGCGGGTGTGCCCTCGAACACCACGCGGCCGCCGTCGTGGCCGGCGCCCGGGCCGAGGTCGATCAGCCAGTCGGCGTGTGCCATCACGGCCTGGTGGTGCTCGATCACGATGACCGTGTTCCCGGTGTCGACGAGCCTGTCGAGCAGCGCCAGCAACTGGTCGACGTCGGCGAGGTGCAGTCCGCTCGTCGGCTCGTCGAGGACGTAGGTGCAGGACTTCTCGGCCATGTGGATCGCCAGCTTCAGCCGCTGCCGTTCGCCGCCGCTCAGCGTGTTCAGCGGCTGGCCGAGGCTCAGGTAGCCGAGCCCCACGTCGTTCAGCCGGTTGAGGATCTGCCGGGCCTGGCCGCCCGCGAAGAAGTCGCGCGCCTCCGCGACCGACATGGCCAGCACCTGGCTGATGTCCTTGCCGCGCAGCTTGTGTTCGAGCACGGCCGGGGTGAACCGCTTGCCCGCGCACTCCTCGCACCGGGTCGCCACCCCGGCCATCATCGCCAGGTCGGTGTAGATGACGCCCAGCCCCTTGCACTTCGGGCAGGCGCCCTCCGAGTTCGCGCTGAACAGCGCCGCCTTCACACCGTTGGCCTTCGCGAACGCCGCGCGGACCGGGTCGAGCAGGCCGCTGTAGGTCGCCGGGTTGCTGCGCCGGGATCCGCGGATCCCCGACTGGTCGACCACGATCACGTCGTCGCGCGAACCGAGCGATCCGTGGATCAGCGAACTCTTCCCCGACCCGGCCACACCCGTCACGGCGGTGATGACGCCGAGCGGGATGTCGACGTCGACGCCCCGCAGGTTGTGCAGCGCAGCCCCGCGGATCGGAAGGAAACCCGTCGGCTTGCGAGCCTCCGACCGCAGGCCGGCGCGGTGGCCGAGGTGTTTGCCCGTCAGCGTTTCCGACCGGCGCAGCCCGGCCACGTCGCCCGCGAAGCAGACCTTGCCCCCGGCGGACCCGGCGCCCGGCCCGAGATCGACGACATGGTCGGCGATCTCGATCGTCTCCGGCTTGTGCTCGACGACGAGCACCGTGTTTCCTTTGTCCCGCAAGCGGAGCAGCAGGTTGTTCATGTTCTGGATATCGTGCGGGTGCAGCCCGATCGTGGGCTCGTCGAAGACGTACGTGACGTCGGTCAGCGACGACCCGAGGTGGCGCACCATCTTGACCCGCTGCGCCTCGCCACCGGAGAGCGTCCCCGACTCGCGGTCCAGGGACAGGTAGCCCAGCCCGATCTCGACCAGCGAGTCGACGAGTTCCCGCAGCCCGGCGACAAGGGGCGCCACCGACGGGTCGTCGAGGTCGCGCAGGAACACCGACAGGTCGCTGATCTGCATGGCCGCGCACTCGGCGATGTTCCGGCCGCGGATCGTCGACCCGAGCGCCGCGTCGTTGAGCCGGGCGCCCCGGCACGCCGGGCAGGTTCGGAACGTGACGGCCCGCTCCACGAACGCCCGGATGTGCGGCTGGGTGGCCTCCTTGTCCTTGCTGAGGAAGATCCGCTGCACCTTCACCACCAGGCCCTCGTAGGTGGTGTTCATGCCCATCATCCGGACCTTCTCGGCCGGCCGGTACATGAAGTCGTTCCACTGCTGCTCGCTGTAGTCGCGCAGCTTCGTGTCCGGATCGACGTACCCGGACTCGGCCAGGCCGCGCCAGTACCACGTTCCGACCTGGAAATTCGGGACGGTGATCGCACCCTCGTTCAACGACAGATCCCTGTCGACGAGCTGATCCTCGTCGATCGTGTTGATGCGGCCGAGCCCCTCGCACTCGGGACACATGCCGTCGGGCAGGTTGAAGCTGAAGTAGCCCGAGTGCCCGACATGCGGCTGCCCGAGCCGGCTGTAGATGATGCGCAGCATGGTGAACGCGTCGGTCGCGGTGCCGACGGTCGAGCGCGCGTTGGCGCCCATCCGCTCCTGGTCGACGACGATCGCCGCACTCAGGTTGTGCAGCGCGTCGACGTCGGGCCGGCCGATGTTGGGCATGAACGACTGCAGGAACGCGGTGTACGTCTCGTTGATCAGCCGCTGCGACTCGGCGGCGATGGTGCCGAACACGAGCGATGACTTACCGGATCCGGACACCCCGGTGAACACCGTGAGCCGGCGCTTGGGAATGTCGAGGGAGATGTCGGCCAGGTTGTTCTCCCTGGCCCCTCGTACCTGGATGACGTCGTGGCTGTCGGCAGCATTCCGGGCAGTCGTCATGCTTCAAGTCTTTCATTGAACCTCCTGTAGACAGTTCGCTGCGGTTCTGTCAGGCGAGTGCGCGGAGAAATTGGCGAAAAGTCTCAACTCGTGGTTAGCCTCATGACCGTGTCGAGGCTGCGTGCGGTCGACGTGGCCCGGGGCGCCGGCGTCTCGGTCCAGCAGGTGCGCAACTACGAGGACCAGGGCGTGCTGCCGCCGGTGCGGCGCACTCCCGCCGGCTACCGCATCTTCACCACCGAGCACGCCGACGCGCTGCGGGTGGTCCGCGACCTGGCCGACGGGCACGGCTGGGAGCGCGCCCGGACCATCATGCGCGCCGTGCACGCCGGCGACGTCGAGACCGCACTGTCCACAGTGGACGCGAGTCACGCCGAACTGGACCGCGAGCGCGCCGAGATCGCCCGCGTCCTGGGCGCATTCACAACGGTCACGGCCGCGGCGCCGACGATGCCCAAACGTCACTACCGCATCGGCGCCGTCGCCGACGCCGTCGGGGCGCGCACCTCCTCGCTGCGCCTCTGGGAGCGGCGCGGCCTGCTGCGGCCCACCCGCGAGCGCGGCACCGGCTACCGCGTCTACGACGATGCCGAACTGCACCGCGCCCGCGTCGTCGCCCTGCTGCGGCGCGGCAACTACCCGATCGACATCGTGCGCGCCGTCGTCGACGAGATGCGCACCACCGGCAGCCCCGAACGCCTGCGCGCCGAACTGGCCCGCCGCGAGCAGGATCTGCACCGCCGCAGCCGCCGCCGGCTGCGCGCCTCGGCCAGCCTGTACGGCTACCTCACGGGCACCGGCCGCTGACCCGCTCCCGCGCCACCAGCGTCCGGGCCCGTTCCCGCGCGAGATTGAAGCGGTACCACGGCTCGCGCTCGCGGAGGTCCGCCGCGAGCGACTCCAACGGACACTCCGAGGGCAGCTTCGCCAGCGCCTGGCTGGTGGCCGCCTACGTCAACGACTGGACGCTGCGCTACTGGGAGCATTTCGGCCACACGGCGGCGGTGGCGACGGCGATCGTCCTGGTCCCCCTGTGCGAGTGCGCGCTCGCCGCCGGCCGGGCCAGGCGGGCGGAGCCGCCCGGGTCGGCCCGCCGGGTGGCGGCGACGGTGGCGCTGGCCGGCACGCTCGCGCTGCTGGCCGTGCTGACCGTCCAGTACCTGCCGGGTTGGGCGCCGCCGCTGCTCGGGGCCGCCGCCTGCCTCGTCGCCTCGCACCTGGCCCGCCGGCCGGGTTACGCGGCGCGGTAGTATGGTCAGGTTCAGCGTTCTGCCGGGCCGCACCAAGCGCCCACCCGATACCGAGGCCGCAGCCGCAATGGCTGCGCCGGGCAGGACTTCCTTCCACGTTCGGAGACTTGATGGCGGCCCGCCGCCCTTCTTCTTTTGCTGACCTTGGCGTGCCGCGCGCGCTCGTCGACGTCCTCGCCACCCGTGGCATCACCACACCGTTCCCCATCCAGGCCGCCACCCTGCCCGACGCGCTGGCCGGCCGCGACATCCTCGGCCGTGGCCGCACCGGTTCCGGCAAGACGTACGCGTTCGTCGTGCCGTTGCTGGCCCGGCTCGCCGCCAGCCGTGCGCCCCGGCGGCCGGGCCGGCCCCGGGCGCTGATCCTGGCGCCGACGCGCGAACTGGCCACCCAGATCGAGGCGTCCCTCACGCCGCTGGCCGAGACGCTCGCGCTGCGCGTGTGCACGGTGTTCGGCGGCGTCTCCGCGCGCCCGCAGATCGCCGCCCTGCGCGACGGCGTCGACGTGGCGGTGGCCTGTCCCGGCCGCCTCGCCGACCACGTCCGGTCGGGCCACGCCCGGCTGGACGAGGTCGAGATCACGGTTCTCGACGAGGCGGACCACATGGCCGACCTCGGGTTCCTCCCGGTCGTGCGGCAACTGCTCGACGCGACGCCGCCCGACGGCCAGCGGATGCTGTTCTCCGCGACGCTGGACGCCGCCGTCGACGTGCTGGTCCGCCGCTACCTGCACAGGCCGGTCACGCACAGTGTCGACCCGCCCGCCGCCCAGGTTCCCGACATGGCGCACCACATGCTGCACGTGCGGGCCGACGACCGGTTGCCCGTCCTGGTCGACCTGACCGCGGCACCCGGGCGCACGCTGGTCTTCACGCGTACCAAGCGCGGCGCCAAGGTGCTGGCGCGCCGGCTGGCCGCTGCCGGTGTACCCGCGGTGGAGTTGCACGGCAACCTGGCGCAGAATGCCCGCACCCGCAACCTGGCCGACTTCGCCGCTGGCCGGGCCCGCACCCTGGTGGCCACCGACATCGCGGCGCGGGGCATCCACGTCGACGACGTGACGCTCGTCATCCACGCCGACCCGCCGGCGGAGCACAAGGCCTACCTGCACCGCTCCGGCCGCACGGCCCGGGCCGGCGCGGGCGGCACGGTGGTCACCCTGATGACCGACGACCAGGTCGCCGACGTGCGCGACCTCGCCCGCCGGGCCGGCATCACGTCGACGACCACCCGGCTGCGGGTGGGCGACCCGCTGCTGACGAAGATCGCGCCGGGACAGCGGTCGCTCGTCCGGCCATCCGCTACAACGGTGCCGCACCCGGTGGGCGCCCAGCGCACCGGATCCGGCAAGCGCACGGCGAGCACGGCGGGCGCGGGCCGCGGCCAGCACACGGCGCACACGGCGCACACGGCGCACACGGTGCACACGGCGCACACGGCGCGCACGGCGCGCACGGCGGGCGCGGCGGGCGCGGGCCGCGGGCAGCGCCCGGTGGCCAGCCAGCGCACCGCCGGCGCCGAGCGCACCGCTGCCGGGCCGCGGACACCGATCCGCGACGGGGGCGGCGCCGCTGCCTTCTCGACGCGGTCGCGGCCCGGCCGCCGCGCCCGCTGACCCCAGCCCGCACGCGATCTTGGAAGGTTATGCACCGCTTTTGGTGCATAACCTTCCAAGATCGCGCCATGGCGCCCTGAGGTAGCGGGATCAGGCCCTCGGGTCTACCAGCACCTTGGGGGCGGCGCCGTCGACCCTCGCCCGGCGCGCGAGGACCTCGGCGACGCCGTCCAGGCCGACGGTCGTCGCGACCAGCGGGCGCGGGTCGACGGCGCCGCTCGCGTACCGCTCGATCGTGCCGGCGAGCGCTCCTGAGCCGCTGAGCACCCCGGTCACGGTGAGGTCGCGCAGCACGATCGTCCGGGTGTCCACGGTGGACGGTGGCTCCGACAGTCCGATGTAGACGACCCGCTTGCCGGGCTCCACCAGGTCCAGGGCGAGTGCCGGCACGTCGGGCCCGGTCGAGGCGTCGACCACGGCGTCGAAGCCGGCCGGTGGCAGCGGATCGTCCATTGTGGACGCGGCGAAGCCGAGCGAGCGGGCGAACCGCACCGACCCCGCCTCGACGCCGAGCAGGGCGACCGACGCGCCGGCCGCCCGCGCGAACAGCGCCACCAGCAGGCCGATCGTGCCAGGCCCGACCACCAGGAGCCGGTCTGCCGTGGACACTCCCGCGGCGGTGAAGGCCCGCAGCGCGTTCGCCCCCGGCTCCACCAGCGCACCCGCCGCCGGGTCGACGGCGTCCGGCAACGGGTGCAGCGCCCGCGCCGGCATCGCCAACTGCTCCGCGAGGGCGCCCGGCCAGCCGCCCCGGATCCCGACCTCGTACCGGTCGGCGCACAGGTGTTGCCGGCCGCCACGGCACCGCACACACGACCCGCAGCCGAGCATCGTGTCCCCGGTGACCCGCCGGCCCAGCCAGGCCGGATCGACCCCATCCCCGACCGAGGACACCACGCCGCACCACTCGTGCCCGATCCGGATCGGGTACGCCGCCTCCCCGGAGCGCAGGTACGCCATCTCCCCGGAGAAGAACTCGCCGTCGGTGCCGCAGACTCCGGCGCGTTCCACGTCGACGACCACCTCGCCGCGGCCGGCGACCGGCCGCGCCACCGCGACCACCGACGCGGCCCGCGGCCCTGTGATCACAAAGGCGCGCACGCGGTAGCCTCCAATCCACGACGCATAAGGGTGGAAGCTACATGCCGGAACTTCGCAGTGCGCAGTGGTACGCGGGCGACGACCGCAACTCCTACCTCCACCGGGCGTGGATGCGCCGGGGCGCGCCCCCGGACGCGTTCACCGGGCGCCCGCAGATCGCGATCGCCAACACCGCATCCGACCTCACGCCGTGCAACAGCCACCTCAACGAGGTTGCCGACTCGGTGAAGCAGGGTGTGTGGGCGGCCGGCGGGGTGCCGCTGAACCTGCCCGTGGTGTCGCTCGGCGAGACGCTCGTGCGGCCCACGGCCATGCTCTGGCGCAACATGGCCGCGATGGCCATCGAGGAGATGCTCCGGGCCAACCCGATCGACGGCGTGGTGCTCCTCGGAGGCTGCGACAAGACGATCCCCGCACTGCTGATGGCCGCCGCGTCGGTCGACCTGCCGGCCGTGGTGGTGCCGGGCGGGCCGATGCTCAACGGCACGTTCCGCGGCGTCCCGCTGGGCTGCGGCACCGATGTGTGGCGCCTGTCCGAGGAGGTGCGCGCCGGCACGCTGTCGAACGAGGCGTTCATCGACTCCGAGTCCTCGATGATCCGCAGCCGTGGCCACTGCAACACGATGGGCACGGCGTCCACGATGGGCCTGCTCACCGAGGCGCTGGGGATGAT
>Ga0111538_10001404_pt1 | contig 33800 bp, 26 predicted proteins | sample SoiMethybrSBSTD1_FD_79669 | JGI IMG/M metagenome (GOLD analysis project Ga0111538, IMG submission 79669) | Bulk soil microbial communities from a Populus tree surrounding site in Tennessee, USA - Soil MetaG P. TD hybrid SBSTD1 (version 2)... | ecosystem: Environmental > Terrestrial > Soil >...
CGAACCGCGCGTCGACCGCGTCGAACCGCGCGTCGACCGCGTCGAACCGCGCGTCGACCGCGTCGAACCGCGCGTCCACAGCGTCGAACCGGGCATTCGTGCGCTTCTCGGCGCGCCGGAATCGGCCGTCCATCCGTTTGCTGAGTGCGGCAATCGTCATTCGAACGCGGCGAATCATAGCATCGTCGTCTGTGCGATGCGGATGCCAGCGCCGGTTCTGCCGATCTGTTCGGATTTCCGCGACAGGTAATCGACGCGGACGCAGGGGATCGCAGATTCTGCGATCCCCCGGCATGCGTTAGAGGCGAATTTCTTTATGGCGCGGGCGCTGGCGTCGCCGCCTTCCAGCGCAACACGACCGACGCGGTGGTCGTGTTGTCGGTTTTCTTGAATCCCGGCGGCGGGTCGTTCGCGAAGCGCAGCAGGTATCCGAGCTTCAAGGCGAGGTGGGCGTTCATCGCCGCCTGCGCGGTGATCTCGCCCTCGGTGCGATACGCGGAGGTCACGCTGAAGTCGGGATAGAACGTGAAGCGCTGCGTCGTGTCGCCGGCGGCGCCGAACGGCACGCGGCTGAGGAGCTGCAGCACCCCTACCGGGCGATCGATCGACGGCGCGGTGGTGCGCGTCTCATGGTTCCAGGCGATGCCGGTGATGCCGTCGAGCGTCCAGACCGGCCGCCGAACGAGCGCCCAGCTCAGCCCGCCGTCGAGAATCGACCGGAAGTCGAGGCCGGCAAACCGGTCGCGTTCGAGCTTGATGCCGCTGGTTACGCCGATGATTGGCGTCAGCTTGCGCTGGCCGCGCAGCGATCCGAGATAGCGCTCGGCCGTTGTCTGGTCGAGGCTGCTGGTGCGGACCGCGGTCGCGGTCGATTCGACCTTCCAGATGGCGCCGCGATGATTCGCCGAGAAATCGGCGCCGACCGACGAAGTGTCCGAGTTGCCGCTGGTGCCGACGAACGAGGCGCCGACCTGCGCGTCCCAGAGCGGCGGCGGTGGCGGCGGCGCGGGGGCTTGAGCGGCGGCGGGGGATGCGGCGGCGAGCGAGAGCAGGAGCAAAAACGCGCGTCGAGTCGCTTTCATATCGGCGACGCCGGTGCAACGGCCGTGCCCGCGCTCTGCACGTCATTCACATCGCAGCGCCTCCGCCGGGTCGGTTGAGGCGGCGCGCGTGGCCGGCACGAGGCACGCCACGCCAGCAACCAGCAGCAGGACCAGCGGCGCCACGGCAAAGGACACCGGATCGAGCGGCTCGATTCCGAACAGCACGCTTTGCATCAGCCGGGTCGAAGCGGCGGCCAGAATCATGCCGGCGACGAGCCCGATGGCAGTCACGCCGAGCCCTTCGCGAATCACCTGCCGGACCAGCATCGCCCGCGATGCGCCGAGGGCAGCGCGCAAGCCCAGCTCGCGGCGGCGCTGGGTCACCCCGTACGACAGCACGCCGTAAAGGCCGACCGCGGCGAGCGCCAGGGCGAGCGTCGCGAACGCGGTCAGGACGGTCATCGCGAAGCGCGGCTCGTCCATTGATTCGGCGACCCGTTGCGCCAGCACGACCGTTTCCACGGCGGCGGCCGGCGCGAGATCGCGCACGAGCGCACGCACAGCCGGCGCGATCGAGGAGGGGTCGGCGGAGGTCCGCGCGACGACCTCGAACCGCCCGTAGAACCGGCCCGGCAGCTGGGGCACGCCGTAGTGCTCGGGCTGCACCGCGGTATCGTTGCCGTTCTTCAGCGTGTTGGCGACCACGCCGACGATCTCGTTGATGCGCTCCGGCGCGTCGGCTGACGCCGGCACTCGCCACTGGAAGCCGATTGGATCCGCCGGCAGGTACTGCCGCGCGAACTCCTCGTTGACGATCATTTCGCGAACGCCGCTCGCCCAATCGCCGTCGGTGAAGAGCCGTCCCTTCCTGAGCCGCAGGCCGAGCGCCTCCGCGTAGCCGGGCGTAACGGAGTACTGAAACGACCGCGCCGTTTTTTGCTCCGCGCCAGCCGGCGTCCACGGCGAAGGGAACGCGGCCAGCTGAGTCATCCGATCGAGCGGCATCATGTTGCTGGCACCGGCTGCAACCACGCCGGGCACCGCGCGAACCCGCTCCACGAGCGCGTGCACGGTCGCGTTCATCGCCTCGCCTTGATCGGCCGCATCGCCGCCAGGTACGTAGATTTCCGCCGCCAGCACGTTCTCCGGGGTGTAGCCCGCATCCACGCGCGCCAATTTGATGAAGCTGCGGGCGACGAGCGTCGCGCCGACCAGCAGGAGGACTGCAAACGCCGCCTCGGCGACCAGCAACCCGTCGCGGAGCCGCCGTGCCCGCCGGTCGCGGAATCCACTACCGGAGGCGCCGTCGCCGCCGTGCAGCGACCCGGCGAGGTTGAAGCGCGAGCCGCGAAGCGCCGGGCCGAGGCCGGAGACGATCGCGGTGAGCACCGCGGCGAGCGCCGCGAAACCAATCGCGCGCGCGTCCACCTCGATCGCGTCGAGCCGCGGGAAGTCGCGGGCCGCGAGGAGCGGCGCCGCGCGCACCAGCGCCGACGCCAGCCCGAGGCCGATCGCGCCACCGAGCGACGACAGCACCAGGCTCTCGGTCAGGAGCTGCCTCGCGAGGCGATCGCGGCTGGCGCCGATCGCCGCCCGCACCGTCAGCTCGCGCTGCCGCGCGACGCCGCGCGAGAGAAACAGGTTGGCGACGTTCGCGCAGGCGATCAGCAGCACGAAGACCACGCCGGCGGCGAGCACCAGCAGGGCAGGACGGATGCGCGCGGTCATCTCGCGCACCAGCCCTCGCACGTGCACGACCGGCGGCCCGCCGACGCCGAACAGCAGGTTCGCCGCCATCGGCCGGATCGTCGTCCGCGCCGCCGCGGTCCCTTCCGCTTCCGCCTGCTGCGGCGTCGCGCCGGGGCGCAGGCGCGCGAGCGCGAACAACACGCTCATGCGGCCGCGCTGCCCGGCAACGGCGTCGGGCGACGGCAGCAGCACCTCGAGCGGCGTCCACATCAGCGCGTCGCGGTCGGGGAAATAGAATCCCGGGCGCGCCACGCCGACAATCTGGTACGGCTTGCCGTCTATGAGCAGCCCGCGGCCAACCACCGCGGGATCGGCGTTGAAGTGCTGGCGCCAGCCGCGGTCGGACAGCACGGCCACCGCGTTGGCCCCCTCGCGTGCTTCCGCGTCGACGAAGAATCGGCCGCGTGCCGGCGTCTCCCCGACCAGCGCGAACATCGACGGCGTGACCGCCGCGCCGGCGAGCCGCACCGGGTTTCCCGGCAGGCCGATGGTGTACTGCTGGAACCGGTAGGCGGCGAACTGCTCGAGCGTCCGTGAATCGCCCCAGGCGTGATAGGTGAGGTTGCTGAGCATCGGCTGCTGCAGCGGCGAGGTCGCGCCCGGATGCTCTTCCGACAGTCGCACCAGGCGATCCGGCTCGGGATACGGCAGCGGCCGGATCAGCACGCCGTAGACAACGGAGAACACGGCGGTTGTCGCGCCGATCCCGAGCGCCAGCGTCAACAGCCCGGCTGTGGTGAAGCCCTTGTTCCGCTTCATGGTGACGAGCGCGTAGCGCACGTCCTGGAGCAGCGCCTCCATAACCAGGGACTATACTGCCGGTATGGCTCGCCGAGGGTTTGTCATCCTGATCACCTTCCTCGGGATGGCGCTGTTCATCTCGATTGTCGGCTTCGCGACGATGTACGTCCTGTTCGGCCGCGAGCCGGCGGTGCCGTCGAACGCGACGCTGGTGCTGCGCGTCGGCGGCTCGCTCTCCGAGCTGGCGCCGAACGACGTCTACGGCTACCTGCGCGGATCGAAGACGCCGACGGTCCGCGCGCTGGTCGAGAACCTCCGCAAGGCCAAGGTTGACGCCCGGGTGCGTGGCGTGCTGCTCAAGCCGACCGGCTTCGAATCGCCGTTCTGGGCCAAGGTGCAGGAAGTGCGCGACGCGGTCGTCGACTTCCGCAAGTCGGGAAAGCCGATCTACGCCTATCTCGAGTACGGCGGCGATCGCGAGTACTACCTGGCGACGGCGGCCGACAAGATTTTCCTGATGCCGTCGACGCCGCTCGATCTCACCGGCGTCGCCACCTACCAGCTCTTTCTGCGCGGGACGCTCGACAAGATCGGCGCCGTCCCCGACCTGCACCGCGTCGGCGAGTACAAGACCGCGGTCAACACCTTCAAGGAAAAGGGCTACACGCCGGCGCACAAGGAGATGGACCAGTCGCTCAACACCGATCTGTACGAGCAGATCGTGCGCGGTATCGCCGACGGCCGCCGCAAGAACGACGACGAGGTGCGTTCGCTGTTCGACGAAGGGCCGTTCCTGCCCGAGGACGCGCTGCGCGCCGGCCTGGTCGACGACGTCGCCTATGAAGACCAGGTCGAGGAGAAGCTGCGCGGCGGCGACGTCCGGCGCGAGATCGACGCCGACGACTACGGCCGCGTCAGCGCCACCTCGCTCGGGCTGAACCGGGGCCCGCGCATCGCGGTCATCTACGCCAACGGCACCATCAACAGCGGCAGGAACGGCTACGACCCGCTCAACGGCGCGGTCGCCGGCTCGGACACCCTGATCGAGTACATCCGCCAGGCGCGGCGCGACAGCTCGATTCGCGCCATCGTGCTGCGCGTCGACAGCCCCGGCGGCTCCGCCACCGCGTCCGACGCGATCTGGCGCGAGCTGATGATCACGCGCAACGAGAAAGCCGACCGGCCGCTGGTGGTGTCGATGTCGGATCTGGCGGCATCGGGCGGCTACTACATCGCGATGCCGGCGCAGGTGATCGTGGCGCAGCCGTCGACGCTGACCGGCTCGATCGGCATTTTCGGCGGCAAGGTGGTCACCGGCGGCGTCTACGGCAAGCTGGGCGCGCGCATCGAGTCGACCAGCGTCGGCAAGCACGCCGAAATCAACTCGCCGGCGCGCCCCTACAGCCCCGACGAGCTGAAGAAGCTGCAGGAGCAGCTCCAGGCCTTCTACGATCAGTTCGTCGAGAAGGTGGCCGAGGCGCGCCACAGCACGCCGGAAAAGATCGACGCGCTCGCGCAGGGGCGCGTCTGGACCGGGCGGCAGGCGAAGCAGAACGGATTGGTCGATGAACTGGGCGGCCTCGACCGCGCGATTGCCGTCGCCAAACAGCGCGCGAAGATCGCCGCCGACAGCGACGTGGAGCTGGTCGTCTATCCGCCGCGCAAGAGCTTTTACGAGCTCTTGTCGGAGCAGGTGAGCGGATCGAGCGAGTCGTTCCAGTCGGTGGCGTTCGGCGATTGGCTGAATGCGAATCTGACCGAGGGGGAGCTCGAAGCGCTGCGCATCATGCGCGGGCCGTGGACGATGTTCAGGAGAGGCGAGCCGCTCGCGCTGATGCCGTTCACGTTCTTACGCTGACGGGGCTGGAGGCTAGGGGCTTGGGGCTGGCTGAAGCTTGTTAGCGGGATTCGGGTAAGACCCGGGACCGGGCGCAGCCAGCCCCCAGCCCCAAGTCCCCAACCCCGACTCGATCACGAAGCGGCACGCTGCAGCGCCTCCCGATTCACGTCGATTTTCATCTTCTGCTTCGCCTTGCCCATGTAGGCGGCGAAGAATCGATTGCGCCGATCGGCCAGCAGCTCCTCGCGGAAGCGATCCTTCGACGAGCTCCACTCCTCCGGCGTCACGTCCTTCTTCTCGATCACCTTGATCACCGCCGATCCGTTGTCGGTCGCGATCGGATCGCTGATCGCGCCCACCGGCAGCTTGAACGCCACCTCTTCGACCGCCGGGGCGACGCCGAGGTCGGGAATCGGCGCGCCGGCGGCGATGAGATCGGTGGTCTTCGCCTCGACGCCCGCCGCCTTGGCGGCTTTCTCGAAGTCGGGGGCTGATTTCAGCCTGGCGGCAATTTCCGCCGCCTTCTGCTTGCTGACCTCGCGCGCCTTCTGCTTCACCACTTCATCGCGCACGCGATCTTTCACTTCCTCGATCTTCGGCACGTAGGGATCCTGCTTCGCCGTCATCGTCTGGAAGAGGATGCCGCGGCCCGCGCGCAGCGGCCCGGCGACTTCGTCGGGCTTCATCTCGAAGGCGCGGTTCGCCGCCTCCGGCGCCGGCCCCAGCCCCATGATCGGCTCCTCGCGGGCGAAGAATCCGGATTCGAGCACGGTCAGGCCACGCGCCTTGGCGACGCGTTCGATGTCCGCCGGCTTCTTCACTTCTTTCTCGACCTGGGCCGCGATCTCGTTGGCCTGCGTCTGCGCCCGCTCGTAAGAGAGCTGGTCGGTCAGCTGCTGCCGCACTTCGTCGATCGAGCGGGTCGAGGCGGCCTTCTTATCGGTGACCTTGATGATGTGATACCCGTACTGCGTCTTCACCAGGTCGCTGATCTGACCCGGCTGCAGCGTGAAAGCGACCTGGTCGAACTCTGGCACCATCCGGCCGCGGCCGAAGAAGTCGAGATCGCCGCCGTTCTTGGCGCTGCCCTCGTCCTCGGAGTTCGCCTTGGCCAGCTCCGCGAAGTCGGCGCCCGCCTTGGCCTTCTTCAGCAGCTCTTCGGCCTTGGCCTTCACCGCCGCGTCGTCCTTGCCTTCGGTCTTGAGCAGGATGTGGCTGGCGCGCACCTGCTCGGGCTGCGAGTACTGCTCGATGTTGGTGTTGTAGGCCTGCTGCACGTCGCCGGCCGGAATCGTGATCTTGCTGCGCAACGCGTCGAAGTCGATCAGCAGGTACTTGACCTTGCGCTTCTCGGGGATCTTGAAGGCTTCCTTGTGACCGTCGAAGTAGGCGGTCACTTCCTCGTCGGTGGTGGTGACCTGCGGCCGGAACGTGTCCGCGGTGAAGCTGACGACGGCGAGCTTCACCTTGTCGTTGCGGTGGCGGTACTCGGCCTCGAGATCCTTGTCGGCGACCGACAGCCAGTCGGTGAGCGACGAGCGCAGCTTGTCGACCGCGAGGCTGCGGCGGACGTTGTCCTCGAACTGCGCCGCCGTCATCGGCGGCCGCTGCATCCGCAGCAGCTGCTGATAGCGCGTCTCGCCGATGAAGGCGCCGTTTTCCTGGAACGCGGGCGTGGCGAGGATCCGCTGCCGCACTTCCTCGTCGCTGACGTTGATGCCGAGACGGTCGGCTTCAGCCAGCGCGGCGCGCTCGTCGACCATCTGCTGCAGGATCTGGTTCTCGACACCGAGCTGCTTCAGCAGCTGCTCGCTCATCTGCCCGCCATACGCGGAGCGATACGCCTGCAGTTGAGCTTGATATGCGCGTCGGAATTCGGCCCCGGTGATCTTCTGTCCTTCGATGCGCGCGATGGTGTCGCTCGACGCCGCATCGGCGCCGGTGCCCTGGAGGAAATCGGGAATATAGAACAAGACGAACGCCACGCAGACCAGGCCCAGGCTCCACTTGAGCCAGTCCCTGTGGCGGCGCATCCGGTCAAGCATGGTCATATGACACCGGGGCTTTCGTGCTGCGGGCTCTCACCCTCCTGCAGGACCGGCAACCGAGACGCCGCCGGGGCGGAGAGCACTTTGGAACCCCTTATGGTACGCCATGAACTTACAGTGTGGCAAGCAGTTACCGCGAACCGTGTGGTATATTCGTTGAGGACAGAACCACTTAGCGGATGTCTCCAGCGAGTCGAGCCACGCGAATGCCGGCCGCGCTGCTGCACGCCGTCGGTCCGGCGGGGAAGAGCGGATCGAAGCTGCGCCGCGCGAGCGAAATCTCGTCGACGACGCCGGGCCTCGATCTCGCGACCCGCCTGCGCGTGTTTCAGCGCGCCCTGCGCAGCCGCGTCGAGCGCCGCGATGCGCTCATCGATATCGTGCGCGCGGTCAACGCGACGCTCGAGCCGCCGAAAATCGCCGACGAAATCGTCGAGCGCGCCGCCACGTGGGTGCCCGCGCCGTGCTGGGCCGTCGTCTCGTCCGATCTGTCGGGGCAGCTTTCGGTGCTCTCCGATCGCGGCCTGATGCCGGACATGGGGCCCGCCGTCTACGCGGTCGCGCGGTGGGTGATGAACCGCGGGCAGGAGTTCGCGACCGCCAATCTCGCGCGCGATACCCGGGTGAGCGATCCGGCCGCCGGCGCGGTGATGGCGTTTCCACTCAGCTGTCGCGGTCGCCGCGTCGGCGCGCTGATCGCGCTCGATCGCGAGGGGGCGGCCCGGGACCCGCGGCTCTCGGCGGCGATGCTGCGCGCGGTGCGCGTGCTGCTCGAACCGGCCTCCGTCGCGCTCGACAACGCGCTACTGCTCAAACGCGCCGAGGCGCTGTCGGTCACCGACGATCTGACGCATCTGTACAACTCGAGATATCTGAACCAGGTGCTGCGGCGGGAAACCAAGCGGGCGTCGCGCAGCGGCCGGCCGCTGTCGCTGCTGTTCATCGATCTCGACGGGTTCAAGGCCGTGAACGACACCTACGGCCATCTGTTCGGCAGCCGCGCGCTGGTGGAAGCGGCGGCGGTCATCCGGCAAAGCGCGCGCGAAACCGACGTGGTCGCGCGCTTCGGCGGCGACGAGTTCGCGCTCGTGCTGCCTGATACGGGCGGTGAAGGGGCCTTTGCGGTGGGCGAGCGCATCCGCGAGCGGATTGCCGCCCACAAGTTCCTGGCCGCTGACGGCCTGAACATCCATCTCACCGGCTCGGTCGGCGTGGCGACCCTGCCCGACGTGGCCGCCTCCTCGGAGGAGCTCGTGCAGGCCGCGGACAAGGCGATGTATGCGGTCAAAGAATCCGGCAAGAACGGTATTCAGGCCGCACCCTCTCCCGCCGATAACTGATTACAGCGCAATACTCTGAGCGCCAGCGGTCACACTTTTGCACGACGCGCCCGCAAAAGGAGCCTTTTTTGAGCCTCCGTTCGATGCTTTCGGTGTTCTCCAGCGACCTGGCGATCGACCTCGGCACGGCTAATACCTGTGTTTATGCTCGAGGTAAGGGGATCGTGGTCAACGAGCCCTCGATCGTCGCCATCAACAAGGTGAACGGCCGGGTCGAGGCGGTCGGCAAGGACGCCAAGGACATGCTCGGCCGTACGCCGGGCAACATCGTCGCCATCAAGCCGATGAAGGACGGCGTCATCGCCGACTTCGAGGTCACCGAGAAGATGCTGACCTACTTCATCAAGAAGGCGCACAACCGCAACGTCTGGGTGCGCCCCCGCATCGTCATCGGCGTGCCGTCGGAGATCACGCAAGTGGAGAAGCGCGCGGTGAAGGACAGCGCCTACCGCGCCAAGGCCAGCGAGGTGCACCTGGTCGAGGAAGCGATGGCGGCGGCGATCGGCGCCGGCATGCCGATCACCGAGCCGTCCGGCAACATGATTGTCGACATCGGCGGCGGCACCACCGACATCGCCGTCATCTCGCTCGCCGGCATCGTCTACAGCAAGGCCGTGCGCGTCGCCGGCAACGAGATGGACGAAGCGATCATCCAGTACATCAAGAAGCAGTACAACCTGCTGATTGGCGAGCGCACGGCGGAAGCGATCAAGATCGAAGTCGGCTCCGCCTACCCGCTCGAAGAGCGGATGACGATGGAGATCAAGGGGCGGCACCTGATCGAAGGGGTGCCGAAGACGATCACCATCACCGACGAGGAGATTCGCGAGGCGCTGGCCGAAACCGTCAACGTGATTGTCGACGCGGTGCGCGTCGCGCTCGAGCGGACGCCGCCCGAGCTGTCGGCCGACATCGTCGATCGCGGCATCGTCCTCACCGGCGGCGGCTCGATGCTGAAGAACCTGGACAAGCGGCTGCGGGAAGAGACGGGGCTGCCGCTGGCGATGGCTGAAGACCCGCTGTCCTCGGTCGTCCTCGGCGCGGGCAAGATGCTCTCGGATTTCAACCTGCTGCGAAAGATCTCGATTGATTAGCGACATCCATCAACGATCCGGCTACCTGTTCATCGGCGTCCTGCTGGCGCACGTCCTGCTGATCTCCGCCCAGGTGAATACCAAATCAGGGGTGCCGGCGCTCGAGTCGGTCACCTTCGGCATCTTCTCCGAAGTGCAGCGGGCGCTGTCCGGCGGCGTCTCGGGCATCCGCGGCGTGTGGGGCGGCTACGTCGGCCTGCGCCACGCGAAAACCGAGAACGAGGAGCTGAAGCGGCAGCTGGCGGCGATGCAGATCGCGCTGCAGGAGCAGCGCGCGCTGGCCGACCGGACGCGCGGCCTCGAGAAGCTGCTCGAGATGCGCGAGCAGCTGCCGCTGAAGACGACCGCCGCCGACATCATCGGCGCCGCGGCGACACCGGACTTCCGGACGGTGACGATCGACAAGGGATCGAACCAGGGGCTGCAGACCGACATGGCGGTGGTCGCGCCGGCCGGCGTGGTCGGCCGCGTCGTCGTGCCGAGCGCGCGGTCGGCGAAGGTGCAGCTGCTGGTCGATCGCAACGCCGCCGCCGGCGCGCTGATCGAGCGGTCGCGGGCGCAGGGCGTGGTGGTCGGCAGCGGCGACGAGCGGCTGCAGATGGACTACGTGTCCGAAGTCTCCGACGTGGTCGCCGGCGACGTCGTGGTGACGTCGGGCATCGACGGGATCTACCCCAAGGGGTTTGTCATCGGGCGGGTCGAGTCGGTCGAGAAGAGCGGCACCGCCTACCGCCGCATCACGATCAAGCCGGCGGTCGACTTCCGATCGATCGAAGAGGTGCTGGTGGTGCTGACGCCGCCACCGGCCAGCGACGCGGGCCAGGGATCGTCGGAGTGAAGGCCGCCGGCATCCTCGTGGCGGTAGCCGTCGCGCTGGCTCTGCAGACGACGCTGTCGCGCGTGGCGATCCGGAGCACGGTGGCGGTCGACCTGGTGCTCGTGGTCGTCGTGTATGTCGCGCTGACATCGGGCCCCGCGACTGGATTGTTGACAGGCACGTTTGCCGGCCTGGTCCAGGACGCGTTGTCGAGCCCGGTGATCGGCATCGGCGGGCTGGCGAAGACGATTGTCGGCTTCCTGGCCGGCATCATCGGCAGCCAGTTCATCGTGGCGCAGCCGCTGCCGAGGTTCGTGGTGTTCTTTGGCGCGACGGTGCTCCACGCGATCGTGTTCATGGGTCTCTACGTTCTGCTCGGCCTGCGGCATTTTGGTACACCCTATGCGGCGGTCGCCGGCCAGGCCGCGGCAAACGCGGTGATTGGCGTCGTGGCGTTTCAACTGGTTGAGCTTCTGCCTGGAGCGGTGGAGCGGCGCAAGGCGCAGCGCGGCCGCCTCAGGCGCTAACATTTTGTTATGGCAGCCCACGAAGACCGGCGCCGGATCACGATCCGGCTTTCACTCCTGCAATACGTCCTCACCGTCGTCTTCTCGATTCTTGCCGTCAGCTTCTGGGTGCTGCAGGTGGTCGAGCACGCGAAGTTCGAGGAGATGGCCGAGAACAACCACCAGCGGACGCTGGCGCTGCGCGCGCCGCGCGGGATCGTCTTCGACCGCCACCTCCAGCCGCTGGTGCTGAACCGGCGCTCCTACAGCATCTCGATCGTCCGCGAGCACACCAAGGACCTGAACCGCACGGTGACGATGCTGGCGTCGGTGCTGGGGATGGAGGAATCGGCGGTGCGCCAGATCGTCGAGCGGCATCGCCGCGAGCCGACCTACCGGCCGATCGTGATCGTCCAGGACGCGACGCTGGCGCAGGTCGCGGCGGTGACCGCGCGCCGCCTCGATTTCGAGCTGCCGGACGTGGTGGTCGAGCAGGTGCCGACGCGCCGCTATCCCGACACGCTTGCGGCGCACCTGTTCGGCTACGTCGGCGAGGTCAGCGATCGCGACGTCTCGGCGAACGATGCGCTGCGCAGCGGCGACATCGTCGGCCAGTCGGGGATCGAGAAGATCTACAACGCCCACCTGATGGGCGAGGACGGAGCGCGGCGGGTGGTGGTCAACAGCGTCGGGCGCGAGATCCGCACGCTCGAGGAAGCGCCGCCGACCGAAGGCAAGCGCCTGCAGCTCACCGTCGACTACGACGTGCAGAAGGCGATCGAGGACAGCTTCGACCAGCTCGGATTCAACGGTGCGGCGGTGGTGCTCGACCCGGCCAACGGCGACGTGCTCGGGTTCACCAGCCGGCCGACCTACGACCCGAACGCCTTTGCGGCCGGGATCGATCGCGTCACCTGGGCCTCGCTGACCAGCGACGAAGATCGTCCGCTCAACGATCGCGCGATCCAGGGGCGCTACTCGCCCGGGTCGACCTTCAAGATGGCGGTGGCGACGGCGGCGCTCGAGGAGGGCGTGATTACGCCCGACTTCAAGGTGCACTGCGGCGGCAGCGCGTCCTTCTACGGCCGGCCGTTCAAGTGCTGGAAGAAGGGCGGGCACGGCACGATGGATCTGCGCCACGCGATCGAGCAGTCGTGCAACGTCTACTTCTACACCATCGGCAACATGACCGGGATCGAGAAGATCCACAAGTGGGCGACGCTGCTCGGGCTCGGCGAGAGGAGCGGCATCGATCTGCCCAACGAAGTGCAGGGCCTGGTGCCCTCACCCGAGTGGAAGCAGCAGTACCGCAAGGAGAAGTGGTACGCCGGCGAGACCGTGTCGGTCTCGATCGGCCAGGGCTCGGTGTCGGTGACGCCGGTGTCGATGGCGGTCTACGCCGCGACGCTGGCCAACGGCGGCACGCGGGTGACGCCGCACCTGCTCAAGGCGATTGACGACGGCACCGGCTGGAAGGACGTGCCGCCGCCGGCGGCGAAGTCGAAGGCGCCGCTGGATCCGGAGAAGCTGCAGGCGATCCGCGACGGCCTGTGGATGGTGGTCAACCAGGCGGGCACCGGCCACAACGCGCAGATCAAGGGCTACGATGTGTCGGGCAAGACCGGCACGGCGCAGGTCATCTCGAACCAGGGCAAGGAGCGCGCCGGCAAGACCGACAAGGACCTGCGCGACAACGGCTGGTTCGTGTTCTTCGCGCCGCGCGACAAGCCGGAGATTGCCGGCGTCGTGTTCCTGGAGCACGGCGTCCACGGGTCGAACGCGGCGCTGGTCGCGCACCACCTGATGGACACGTTCTTCGCCAAGAAGGAAGGGCGGCCGCTGCCGCCGAAGCCGGAGTTCAAGGCCAACCTCGTTCCCTAGCGGGAGGCGGGCGCACCGGCAGGAAGACCAGGCAAGAGGCACCCATCCGTGTTCGAACGACGCTTGTATTACCACATCGACTGGGCGCTGGTCGGCGCGCTGCTCGCGCTCTGCGCGCTCGGCGTGGCGATGATCTACAGCACCACCGCCGATCCGACGCGCGCCATGTCGCGCATGTACATCACCCAGCTCTACGCCATCGTCCTCGGCCTCGGCGCGATGGTGTTCGCCCTGACCCTCGATTACCGGACCTTCACCGACAAGTCGCATCTGATCTACATCGGGCTGCTGGCGCTGCTCATCTACGTGCTGTTTCTCGGCAACGTGCAGATGGGCGCCCGCCGCTGGATTGGAGTCGGCGGCTTCAACCTCCAGCCCTCGGAGTTTGCCAAGGTCGGCGTCGCGCTGGTGCTCGCCAAGTTCTTCGGCGAGAACCGCGGCGCGCCGACGATGAGCGATCTGGCGATCGGCGGCGTCCTGACGCTGATTCCGTTCGCGCTGGTCGCCAGGGAGCCGGACCTGGGCACCGCGGTGACGCTGCTGCCGGTGTTCCTGGCGGTGGCCTACCTCGCCGGGATGAAAATGCGCATCCTCGGCATCCTGTTTCTCGCGCTGCTGCTGGCGGCGCCGATCGCGTGGAAGTTCGCGCTCAAGGACTATCAGAAATCCCGGGTGACCACGTTCCTCGATCCGTCGCTCGATGCGAAAGGCGCCGGCTACCAGCAGATTCAGGCGCGCATCACCGTCGGCTCGGGCGGACTCACGGGCAAGGGTTTCAAGCAGGGCACACAGGGGCAGCTTCGCTTCCTGCCGGTGGCCCACAACGATTTCATCTTCTCGGTGCTGGCCGAGGAGCAGGGGTTTGCGGGCGTCCTGGTGGCGCTCGGTTTATATCTGTTCGTGATTCTGCGCACGCTCGATGCGGCCCGCCTGGCCAAAGACCGGCTCGGCTCGTATCTCGTGCTCGGCGTGCTCGCCAGTTTTACCTTCCAGGTGGTCTACAACGTCACCATGTCGGCAGGGCTGGCGCCCGTCAAAGGGCTGACGCTCCCGCTCATGAGCTACGGAGGGTCGTCGATGATCGCGACGCTCGCGGGCTTCGGGCTGGTGCTCAACGTACGCATGCGCAGATTCACGAACTAACGTGGTGCAGCCCTGAAGGGCTGCGCGACGCAGGGCAGCCCTGAAGGGCTGCGCGACGGGAGTTCGTGAATGCAGAAGGAGATGATCGTCTCCTCCAATGGCCACGAAACCATGGTGGCCATCCTCGAAGACGACCTGGTCGCAGAAATCTTCGTCGAGCGCGAACGCCACCGCGGGGTGGTCGGCAACGTCTACAAGGGCCGGGTCTCGAAAGTCCTCCCCGGCATGCAATCCTCCTTCATCGATCTCGGCCTCGAGCGCGACGGCTTCCTCTACGTCGCCGACGTCGTCGACACGCTCGACGAGTTCGACAAGCTGTCGAGCGACGACGATGAGGAGGGCAACGGCGGCGGCCGGAACCGCGGCGAATTGAAGGGCGAGCGGCCGCAGCCGAAGATCGAAGAGCTGCTCAAGGAAGGGCAGGAGATCATCGTCCAGGTGGTGAAGGAGCCGCTCGGCACCAAGGGCGCGCGGCTCACCTCGCACGTCACCATGCCGGGGCGCTTCCTGGTATTCATGCCGACGGTCGATCACATCGGCGTCTCGCGCAAGATCGAGTCGCGCGAGGAGCGATCGCGGCTGCGCGGCATCGTCCGCGAATTCCGCGAGGCGAACGGCTTCACCGGCGGCGTCATCATCCGCACCGCGGCCGCCGGACGCCCGAAGGAGGACATCCTCGGCGACCTCGAGGCGTTCCACCGCATCTGGACCGAGATGCGGCAGCGCAACGAAGCGTCGCGGGCGCCGGCGGTCCTCTACCAGGAGCAGAGCATCGTCAGCCGCCTGCTGCGCGATCTGCTCACCGAGGATTACCAGGCGATCCGGATCGACAACGAGTCGGAGCACCAGAAGGTGCTGGATCTGGTCGAGCGGATCATGCCCAGCCTGGCGCCGAAGGTGAGGCTGTACAACAAGCCGTTCCCGATCTTCGACGAGTACGGCGTGCAGGCGGAGATCGACAAGGCGCTGAAGAGCAAGGTGTGGCTGAAGTCGGGCGGATCGATCGTCATCAACCAGACCGAGGCGCTGGTGGCGATCGACGTCAACACCGGGCGCTTCGTCGGCAAGAAGACGAGCGGCCGGCTCGAGGACACCATCGTCAAGACCAACCTCGAGGCGGTGAAGGAGATCGTCCGCCAGATCCGGCTGCGCGATCTCGGCGGCATCATCGTCCTCGACCTCATCGACATGGAGGACAAGAAGAACCGCCAGAAGGTGTACCAGGCGGTGGAAACCGAGCTGAAGAAGGATCGCTCGCCGTCGAAGCCGCTGCAGGTCTCCGACTTCGGCCTGGTGATCATCACCCGCAAGCGCGTCAAGCAGAGCCTCGAGCGCGTCCTGACCGAGCCGTGTCCCTACTGCTCGGGCACGGGTGTGATCAAATCGAGCTCGACGATCTGCTACGAGATCCTCAGCGAGGTGAAGAAGGTCGGCCCGGATCTGAACGGGCACCGGCTGCTGCTGCGTGTCAACCCGGACATCGCCCGCGCGCTCAAGGAAGAAGAGCACGCGGTGGTGAAGGACTTGAAGCAGTCGATCGGCAAGGAGATCACGATCAAGCCGGACGTCCACCTGCACCACGAGCAGTTCGACGTGATGGCGGTCTGAGTCGCGGGTGGTTGCCGGCGGCTAGCTGCGGCGCGACGAGCGAGCGCGGACGGGAAGGCCGGTCGAATCCATCGCCCGGCCGCGGCGCGATGCGGCGACGCGGACCATCCTCAGGCAGCTGTTCACTTCGGTCGCCATGTCGGTGACCGGGAAGGCACGCGCTTGCACACGCGCGTAGCAGGTCGTGATCGACAGGAAAATCAGCACTGCCCGGGGAAGGTCGAGTCGCACGGATACGGATGAGGCAAGCGCAGTGCCGGGCGAAAAATCGGCCCAAATCAAGGCTTTGGAGCAGGTTGCGGCCCGGAGGCGGTTACGCTTTTGCGCCGGCGGAATCAGAATCGTGGCGCTCGTACAAGAACACGGCCGGCAGCGGGTCGCTGCCGGCCGTCAACAGTTCCCGTTCCGAGCTCCAGCCGCTACACGCTGAAGTGCATCAGGTAGTGATTGCCGCCGCGGTTGATCCACACTCGGAGGTAGTCGCCGCCCTTCAGCGTCTCGACCTTGGATGATCCGCGCGCCGGCGGCGTGTCCTTCTGCACTTTCGAGATTTCCGCCTGCGGGATCACGGTGACGACCTCGCGGCCGACGACCTTGCCACCCTTCAGGAACTCAGCCCAGCGCTCGAGCGCCTTGCTCTGGCCCCTTGCGTCGGGGCCCGCGGTGTCGGTGGTCAACCGCACCTGATACGTGCCGGCGGCGAGCGGCTTGCCGTCCGCCTTGACCGCCTTGGGAATGCGAACGGTGCCGAGCGCCATCTGCCCTTCCGGCGCCGCCGGCGCCGGCTCGGTCGCCGGCTGGGCCTTCGGCGCGGCGTGGCCGGCGCCGGCCTGAGCCGCGGCCCCGCCCGCGGGTTTGGGCGCCGTGCCCTGCGCTGCCGCGAGCGCCGGGGCGGCAGCGAGCGCGCCGACGAGAGCTCCCACCAGAACCACTCGTGTCATTTCGTGCCTCCAGATTCGAGGGCTTCCATGATTCCTGGGACTGATTATACAGAGCCGCGCGCCGCCGCGGCGCAGGCAGGCCGCGTGTGGATGAGTCGGCGCGGCGCCGCGGTAGGCAGGTGGGTCAGGCCTCCCTGGCCTACCAGGCGGCAGCCGCGCCGGCGCGGCTGCCGCGTCATCGCCTCGCGATGACAATCCCACCGCTGAACGTGCGGATGCTAAGCGTCGCGCTGCCGTCGCCGAACGTCGCCCGCATGTTGTGCCGCTCCCGCCCGCGACCTCGGTCGTCGCCCGAATTGCCGCCGATAGTCAGCGGCAGATCCGAGCGCACCGAACCGCTGAAGCTGTTGGCGGTCAGCTCGAAGCCCGGCGGGTTCGAGAGCGTGAGACGGACGTCGCCCGAGTGGGTGTTGATCTCGTAGCGGCCGGTCCGGACGATCGTGCCGGTGTACTCGATATTGCCGCTGACCGATTTGACCGTGAGCCGCTCGCACGCGACGTCGGTGAGCAGCACATCGCCGCTGACCGAGTTCAAGTCGAGCCCGCGCGCCTTCAGCCCCTTCGCGGTGATGTCGCCGCTGACGCTGCCGGCCGTCAGATCGCCGTCGGCCGCGGCGCCGGTGAGCGACACGTCGCCCGAGACGCTCTTCGCCAGCTCGAGGTTCGGCGTGTCGGTGGTGGTGACGTTGCCGCTGACCGATTCGGCGCGGACGCTGCCGCGCACGCCGCTCACCTTGACCGAGCCCGACACCGAGTGCGCGTCCACCGACGCCGACGCCGGCACGGTGACGGTGAAGTCGACCGACGCCGAATCGCCGCGCCCGCGGCGATCGCGGAACCGCGTGTGCTCGGCCCGGATCTCGACGCGGCCGGCACGCTCTTCGATCACCACCTCGACGTTGGCCAGCTCGCTGCGATCGCCGCGCGTCCGCTTGACCGCCTCGATCGACACCTCGTCGCCGCCGCCGCCGGTGACCGCGATCTCGCCCGAGATGTTGGCGATGGTGACGCGGCCGTCGCGGCCGACGCGCAGCTTGCGCGAGATGCGCTCGGTCTGCTCCTGGCCGGCGTTGCGGCCCTGGTAGGCGCGCGCCGTGGCCGTGCGCACCACCTCGCGCACCACGAGGCGGGGGTCGGTGTCCTGTGCGCCGGCGGGCGCGGCCAGCGCCAGGCCGGCAATCACGATCGGCAAAGTCAGTCGCATGATCGGTCTACCCTTTGTTCTTGAGCCCGGAAACGATTCGCGCCGCCCCCGCCTCGTTGCCCTTCCGCATCTCGTTGATCAGCGCCACCGTGTCCTGCAGCAATGCGATCTTGGTCTTGAAGTTCTCGATCAGGCTCTGCTGCGCCGGCTCGCTGGTCGGCTGCGCCCGCATCGCCGCGCGGCTCTCGCTGATCGCCTGGTCGATCACCGCCAGGTTCTTCTGCAGCGTCGCCGCGGTGCCCGGGTCGAGCGCGTCCTGGTCGCTTTTCGCCGCCGCCTCCAGCCCCTTGATCGCGTTCTCGTAGTGGCTCTCGGCCAGGCGCAGCTCCGACTCGATCGCTTCGGCCGCCTGCCGCGCCGAGGCCGACATCTCGGCCGGCTCGTCGCCGCCCGCCGGCGCGCGCCCGGGCAGGAACCGCGGGAAGATCAGCGCGGCGAGCACGATCGCCGCCGCCGCGCCGAGCCAATAGAGCGACTTGACGCTCGGGAACACGGCGCGCGGCCGGTCACGCTGCTCCAACCTGATCGCGCGCTCGATCCGCCCCCACGCCCGCACCGGCGGCGGGCGCAGCTCCAGCGTCGCGGTCGCGCTTTTCAGCTCGCGCAGATCCTCGATCAGTTGCCGGCACGCGGCGCACGCCGCGAGGTGCTCGTCGATCGCGTTGCGCTCGAACGGGTCGCTGGTCCCGTCGACGTAGTCGTTGATCGCGGTCTCGGTCGGGTGCATCACGCCCTGCCCAGCAGCGCCCGCAGCTTCATCCGCGCCTTGAACACCTGCGACTTCGAGGTGCCCTCGGCAATCCCGAGCAGCCGGCCGACTTCCTTGTGATCGAACCCTTCGACGTCGTGCAGCACGAACGCCTCGCGGCAGCCGTCCGGCAGCCGCTCGACGGCGCGCTCCAGATCGAGCCGCGCGATCGGCGTTTCGCGCCGCGCGGTCGGCTGGATCGAGGTCTCGGCATCGAGGGTGTCGGTCAGCTTGTTCATTTTCGCCTGCCGGCTGCGCACGTAGTCGAGGCAATGATTGAGCGCCAACCGGTACAGCCAGGTGCCGATTGCCGCGTCGCCCTTGAAGCTTCCCAGCTTCCGGTACGCCTGGAGGAAGATTTCCTGCAGGAGATCTTCCCCGTCTTCCGGGGAGCCCGCCATCCGGCATGCCAATGTGTAAAGCCTGGCCGCGTGCTGGTGGTAGAGGGTCTCGAACGCATCGACGTTGCCCGCCTGGCACTGGGCGACGAGATCCTCCGGGCTCACCGTTGCTTCTTTAGACGGGAAGGGGAGCGTGGGGCGTTGCTGGCGGGCGGTCACTTCAAGGAATACGAGAGGGGCAGGCCGTAAGGTTCAGCCGGCCCTGCGCTTGCCGCCCACCTTCCAACGGACCCGGTCGAGCTCGCGCACCCGGCCGCCGGCGACGATCACCCCTTCCGCCGCGAGGAGGGAGCGCTTCAGGAACTCGCTGCCGCCGTAACCACCGAGCCGCCCGCCGGCGGCGATCACGCGGTGGCAGGGCACGTCGGGCCGGCCGCAGCTCCGCATGATGTTGCCGACGGCACGCGCCGCGCGCGGTCGTCCCGCCATGGCCGCGACTTCCCCGTAACTGGCGACGCGTCCAGGCGGGATGCGCCTCACCACCGACAGCACGCGGAATGTGAACAGATCCGTCCCCTTCTTCTTCGTGTTCTTCGTTCTTCTTGGTGTTCTTCGCGGCCTCAAAAGAGTGAATGGCCCTCGGCCTTCAGCGACACGCCGACAATCGCCGCCAGCGTCGGCGCCAGATCGGCCGGCGTCGCCGGCCGCTGGTACTTGCCCGGCTTGACGCCGGACCCGAGAAACAGCAGCGGCACGCGCTGATCGTCGGGGTTGGCCGATCCGTGCGTCGTGCCGGCGGCGGAAATCATCCACCCCGGCTTGGTGGCGATGATGAGATCGCCGCTGCGCCCGGGGAAGTAGCTGAGCGCGGCGGCGCGCTGCAGCGGATCCTTCGCCGCGGCGGCGTCGCGCACGTCCTCGCTGCGAAACACGCGCTGCACGCCGGGGCGCGCGGTGATCGCCGCCAGCGCGGCGGTGATCGCCGCGGGCGTCCGCCGCACCTTGTCGTAGACGCCGGCCTCGAAGTAGAGGTCGTTGGTGCTCAGGGCGGTGACGTGGCGTCCCTGGCCGATCGTCGGCAGCAGCGCCTGGTTGACCGCGTCGATGATCGCGCCGCCGCTGATCCGCCCGGCGTCCTTGCCTTCGGCGACGAGCTGCTCCGGAATCGGCGTCACGCCGTGATCGGCGCTGAGGCCGGCCACCCAGCGTCCCTTCCCGACCTGCGCGTCCAGCTCGTCGAACAGCAGCCCGATCGTCTTGTCGAGGTGCGCGAAGACATCCGTCACCTCGTGGCTGCGCGGGCCGAACGCATGACCGACGAAATCAGGCGTCGAGAAGCTCACCGCCAGGACGTCGGTCGTGTCGTGCGAGCCCAGCTTCAGCGCCTTGACGAGCGCGGCTGCGAACCGGCCCACATACGCATCCGCGAACGGACTCCGCATCCACTGCATGAGGAACGAGTTGTCGGCAAGGCCGCTGGTGCCCTTCAGCTCGTGCGGAAACGATCGCGTCCATCCCGGCGGCGGGGCTTCGCCCGACGCGTCGTCGCTGCCGGCATAGGCCGACGCCGGCAGCAGCTTGTTCCACTCCTTGCCGAAATCGCCCGAGATCGGGTTGGCGTCGAGGAAGGCCTTGACCGCGGGCACCGGCTCCTCGGTGTAGACCGGAGACGTGATCCAGCCGTCGACGCTGCTGCTCAACCAGGTGACCGCGTCGCCGCCGTGGCCGGCGAGCATGATCGCGCTGCGATCCTTCAGCGCCAGCGACACCACGTGCGCCTTGCGCTGCGAGCGCATCACGTCGGCGAAGGTCGGCACCTGCAGCCGGTAGGCGCTGTCGCCGGACGGTGCCGCCGCGCCGTAGAACACATCCTTGATCCGCGGGTCCTCGTTGCAGATCACCTGCTTCTTCAGCTCGCGATCCCACCACGTGTTCTGGAAGATGCCGTGCGTATGCGGGAACGACCCGGTGGCAATCGTGGCGTGGCCGGCGCAGGTGACGGTGGTGAGGTACGGATACGCCGCTTCGGAGAACCAGGCGCCCTCGGTGACCATGCGCTTCAACCCGCCGGTCCACCCCTCCTGGAAGCGTTCGACGTAGTCGGCGCGCATCTGGTCGACGACGAGGATGACGGCGAGCTTCGGTGGATCGGCCGGTGCGGCCGGCGCCGCCCAGACGAGCGCGCCTGCCAGAACGAATGCGGCGGCAATCCTTCGCACGTGTGCCTTCATCAGGAAAAGCCGACAGGGTTACGGCCCGGGAACACCCTGCAGGTCGGCGTCAGTTTACATCAGCATCAGCGGGTCGATTTGATAGTCGGCGGGTTCCAGCGGCGCGACCACCGACGCCGGGCGCTGCGGATCCTCGCTCGGTTCCCAGAGATTCAAGTCGAACGGCAGATCCAGGCGCTTGCCGTCGCGGCCGATGAGGATGCGCACCTGCGGACGATAGGGATCGGGCGCGTAGGCGTTGAGGACGACCGCCGCTTCACCGGTGTTCAGGCGGACCAGCGTGCCGGTCGGATAGATGCCGATCAGCTGCACGAAGCGCCGCACGAGATGCTGGTCGAACTGCTTGCCGTCGTTGCGCTTGAGGACGGCGAGGATGCGGTCGGTCGGAAACGCCTGCTGATAGCTGCGCTGCGACCGCATCGCGTCGTAGACGTCGGCGATGCTGCACAGCATGGTGCCGATGTTGAGCGACGGCCGGGCGACGCCGCCCGGGTAGCCCGACCCGTCGGTGCGCAGGTGATGCTCGAACGCGACCACCGGCGCCAGCGCCGGCACGTCGGGCGTCGCCCGCAGGATCTCGGCGCCGTCGACGACATGGCGCTTCATGATCGCGAACTCTTCGTCGGTGAGCTTGTCCGGCTTGTTCAGGATCTCGATTGGCGTCTTCACCTTGCCGATGTCGTGCATCAGCGCCGCCAGCCCGAACTCGCGCAGGAGCGGCCCGTCGATGCCGAGGCCGCGCGCCTGCCCCATGGTGAGGATCGAGACGTTCACCATGTGGGTGAAGGTGTAGTTGTCGTAGTTCTTCAGCGTCGTCAGCGCCAGCAGCGCGCGGCGGTTCTGCGCCACCGCCTGCGCCAGGCCGTCGATCATCGTCCGCGACACGGTTGGATCGGGGCGCCCTTCGCTCTGCGCGCTCTCCCAGACGTCGCCGGCGGCCGACACGGCGTCGTTGTAGAGCCGCTTGATCGTCGCCATGTCGGTGAGGCTGCCCTCGATCTTCTGCTCGACGGTGACCCGGCCGACGCGGACGTGCGGCATCACCGGAAACGCGTTGGCGGCATCGTCCTCGCCGGCATTGCGCGTGTCGATGGTGGTGACGGCGTCGATGAAGGTCGAGATCTCCTCGATGGTGACGCCGCGATCGATGGTGATGCGCTCGACGCCGCTCTGCTGCAGGCGGCGGACGAAGCCGCCGAGCGTGTCGGCCTTGGCCATCGGCATGTCGTCGACGATCACCTCGTCGCCGACCAGGCCGATGACGATCGACGGCTGCAGGCTGTGCAGCAGCTGCAGCGCGCCGGAGAGCGTCTCCAGGTTGCGGGTGATGATCGGGTGACCCTTCGAGTAGAGCTGCGTCGAGCGCAGCGCCGCGGCGAAGCGGCGCAGCAGCTCGTCGGCGAGCTGGATGCGGGGAGCGGTCATGCGCCGCCTCCCGCCGGCTGCCGCCGGCCGCGCGCGTGCGACAGGTGGGCGCGCGCCGCCGAGCGCATGCCGCGGGAGCCGTGGGCGGCCGCCTCTTCGAGCGCTGCGACCGCGTCGGCGGTGCCGATGCGGGCGAGCGCCGCTGCCGCCGCGTGCCGCAGCGCCGCGGTGCGCCGCGGCGCCCACCATTCGCCCTTGCGCAGCGCCTCCTGCAGCGGCCGGATCCCGCCCGGGTCGCGCAGCGCCCCGAGCGATTCGATCGCGCGCAGGTAGATCGGCGCCAGCGCGCCGCGGTGATCGACGTGGCGCAGGATGTAGGCGAACAGCGGCGTCGCCCGCTCGTCGCGGACCAGGCCGATCGACTGCATGATCGCGTCGCGCGAGCGCGTGGTGCCGCTGCTCAGCGCCTGCTCGAGTATCTTGAAGGCGGCATCGGTGCCGATGTTCAGAATCGCGCGCACCGCTTCCCGCTGCACCTGCGGCTCGTTGTCGTCGAGCAGCTCGGTGAGGTCGGGCAGCGACTCGCTGCCGCCGAACTGCCGCATCAGCTGAATCGCGGTGCGCCGCACCGCCGGGTTCTGCGAGTTCTTCAGCCGCTCGATCGTCCGGCGCCCGACCGAGCCGAAGGCGAGCAGAATCGAGGTCAGGCGCTCGCGCGGGCGCGGCCGCTCCTCGACCGACAGCGCTTCGGCGAGCGGACGCACCAGCACCTCGCCGAGCGAGACGCACATCGTCTTCACCCGCTCGAACTGCGCCTCGTCGATCGTCGCCAGATGCGTCGTCGTATGCCGCATCATCGAGCCGGCGATCAGGAGATCGATGGCCGTGATCGCGTGCTGTCGGCGCGCGGTCGAGCCGCTGCCGGTTGCGCTCGCCTCGCGCACGAGCACCGAGATGAGCTGGCTGGCGGCATCGAAGTCGCCGACGAGCAGCAGATCCTCGAGCAGCGAGACGACCGGCTTCATCAGGTCGCCCCAGCGCTCCTCGTCCTGCTCGATCCGCAGCAGGTCGAGCACGAGCGTGAGGTCCAGCGCGCGGAGCGCGGTGGTGGCAATCGTCCCCAGCCAGGCGCCGATGCGTTCCGGCGGATCGTCGTGGACCTGCTCGACTTCGATCGCCTGCGTGCGCGCGCCCGAAAGCTCGCGGCCGTAGGCTTCCGACACGTAGGGCTCGTCCGAGTACGACGTCAGCAGCTTCTCGGCGACGTGGTTCCAGACCGATTCGAATCCTTCGGCACTCCCCAGCGGCGACGCGGCGACGTCGTCGTGCGCCAGCGAGAGCAGCCGCTGCTGCTGCTCGGGCTCGCGGACCAGCGACTGAAACGCGAGCGCCAGGCGATCGGTCGGCGCGCTTTCCGAGACCACGTGGCGGGCGACGAAGCGGGCAATCGTCGCGTCGGTCATGCGGCTGACCACCGCCTGGACCAGCCGCGGCCCTTCCTCGTCTTCACGCTGCCCCATCAGGCCGAGCAGCATGTCGGGCGAGCACTGGCCGACCGCCGAGGCCATGTTGCGCAGCACCGGCTCGAGCCGATCGGGATCGGTCTTCGAGACCGCGTCGACGATCCCCCGCAGCATCCGCATCAGCGCCGCGGCCTTCGGCGCGATGCCGCCGGCCGCGTCGCCGCTGGCTTCGAGGCTGGCCATCAGCTCCGCCAGCCGCTCGCTGTCGCCGGCGATGCCGAGCAGTTCGCGGATCCCCTCCTCGTCGAGATCGAACGAGCTGCCCTGAAGGCAATTCGCGATCACCTTGTTCCAGACCGCCGACTCGCCGCCCTTGCGCTCGCGCAGCACCTCGGCGTAGTCGATCTCGCGCACCTCGACGTGGCGGCACGCCATCGTCGTCCAGACGCGGGCGATGCCGCCGTCGCCGCGCACCGAATCCGGGGAGCGGCCGAGGAGGAGCAGGAACGTCCGCCACGCGTCGGCGTCGCCGCCGGGATGCACCGTCATCTCGCCGATGAGATGCGAGTGCAGCAGCACGGCGAGCTCGCCGATCGCCGCGTCGGGCCGCGCCGGCTGCCGCTCCTCGAGCAGCAGGCTGTCGGGCAGCACGGTGATGCGGAGCGGCGTGGTCATCGACGCGGTCGAGGTGATGTGCGCGATCCGCCCGAGCGTCGCGGTGATTGCCGGGTGCCCGGCGGGATAGAGGACGACCGCGCGCGCCGCGGCCTTGCAGGCGCGGGCGAAGTCGGTGAGCCTCGCCGTTTCGGCCGGGCCGAGCGGCGAAGGCGCCTCGGGAGTCGCCTGGCGGTCCGCGGCTTTCGCCGCCGGCGAGGCGGGATCGCTCATAGGTAGGTCAGCGGGTCGATCTCGGTCGATTCAGGATCGACCGCTTCGACCACGGCATAAGGCTGCTCGCCACGCTCGTCGCGATCCCAGGTGTTGGCGAGCAGCGGCTCCTCGACCAGCGCGCCAGACTTGTCGGTGATGATCTTGACCTGCGGCCGGAACGGATCGGTCGGATGCTCGGCGGTGACGACGCCGAGCTCCTCGGTGTTCAGCCGCACCAGGGTGCCGATCGGAAAGAGCCCCATCAGGTTGACGAACCGCTTGAGCAGCACCTGGTTGAACGCCGGGTTGCCCTGCTCGCCCATGATGCTGCGGATGCGCGTCGTCGCCATGCCCTCGCGGTAGGGGCGGTTGCTGCGCAGCGCGTCGAAGACGTCGGCAATCGACACGATCATGGTGCAGAGGTTCAGCTTGCGGCTGCCGATGTTCTCCGGATACCCGGACAGATCCTGCTTCAAATGGTGCTCGAAGGCCACAATCGGCGCGAGCGCCGGCATCTCGGGCGTCCGCCGCAGGATGTGCGCCCCGTCGACGACGTGGCGCTTCATGATGCCGAACTCCTCGTTGGTGAGCTTGCCCGGCTTGTTCAGCACCTCGAGCGGTGTGTTGACCTTGCCGATGTCGTGCATCAGCGCGGCGAAGCCGAACTCGCGCAGCAGCGCGCCCTCGAGGTTCAGCGAGCGCGCCTGGGCCATTGCCAGCGCCGACACGTTCACCATGTGGGTGAACGTGTAGTTGTCGTACTTCTTCAGCGCGGTCAGCGCCATCAGCGAGGTCCGGTCCTGCGTGACCAGGCGCGCCAGGCCGTCGATGATCTTGCGCGCCGCGCCCGGGTCGGGCTGTTCCCCGGCCTTCGCCGCGTCCCACAGCGTCTCGGCGGTCTGCACCGCCGTCGTGTAGACGCGCTGCGCGGCGGTGATGCCGGCCTGCTCGTCGGTGACTTCCTCGACCACGACGCGGCCGAGGGTGATGTTGCGCACGCCGCGCGAGGTGAGCTGATCGGGCAGCGGCTGTTTCGATTTGCGGTCGCCCAGCACCGACACGAAGGCGCGAATCTCGTCGCGGGTCAGTCCACGGCTGAGCGTGATCTTCTCGACGTCGCGCTCGCGCAGGTCGCGCGCGAAGCCGACCAGCGCCGCCGTCCCGCGCGGCAGCCGCGACCCATCGACCACGATCTCGTCGTCGATGAAGCCGACGATGATGCTCGGGGCGTTCTGCAGCGCCTGCTGCATCGCGGCGACGAGGTTGTCGATGCCGCGCTGGACCAGCGGATGGCTGGGCGAGTACAGATCGGCGCCGCGCACCGCGGTGGCGATTCGGCGGACGAGATCTTCTGCCTTGGCCTGATCCATTACCGGTCCTTCAAATCTGCGCCGTGCGCGCCAGCGTCTTCAGCTGGCGGTCGCCCTTCTGGGCCGCGTCGTCGAGCGCCGCCTTCGCCCGCGCGCCGCCGATGCGCGACAGCGCGTTGATGCCGCGCTCCTTGACCGCGCGCGCCTTGCCGCGCCGCCAGAACGAGCGCACCTGCAGCGCGGCGGCGATCGCGGCAATCGCGTCCTCGTGGCCGACCGCGCCGAGCGCGGTCAGCGTTTCCAGCACGACCTGGTGATCCTTGCCGAGCGGATCGCTCTCGCCGATGATCCGCGCCAGCATCGGCACGACCCGGGCGTCGCGATCGGCGACCAGCGCGGAGATCACGGCATGGCGCGTCTCGCCGGTGGCGCTGCGCAGGATGGTGTGGATGGCGCGCGCCGCTGAAGGGTCGGGGATTACCCCGAGCGCCGACACCGCGGCGCGGGCGACGCGCGGATCCCCCTTGCGCAAGAGCGGCTGCAGCAGCGGCACGCCTTCGGCGGCGGCGATCCGGCCGAGCAGGCGCGCGCCGTTGCGCTGCACGAACCAACGGCTGTCTTCGGTCAGCGGCGCGAGCCGGTTGACCGCCGCCACCTTGAACGCGACGACCATGTCGGCCGCACGCTGGGAGCCGGGCGTTTCTTCCTCGGTCATCAGCAGCGGCTTCAGCGCCTCGATCGCCGCCGGACCGATGGTGGCGACGATGGCGGCGACCGTCGTCAACTCCGGCGCCCCGAGATCGCCGAGCAGCATCGCGGTTTCGCGCATCGCAATCGATTCGCCGAGCCGGTCGAGCGCCAGCCGGCAGGCATCGCGGCCGATCTTCGACGAGGTCGCCCGCGTGCCCAGCGCGTCGGTCACCACGCGCGCGTCGGCGTAAGCGCCCGACAGCAGCAGATCTTCCGCCAGCGCCGCCATGTCGTGCGCGATCTCCTCGGCGCGCGGCGCCTCGGTCTCGATCGTCAGCAGATCGATCAGCAGCATCACCGAGAGCGAGCGGACGTTGTCCTGGTCCAGCGTGCCGACCATCTCGGTCAGCTCGGGCGGGATCTCCGCGGCGGCGAGGCGCTCGGCGCGCCCGCCAACCCCGTCGAGCGCGGTGCGGTAGCCTTCCGACACGAACGGCGCGTCGTTGTACGAGATCAGCAGCTCTTCGGCGGAGGTCCACAGCACCTGGAACTGACCGGCCTTGCCGAAGTCGGTCTCGCTGAGCAGGTTGCGCGTCATCGTCAGCACGCGCTTCTTCCGGTCTTCGTCGGGCGCGATGGTGTTGAAGATGGTTGCCAGGCGGTCCGACGCCTTGCCTTCGATGGCGAGCGCCGTCGCCAGCAGCTGCGCCACCTTGGTATCGTCGAACGCCGCGGCGACGCGCGCGACGACCGGGACCTCGGTCGGCGATTCGGCCGTCTGCATCATCTGCATGACGACGTGCGGATCGAGGCGGCTGGCGGCGGCCGCCAGGTTGTTCATCACATCCGGCAGCTTGTCGGGCGACATCACCGACACGATGTTCGTGAGGTGGCGAAACGCGACCAGCACGGCTGCTGCCTGCGACGTGATCATCGGCGAGCCATCGAGCGCGCACTTGGGCCCGAGGACCGCGACGGCGAGATCGGCCACGTCGATGGCGCTGCCGGCGATGCTCAGCAGGCGCTCCTGCGCGCGCTCGTCGAACACCGCTTTCTGGCTGCCCGAAATCTGCATCACGATCGAGCGCCACAGGTCGTCGCGCTTCGCCGGCTCGGGAACGTCCCCTTCCTCGCGCGCGAACAGGCGTTCGTAGTCGAGCTGCTCGAGGATGAGGGAAGGGTGCCCTTCCTCCGCCCAAATCTGCACCGGGCCGCCGCGGCGGCGGCGCTCGGCCGCGTCCAGGGTCAGCAGCCGCAGCAGCCGCGTCACGCTGTCCGCCGAGACCTCGCCGATGAAGGTGATGTGCAGCAGGTCGCGGTCGTGCAGCAGCGCGGCCGCTTCCGCGATCGGGCCGTCGGCCTGCGTCGGCGCGACGCCGTCGATGAGCAGCGTTTCGGGGGTAATGCCGATGCCGAACGCGGCGCCGAGCGACGAGCCGCGGACCGCCTCGCACAGCCGCTCGACTGAGGAGCCCACGGCCGGGTGTTCCGGCGGATAGAGCGTCCAGTTGCGGGCGGCGACGAGGAGGGCTCGCGCGACCCTGAGGAGGCCCTGCGCAAGCTCGGGCGAGAGCTGGGACACCTGCGACACGTCAGCTGATTATGTTAGAGATTCGAGGCCACGGGCCGCGCTCCCGCGCCCCCGCAAGACCCACCGGGAGGGCGCGGCAACCGCACGTCACCTCTGTTATATCGACCGAACCCGGCCGGATCCGTAGGGGTCGCGGCTGGGTTACAGCTATACTGCCGACCTAGATGCGGGCGGTCGACATCATCATGTCGAAGCGGGATGGGCGGGCGCTCACCCGCGACGAAATCCGGTTTTTTGTCGACGGCGTCACCAAAGGAAACCTTCCCGACTACCAGGCCTCGGCGCTCCTGATGGCCATCCTCATCCGGGGCATGAACGCCGAGGAGACGGCCGCCCTGACCGAGGCGATGGTCCGTTCAGGCATCCGCGTCGATCTGAGCGACATCCCCGGCACCAAGGTCGACAAGCACAGCACCGGCGGCGTTGGCGACAAGACCTCCCTGGTGCTGGCGCCGCTGGCGGCGGCGTGCGACGTGCCGGTGCCGATGATGTCGGGCCGCGGGCTCGGCCACACCGGCGGCACGCTCGACAAGCTCGAAGCCATCCCCGGCTTTCGCGTGAACCTGTCGCTCGAGGAGATGAAGGCGGCGCTCGCCCGGACCGGCTGCGCGATGATCGGCCAGACCGCGCAGATCGCTCCCGCCGACAAGAAGCTCTACGCGCTGCGCGACGTGACCGGCACGGTCGAAAGCATCCCGCTCATCAGCGCCTCGATCATGAGCAAGAAGATCGCCGAGGGGATCGATGCGCTCGTGCTCGACGTCAAGACCGGCAGCGGCGCGTTCATGAAGACCGAAGCCGACTCGCGGCGGCTCGCCGAATCGCTGGTCGCGATCGGCAATGCCTCGGGCGTGAAGACCGAAGCGATCATCACCGCGATGGACGCGCCGCTGGGGCGCGCCGTCGGCAACGCGCTGGAAGTCATCGAGTGCCTCGACGTCTTGAAGGGCGGCGGGCCGCAGGATCTCGTCGATGTGTCGGTGGAGCTCGCGGCGAGGATGCTCGTCCTCGGCAAGGTCGCCGACGACATCGCCGGGGCGGAAACGCAGGTGCGAAAGGCGATCACCTCCGGCGCCGGCCTCGAGCGCTTCCGGCAGATCATCGAGGCCCAGGGCGGCGACCCGAAGGTGGTTGACGACTATCAGCGCCTGCCGCGGGTCGGCGATCGGCACCGCGTGACGGCCGGCCGCGCCGGCTACGTGACGGCGCTCGACGCCGAGCTCGTGGGCCGCGCGTCGGTCGCGCTCGGCGCCGGCCGCGACCGCGTCGAGGATCCGGTCGATCCCGCGGTCGGCATTCTCGTCGCGGCGAAGCCGGGCGAGAAGGTGAACGCCGGCGACACGGTCCTCGAGCTCCACTACCGCGACCGCGCCCGGCTGGAGACGGCGGTCGCCCTCGCCACGCGCGCGATTGTGATTGGCGACCAGCCGCCTGCTGCCCGGCGCCTCGTCGTCGGAGAGGTCCGCTGATGCTCGGCGTGCTGCAGCCGATGTTCGGAGCGCTCGTCATCCTCACCATTGCGGTCGCGTTCTCGACCAACCGCCGCGCGATCAACTGGACGACGGTCGCGTGGGGCCTGGGGCTCCAGGTGTTGTTCGCGCTGATCGTGCTCAAGACGACCATCGGCCAGCGTGTGTTCGAGACGCTCGGGGCCGGGATCAACAGGCTGCTGGGGTTTGCCGGCGTCGGCGCCGGGATGGTGTTCGGCCCGCTGGGCGATGCGGGGGTCTGGGGCCGGGTGATGAACACCACGCTCGGCGAGGAAGGGGCGCGCTACAGCGTCATCTTCGCCTTCCAGGTGCTGCCGACGATCATCTTCATCGCCGCGCTGTTCGCGATCCTCTACTACTACGGCGTGATGCAGCTGGTCGTCCGCCTCTTCGCCGTGCTGATGCACCGGGTGATGAAATGCAGCGGCGCCGAGTCGCTGAACGTCGCCGCCAGCATCTTCATGGGGCAGACCGAGGCGCCGCTGACCATCCGCCCCTACCTGCCGGAGATGACCGAGTCGGAGCTGATGACGGTGATGACCTCGGGCATGGCGCACATCTCGGGCGGCATCATGGCGGCGTACATTCTGTTCGGCATCGAGGCCAAGCATCTGCTGACGGCGGTGATCATGACCGCGCCCGGCACGATCATGATGGCCAAGATGCTGGTGCCCGAGACGCAGGTGCCGAAGACGATGGGGACGGTGCGGCTGCAGATCGAGCAGACCGACGTCAACGTCATCGATGCGGCCGGACGCGGCACCGGCGAGGGGCTGCAGCTGGCGCTGAACGTCGGCGCGATGCTGATCTCGTTTCTCGCGCTGGTGGCGCTGATCAACTACCTGCTCGGGTTCGCCAACGTCAGCCTGCAGCAGATTTTCGGCTATCTGTTCGCGCCGGTGGCGTGGAGCATGGGCGTGCCGTGGCGCGACGCACCGACAATCGGCAACCTGCTCGGCACGCGGATGGTCCTGAACGAGTTCATCGCCTACTCGCAGCTCGGCCCGCTCAAGCCGATGCTCGATCCCAAGTCGTTCACCATCGCCACCTTCGCGCTCTGCGGCTTCGCCAACTTCAGCTCGATCGGCATCCAGATCGGCGGCATCGGCGCGCTGGCCCCGAACCGGCGGCACGACCTGGCGCGGCTGGGGCTGCGGGCGATGTTCGCGGGGACGCTGGCGAACTTCATGACCGCGACGATTGCCGGCTTCTTGCTATGAGGGGCGATGGTGTGGCAAAGCGACGCCAACATAACCACGAAGGACACGAAGTCCCGAAGGACACGAAGAAGACAGGCGTTCGAAGCGAAGTCTTCTTCGTGATCTTCGTGATCTTCGTGAACTTCGTGGTTCCACAGGCGGCTGTATCGGAATGGGGCGATCAGGCGGTGGGATGAGCTACTACGACCAGGTCAGCGAAGCAGCGGACACGATTCGGAAAAAGGTCAAGGAAGTCCCGGCGATTGCGGTCGTGCTCGGGTCGGGGTTGGGTGATTTCGCCGCCTCGCTCGCCGGCAGCGTGACGATGCCGTACGGCGAGCTGCCGCACTGGCCGAAGTCCAACGTCATCGGCCACGAAGGCAAGCTGGTCGTCGGCGCCAGCCGCGGCCGGACGATCGCCGCGCTCGCCGGCCGCGTGCACCTCTACGAGGGCCACGACATGCGGACGGTGACGTTCGCCGTCCGCGTGCTCGGGCTGCTCGGCGTCAAGACCCTGATCCTCACCAACGCCGCCGGCGGCGTGAACACCAGCTTCTCGCAGGGCGCGTTGATGGCGATCGACGATCACCTCAACCTGATGGGCGCCAACCCGCTGGTCGGGCCCAACGAGGATCGCTTCGGCCCGCGCTTCCCCGACATGACCGAGGTCTACTCGATACGGTTGCGCGGAATTGCCGACCGGGCGGCGAAAGCGATCAACCTGCCGCTCGCTCATGGTATCTATGTGGCGTTGCTCGGACCCAGCTACGAAACGCCCGCCGAGATCCGCTACCTCCGGACGATTGGCGCCGACGCGGTCGGCATGTCGACCGTGCCCGAGGCACTGGCGGCGCGGCACATGGGGATGGACGTCCTGGGCATCTCGTGTATCACCAACATGGCCGCCGGGGTGCTGCCGCAGCCGCTCGATCACGCGGAGGTGATGGAGACGGCGCGCCGCATCCGCGGCCAGTTCATCGCACTGCTGGAGGGCGTCATTGGACACCTCTGATCCGCGGCGGCTGTCGGTCTCGCTCATCGACCTTGGCGAAGGGCACGAAGCGGAGTTCCTCACCCTGGTGGCGCATTTCGAGGCGATCCTGGTGCGCCAGGACTACGGCCGCCTGGACGTGATCCGCGACGAGGGGCACCCGCTGCGCTTCTACGCGGTGCGCTACTGGAACAGCGCGACGGCCGCCGAGCTATGCCACCGCGACCCGGACATCCAGATGCTGACCGCGCGCCTCTATCAGGTTGCGCGCGTCACCCACGTCGTCAACGGCGTCCAGCGGCCCGATGCGGTCCGGCGCATGCTCGACGAGCGCCGCGCTCGCGTCGAAGGCGACCGCCGCTCCGGCTTCGACCGCCGCGTGGTCGACATCGGGCGGGCCGAGGGCGACCGTCGCAAGAACGATCGGCGACTGGGGCCGCGGCGCGTCCGCGACCGGGCCGGCGAAGTCGACCTGGTCGACGCGGCACGCCGCGCCCGCGAGCACGCCGACGCCGCGTTCTCGCAGTTCAAGGTCGGCGCCGCGCTCGAGACCGCCGACGGTTCGATCATCACCGGCTGCAACATCGAGAACGCGACCTACGGCCTGACGATGTGCGCCGAGCGGGTCGCGATCTTCAAGGGGCTCTCCGAGGGGCACCGCGTCTTCGTGCGCATCGCGATCGTCGCCGACACCGATGCGCCGACGCCGCCGTGCGGCGCCTGCCGCCAGATTCTCTGGGAGTTTGCCGGCAACATCGAGATCCAGCTCGCCAACCTGAAGGGCGAAACGGTCGTGCACCACCTCAAGAACCTGCTGCCCCTGCCGTTCGACGCGCGGCTGCTCGAGCGGCATACCCTGTAAGATCGCCGGATGCTCCCGACCATTGCCCGCGAAGGGGATGCGGTGGTCATGATCGACCAGCGCAAGCTCCCCGCAGAGGAAGTCTACGTCCGCTGCAAGACCGCGCCGGAGGTGGCGCGCGCGATCCGGACGATGGTGATTCGCGGCGCGCCCGCCATCGGCGTCGCCGCGGCGATGGGCATCGCGATCGGCATGCGCCAGAGCAAGGCGACCGGGACGCAGAAGTTCGCGGCCGAGTTCCACAAGATCTGCGAGCTGATGGCGGCGACGCGGCCGACCGCCGTCAATCTCTTCTGGGCGATCGATCGGATGAAGCGGAGGTTTGCCGCCGCCGCGCAGGCGGGGGAGTCGGTCGACCAGATCAAGGACCGGCTCGATCGTGAAGCGCAGGCCATCCACGACGAGGACCTCGCCAGCTGCCGCGCGATGGGGCGGTTCGGCGCCGAGGTGGTGCCCGAGGAGGCGCGGATCCTGACCCACTGCAACGCCGGGGCGCTGGCCACCGCCGGCTACGGCACCGCGCTCGGCGTCATCCGCGGCGCGGTCGAACAGGGCAAGCGCGTCGCGGTGTTCGCCGACGAGACCCGTCCGTTCCTGCAGGGCGCCAGGTTGACGGCGTGGGAGCTCGTGCGCGACGGCATCGAGACGACGGTGATCACCGACAACATGACCGGGGCGCTGATGAACCAGGGCA
>Ga0111538_10001406_pt1 | contig 33751 bp, 29 predicted proteins | sample SoiMethybrSBSTD1_FD_79669 | JGI IMG/M metagenome (GOLD analysis project Ga0111538, IMG submission 79669) | Bulk soil microbial communities from a Populus tree surrounding site in Tennessee, USA - Soil MetaG P. TD hybrid SBSTD1 (version 2)... | ecosystem: Environmental > Terrestrial > Soil >...
GAGCGCGAATACTCGATTGAGACAGCTCGCACCCGCACCCGCACCATTCACCGCAGAACAGCAGCGACGCTTTCGCGCTCGCAACGACGAACTCATCTCTTGACCCACCGACCGCTTCATACTCCGGATCGGGGATCGGGATCGGGATCGGGGGCGGGGGCGGGGGCGGGGGCGGGGGCGGGTGTCAGGAGAGGGAGAGGGAGGTCTCCAGCGAGTCGTAGGAGTCGAGGGGCGGGCAGGTGCAGACGAGGTTGCGGTCGCCGTAGGCGTTGTCGATGCGGGCGACCGGCGGCCAGAACTTGTGGTCGCGGAGCCAGGGGGCCGGGAAGGCCGCCTCGGCGCGCGAGTAGGGATGGGTCCACTCGCCCTCGCAGAGATCGCGGGCGGTGTGCGGTGCGTTCTTGAGCGGGTTGTCGAGCCGATCGGCGCGGCCCTCCTCGACCGCGCGGATCTCCTCGCGGATGCGGAGCATGGCGTCGCAGAAGCGATCGAGCTCGGCCATGGTCTCGCTCTCGGTCGGCTCGATCATGAGAGTGCCCGGCACCGGGAACGACATGGTCGGGGCGTGGAAGCCGTAGTCCATCAGGCGCTTGGCGACGTCGTCCACCTCGATTCCGGCAGACTTCTTGAGCGGGCGCAGGTCGAGGATGAGCTCGTGGGCGACCCGGCCGCGCGCGCCGGCGTACAGGATCGGGTAGGCCTTGCCCAGACGCGCGGCGATGTAGTTGGCGTTGAGGATGGCGACCTCGCTGGCGCGCCGAAGGCCGTCGGGCCCCATCATGGCGATGTAGGCCCAGGAGATGGGCAGGATGCTCGCCGAGCCCCACGGCGCCGCCGACACCGGGCCGATCTGGTGCCCTTCGCCGCCGACCGGGGCGAGCGGGTGGCGCGGCAGGTGCGGCGCGAGGTGCCCGGCCACCGCGATGGGACCCATCCCCGGGCCGCCGCCGCCGTGCGGGATGCAGAACGTCTTGTGCAGGTTGATGTGGCAGACGTCGGCGCCGAAGTCGCCCGGCCGGCACAGGCCGACCTGCGCGTTCATGTTGGCTCCGTCCATGTACACCTGGCCGCCGTGCTGGTGGACGACCTGGCAGATGTCGCGGATGGCGCTCTCGAAGACACCGTGGGTGGACGGGTAGGTGACCATCAGGCAGGCCAGCCGCCCGGCGTGCTCGCGCGCCTTGGCCTCGAGGTCGCCGACGTCGATGTTGCCCTGCTTGTCGCACTGGACGACCACCACCTTCATCCCGGCCATGACCGCGCTGGCCGGATTGGTGCCATGCGCCGAGGTCGGGATCAGGCAGACGTCGCGGTGCCCCTCGCCGCGCTCCTTCTGGTAGGCGCGGATGACCAGGAGACCGGCGTACTCTCCCTGCGCCCCAGCGTTCGGCTGCAATGACACCGCCGCGAACCCGGTGATCTCGGCCAGCCAGCTCTCGAGCTCGTGGCACAGCTGCTCGTAGCCGCCCGCCTGCTCCGACGGCGCGAACGGGTGCAGGCCGCCCAGCTCCGGCCAGGTGACCGGCAGCATCTCGGTCGTGGCGTTGAGCTTCATCGTGCACGAGCCGAGCGGGATCATCGAGGTGGTCAGCGACAGGTCGCGCGCCGCCAGCCGGTGGATGTAGCGCAGGATCTCGTGCTCCGACCGGTGCATGTGGAAGACCGGGTGGGCGAGGTACGCGCTCTGCCGCCGGAACGGGGCCGGCACCTCGCTGGCCACTCCGCGCGCCAGCTCGTCGAGCGCGTCGGCGTCCGGTGGGCTCGCCCCCGGTGGTGCGAAGGCGGCCAGGAGATCCGCCACGTCGCCGGCCCGCGTGGTCTCGTCGACGGTGATCCCGAGCCCGTCGGAGTAGACCCGCAGGTTCATCCGCCGCGTCGCCGCCTCGGCCAGTACCCGCGCGCGCGCCGCGCCGTCGAGATCGATCCGCAGGGTGTCGAACCTGACCCCGCTGCGCACCGCCACGCCCATCTCCGCCAGCCCGGCCGCCAGGAGCTCGGTCCAGCCGCGCACCCGCCGCGCGATGCGCTCGATGCCCTCCGGTCCATGATAAACGGCATACATCGAGGCCATCACCGCCAGCAGCACCTGCGCGGTGCAGATGTTGCTGGTCGCCTTGTCGCGCCGGATGTGCTGCTCGCGGGTCTGCAGGGACAGCCGGTAGGCCGGCCGCCCGCGCGCGTCGCGCGATACGCCGATGATGCGCCCCGGCAGGTGGCGGCGGTTCTCCTCGCGCGTGCTGAGGAAGGCCGCGTGCGGCCCGCCGAACCCGAGCGGCACGCCGAACCGCTGGCTCGAGCCGACCGCGATGTCGGCCCCGAGCTCGCCGGGCGGAACCAGGATCGCCAGCGCCAGGATATCGGCCGCCATCGCCACCTTGGCCCCGGCGGCGTGGGCCCGCGCGATGACGTCCGTCTGGTCCTCGACGCGCCCGTCGCTGGTCGGGTACTGCAGCAGCACGCCGAACACGTCGCTTCCGATCTCGCCGATCGGCCCCACCACCACCTGGATGCCGAGCGGCTCGGCCCGGGTCTCCACCACCGCGATGGTCTGCGGGTGGCAGCCGTCCGCCACCAGGAACGTCCGCCGGTCCTCCGGGCACAGCGAGCGGCACATGGCCATCGCCTCGGCGGCCGCGGTCGCCTCGTCGAGCAGCGACGCGTTGGCCAGCGGCAGCCCGGTGAGGTCGGCCACCATGGTCTGGAAGTTGATGAGCGCTTCCAGCCGGCCCTGGGCGATCTCCGCCTGGTACGGCGTGTACTGCGTGTACCAGGCGGGGTTCTCGAGGATGTTCCGCTGGATGACCGGCGGGGTGATGCAGCCGTGGTAGCCCATCCCGATGAACGACCGGTGGACCTGGTTCCTCGCCGCGATCCCGCGCAGCCGCGCGATGAGGTCGAACTCGCCGAGCGGCGCCGGCAGGTTGAGCGCGGCGCGCCGCCGGATCGACTCCGGCACCGTCTGATCGATGAGCTGGTCGAGGCTGGCGGCGCCCACCTCGGCCAGCATCTGCGCGATCTCCTGCGGGTCCGGCCCGATGTGGCGCGGGGCAAACTCGTCTGAGGGCTCGAGGAAGGGCGGCAACCTGGACGGTGTCACGGCTGGACTCTACAGCATCACACCGACGGCCGACGTGCTCGTTGTTACCGACGTCGGCCCGGTTCTCCCCCGGCCGGACTTCCGCCCTTTGCCGCCGAACCGCGCGGGAGTGCTGCTATTCTGAGGAGCCTGAGAGTCCTCCTCACCGCGCTCTGCGTGCTCCTCACCACCAGCGTCGTGCGAGCCGACTCGCCCATCAAGGACGACGAGAGCGTGGTCCTCTTCAACGCCGCCGCCCAGGTCGGCGGTGACGGCAGCTGGCTGGTCCCGGTGCACGGCTGGATCTTCGAGCCCGAGCATGGCTCGCTCTGGCGCCGCGGCGCCCTCGCCGCCGCCCACCAGGCGCTCGGCATCGGCGACCGGGATCCGCGCTCGGCTCGCTTCGAGACGGTGGCGCGCTGGTTCATGGTCGACAACGAGCGGGGCAAGCGGCTGCCCATCACGATCGGCGGCACCCAGGTCACCTTGCCGAAGACCGACTCGGACGGCCACGCGCAGCTCTGGGTCCGCCTCCCTGCCGGCAGCGCCGGCCAGTGGCTGAACATGGAGACCCGCGCCCGCGACGGACGCCGCTTCCGCGCGCTGGTCCAGCTGGTGCCGCGCACCGGCGTCACGGTGGTGTCCGACGTCGACGACACCATCAAGGTCACCGACATCCTCGGCGGCAACCGCCGCGTCCTCGAGCGCACCTTCCTCGAGCCCTTCGAGGAGGTCCCGGGGATGGCGGCGCGCTACCGCGACTGGCGCGACGACGGCGCGGTCTTTCACTACGTCTCCGCCTCGCCCTGGCACCTCTACCCGGAGCTGTCCCGCTTCATGAGCCGGCGCCGCTTCCCGGCCGGCACGCTGCACCTGCGCTCCTTCCGGGTCAAGGACGAGCGGCGCTGGAACCTGCTCGCCTCGCCGAGGCGCCACAAGCTGCGCGAGATCTCCACCCTCCTGGCCCGCTACCCGCAGCGCCGCTTCGTCCTGGTGGGCGACACCGGCGAGAGCGATCCCGAGGTCTACGGCGAGCTGGCGCGCGCCCACCCCAAGCAGATCGCCGCCATCGCCATCCGCCGGCTGCCCGGCGACAGCTGGACCGACGTCCGTCGCCAGGCCGCCCTTCAGGGCGTCACCTGTCGCCTGGTCGTCTTCTCGAAATCGGCAGAGTTACCCGAGCTGGCGGAGGTGGTGAAACCGTGACGCGCGCGCTCCTCGTCCTCTCTCTCGCCCTCGCCGCCTGCGGCGACGACCCGCCCGACATCACCGGGCTCTACATGACGACCTCACACGAGGCATCGGACACCACCTGCACCGGCGGCGCCACCCCCGACCCCTCGCCGCCCTACTTCCGCATCGAGGAGCGCGAGATCCTCGGCGTCCCCTACTTCACCCGCATCGACTGCCAGGACACCGAGACGGGTTCCTGCAGCGGCGGCAGCGGCATCCTGGTCGACGAAACCGACAGCGGGTACAGCGGTGCCGCCTACATCGCGAGCGGCGACGCCAGCAACTGCACCCTGGTCTACTCCTTCTACGACGCCTCGCGCGACGGCGACGAGCTCACCTACACGAACCTCAACTACACCGAGAGCGGGCCCATCGACCCCTGCACCACCGATGAGGCCGAGGCGCGCGGCGACGACATGCCGTGCACCAGCTACGAGATCATCGCCGGCGTCCGGGTCGACGAGTGAGTTGACTCCCGCGGGCGCTGGCGGTCAGATGGCCGCGGCCCTGGCAGACTCAGGGGCGGGCGGCCATGAGCTTCCGTTCCGCGACGCGGATCGGCGGACGCACATCTGAAAGCCCGTTCTCCACATCGGGTCGCGCTACGGGGCCTCTATTTCGAAGCGAGCGGAGCGGCGATGGCCAACAAGGAGATCTTCATCAAGGACACTCACCGCGGCCTCTGGTACGAGGACGGCGTCCTCACCCGGACGCTCGAGGCCGGGCGCTACGAGATCCCGCCGGACCGGGGCTTCTTCGGCGGCCGCCGCCCCAAGGTCGAGGTCCAGCTGGTGGACGTCCGCGAGCGCGAGCTCACCATCAAGGGCCAGGAGATCCTCACCGCCGACAAGGTCGCCATCCGGGTCAGCATCATCGTCCAGTTCCGCGTCACCGACCCGCGCGCCGCCATCCACGAGGTCGAGGCCTACGAGGATCGGCTCTACAGCGACGTCCAGCTGGCCGCCCGCCGCTCGCTGGCCTCGATGACCCTCGAGGAGATCCTCACCAACCGGAACCGCCTGAGCGAGGACATCTCGCGCGACGTCAAGGAGACCGCGGCGCGCTACGGGGTGGCCATCCTGCGGGCCGACGTCAAGGACCTGGTCTTCCCCGGCAACCTCCAGGAGATCATGAACAAGGTCCTGGCCGCCGAGCGGCTCAGCCAGGCGCAGCTGGTCGAGGCCCGCACCCGCGCCCAGACCCAGCAGATCGAGGCGCAGGCGACCGCCGCGACCCGCAAGATGGAGGCCGAGACCCTGGCGAACGCCGCCCGCTTGCAGGCCCAGGTCCAGGCCGAGGAGCGCAAGCTGCGCGCCGACGCCGAGCTCCACTCGCTGAAGGACAGCGCCGAGGCCGCCGCCGCGCTGGCCTCCAGCCCCGGGCTCCTCCGCCTGCGCGAGCTCGACGCGCTCAAGGAGCTGGGCCGCTCGGCCAACGCGCGCATCTACATCGGCTTCGACAAGCACACGCCGTCCGACGGCGAGCGGTAGGCGAGCGGTCGGCGAACGCGCGCGTCAGTCGCAGTCCTCCTCGGCCAGGTCGGCCGGCGGGATGGCGCAGGTGTCGTCGACACATTCGAGGTCGCCCAGGCAGGGCGGCCAGTCCAGGCACGGCTCGCCCTCGCCCGGCAGGGCCTGGCAGCGGCCTTCCGGCGAGCACCAGGCGTAGGGGACGCAATTGTCGCTGACCTCGTCGCACGCCTCGCCGACCGCCGCGAGCTTGTGGCACCGGTTGTCGGCCGGATCGCACCAGTTGTCGGCGCGGGCGCACACCGGGTAACCGGGATCGCAGGCCTCGCCTTCGACCGGCAGCCGGCTGCAGACGCCGGTTCCCGCCAGCGCGTCGGTGACGCGGCAGTAGAGGTCGCTCTCGCACTGACCCTCGGCGCAGGGCTGGTCGACCGCGACCAGCGCGCGGCAGGTGGCGGGCGCCACCGCCTCGTCGCAGTAGGCCTCCGGCACGCAGGCAGCCGTGCTGCAGTCGCCGGCGATCGGCACTCCGGGCTCGAGCTCCTCGGCGGCGCAGGTGCCGACGCAGCAGGACAGCGCCGGGTCGCAATCACCCTGGTCACAGAAGGCGCTGGCGCACTCGGCGCCGGTGCCGCAGTCACCGCCGTCCGGCACCGTCCCGCCCCAGACGTCGCAGTCGGCCAGGTCGGGCGAGATGGCCAGCTCCTCGCAGCTCACCTGTTCGAGCGCCGAGTGGCAGGCGGCTGCCGCGCTCGGGTCGTAGGAGGCATGTCCCGCCTCGAAGGCGGCCCGCAGGTCGTCGCCGACGACGTCGATGGCGGCGAGACAGGCCTCGAGATCGGGATAGACGTCGCAGCGGACCAGCGCCTCGCACCAGGCCGCCTCGATGTCCTCCTCTCCGTCGATGGGCGCGGGCGGAGCGCCGGAGTCGCCGACGTCGCCGGCGCAGCCGACCAGGGCGGCGAGCAGGAGTCCGACTCCACGGCGCCGGGCGGTCACTGGCACACCCCCACGTCCGCGCAGCAGTCGCCGGTGGCAGCACAGTCGGCGTCGCAGTAGCAGCCGAACGGCGCCACCGAGCCGCACGAGTCGGCGCCGCAGCCGCAGTCGGCGCCGCAGGTGGCGTCGGTCTCGCCCTCGGTGCACTCGCCGTCGCCGCACATCTCCTCGGGCACCGACGTGATGCCGACCGAGCAGCTCGGCAGGTTCATGCCGGAGTTGCGCGTGGTCAGCGCGACCGCGCTCCGCTGCTTCATGACCACGTTCAGCTTGCCGCCGGTCGCGGTCCTGAGCCCGCGGCTGCACAGGCGGCCGCCGCCGTCGTCGTTCCACACCACCTCGTAGAACTTCTTGCCCGACGGCAGGCCGGAGTAACGGAAGGTGGTCCCGCACTCGGACTTGTTGGCGCCGATCACCGTCAGCTGGCCGTCGCCCCTGAAGGCGGTCGCGTCGAGGTGGTAGCGGCCGGGATCGGACACCTCGACCGCGCTCCAGCCGACCGGCACGACGTGGCTGAACAGCTTGGTCACGTAGTAGGTCGGCCGCCTCTTCAGGCCCTGCGCCGGCGCGCTGATGAGCGACCACTGCTGGTCCTTCTTGTCGTACATGGTCCAGTAGGCGTCCCAGTAGACGAAGGCGCGGAAGCCCATGCGCGAGGCGGCGATCTGGAACCAGGCGTTGTTGGCGCCCGCGACGTTGCTGTCGGTGACGAGGGTGCAGCCCTTGCGCCCGCGGGTGCAGTTCTTCTGCACGAAGCCGGGCCACTTGAGGATGCTCCGGTTGCTGTCCGGGTGGCCGCGGGTGCCGAACTCGGTGACGTAGATCGGCTTTCGCTGCGCAGCCGGCAGCGCGCGCACGGCGTCGCGCACCTCGCGCAGCCGGTCGAGCCGGACCTTGTCCCACATGAAGCTGAAGTGGTAGATGTGCCAGGCGTAGCCGTCGAGGACGTTCTGCAGCCCGGGGCCCACCACCTTGAGCCAGTCCTTGTACCAGCTGCCGGTGCCCTTGTAGCCGCGGGTGATCTCCCAGACCAGCTTCAGCCGGCTGCGGATGCCGCGCTTGCCCAGCGAGGCGTGCAGGTTCTTGTAGACGGTGACCAGGTCCTTCTTGTGCTTGTTGAGCCGGGTGCGGTTCGGCTCGTTCTGCACCGTGACGAACTTGATCGCGGTGTGGCCCATCTCGAGCTCCTTCTCGAGCACGTCGGCGAACTGCTCCATGTCCCGCTTGCCGTACTCGGCGGTGCCCTCGGCACCCTGGTAGGGGCCGTGCCACCAGGTGACGTTGATGGTCGCGCCGGTGCTCTGGGCCAGCGCGACGGTCTTGCTGAACGACTCCATGAGCGCCTTGTCGCCCAGCGCGCGCGAGTCGAAGAAGATGCGCACGTGCTGCGGCCGGAGCTCGCGGACGCCGGCGGCCAGGGCGCCGAGCTTGCCCTGGTTGAAGCGGCCCTTCGGGTGGAAGAGGTTGGCGTTGAACTGGGCGCCGAAGCCGACCATCGGGCCGCCGATGGCCCTGGTGGGCTTGACCGCGAACGAGGCCGGTGAGCCGTTACAGCCGGCGGCCAGCGGGTCGAGCTCGCCGAGCTCGGCGGCCTCCTCGGCTTCGGCCGCCTCTGCCTCCGCCGCCTCCAGCTCGTAGGCCGCCTGCGGGTCGTCCTCGCCGGCCAGCTCCGCATCGACGGCGGCGGCAGCCTCGGGTTCGGGCAGGGCGGCGGTCGCAGCTGCGCTCTGCGCGTCGGCGGCGCCGTCGTCGGTCGCCTCCTGGTCGGAGCAGCCGATGATGAGCGCCAGGGAAATCCCCAGTCCGAACCACCCGATGAGCCTCGCGCGACTCGACCCTCGCATCGGCAACCCTCCTTCCGTCCCGCTCTTTTACAAGCCGCGTGCCGGCTTCAGCCCGCAGGCGTTGCCAGCAGTTGGAAGGCTCCGCCACCGCCAGGCGGACGACCGATGCCGAAATTCAGCAGACCTTTGCTGAGACCCGACCGCGCCGGCGGCTCACCGGATGTGACGTGAGCAGCGCCAGCCAGCGCTCAGTCGACCGCGCCGGTGCAGCGGTCGTAGAAGGCACTGGCGCAGACCATGCCGCTCTCGTCCGGCTGGAGGTAGGGCAGGACGGCGCCTGCCGCCATGTCCCAGCCCCACTCGCAGATCGGCCGCGGGATGTACCACAGGTCGTAGCAGTGCTCGCGCTTCGCCTCGGTGCGGGCGTACTCGACGGTCGCGGCCCACTCTTCCGGCGTGAACGGTCCGCCGCAGTCGCCGCCCCAGGTGCGGGTCATGAGGTCGCGCAGCGGAGCGCACAGCCAGCTGCCCGGGTTGAGGTCGTAGATGCAGTCGGGCCGGCAGTCGTCGGCCAGGAGCGGCTCGCCGCGCACCATCCGCACCAGCGCGGTGCCGAGGATGCGGTCGACGCTGGCGGCCGAGACCGCGCCGGAGAGCGCGACGTCGAAGCGGCCGCCGTCGACCGCGATGGTCAGGGTCGAGCCGGCCCGCCAGGCCGAGCGCACCTTCATGAGCGTGTCGCCGCTGGCGCGCAGGACCGAGCCGCCTTCGCGGCTCAGGACGACCTCGCCGATCCGCGCCGTGCGCGCGGTCAGGAGGCCGGACGGGTCGCTCACCTCTCCGCCGTCCACCACGATCGGGTCGTAGAGCTCGCGGTCGAGCGGCGCCACCAGGTCGGCGCCGGGGGCGGTGCGCGCGTCGCGCGACAGCTCGGCCCCCTGGTCGTCGACCAGCGTGACGGTCAGGGTCACGTCGCCGTAGCTGGGCTCGCTGTCGTCTCCTTCGACGGTGAGCGAGCATGCAGGCGTGAAGAGAGCGAGCGCGAGCGCGAACGGGCGGTGTACCTGGCGCACGAGGACCTCCTGTCGACCGGCGGCGGCGAGCCACCAGTGCAAGGAGGGCGCCAGCGGGCCCCGCGAAATCTATCGCGGGTCTCGGCGGCGCCGGCGGGTGGCCGCGCGAACAGCCACCGATGGATCCTGCCAGCGTGACGGCGATCGCGGCGGCGCGCCGCGCGCCTCAGGCCGGCGACGGGCTGGAGGTGTCGCGCCGGTTGCGCCCACGCTTGCCGCCTTCACCGTCGCCGCCTGGCGCCGCCTCGCGGATGTCCGTCGAGGCGTCGATCTCCTGAGGGGTCGGGTGTCCCGCTGCCTCCTTGTCCTTGTCCTTTTTGCCGCCGTCTTTGCTGGAGGCGGTCGAGACGGCGGCCTCCTTGCTCGGCACCTCGCCGACCGACAGCTCGCACTCACCGAAGGTCACCTGCAGCCGCCCGCTCTGGGGCGTGAGCTTCACCTCGAGAGAGCGGGCCTTGATGACGGTGTTGTTCTTCACCGTGCCCGCGAGGTGGACGGTCTCGGCGTCGAACTCGCCGCCGATGGTTCCCTCGGAGCGCAGCTCGGTCACCTTCACCTGGCCGCTCACGGTGCCGCTGGCACTGACGTGGAGGGAGGGTCCGGCGATCTCGCCGTCGACCGTGCCCTTCACCACGACCGGACACTTCGAGGACAGCTTTCCCTTGAACTCGGTGTCGTCCTCGATGAGCGTCTGCTTTGCGGCCGGCTGGGCCATTCTGGTCGGATTGGTCACGGTCACGACTTTCCTCCCTTGTCACGCGATCGAGAGTTGCGGATCTTCACTCGCAGATTGGAGCCCGGCTCGAAGGCGAACCGGGTCGCCTCTTGCGCCTGCTCCACCTCGGCCACCAGACAGCCACCCGTGCTCACCACCAGCTGGGTGGGGCCGACAATGCCCGGGCTCTTTCGCTCGTAGAACTTGCCGGCGATGTGGATGCTGCCGTGTCCGACCACGGTGCAGTCGGACAGGACACCGCCGGAGCCGACCACCAGCTCGGTCCCCTCGCCGAGCTCGATGGTGCACTGCTCGAACAGGCTCTCCACCTCGACGCGGGCGCCGGCCTCGAGCCGGAGCGTGGCGCCCTTGAGCACGTCGCCGCGGCCGAAGTAGCGCGCGTTGCCGCCGGCCGAGCCGTTGCTCGGGCGCGCCGCCGCCTGCGCCCCGGGCAGCCCGTTCGACGACTTCACGCCGGTCAGGTTGGCGCCCTTCAGGTCGGCGCCGGTCAGCTCGGCCTGCCGCAGGTCGGCCTCTTCCAGGTTGGCCTTGGTGAGGTCGGCGTTGGTCAGCTTGGCGCCGTTGAGCTTGGCGCCGCCCAGGTAGGCGTGCGACAGCTCGGCGTGTACCAGGATGGCGTTCGAGAGGTCGGCGCCGCCCAGCACCGCCGATTCCAGCTGGGCGTAGCTGAGCTCGGCGCCCTGCAGCCGCGCGCCGGTCAAGTTGGCCCCCTCGAGCGAGGCGCGCGACAGGTTGGCCCCGCGCAGATCGGCGCCCTCGAGCCGCGCCCCCTCGAGGTCGGCGTTCTCGAGGTTGGCCTCGCGCAGGTCGGCCGCCACCATGTACGCCTCGCGCAGGCTGACGTTGCGCATCTGCGCGCCGGACAGCCGCGCCCCCTCCAGGTTGGCTCCCTCGAGGTCCGACCGGCGCAGATCGGCTCTCTCCAGCATCGCGTGGGAGAGATCGATCTCGCGAAGGTCGGCGCGCGCGACCGGCTCGCCGCGCTGCACCTTTCGCAGGACGTCGTCTCGCTTGAATTCGGCCATGTGGTGTCGCGCTCCTTCTCGCTCGCTACGACGGGCTGAGCCCCGGCAACCCTCGGCTCGCTCGCGCCCCCTGCAGGTAGGAATCGATGAAGTCGGCCTTCCGCTTGAAGCTGAGCCGGTCGAGCTCGATCAGTCGATCGACCTGACCCAGCCGGGCGAGGCTGACGTGGATGCGGAGGAGCGTCTCGGCCCGCTCGAGCCGGAGCAGGCGCTTCTGTTCCTTGGCGTCGGCCGACCAGCGCCGCGAGGCGTCGTCGAATGCCGCGTTCTGTTCGCGCAGACGCCCGAGCAGCTGGGTCAGCGAGCGCTGCTCGGCCGCCGGATCGGGCGAGGCGACCACGCCGGCCTCGGCGCGGTACTCGCGGAAGCGCTCGACCAGGCGGTTGGCGATCTCGTCGGACACGCCGGTCACCGCCGCCAGCTCGTCGGGACGGGCGTCGGCCAGGGTCGCGATGGAGATGAGGCTGGCGGCCACCAGCTTGTCGATGGTGACCTTCTCGACCCCGGGGATCTGGCGGAGCAGCGAGTGGACGATGACCGGCTCGCGCCGGTTGCGCTCGGCGTCGAGCTCCAGCCCGCCAGGCACCAGCTCCATGAGCGGGAAGTAGGCGTCGAGCACGGCGGCGCGGGCCTCGCCCCGCACCACGCCGCCCGCGATGCGCGCCTCGGCCAGCGTGAGGAGGAGCTTGTCGAGCGCGACGCACAGCTCGGCGAGCTCGAGCTGCTCCGCCATGCCCTTGACCGAGGCCACCGCCGGCTGCGACAGGTCGATCCACTCGGCGAGCGCGGTGCCGCCGCGGATCTCGATCATGAGGTCGCGCAGCTGGGCCAGGTGGTGGCCGGCCAGCTCGTTGAACAGCTCGCGCAATGCGGCGCGGTCCTTCTCGCTGGTGACCTTGTCCGCGCCGACAATCGGCCCGGGCTCGGAGGGCGCCTCGGCACCGACCGAGGTGGGCGGGTTGCCGGCCGCGACGTTGTCGAGCTCCGTGTAGATCTGGCTGATGTCGGAGGTGTTCGGCTTGATGCGCCGGCGCACCTCCGCCTCGCGCGACACCGACTCCTCGATTGAACCGGGCGAGCCGGGCGGCAGACCGTCCAGCGCCGCGACAGGCGCAGCGACCGCTGCAGCCTCGACACCCTTGCGGCCGCGCCCTGGCCTGTCGGCCGACGTGCTCGGCGGCGGCTTGAGCGGAAGCGGGATGCGGCGGCTGCCGGAGCCGGCCGAGCCACTCGGCGGGGTCGGTGGACCGGCGCTGGCCGGCGGAGTGCCGCTGACGGGCGCGGTCGCGGCGCGGCCGCCCGGCGCGACGCCGCGCAGGGCGGGCAGCGGCGAGGGTCGCTTGCCGGCGGCCACCGCGCCGGAGCCGGCGGCTGACACCGGCGACGACGGGGCGTCGCTGACCGGAAGCGGGGCGCCGGGCACCACGGTCGCGCCCGAACCGACCTCGGGAGCCGGCGTCACCACCTCGCCGGCGCCGGGCGGCTGGGTCGCGCTCTTGCGCTTGTTGCCGAACGGTGGCGGCGGGCGCGTGCTACCGGTGCGGCGCGTGATCTCGCCGGCGCGCTGCTGGGCCGGCGGCACAGGCGGATGGCCGTTGCCCGGCTTCGGCTCGCTCGCCGGCCGCGGCACCACGCCGCGCGGCAGCGCGAATTGATTCGGCTGGCGCCGCTCGGGCGGGCGCTCGGGCGTGGTGGCGGAATCGTCGCCCCGGTAGCTCGGCGCCCACGGGTTGGTGGTCTCCGGACGCGTGGTCTCGTCCGGCTCGCGCTCGGGCGAGCGCATGTTGGTCTCCGAGCCGCGCGGCGGGTTCGCCATCGGGACAGGCTCGTCCCGCTGCGCCCCCGGCTGCGCGGTCTCGTCACCGTCATCCCCGTCATCGCCGGGGTCGTCCGGGTCTCGCGGACCGCCCCGGCGGAACATCCGTCCGAAGATGCTCATCGCCCCCTTTCCGGTCGCCGCGACGAACAACTCTATCAGGCTTTGCTATGCGGACACGATGTGTTCCTCCGCAGCATGCGTACGACCGCGACGAAAAGATCCATCGCGGATGTAGGACCGGGTGCGCCGGAGTCGTGGATCCAGCGAGCGCAGTGACGACCCGCGGATCGACGCCGGGTGCATCCGCCTCCTCTCTGAACCCGCTTCGCTAGCGAAGGAGAGGCGCGTACGCGGGCAACCGCGGGTCGTCGCCGCTCTCGAGCGCGCCGAGCTCCCACGACTCGACGCCGTGCAGCCCCATCGCGATCGCCGCGTCGATCTTCACTTTCACGTCGGCGCGGACGGAGTCGTCCACCGACAGACCGATTCCGAGGTCGATGAGCTCGGGTGGGATGCCGGCGTCGAGGTGGCGCCCGAGCTCCGCCTGCCAGTCGGCGCCGTAGCTCATGACGTTGATCGCATCGACGCGGCCGACCCAGCCGGCGCTCACCGACGGTGCGACGGTGTCGGAGGAGACATCGACCGTCAAGAGCGGCCGCGGTGTGCGCGTGCGGAACTCGGCCGACAGATCGTCCACCAGCGCGGTCAGCTGGTCGGCCGCGACGCCCGCGACCCACGCGATGCTGACTCCGTCGTAGCCGTAGAGGTCGATGAAGTCCATCAGCGTGGCGACCAGCACCGGTCGATTCGCCTGCGCGGTCGCCTGCGCCAGGAAGTCGTCGCCGCGATCGCCGCCGAGAACGACGAGGATCGGATAGCCCAGCCGGTGGGCGGCCACCACAGCGGCGCACGATTGCGTCGCGTCCTCCAGGTCGCCGCCCTGCAAGGTGACCTGGCCGTCGGGCGCGGCGGCGATCGAACCGTGCAGCACGTGGTTGAAGACGGCGGTGTCGATCAGCCAGTCCTCCAGGTCATCGGCCACCGCATCCGCCTGGCTCCAGCCGGGCAGCGAGGCGATCGACCAGGGTGCGGGATCCAGCGCCGGGGGTCCCGGATCTCCCGCGCAGATCGAGGTCGGGCGCGGGCTCATGCCGGAGTCGCTCTCGGCCGGCGCCGCCAGGCAACCGGCGGCTGCCACCAGCGCGAACAGAGACATCCTGCTGCGACGTGTCGCTCCCACCATGCCACCCTCGCTTTGCAATGCCTACGCCGGGCGCAGGTCCCCGGTTACGGCCCGGCTGCCGGCGCCAGCCTGCGGCCCCGCCTCATCAGATGCGCACAGCGGTTGACGATCCGGCGCCTCTCTTCAGGTGCCGGGCCCGCGCCAGAAGTCGCATGCGATCGCGGGCGTGGACCAGGAGCGGGGCGATGGCGAGGGCGGCGGCGTGGCGGACCGGGTGGCCGTGCAGGCGCTCGGACGAGACCAGCACGCGGGCCGGCACGCGGAACAGCCGGCCGAGCTCGCGCAGGCGGCGGGCCAGCTCGGTGTCCTCGCAGACGGCGATGTCGGGGAAGCCGCCGGCGGCGCGGAACGCGGCGCTGCGGGCGAACATCGCCTGCTCTGTGTGCGGCAGGCTGCCGAGGTTGACCGCCAGGTCGGCCGCGTGGATGAGCGGACCGAAGAGGGGGCGCCAGCTGTCCGGCACCGTCCAGGCCTGGAACGCGCCGCCCACCGCGCCGGGGTCGATGAGCGCGTCGGCGATGAAGGAGACGGCGCCCACCGGCGGCAGCACGTCGGGCGGCACGAACCAGACCACGTCACCGGTGGCGGCCCGCGCGCCGGCGTTCTTCGGCGCCGAGCGCCCGCGGCGCGAGCGGAGGACGCGGACCGGGAAGCGGCGCGCGATCGACAGTGTCCGGTCGCGGCTGCCGGCGTCGACCGCGATGACCTCGTAGAGGCCGGGCAGCGCGGTCAGGTGGGCCAGCGCGCTCGCCACGTGGTGCTCGTCGTCGCAGAGCGGCACGACGAGCGACACCCGCGGCCGCTCGAGGCGACTCGCGGTGGCCGGGGCGCGCACCTCGCCGCGCTCGAGGGCGCGCCGCAGACGCGCGAGGTCGCCGGGACCGGCGGCGCCGAGCCAGGGCGCCAGCACCTCGACGGTGAAGCCGCAGGCGCGCAGGCGGCCGAGCGCCAGGCCGAAGACGTCGCGATCAGCCAGCGAGGGGCGGTCGAGCCCGCGGGCCGCCGGGGGCAAGAGGCCGGCGAGGTAGAGGCCGCCGCCCTCGCGCGGGCCGAGCACCGCGTCGGCGCGGCCGAGCGCGACCCGCGCGCAATCGAGGAGGAGGCGCGGGACGCCCGGCCCGTCGGCGAAGACGGCCATCGCCGGATCGCCGCGATCGAGCGTGCGCGACAGCAGCCCCTCGAGCCGCCCGCCGCTCGACGGGCCGTCCTCTGCTTCGAACCCGGTCGCGGTCGCGCTGGCCCAGGGCAGGGCGGTGACCGACGCCCAGGTGTCGTCGAAGAAGGCGCGGGCCAGACACTCGACCCCCTCGGCCCCGAGATGCGCCTCGAGTTCGCCGCGCTCGGGCGGCGAGACCAGGACGCAGATCGAGACCCGCTGGGCGTGAGCGCGCGGCGCGATCACGCGACCAGATCGTGCAATCGCCGTTCCGCGGTCGTTACATCAGCTTGAGCCGCTTGAACCGGCTGCAGACGGGCAAAACGGCCGCAGGCGGGGCACTTCGCCCCGTCACCTCGCGCCCGACAGCGCACTTCGATCGCTGTTCAGTATGATTCCACGGTGAGCGGTCGCTGGCTCCTCGGGGTCCTCGGGCTCGTCGTGATCGCCGCGTGCGGCGACGGCCAGGAGAACGGCGAGTTTCGCTTCGACGTCGTCGTCAACAATCGGTCGACCGACCCGCTCGAGATTCTGGTCGACGGCGAGGTCGTACAGTCCTCTCCGACACTCGAGCTGGAAACGCGTCGGTTCGAATCGTACGACCAGGCACTGACGGCACCTGTGCGCGTCGAGACGCGTCGCGATCAGGTCACGGTCGCCTCGTGTGACCTGTATCCGGGCGCCTGCCGCGATGCGTGCATCCCGGAGCGAGAGACGGCGAGCATCTGCATCGACCCCGACGGCACGATCGGGTTGAACACGTGGGACTGTCCCTGCGACGACGAAGTCGACGATTGGTTCTGCGGCGGAGACTGCGCGTTGACTGCGCCGTGAGCGTCGGGCTGGGTCGAGGCTACTCGCCCAGGATGATGAGCTCGCGCTGGGGGCCGCGGCCGCTCGCCTTGCTGTTGATCGCGCGCGAGCAGTCGACCACGTCGATGCGGAAGCCGCGGTAGAGGTCGCGGATGAAGTCGGTGTCGCTGTTGGAGACCATGACCGAGCAGCCGCGGCGGACCAGGCTGCGCGCCACCTCGGCCAGCTCGCGCTGGTCGTCGGGCCCGAAGCTGCCGGCGGTGTAGCTGGTGAAGCGCGCGGTCTCGCTGAGCGGGTGATAGGGCGGGTCGAAGTAGAGGAAGTCGCCGGCCCGCGCGCTGCCCGCGGCGTCGGCGAAGTGGCGCGGGGCGATCTCGGCGCGCTGCAGGAGGCGCGAGGCGGCGCGCAGCGCGACCGGGTCGAAGATCGACGGCTCGTCGTAGCGGCCGACCGGCACGTTGAAGTGGCCGCGGCTGTTCACCCGCCAGAGGCCGTTGTAGCAGGTCTTGTTGAGGTAGATGAACGCCGCCGCACGATCGACGTCGGCGACCAGCGCGCCCTCGGTGTTCCACCGCTCGCGCATCTGGTAGTAGTGCGTCTCGTCGTGGTCCTCGCGGTGGCGGGCGAGCCGCCGGATGACCGCCTCGACGTGAAACGCCACGCAGCGGTACATGTTGATGAGATCGGCGTTGCAGTCGGACAGGACGCCGAAGCGCGGCGCCAGCCGGAAGTAGAGGGCGGCGCCGCCCAGGAACGGCTCGAAGTAGCGGCGGAAGCGGCGCGGGCTGCGCGCCAGGAGCTCGTCGAGGAGCCGGCTCTTGCCGCCCGCCCACTTGACGATCGGCGCGGCAAGGGCGGGCTCAGGTGACTCGAGAAAAACCGCAGAGGACGCCATATCGGCCATGCTCGGGCCGACACGCGTTGCGGGCAAAAATTTTGATCTTTGCGGAGCGCGCTTCGCGCCGAAGCGCGGCGCGCTCTCTACGACAGCGCCGACGCCGCGCTGTACGCGCGCGTCTGCGGGTCGTAGTCGACCAGGACGCCCACCACGCCGTTGGCCTTCGCCACCCGGAGCAGCTCGTCCTTGTTGCTGCGCACCACCATGCGCGGCTCGGCTCCCGGGACCGGCGAGGTCTCGAGGAACTTGCGCGCCTTGTGCGCGTTCTTGAATCCGAGCAGGTAGGTCTGCTCGTCGCCGGCGCGCGCCATCATCGGCACCCTCGGCACGCGGCCCTCGGTCTCCCGTCCGTCCACCAGAACCAGCCACAGCCCGTCCAGGCTCCCTCTCTGAACGGCCTCGTCGCGTTGGTACATAATCGTCGCGTTCTCCTTCGGCGCTCCGCTTCGAAGCGCTCTCTGATTGGCCGCGACTCATGGCGCAGAAACGGAGAAGTGTCAAGAAGGTTCGTGCGATAGGCCGCAGTGAAACCGCGCGCTCGCCTTGACGTAGACTACCCGGGGTCCCACAGTCTGGTCACGCCGTGAGCCCACCCGTCCGCAGCCTGCCCGTGCTGGCCGACCGATTCGCGCGGCGCATCGAGTACCTGCGCGTCTCGCTGACCGACCGCTGCAATTATCGATGTACCTATTGCATGCCGGAGCAGGGGGTCGAGCTGGTCCCGCGCGCCGACGTCCTCACCTTCGAGGAGCTCGAGCGGCTGATGGGAGTGTTCGCCCGGCTCGGGGTCAGGCGAGTTCGCCTCACCGGTGGCGAGCCGACCGTGCGCAAGGGCGTGGTGGATCTCGTCGGCCGGCTGGCGCGCGTCCCCGGCATCGAAGAGCTGGCGATGACGACCAACGGGCACCTCCTGCCCGACCTGGCCGCGCCGCTCCGCGCCGCCGGACTCGGCGAGGTCAACGTCTCCATCGACACGCTCGACCCGGACCGCTTCCGCGCCATCACCCGGCGCGGCGACCTGGGCCGCGTGGTCACCGGCATCGACGCCGCACTGGCCGCCGGGATGACGGTCAAGCTCAACGCCGTCGCGCTGCGCGGGCTCAACGAGGGAGAGCTCGCCGACCTGTGCCGCTTCGGCTGGGAGCGGGGCGCCACCCCGCGCTTCATCGAGCACATGCCGATGTCGGACGGTGAGCTCTACTCGCCAGCGCGACACCTGGGCGCCGCCGAGATCCGCCAGCGCATCGCGGACGCGCTCGGCGCGCCGGTCGCCGAAGATCCGGCCGACGCGGCCCGCCCGCGCGGTCCGGCTCGCTACTTCTCGGTGGCCGGAAGGCGGTTCGGGATCATCTCGGCGATGTCGGAGCATTTCTGCTCGACCTGCAACCGCGTCCGGCTCACCGCTACCGGGGACCTCCACGCCTGCCTCGCCTTCGACGACGCGGTCCCGCTGCGCGATCCCCTGCGCGCGGGAGCGAGCGACGAGGATCTGGCGGCCGCCATCCAGTCGGGGGCCGACGGCAAGCGGGAAGGGCACCAGTTCCAGCTCGGGGGGGCCGGCGCCCCCAGGAAGCATATGGTCGCCATCGGCGGCTAGCCCCCGGTCTTCTCGGATTTCGCCGACCTCGGTGACCCGCGGGGAATAAAGGGGGTGGCCTGGCCTGTGCTAGTCTTGGGGCGCGGCCGTCGCCGGGCGCCGGCCCCACCAGGGGTGCAAACCATGCTGGTTCGAGGCCTTTTCGCTCTCCTCATCTTTCTCCCCTACTGGTTCCTGGTCCCCGACCGGCCGTGGTGGCTGACCTTGCTGGTCGCGCTCGGCGCGTTCGGCGCCGCTCACGGGGTCGAATACTGGCTGCGCCGCTCCGGCGACGAACAGATGCGCAAGAAGGCGAAGATCCTCCTGTCGATCGCGGTGGTCGCGGTCGCCGGCGGCCTGCTCATCCGATCGTCGATCGCCGAGGCCGACTATTACAAGCACGTCCACGAGGTCAACGCCGACCCGGCTCGCTACACCGGGAAGCGCCTCAAGGTGCACGGCTTCGTCGAGGCCGGCAGCATCGAGGAGAAGATCGTCGGCCAGGAGGTGACCAGGAGCTTCATCCTCGAGTACCAGGGCGAGCGCATCCGGGTCCACCACAAGGGACCCAAGCCGGACACCTTCCGCGACCTCGCCGAGGTCGTGGCGGCGGGCAAGCTCATCCAGCAGCCGGACGGCGAGGTGGTGGTCGAGGCCAGCGAGCTCATGGCCAAGTGCCCCTCGAAGTACGAGCAGAACAAGCGCACCGCGCCGACCCAGGCGTCCAACTCTGCCGCCCCGGGCGGCCGGTAACCCACCGCCTGACGGCGAGTTCACCGGATGCCCGAGAGCTCAGCCCTTTCCATCCCCGATTCGCCGGTCGCGGCGCTCGGGTCGATCTCCCTCCTGGCCGCCTTCCTGGTGGCGGCCTACGCCTGCGCCGCCGGCGCCATCGGCAACACGCAGCGCCGCCGGCGCCTGGTCCAGAGCTCGGTCACCGCCCTGTACGGCTTCACCGCCATCATGGGGCTGGCCTCCGCGCTCCTCATCTACGCGTTCGTCACCCACGACTACACGATCAAGTACGTCGCCCACTACAGCGACACCTCGATGCCGCTGGCCTACAAGATCACCGCCTACTGGGGCGGGCTCGACGGCTCGCTGATGTTCTGGGTGTCGGTGCTCGCCGGCTTCTCGGCCATCGCGGTCAGGACGAACGCGGCGCGCCACCGCGACATGATCGGCTACGTGGTGGCGGTGGTGATGGTGGTGCAGCTCTTCTTCCTCGCGCTGCTCATCTACAACAAGAACCCGTTCGCCACCACGCTCACCGCGCCGCCCGACGACGGCAAGGGGCTCAACCCGCTCCTGCAGAACTACTGGATGGTCATCCATCCGCCGTCGCTCTACACCGGCTACGTCGCGGCGACCATCCCGTTCGCCTTCGGCATCGCCGCGCTCCTGTCGGGACGGCTCGACGACCAGTGGCTGAGCTCGGTCAGGACCTGGACCTTCCTCTGCTGGTTCTTCCTCTCCTTCGGCCTCATCCTCGGCGGCCGCTGGGCCTACGAGGAGCTGGGGTGGGGAGGGTACTGGGCCTGGGACCCGGTGGAGAACGCCGGCCTCTTGCCCTGGTTCACCTGCACCGCCTTCCTCCACTCCTGCATCATCCAGGAGCAGCGCGGGATGATGAAGGCGTGGAACCTCACGCTCGTCATCATCACCTTCCTCCTCACCATCATCGGGACCGGCCTCACCCGGACCGGGGCGGTGCAGTCGGTGCACGCGTTCGGCGAGGACAACGCGCTCGCGCTCCTGTTCGTGCTGTTCCTGTGCGCCATCCTGGCCGCCTCGGTGGGACTCCTCCTCTACCGGCTGCCGCGGCTGCGCTCGGCGGCCAGCTTCGAGTCGTTCATCTCGCGCGAGTTCGCCTTCCTGCTCAACAACTGGATCCTGCTCGCCTGCGCGCTGTTCGTCTTCTTCGCCACCATGTGGCCGACGCTCAGCGAGGCGTTCATCGGCGACCGCATCACCTACGGGCCGCCCTTCTTCAACCAGTGGATGATCCCGCTCGGGCTGGTCCTGCTCTTCCTCGCCGGGGCGGCGCCGCTCCTGGCCTACCGGAGGACCACGCGCGATCGGCTGTTCAACCAGTTCCGCCTGCCGCTCGGCGCCATGGCCGTCACCATCGCGGTCCTGGCCATCGCGGTGCCGCGCACGCGGGTCACGACCTCGATCTTCCACGACGACCTGCGCCTGCCGCTCTCGCTGGTCAACTTCGGGATCATCGCCTTCACCCTGACCAGCGTGGTCCAGGAGTTCTGGCGCGGGATGCAGGTGCGGGCCAAGCAGACCGGCGGAGGCAAGGCCACCTCGCTCATCGGCCTGGTGTTCGCCAAGCGGCGCAAGTACGGCGGCTACGTGGTGCACGTCGCGGTGGCCATCATGTTCTTCGGCTTCGCCGGCAAGGCGTTCGAGGGGATGAAGGACTTCACCCTGCAGAAGCCGGGCGAGACCTTCGACTACCGCGGCTACACCTTCCGCTTCGACGGCCTGTGGGCGCCGAGCTCGCGGTCGGACGAGAACAAGGAGGTCGCCGAGGCGCAGGTGACGCTCATGAAGGACGGCGAGGAGCTCGCCATCATGCACCCGGCCCGCTTCCGCTACGCCAAGGAGCCGGACCAGCCGACCACCGAGGTCGACATCGTCTCGTACCTGGAAGAGGACGTGTACATGGTCCTGACCGGGTTCTCGCAGAACCCGAACCGTTCGCCGAAGGAGGTGAACTTCCGGGTCTACATCAACCCGCTCATCAACTGGGTGTGGCTCGGCTTCTTCTTCCTCGCGCTCGGCACCATGATCTGCCTGGTGCCGCAGCAGTGGGTCGATCGGATGACCCCGGGGAGGAAGTCGCGGCTCGGCCGGCTCGGCGAGGCGGCGCTCTTGCTCCTGGTCGCCGGGGGGATCCTGGTGGGGTCGGCGCGGATGGCGATGGCACAGCCGCCTGACCCGCGCAGCCAGCTCGAGCACAAGGATCCCAACCAGGCGAGCGGCCTCAGCCACAACCAGGCGGCGGCCCACATCGCGCGGCCCGACGATCCGGCCTACCTGGCGCCCTACCGCACGCGGTTGATGGCCGCGCTGAAGAAGGAGAACCCCGGCATCGCCGACAGCGAGCTCAAGAGCAAGGTCGCGCTCGGCCTGGCGCCGGTCGTGGAGATCACCAAGCAGGCGATGGCCAAGCTGGTCTGCATGTGCGGCGGCTGCACGCGCGAGACCGTCTACGAGTGCAAGTGCTCGGTGGCGGCCAACGAGCGGCAGAAGGTGCTGGCGATGATGGCGCGCCACGACCTGCTCGATCCCGACCAGCGCCGGGCGGCCTACGACGAGGTGGTCGCCTGGTACACGGCTCGGTTCGGCGGCGAGCACGCGCTCATCGTCCCGGAGAAGGAGACCTCCGGCCGGATCGGCTGGATGGTGCCCTACGTGATGGTGCTGGGCGGTCTGGGGCTGCTCTACGCGGTCGGCCGGCGATGGGTGAAGCGAGGCCGGCAGGGCATGTCCGAGCGGCGGGACGCGGTGGCGGCGGCCGAGCAGCTGGAGAACGAGGACTACGCCGACAGGCTCGATGACGAGCTCCGAGACACAGACTGAGGGCGAGGGCCAGGACCACGGCGGTCTGCGCCAGCGGCTGGTCCGCTGGGCCGCAGGGCGGACGGAGGTCATCGCCGCCGGCGCGCTGGTGGCGGCCGGCTGGCTCTTGATCCTGGCGATCAACCGGTGGCACCTGGGACCGCCGGCGGTGTTCCTCTGCCTCGGCTGGGTCGCCATCGTGGCGGCAGGACGGCTCCTGTGGATCGCGGCGATGCGGGCGGGCAGCGAGCTCGACGGCCTGCCCGACGAGATCGAGCCGGTCGGCCTGACCCGGCTCGGCGAGCTCGAGCGCGAGAAGAAGGCCCTGCTCAAGGCGATCAAGGAGGTCGAGTTCGATCGCGAGCTCGGCAAGATGTCGGACGCCGACGCCGACGAGATCGTCAAGGTCTACCGGGCTCGTGCGATCGAGATCCTCAAGGTGGTCGACAGCGGCGGCGAGGCCGACGCGCTGCCGGACGGCGAGCCGATCGACCAGGTGATCGAGCGCGAGGTGCGCGCGCGGCTGGCGCTGGCCGGGGTGAGGGCGAAGGTGAAGGCGCCGGCGCCGGCGGCGGCGGCGGCGGCGGCGGGCAAGACGGAGGACGAGGGGGCCAGCTCGTGAGGCGTGCGGTCGCGCTTTCTGCGCTGTTCGCGCTGGCTGCGGTGCCGGCGGCGGCGCAGGAGGAGATGGGCGGTGCCGGCGGCGGCGACGACGACCTGCCGCCGATGATGAAGGACCCGCGCCAGATCAGCGGCCAGGCGCGCCCCGAGCCGAACGATCCGCCGCGGCAGCTCACGGTGCGCGTCGTCCAGGGCGCCATGCGGCGCCGGCCCGACATCGGCGACATCGTCGGCGACTTCCCGGACAGCGCGATCGTCCACCTGGTCGGGGTCGACATGCGGGGCGCGGTGACCGTCCAGTCGCGCAAGGTGGACAGCGGCGGTCGCGCGGTGTTCGCCGGACTCCTGGCCGACGGCTCGGTGTCGTACTACGCGCTGACTCTCCTGCCGCGCCAGGGGGCGGTCGACCGGGTGCAGAGCCGCCCGGTCATGGTTGCGCCCGAGATCGGCATGCGCATGATGCTGGCCGGCCACGGGGTGACCTCGGGCAAGCCGCCGGCCGACGACGTGCTCGGCGACGACGCGGGCGACGAGGTGCCGGCGCCCGGCGAGGTCACCATCGATCTCGACGGCCAGACCGACGGCATCGAGGCGGTCGAGCTGGTGCAGGTCGGAAAGGACAAGCCGGTCGGGCGCGCCGCGGTCGAGCCGTCGAAGACGGTGGTCCGGCCGGCCGGCCGGGTGAAGAGTCCGGTGGCGGACGCGGCGCTGCGCGACGGCGCCATCGACGTCCACGTGGCGCGCAAGGGCAAGGGCGTCGAGGGGATCGCCATCTCGGTCATCGAGGTGACGCCGGCCCCGGCGCCGGCCAGCAAGCAGGGGGCCGCTGGCGCGGCGAAGGACGGCGCCACCGCCGCGACCGGCAAGACCGACGGCGAGGGCAGGGCGGTGTTCGGCGATCTCGCCGGCGGCAAGAAGTACAAGCTGCGCGCGTTCCTGCAGGGGCGCGCGCTCGACTCGCCGCCCTTCGACCCGCCGGCCAAGGGCGGCGTCCGCATCGACGTGGCGGTCGACTGGCAGGAGGTGGAGTCGCTGCGCGCCAGGTTCACCGGGATCGCGGGCGGCCCCGACAAGGTCTACGTCGCGCGCGCCGTCGGCAGCGAGCGGCCGAGCCTGTCGCCGCCGTTCCAGCTCACCGATGCGCGCGGGGTCGCCAGCCAGATCATCGTCTTCCCCGGCATCCTGATGGCGCTCCACGGCGGCACCAGCCTCGACGACGACAAGCTCTGGTTCGAGGTCCAGTGGAGCGTGCTGAACCCGTCGGCGGTGCCCTACGACGCCGGGCCGGGCGGATTGCGCATCCCGCTGCCGAAGGGCTTCATCGGCGCCTCGGTGCAGGGCGAGATGACGGCCCGGGTGAAGGTCGACGAGGACCGCGGCCTGGTCTGGCGCGGGGCGGTGCCGCCCGGACAGAAGAGCTTCATCACCTCGTTCGCGCTGCCGACCGAGGACGGCGACGTCACCTTCGATCTCGACCTGCCCAACGGGGCGGTGCAGAGCCAGCTGGTCCTCGAGGACCTCCCGGGGATGCGGCTCGAAGTGCCGGCCGGCGTTCACCAGGAGACCAAGCGGCAGCAGGGGCGCAAGTTCATCCTGCTGGGCGGCATCGAGCGCCGGCCGGGCGAGCAGCTCTCGTTCCGGGTCGCCGGGCTGCCGCAGCCGCCCGGCTGGCGCGCCTGGCTCCGGCGCGGCGCCGGGCTCGCCGTGCTGGGCCTCCTGGGCTGGGCGATCGTCGCCATCGTGCGCGGCCGCTCGGGCAAGAGTCGGTTCGAGGAGCTCGAGGCGGAGCGCGAGGAGCTCCTGCAAGCGCTCACCCAGCTGGAGGCGGATCTCCAGCGCAAGAAGATCGCGGCGCCGCTCTACAAGAAGCAGAAGGCGGCCCTGACCGGCAAGCTCGAGGCGGTCTACGCCGAGCTCGGCGCCAAGCGAGAGGCCCAGAGCGGCGAGGCGACGTGACCGCCGCCATCGACGCGGTGGCCATCCGCGGGCTCACCAAGCGCTACGGCGCCACCCGGGTGCTGGCCAACGTCAACATGGAGCTCAGGGCCGGCAGCCTGTGCGCGCTGCTCGGCCCCAACGGGGCCGGCAAGACCACGCTGCTCGGCATCGTGTCCACCCTGGTGCGGCCGTCGAGCGGCGAGGTGGCCTACCGGGCGGGCAGCACGGCGGTGCCGGCGGGCGGCGCGCTGCGCCGGGCGATCGGCGTCCTGGCCCACGACAGCTTCCTCTACGGCGGGCTGACCGCCGAGGAGAACCTGGCCTTCTACGCCCGGCTCTACGAGATTGCCGACGGCGCGCGGCGCGCGAGCGCGCTGCTCGACGAGGTCGGGCTGGCCGAGGAGGCGCGCCGGCGCCCGGTGCGGACCTACTCGCGCGGCATGGTGCAGCGGGTGGCGCTGGCGCGCGCGCTGCTCCACGACCCGCCCGTCCTCCTGCTCGACGAGCCGTTCACCGGGATCGACCGGACCGGCGCCGCCGCCCTGGCCCGCACCCTGGCGCGCGCCGTCGAGCGCGGCTGCGTCTGCCTGGTGGTCAGCCACGACCTCGAGGCGCTGGCCGGGATCGCCGATCACGTGGCGGTCCTGCGCCGCGGCAAGCTCGAGCACGAGGAGCGCCGCGCCGGCGGGTTCGGCGAGCAGGAGCTCAAGGAACTCTACCACCGCCATGCGGAGTAGGAACCGGCACAAGGCCCCGGGACCGAGGCAGGCGGACGAGGCGCGCCGATGGCAAGGCGCGAGCGAGGACCGCCCGGAGCGTAGTCGAGTCTACGTGAGGACGGACCGCAGCGAGCAACGCAGCCAGCGGCGATGGATCGCGCCGCCTGGCGAAGGGAGGGAGGCCTTGTGCCGGTTCCCGTAGTTGCGAGCTCGCGCGTGGCCGGAATACAAACGGGAGAGGTGCACTTCCTCCGCCACGTGGCCACCATGGCGTGGAAGGATCTCCGGGTCGAGCTGCGCAGTCGCGAGATCCTCTTCACCATGAGCTTCTTCGCCGCCATGGTGGTGGTGCTGTTCTCCTTCGCGTTCCTCAAGGAGTCGGACGACGGGGAGATGGTGGCGGTCGCCGAGATCACGCCCGGCTTCCTGTGGGTCGCGGTGCTGTTCTCCGCCACCCTCGGTATGGCGCGCGCCTTCGACCGCGAGCGCGAGTCGGACACCATGCGGGGCCTGCTCCTGTCGCCGGCCCCGCGCACCGCCCTGTTCCTCGGCAAGGCGGTCGGCCTCTTCGTCATGATGGCGATGGTCGAGGCGGTGGTGATCCCGCTCTGCTGGTTCTTCTTCGCCGCCCCGCTGTTCGCCGAGCCGCTGCCGATGCTGGCGCTGGTGCTGCTGGCCACCGCCGGGGTCGCGGTGGTCGGCTCGGTGTTCGCCGCCATGCTGATGCGCACCCGCTCGCGCGAGGTCCTCCTGCCGGTCGTCCTCTACCCCATCCTGGTGCCGCTGTTCATCGCCGCCATCAAGGGGACCTCGGCGCTCCTGGTCGGCGAGCCGGAGCAGGCCTGGTTCTGGATCCGCTTCCTCCTGGTGTACGACGCCGCCTTCGTGGTGGCGGCGCTCTGGACCTTCGAATCCCTGGTGATCGAATGAAGAAGAACGCCTTCCTCGCCGCCGCGGTGGTGTGCGCGCTCGGCTTCGCCGGGACGCTCTACCTCGCCTTCTACCGGGCCGAGCTCGACGGCCTGCTCTTCTTCAACCAGAAGATCTTCTACTACCACGTGGCGAACGCCTTCATGCTGTTCGCCGCCACCATCACCTGCGGCGTCTACTCGCTGCTCTACCTGCGCAAGCGTCAGCCGCGCCACGACGACATCGCCCTGGCGGCCGGCGAGCTGGCGGTTCTGTTCGGCGCCGTGGTCCTCATCACCGGATCGATCTGGGGCAAGGCGGCGTGGGACAAGTGGTGGGACTGGGACGCGCGCCTCACCACCTCGCTGCTCCTCTGGCTGACCATGGTCGGCTACGTGCTGGTGCGGCAGTACGGCGGCGCCGGCTCGGAGCGGATGGCGGGTGGGCTGGCGGTGTTCGCCACCGTCAACATCCCGCTGGTCTACTTCAGCGTGAGCATCTGGCGGACGCTCCACCCGCAGACGTCGGTGGTGCCGGGGCTGCAGGGCGGGATGCGGGCCGCGATGTGGTCGAGCGTGGCCCTGTGGGGGATCTTTTACGTCCTGCTCTTGCGGCTCCGCACCGACGCGGCGCGGGCCGAGCGCCGTCTGGCCGAGCTGCGCGAGCGCGCGCTCGACGCCGGACTCATCGAATAGGAGAGAGCTGCCATGGCGCGATCGACGACGATGATGACCATCCTGGGCTGCGCGGCCCTGCTGCTGGCTGTGGCCAGCACGTCCGCCGCCCTGGCGCAGCCGGCCAAGGAGCCGCCCCGGGCATACCAGAGCCCGATGCGCAAGGACTGCGAGGCGGAGCTGGCCAAGGACAAGGGCTGGAACGCCGAGCTGCGCGACTCGCTCCGCCCGGAGGTGCACGAGGCCGAGGCCGCCCTGGTCACCAGGAACAACAAGCACGTGGTGATGGCCTATGCCGCCCTGTGGATCCTGACGGTCGGGTTCGTGGTCCTCCTGTGGATGCGCCAGCGCCGGCTGCTCGCCGAGCTCGAGACCCTCGAGAAGAAGGTGGCGAAGGCGGCGGAACAATGAGCGGAGGACGAGAATGACCAGCGGCCACCTCATCTTCATCCCGGCGGTCCTGGTCATCGGGATGTTCGTCGGCTTCCTGCTCGGCACCCGGGCCGCCCAGGACCGCATCAACGTGGAGCTCAAGCGCCAGGCCGAGCGCGAGGAGGCCCGCAAGGCCCGCGCCGAGCGAAAAGCTGCTCGCCAGAAGGGCGAAGGCGCGGCATCATCGAACGAGGGAGAGGGCAAGCAGGTGGACTGACCTCATGCGGAGCGCGCTCTTCGTTCTTTTCGGCTCCGCCCCTCTCCTCGCGCTCGCGGCCTGCGCCGACATCGGCGGCGGCGATGGCGACAGCGCCGACCCGGACGGCGGCGGTTCCGGCTGCGACGAACCGCTGACCTTCTACCCGGACCGCGACGGCGACCGGTACGGCGATCCGGCCGAGACCCGCTCGGCCTGCAGCCGGCCCGACGGCTACGTCCTCGACGCCACCGACTGCGACGACGGCGACGAGCTGGCCCACCCGGGCGCCGCCGACCTGTGCAACGGCGCCGACGACGACTGCAGCGGCACCGCGGACGATGGCGTGTGCGCGGTCGGCTGCGCGGACGGCGAGCGCGAGGGCTTCGTCGACCTTACGGCCGAGCCGAACATCGCCGGCTGCTCGGGCGGCTTCGCTCTCCCCGGCCTCCTGGCGGACGCGGCCCCGGCCTGCGGCCGGGTGGGCGGAGACGACGGTGAGGTGGCCGACGGCGCCGGCTGCAACGCCACCGACCTGTGCGGCCTCGGCTGGCACGTCTGCCTGACCCCCGGCCAGGTGGCCAGCGCCGCCGGCGACTGCGCGGGCGCGACCGCCGAGGGCGACCCGGCGCTCTTCTTCGCCACCCGGCAGAGCGGGCCGGGCAGCGGCGACTGCGGCGCCGGCGCCAACGACCTGTTCGGCTGCGGCAACCTCGGCGTGGCGCCGCTCGCCAGCTGCGCCCCGCTCGACCGCTTCTCCAACGACCTGTGCGCCGCGCTCGGGGCCCCGTGGAGCTGCGGCGCCGATGGCCTCAACGAGGCCGGCAACGTGAGCAAGGCCGCCCCCGAGGGGGGCGGCGTTCTCTGCTGCCGCGATTGAAGAGGCGACTCGGAGCTACAGGGTCTTGGGGCAGTTCCCGTCGGCGTCCGCGCCGGGGAACGGCTCACCCTCGCGGTGGCAGACGCATCCCGGGTTCAGGCCGAGGTAGGGATAGAAGAACGTGTAGGTCTCGAAGTGCTCGTTCTCCTGCACGTAGTTGCCCCACACGATGTCGCGATCCTCGAAGTTGTTGTAGGTCGCGGTCATCTTGATGGCGCTGGTGGCCATCGGCGCCTGCCAGTGGTCGCCGGCGACGTAGAACGGCGGGTCGTTCCAGTCGAGGTTCTCGTAGATCAAGTCGCCGGTGGTCTCGGTCTCCGGGTCGTAGGTCCAGACCTGGTGCGAGACGCCGCGCGAGTGGAAGTGCCCGAACATGGCGATGACATTCACCTCCTGCGGGAACTCGCACAGCCGGGTGATGCTGGTTTCCTGGTGCGCCGGAAGCAGGATGTCGAAGTCCTCGTCGAACAGGGTCTCGGCCGCGTGCTCGGTCGGTCCGTCCGCAGAGTGGAAGTTGATGATGTCGTAGAGCCGCGCGGTCGCGGTGTCCTGGCTGGAGACGTTGGCGAAGTGCGACTGGATCATGAGCTGCTGTCCGGCCGGGATCCGGTACGAGACCCCTTCCGGCAGCGTCCAGTTGACGGTGTCGTTCTGGAAGCCGACCAGGATGCTCGGCATCGGGCTCTCGGGATCGAGGCCGCGGTCGATCTCGCTCGGCCAGGCACCCCACTCGTCGGGGTTGGAGCAGTCGAAGTCACCGTCGGGCATCGAGTAGGGGACGGTGAAGATGTCGAGGTGGTGGCTGCCGAGGTTGTACTTGATGGCGATCTCGGTGACGTCGAGATCCTCGGGCACCTTGGTCCAGAAGCAGCGCAGGACCTCGGTGGCCTCCGGCACCGGGTAGGGGCCCACGATGATCTGGTGGCCGACCTCCGGCGGCTCCATGGTGACGTCGCAATCGACGCCGGGGTTGTCGCACGACGACTCGCTCTCGCCGCCGCACGCGGAAAGTGCAAGAACCGCCCCCACCATCAACACACGCGCATAGCTCCGCATATGCCCCTCCTCGCCCGCGAACGGTATGCGCAATTCGGTACCAGTGTAAAGACGTAAGAACCGTTGTCCCCGCTACCTGATTGACAGCATCCTTCGGGAATGAAAGCCCTGCTGTGCGTCGAACACGGGCCGGCCGAAAAGCTGGTCCTGCGCGAGGTGCCCGACCTGGTGCCGGGCGACGGCGAGGTGGTGGTGCGGGTGCACGCGGCCGGGGTGAACTTCCCGGACACGCTCATCATCGAGAACCGCTACCAGTTCAAACCCGAGCTGCCCTTCTCGCCCGGCGGCGAGTGCGCCGGTGTGGTCGAGGCGACCGGCGCCGATGCCGGGTTCGCCCGGCCGGGCATGCGTGTCATCGCTTTCACCACCTACGGCGCCTTCGCCGAGCAGGTGCGCTGCCCGGCGCGAAACCTGGTCCCGATCCCGGACGGGATGGACGACGAGGTCGCCGCCGCCTTCACCATCGCCTACGCCACCTCGTATCACGCGCTGGTCGACCGGGCCGCGCTGGCCTCGGGGGAGACGCTCCTGGTCCTCGGCGCCTCGGGCGGGGTCGGGCTGGCGGCCATCGAGATCGGCAAGGCGCTGGGGGCGCGCGTCATCGCGGCCGCCTCGTCGCCGGAGAAGCTGGCCATCTGCGCCGAGCACGGCGCCGACGAGGGAATCGACTACGAGCGCGAGGACCTGCGCGAGCGGGTCAAGGCGCTCACCGGCGGCGCCGGGGCCGACGTGGTCTACGATCCGGTCGGCGGCCGCTTCACCGAGCTCGGTCTGCGCGCGTGCGGCTGGCGCGGGCGGCTCCTGGTGGTCGGCTTCGCGGCCGGCGACATCCCCAAGGTGCCGTCCAACCTCCTCTTGCTGAAAGGCGCCGCCATGCTGGGAGTCTTCTGGGGCGATTACGGCCGGCGGGAGCCGGGCCGGCTGATGCAGGACCTCCAGTCCCTGTTCGGCTGGATCCGCGAGGGGCGCCTCCGGCCGCGCATCGCCGGGGTCTACCCGCTCGAGCGCGGCGGGGAGGCGATCGCGGCGCTGGCCGGCCGAAAAGTGTCGGGCAAGCTCGTCATCAGGATGGCAAGTGTCCCGGACGGCAGCAGGAGTGGCCACCTGTCCGGCCCCCTCTGAGCTCTCTCGGCTGTCTGAGAACGCGAGGTTGCAGCGCGGGAATGTATGGCCCCCGATCTGCAAAGTGGCGGCGCATGTCCATCGCTTGGCGTGGGTCTCTCGTCCTCATCCTCCTGGCCGGCTGCACCAGCGGCTCCGAATCGGATTTGACCGAACTTCAGTCCTGCGACAGCGGGGCCCAGGTGACCGACCCGCACCAGCACCTGTGGCGAGTCAAGGTCGGCGCGGCGCGCATGAGCTACGAGCGCAACGAGGTCGACATGGTGATCGACGAGGGGATCGGCATCCAGCTGGTCTACAAGGGGCGCGGCGCCAACCCGCGGCGCGACGCGCAGACCGACTACACCGAGCGCACCAGCTACAAGGAAGTCTGGGCCGACCGCGGCAAGATGGAGTTCGTCGGCGACTACCACGAGTACATGGGCGACCGCTACTCGCTCGAGGTGCTCGAGAGCGCGTCCGACGGCCGGATCGAGGTGTGGAGCGACGGCTGGATCTGGGACAACCACCTCTTCAGCTGCTACATCCGGCCCAACGCCGGCCAGCCGGGCATCCCGACCCGCGCGCTGGTCGACAACCGCAACGCCAACTTCGGGCAGGTCACTCCGACCCCGCTGGTCCTCGAGGCCGACGACTTCCAGTGCTACTCCGAGGAGACCCACCAGCTGGCCGAGGGGCCGGTCATCACGCGCCTCGAGCTCCAGTTCTACTCCGAGCCGGCGCTGCCAGACACGCTCGCCATCAGCCCGGAGGCGTCCACCCCGACCAAGAAGGACGCCTGCCGCATGGACTCGGCGTACGCCTACGACTGGGACGTCTACGTCGGCAGCTTCGAGGTGAGCGGCGAGAACCTGCCGCCGGCCAGCACGCAGAGCGTGGCGATGACGGCGCGCGTGGGCGGGCAGGAGTACACCACCTATTCGACGCCGGGTGAGCTGCGCTGGAACCTCGGCGAGCGGCTGGCGTTCCAGAACCCGCTCCAGTACGAGCAGCTGTCCTGCGTGGGCGGCGACCCGGCGAAGTGCGGTGGCACGCTCGGCTTCGACCTCAAGTCGTCCGACGGCCAGATCACCTACGCCAGCGGCTGCAAGCTGACGGTGGATCCGGCCGAGATCATCGAGTCGGGCAACAACGCCCTGCAGTACATCGGCAACGGCGGGTACGACGAGGACGCCTTCTTCGCGGTCGAGGTCAAGCCGGGCGCGGGCATCGCCTGCACCCACGACGACGGCCTCCACCGGGGCGCCAACCGCGAGGCCCTGCCGATGACCCTCGCCTTCGTGCCGCACCTCAAGGCGGTGGCGGCGGCGCCGGTGCTCGACGTGCCGGGCGGGCCGGACAGCGGCGGCGACGGCGGCGACGCCGGTGAGGGCCCCGACGGGGACGGCGACGGCGTCAAGGACGCCAGCGACAACTGCCCGTCGGTCGACAACAACCTGCAGACCAACACCGACGGCGACGGCCAGGGCGATGCCTGCGACGACGACGACGACGGTGACAGCAAGTCCGACGCCGACGACAACTGCCCAACCGCGTCGAACGGCGACCAGAAGGACACCGACAGCGACGCCAAGGGCGACGCCTGCGACGAGGACGACGACGCCGACGGCGTGCTCGACGGCAACGACAACTGCCCGATCGCCTCGAACGCCGGCCAGGAGAACGCCGACGGCGACGATCTGGGCGACGCCTGCGACGGCCCGAGCGACCCGGCCGACGGCGACGCCGACGGCAAGCCGGACGACGCCGACAACTGCCCCGAGGCGTCCAACGGCGACCAGGCGAACCACGACACCGACCCGCTCGGCGACGCCTGCGATCCGGACGACGACGACGACAAGATCGCCGACGCCGACGACAGCTGCCCCACCGACTTCGATCCCGACCAGGACGACGCCGACAAGGATGGCACCGGCAACGCCTGCGACGACGACGCCGACGGCGACGGCCTGCCGAACGACAGCGACAACTGCCCGCTGGTCGCCAACCCCGACCAGGCCGACGCCGACGGCGACCACGTGGGCGACGCCTGCCCGGGCGCTCCGGGCCACGACGGCGGCGACGATGACAGCGGCGACGACGGCGATCGCGACTTCGACCACGACGGCGTCGGCGACGACAGCGACAACTGCGTGTCGATCTCCAACCCGGATCAGTACGACAGCGACGGCGATCAGCTGGGCGACGCCTGCGACGACGCCGGCGCGGCCGATGATCCCGGTGAGGGCGGCGCCTCGGCCGGCTGCTCGGCCGCGGGTGGACGCGCCGGCAGCGGCTCGGCTCTCGGCCTCCTCCTCCTCGCACTCGTCGTGCTCCGCCGCCGCCGGCCCCGCTGATCGGGACGTTCCGCGCCCCGCTGGCCGCGGCGGCTGGTGTGCGCCCTGTTGGCGTCGAGGCCTCGCCCCTGCTGGCGTCGAGGCCTCGCCCCTGCTGGCGTCGAGGCCTCGCTCTGCTGGCGTCGAGGCCTCGCTCTGGTGGCGTCGAGGCCTCGCTCTGGTGGCGTCGAGGCCTCGCTCTGGTGGCGTCGAGGCCTCGCCCTGGTGGCGTCGAGGCCTCGCCCCTGCTGGCGTCGAGGCCTCGCCCTGCTAGCGCAGAGGACCCCCGCAGGCGCCCAGGCCCCGCAGGAAAGGCCCCCGCAGGCGCAGAGGCCGCGTCCCCGGCGCGCCGCCGCCGCCGGTCCCCTCCGCGCGCTACGCGCACGCGCCTCGCCACCTACGGACGACGCGAGGCC
>Ga0111538_10001408_pt1 | contig 33666 bp, 36 predicted proteins | sample SoiMethybrSBSTD1_FD_79669 | JGI IMG/M metagenome (GOLD analysis project Ga0111538, IMG submission 79669) | Bulk soil microbial communities from a Populus tree surrounding site in Tennessee, USA - Soil MetaG P. TD hybrid SBSTD1 (version 2)... | ecosystem: Environmental > Terrestrial > Soil >...
CCATTCCCGTCCTCACGCAAGTTACATTAATTACGTACCCGAACTAAATTCATGACCGCAGTTTCCCTGATGCACCGTGAATAATTGGTGAACAAGATCCGGTCAGGCGACTTTCGCGCCCGGCATGGCGATAACCTTTTTCCGCTCTGGCAGGATGCCAAACCATTCGGCAGCTTCCTCAGGCGTTTTGAGCGCGAGGTAATTCTGGCGGATCATCGTTTCCGTGTTGCCGGATTCCAGCGCCACCGCGCCCACGGACCCAGCCTCGCCCTTGTCGTCCATCAGTTCAGCCACGCGATAAGACGCGCAGGAATTTCGGAGCGCGTTCTTTTTATATTTCACCCCGGCGTGCCTGGCCAGACGGACCAGTGCCTCGTCGTATTTCTGGTAGGTGCAGCAAAGCAGTTCTTCGTATCCTTCGGTCCCTGGAGTCGGCTGGCAGAGATTCAGCCACGCCTGGAGATTCTCGCGGATCTTAATGTTGCGCTTCCTTCTGGTGCCACCCTTGGCGGCAGTGACCTTGATGTACCCGTTCCTGATGTCGGCCCATTTCTGACGGATGACCTCACCGGGTCGCATATTCCCAAAGGCGCACAGGACCAGGACGGGCAGCAGGCACTTCCCCTCGTCCACATCCCGGCGATACCATTGCGGGAAGCTCTCGCGAGGCAGGAGCGCCGTCGCCAGAAGCTTCTTCATCTCAGCAGGGGTGAAGGTTTCCGAGTCGATCACTTCACCCTCCTTCGCTTCGGCAATTTTCTTGAAATCGATTGAATTCTTCACGATTGCGTTCTGGTCTTCCGCATACCGCAGGAGGGTAATGATCCCGTTCCGGTAATTGTTGCGGGATCGTCCCCCCATTTGGGGCAGGCTTCGCAGGAAGGCATCAATACGTTCCTTGGTTACGGTGTGAATCTCCTGCTGAAACGCCCTCGAAAATGTCGTGAGGTAATGCCCGAGAGTCTTGCAGTAAGCATCGGTGACACCGTCCTTCTTCTTGGCCTCCAGCATCTCCTTGGCGATGTCTTCCACCCGGCGGAACTTCAAGTTGCTCGGGTGTCGTTCCACCCAGAAGTGAACCGCCTCCACGATGGATGTGGAACCGAGGAGAGAGGTTGCTTCGTCGAAAATCCTGGCGATCTCATCGACCGTTTTCCCGTGTTTCTTTGCCACCTCCCGGCTACGGGCAAACTCGACGCATTCCGCGTTGGAGAGGGCCAGTCCCTGAAGGTCTCCATTCTTGACCGAGTTGTTGATTTCATCCGCTCGCGCCTTGGCCTTTTCCCAGGTGTTTTTGGTTTCGCGTTTCCGCACGCCACCGACGTAGTGGACGATCGTGAATTCATTCTCGTCCGGCCGGTAGATCCGCACGATCGAACTGCCTTTTTGAACAACGTAGGGGAAGCTATTGGGTAATTTCATTTCCGGTCGTTACTGTCAGAAAGTTTACAGAAAAAAACAATCAAAAATCTCGAACTCACACTTAAGTCGTTGTGGGAGAGGTACATAAAAATGGCTCCAAAGGCAGGACTCGAACCTTAAAAAAGCATTTCTCGTAGGTGCGTGGAAGTGCGTTCTGACCGCATGGATATTGGGTGAAACGCACTATTGGCCAAATTGTCAGAAAGTCGCCAGAACGAACCTGCACGCAAGTTTACTGTCAGAATTGTCAGAAGATTTTCGACCCTTAAACCGGCTCCAAATCTCTCACTGAGTGGGCGCGGTCATCGCCCTCTGAATTTCCTCTGTGGTCCCGGTCGGCACTCGCGTCTGCTGCGCTCGCAATTCCTCCCGTTTTCCCGTCCGCAAATCCGCGTCTATCGCGCCCTTGATTTGGATGGTCGCCATCCGTGCTGCGTCCGTGGCTTTGGCGGCACCAATCTGTGCCGCCGTCCCGAACTCTGTTTCGGTCGCAAAGAACGTCGCCAGGTCGCGCATGATCGGGGCACCGGCGATGAACGCATTCACAAACGCGGCTCGATCCGCGATATTACCCGTGAGGCCAAATGCATTGTTGGTGATCCATTTGTGGGTTGGGCCAAATTTGTACAATTCCGCGAGGAGGAAGCTTTTCAGGATCCCGCCCATCTGTCCCACCATGCCGGTCGGGCTGAGTAGTTCCTTCTCAATGGTGGCAATCTGCATTCCCGCACTGATCCCGCCTGCCGCTTTGAAAGCGCCCTCCACGATATCCGCTGGCCGCGTTATGTCATGAATGCCTCTGAGCCGACGCATGGTCTCGTCCCCAACCAGGGCGTGAATACGACTGGAGAGCATGTCCCCGCTGGGATCATCCTGCAGGAAACCGCGCAGCGCGGCGGAATGAAGCCGCTCTTTGCCTTCCGGCCCACCCATTGATTCATGAAAGATCCGCAAGATGGTGCGTTGCCGCATCTCGTCAATGATGTCCGGCCGGTCGCTGAGTAAACTCATGACCTCCCGCACGTCCCGCACCTCACTGGTTGGACTGAAGATCAGATTTTCTACGAGCTTGCTCGGCTCGTCGCGGAACTCACCTTTGCGGAGCTGATCCAGGTGGGTATTACGCAACCGGATTTCCCTGGCTTCCTGCAAAGTGGCGAGGTCTTCCAGCGATTCCTTGGTGAGCGAACCCTGATCGATCCGCGCCGCCAGTTCCACCGCATCCACATTGCGTAAGAGTTTTCCTTTTTGGGCAGCTCCACCGGCTTGGGCAATCGCAAGCAACTGCTCGGTTTGCTGACCGAACACGTCATCGACAATATCGGGCTGCTTTTCAAAAGCGTTCGTCAGGCGCTTCGCGAACCGATCCATGTTAATGGCGTTGTTCCCGAGAGTGCGACCGATCAGCGAATCAGCGTAGGAACGGCGGAGGTGATCCATCTCGGGGCTTTGCGCTCCGAAGAAATCCCGGTAGGTCGACCAGACTCCCTGATCGCGGCTGGCCCGGTCGACAATCTCGTAGAAATTCAAAGCACCCGCCTGATTCTGCTCCTTCAAAATCGGCAGGATGTCCAGGTTCTTGAACCGCTGCATTCCGTTGCGTTTGAAATCCTGCGCGGTTTGCCATGCCTGGCGGAGTGCGCCCGTATCATCAAGTGTTTCGAGTCCCCTCTCAATTTGCAGAGTGAGCGAGGCGTAGAGTTTACCCAACCGTGCCTCTGGAATGCCGCCCAGTGTAAACCCATCCATGGCCCTCCCGATGTCAGCCCGGGCTTCAATCAAATCGGCGTAGCCGGTCCTGCCGGGGACGGAAAGGTTATTCAGAATGGCGGTCGTGTTCGGGTTGAGTACACCCGCAATCGGCCGGGTTTGTGTTTGGAAAACTTCGATTGGATTGCCGTAAGTGGGATCGTAGCCGGGCACTCCCACTTCCCTTTCAATGGAGGCCATGCTGGCGAGTGCTTCCTGTGCATCCCTAGCCAGTGGTGTCGTGTCGATATTCCTTCCCTGCCCAGAAATGCGCGGATCGTCCGTGACCACCCTCGCGAGTGCTACGGCCCGGTCGTTAAATTCATTCCACATCCTCTCTGTTGCCTGGAACAGGCGTTGCCCCACCGAGGTGGTGCTGACGTTGGATGGAATCCGGGTGGCAGCAGCAACCCCGTTTTTAATTTCCTGATCGGCCTGCTCGAGAACATCCCGTGTCCCGCGATCAACCACATGATCCAACGCGTCAAACTGCGTGCCAATATGGGACATGGCACGCTGCCCGACGATGTCGGCGGGTGGCACGGCGCTGGGATCACGACCGAGGGTGATGCGAATCATGTTGTCCACGGCGGCGCGTTGTTCAGCGGCGCGTTCGGCAAACACACCCGCGCTGCCGGGTTTAATCGTGCCGTAGGCTTCAGTGCGTCCAAGGAATGGACTGCCGGTAGCTTGCGCCGGGGTAAAATCGTAAATGACACCTTCCCGTCGCCACATCTCTGCTGCCGCCTCCGCATCCATTTGGATCGGACCCCGCTGGCTTAATGGGGTCACAAACCGACTGGCGAGCTTGCCCATGGGAGCGTCCACTGCCGTACCAAAGAGGAAGTCAGATAAGGTGTTGTAGCCTTGTTCCTTCAGGACAGTTGGCGCATTAACGTCCTGCAAATTACCTGTTGCTCTGAGTCCTGTCCTCCCTATCAGCTGCTCCGCCGTATTGACGACACCACTAGCCAGGGCACCTCGCGCATTCGCCGCGATCACGCCGCTCCGACTGTTCAAAAACCACTTGGCGATACTGGAAGCGTTTTTCAGTGCAGTTGGATTTCTGCCGAGGGTAGCGACTGCACCCGCCAGCATGGACGGAGCATTAGCCAGAACAAAAGCAAAGTCGCCTGGATCCATCCCGACCGGGTTAGCCAGCACGTCGCGTTCTTCCCCGGTGTTGGGATCTGTGATGGTCAGGACGGGATCACCAATCGAGTTGTAGCGAATCTCTTTGATATTGGGATTGGCGCGCTTAATGAAATAGTCCAGTTCGGCGCGATTCAGCGTGAACTGCTCCACCATCCGAGTGGTGAAGTTTTCCGCCCGGCGATCTGTCCCGGTGATGTCAAAAGGAACACCAGGACGCTCCCCCAGCATCCGGCGGGTGTCTGGACTCTCTGTATCCAGGAACGGACGGTGCAGCATCGTCATCGCGGCGGAGGCCGCGCTACCGATTGGGCGCAGCATACTGTCCCCGAATGTCTCTCGCTGTTCCGGTGGTGTGGTCTGAGGAGTGGCTTGCGGAGTAGTAGTGGTGGTGGTGGGCGGTTCATCCTCGACCGGGACTGGCGGCGCATTGAGTTTGGCGAGGAACGCCTCCCGCGCAGTCATTGGCGCTTCCGGTGTCGGCGCTGGCACGTCCGGTCTCGGAACAGTGGCACCTACGCTGGTGTCCGGTGGCGGAGTCGGGATCTGTGGCGTGGGCACATTCTCTCCCACGGCCAATCGGCTCAGGAACTCGTCTTTAGTGGCAATGTCCGCCATAAATTATTTCTTGGACTCGTCGTACAGCTTCGTTGCTTCTTCCTTGCTGATTTTACCAGCATTGGTGGCTCGGATCAGCCCCTCGTCATCGATCACTCCAAACATATACATGCGCCTGACTTCGCGGGGATCAATCTGCCGAATCAACGAGTCCGGTATCTGCTTCTCGACAGTCTTCAACCGGCGCAGTTGTCCGGCGACCAGCATATTTCGCATGTTCCCAACCTTGCCGAGGGCCAGTTCGGGTTTATCCGTCCAGCTTCTCACATCCCCGAGTTTGTCGAGTTGCCGTCGTTCATAGAGGGACATATTCCCGGTATCGATCCGCAGTCCGTCTGCAACCCGGGTGAACATGAGACCGGCCTGGTTACGGGTGATGCCGAGGTAAGCCGGTGAGTTGGGATCGAATACGCCTTGAACATTTTCGAAGAATTCCCCGACGATTCCTTGTGGCCCGAATGCGCCCGGCACCTTGCGAATCGCCTCCTCGACTTTATCCAGTTCATACAGCGCCTCGTCCGCAGCGCCTATCTTCCGGTTGAGTTCGGTCCTGTTCGCCGTGGTCTGTCCACCCGCTGCGCCGCCCTTGGTGATACTAATGGTGCCATCCGGGGAGACGGTGACACTTTCGCCTTTCGCCGCATCCCGAATGCGCTGCAAATCCGTAAAGCGTTTAACACGGGCTGGATCGCCTGCGGCTTCCAGATTCGCCAGATCCTCCTCCTCGCGTCCGATTCCAGAGAGTGGTTTCTGATATCCAGCAAGGATCGATCTCGCTTTTTCTTTAGCCTCTGGAGTGGCGTTCGGATCAGCGAGAATCGCGGTTTGCGCGGCCTTATCGCGGACGACCTGCATTTCCGCAGGCATCTTGCCACCCTCTTGCTCGTCGTATCCCGCAATTACCCGTTCCGCTTGCGCGACGTCTTCCGGTGTGGAACTTGGATTGGCGATGATCCTCCGCTGTTCGGCAATATCGCGAGCCACCTGTCCCTTGTCCGGCAGCGTTTGCGATTCCAGATTCAGAATCTGCCGATCGATCTGTCTTAGTATCGCCGGGTCGGTGGTCTTGCCCCGTTGGTCATATAACGTGTTCAGCTGTCTGTTGATCTGAATTGGAAGAGCACCTGCCTGGGCCGAACCATACTGAAACTTGCCTTCCGGCGTTGTGATCTCAGCGACGGTGGGCGCACCACCCATCTTCTTCTGCATCTTTTCATTCGCCAGAAACGCCGTCTGGTTCTGATAGAAAAGCTGTCCGTTTTGACTGACGGTCGCCAGCGGATATTTGGCGATGATCGGATTATAAATATCCCACGCTTCCGGTTTGCCCCAGAGACCTTTTTGAGAAATCAGGTTTATGGCATCACCGACTGCGATGTTCGCTTCCTGAACCTGAAGACCGTAAGCGTTTTGCTTTGCGTCAAATTCCGCCTTATTCTTCTTCGCCACAAAATCCATCCCGAGTTGGCTGATCTGCGCGGCGTTGATCGCAATTTCCTGTGGCAGCAACTGACTCTGCCGTGTCTGCAGACGCTCTTCCTGTTTCTCCTGCAGTGTGAGATTCCGCCTGGAGAGGTTTAATTGCTGCTGTTGCTGCGCCAGTTGTTTACCCTGGACGAAAAACTGTCCGAATCCCTGGCCCTGAGCAGAGCCGCTGGTTTGCTGCGCTAGAACTTGTGAGACTGGGTCCATAAATCACATAAGGCGACCAGCGCCTTGCATCCCGCTGAAGGACGGGGCCGTCTGCGCGGACCACCCAGCGTCCATGCCGCCATAGCGCAGTTTGCTCGTATCGCCTTCCGGTGTCTTCTCTGGAACTGCAGACTGACCTGGGTTCTTCCCCATCCCGCCGATCGCTGCCCCGTGAGCACTCGCTGCATTAATTCTACTGGCGAGCCAACTGGGATCAAACCCGGCGGTCAGCATGTTGTTGCCGAGATTGAGACTGCCGCCGGAAGCATCACCCATTTGCTGCATTGGTACTGGCTGACCCTGCGCCGCCATCTGCTGTTGCTGCATCATCATCTGCTGCCGCTGGAGCATCTGCTGACCCAGTTCGAAATATTGTTTGAACTGGTTGTCAGGAGGTCGCTGGTACTGCTGCATATACGCCATGCCAGCGTTATAGCTTGCGGTGTTGGTCGTGGTGTCGCTCTGGACATTACCCTGGCCGACATCGACCGGAACGAACGCTTGTCCGGTGCCGCCCATCTCCGTGTCTACATTTCCGTAAGGTGCAAATGCCATAAATTATCCTCCTGCCATTCCGCCACCCATTCCTCCGCCACCGGCATAGGACATGCCCACGGAAGCGGCAGTATTCCAAAATCTGTCGATCTCTTTACCGAGTGCCGCTGTCCCCGGATTCGGCGCGGCCGCGATCTGTTCATAGAGAAGGTTGCGCTGGAAGTGCGCGGCGCGATCCTGGAACGCAAACTCAAGTCTCTGCTGCGGACTATAGAACATCGAGGACACATCATACGCCTGCGGTGTGAGCATATTCGCCATGCCCTGGTAATTCGCCAGACCTTGCTGCTGCAGTCCCATGCTCGTCATGCCGAAGTCGCGTGCGGTCAGGTTGCGTCCCAGCATACTCCCACCACCAAATCCACCCGCGAGTGATTGACCGGCGCTGTTCCGCTGGATCTGTGCGGCTACGTCGGGATTAATCTCCCCGCGCAACTGGGCCATGATATTGCCGCCGATCTGTCCGAGACCACCACCCATCCCCGCTGCCTGCATCGCCTGAGTCAGCGTTCCGAGACGCTGTTGGACATTGAACTTATTGACCCCAGCAGCCAGTTGTTCCGCGCCGGGAAGGGACGCGACATTCTGCGCGATCGTCTCCGCCTGGACCTTTGACGGATCGATCTCACCCAGCTCCGGGATGTTTGGTTTCCGCCCGAAAGCTCCAATCGCGTTGCCGATCAAGGCACCGGCTACAGCCATATAAAGGTTCCTTTCATCACACTGGGTTCATCACGTTGCCTGCGCCCCATGTTCCGGCGTCTGACACCTTCATCGACATCACCATCCCGTCCCCGAGATAGCTCGCGATTTCCCCGTCCAATTCCCTCTCTGCGCTCTTGAAATAATATTCCGCCGCATCGATCTCATGGCGTTCCTCCATCAGGATTCCTTTACACATCAATTTGAGTGCGGCGATGTTCCCGATCACGAACGGATCGTTGTCATTGACGACCGGCACATGCTGCAGTTTGGCTAGAATCTCGATGACCTTTTTATCCTCGCAGGGATCGCCCGTTGAGTTATGGCAGTCCGGCATCCGCGTGAATCCTGGCAGGAAGGTCGACCGATAGATCGGATGCGTTTCGCTCGGTTCATAAATGGCAAGCAGAGCAACCTGAGCAGCACTGTTAACATCATAAGAGTAGAGTCGGACGGGATAATTGGTGTTGGCTTTGACGACGTGATAAAGACCGTTGGTCGCCACGTTCCTGGTGGTCAATACGCCGGTCGTGGAAAGAGTGAGGGTTTCACCTTCGCCCACCGTGGCAGGCAGCAAGAGCGGAACGGGAGAATATCTCCTCTGACTGAACTCATCGATGTAACGAAGGTGAATCGTTTTCCCGTTGTCCGATGGGTCACTGGCGACCGCCTGGATCTTGCGCGGTTCGGCGGTACTTGAGAAGACATTCTCAAAGCAGCAGGTTGTGCCGCGATCGATCAGCTGATAACCGGCGTAGGACTCGGAATCTAGTTTACCCTGTCCACCTTCACCCCAGCCGATGGCTTCGAACCATTCCGGCCGGACGATCCCAGGTTGCCTGCAGACCCAGAACGATTTGATATGCCGGATCTGGCGCGGCCACACCAAACAGTCGCTGGACCCTGCGCAGACCGCATACCGCATCCATGAGCCAACGGGATCGCCGGGACGATTGAGCAATCTCTCCTGCGCTTCATTCGCGTAGATGGGGATCTGCGGACTGCTCGCGCAGACTTCCAGCACCCTGGCGAGGGTGGGACGAGAGGCTAATAGGGTTAGTGATCTCATTGTTAAGCCCCCTTATAATAGACCCTACCGCTGCGCTTGATCCAGATACCAGCTTTATATGGATTAAGGACGTTGAATGGATCTGACTCCCCGGCGATGTTGGTACTGGTTGAGCTGCGGGGAAAGACGATACCAGCTCCCTGACCCTCGCCTGCGGCAGCGCCGTTCGGAGTGGTGTCCAGATTGTTGATCAGATGCATGTGCGCGGCTAGTTCACCCACGGTTTGGACATGTTTGTCTTCTCCTCCAGTCGCACCGATGACGAGAGTGTCGCCACTGGGAAGCGCCCCGTAACCAATTGCCACACGACCGGCCATGGTGGTGTCTTCCGTCCACATTGGCCCGGCGGCATCGCCCACTGCGCCAGACGCGCCACCGTCCAGCGTCTCAAGGTTGGTCAGGGTGCCAGTCCAGAACCAGCGAACAGGTTCGTGCGCGGCGATGGGATGCTTTGCCACCCACGCTCCGACCGTTGCGTTCCACGTATAAAAACGACCATGATCAGGGTTGAACCATCCATAGCCACGTTGAGTGGAAGTGGGAGTCCCGGACTGAATCATGATTGTGCTCCAACCGGTGCTGTCGATCGGCACGCGAGCCTTGCCGACACCTTCGTTGATCAGTTCCTGATAATTGGCCGGACAGAAACCATCTGGCAGGGTCGGTGGTATGACGGGTAGGTCAGGCATATCAGGCGCTTTCGCTTAATGGGGTTGGCGTGAGCGGGTTTCGCGAGATCACGTAACTGAAATCATCCACGACACAGTCATCCACCAGTCCGACTGAAGTGCAGGCTTGCGTGGGACACGCGCCGGTTACTTCTTCCGGCAGATCGCGAGCGACCAATCGGAACTGACCGATCTCGCAATGACCGGTGATCTCGAGTCGGACGGCGAAGCGGTACCCGTAATCCGTGGTGCTGTCCGTGATCACTGTGCATTCACCGTCCGGCGATGGAAGACGAATCCGGGTGCGGTACTGCTCCAGGAATTGCGCCGGGATATTACAACTGTTGAACTCGCAGTTGTTATAGAGCGAGCAGACCGTGAATGCTTTCCAGAGTCGCCAGATCGGATCACTGTCGCACCGGTACTTGACCACAATGTCGACCGTTCCCGCGATGCGGTTGACCCAGAGATCCGCGTAGCCCAGCTTCCTCTTATTCCATCCGCCGGTTTCAAAACCATAGAGTGGAGTTTCCACCACCCATTCAATCCTGTTATCGAGCGGCGCGGCATCGAACCGTTCCGTGCGCGTGACCTCCCACAGTTCAATGGAGAGATCATCGGGATTGAGCGCGAAGACGAAGCACCGGCTTTCGAACGGCATGTCGACCGTGAGAATCTGGAGAATATCCAGGCCGGTCCACAATCCGTCCCAGACCGGCGGAGTGCGGTTAAACATCTGGGAGATCGGCATGAAGTCCAGGGAGACCAGACCGCGATGCACAATCCCACGAATCTTGCCACTCTCCAGATCCAGCTTTTGGAAGGGAGCAGTCGTCATCAGGAGCCGGTTATCGAAGAGCGCGCCCGACGCGAATTCCAGAAGCATGGTGTCATCAAAAGCGAGTGTTCGGTCGACCTCCCGAGAGACCGCCGTGTTCACCCAGGTGCCATGATCCCGTTGCGCCACCTGATAACTGCGGATGCCGTCCAGTGCGCGAAACCATGCGTCTCCATTTACCAGCACGGTGGCATCCGGCGAGGTCGCCCCGGCGGAGAGAAGACTGACACTCTGAATCGGATGCGTGGTGGTCTGCCAGGCTTCGCGTGGAATCTGCGAAGCGACTGAGAATGCACCCCGTGGGCCGAACACCTGCAGAGTGCCATGACCAGTGGCAGTATCCTGAACCGCGATGCTGGTCATGCTAGAGATCGGACCAATGCCCTCCGGTCTGCTGAACGCACCGCGATTAGTGAACGCTCCGCCACCGGTCAAATACTGATTCTCGGTCACCTTCAGCACGGCGGCGCGGGTGCCGTCCGAATAGACCTGGTCTCCGCCGATAAACGCGGTGCCATCGACATTCGCGAGCCAGATCCGCCCGTTGTTGTAAGTCATCACACTGCCGCCCGGTAATTCATCACCACCGAGAGTGTAGGAGTTGGACCGGCGCAGGATGGAACCATCGAATATCAGCGGCAGATCCGATTTATTTTGATGCACCAAAAAGTTCTCCGCCTGCACCCAGTAGGACTTCGGCATGTCAGGATGATTGAGTAACTTGTCCTCCAGTGTTGGATCCACTGAGGTCAAATCCTGCACTTCGAACTTATCGAGGCTGATCTTGAAGAGGCGACCGCCGATGCTCGCGACAATCGCACCCGTCCCATTGTCATAGATGTAGGAATGCGCTCCCTGAAAGCGTCCGTTGAACTTGAAGTTCGCCTCCACCTCCGCATCCACTTCAAAATCCTTGTTGAGGAAACTCAATTCGCGCTCGCGCATCCCGGGCCGTGGACCGACAAAGCCGCCGCGAGTCCGGCCGTTGACGAGCCAGACGAGCTGAGCACTGTCGAGCAGTGCGGGAGAACGTCCACTATCGACCCCGGTGGCGATCGCCTGGAAGCCTGCATACTTGTCATGGGTAGCACGAAGGCTCATAGCGTGTCCCACCACCAGTTGTCCCAATCGTACTCGCGGGTTTTCCGCCGGATACCGCGCAATCCTGACCCGACCCCGGCAGGCGAACTTGCGCCGAGAGGAATGACTGTCAGGGTCGCGACCGAACTCAGGGTAGGGCCGTCCAGATTGGTGACGGTGACGGTGTAATTCGCGGCATCCCCAGCCACGATGAATGGAATGGTATAGGTGCTGCTCGTCGCGCCTGAGATGGGAGCACCAGCTTTCCTCCATTGATAGCTCACCACCCCGTTGTCACTCGTCGCGCTGACACTGAACGTCACAGAGGACTGCGCCAGGCGACTGGTGCTTTGCGGTTGAGAAGTTATGACGGGGACTGCCATGGGTTATGTGTATCGCCATCCGTAAATTCTCATGATGACAGTCATCGCCTGCGCCACTCCGGTGCGTGCGTAGAGTTGTGTCTCCGTGCGCCTGTCAGTATCGACCACCGGCTGCTTGGCCATGTGCATGATCTTCTCGGGTGCGGTGAGAGCAGTGAGCGTCTGAGTCGCGCAGAGGGTCGTACCACCACCACCAGGGAGGGAGAAGAGACCGAGGCTCGCGGTCGCGAAGGGAACGCTAGGATTCTCCAGTGTCACTTTGTCGATCAGATACTGCGCCCCCTGAATCGTGAGAGACGTATCGTTGGCGGCGACACTGAGGTTGATCGTGGCAGTGCCCAGAAGACCATAACCTGCGTTGACTCCTAGATTCGTCCGCCAGTCAGAGCCGCTGTGCTCCGCCAGCATGGCGCGTGAGAATGGAGTAATTTCTGCCTCCACCCACACGTTGGCACCTGTGCTATAGACGTACCGATCTGCGACCGTTGGGAAGGCGGAGAGCGACTGCAACCCAGCGTCGAAAGCCTGGACGCTGACACCGATACTGGCTGGTCTCAGACCGGTGGACGGGGAGAGATAATCCGAGTCATCTACGGCAGTGCTGAGACCGCCGGTGCCGGTCGTCACTTTCATTAAACCGGTGGCGAGAGTAGAGAGCGCCACCTCGCTGGTGAGTCCAGCGACCGGCGTCTGGGTGATATAGGGAGCGGCAGCAGGAGCACCAGACACTGATGCACCGGACGGACCCTGCCGTCCTGACGGACTAACATTTGCTCCCACGGCGAAGGAAGTGCCGAATGGGCTGTTCTCTATATAGAACGTGCCATCATTGAGATTTTTGATTTCCAGGGTTGGACTGGGAGCGGATGTCTTGCTGATGACTTCGAACGTCCCTTTCGCGCCACCCACCTGGATGTAGATGACCTGGCCGATCCCGACCCACTCATTGTTCTCGACTGTGACAGTCGTGGTGAGTCCAAGGTTCGGCATCGTGAAGCCTGCGGTCGTAACCGTAAACCCATTGACCCCATCCTCGCCGGGAAGACCAGCAGCGCCATCATTGCCTTTGGGTCCAGGAACCGGAATTACGCAAACTTGTGTAGGCATAAATTATGGGTTGTTACAGGTTGCCTGCCTTCCAATCTTCGGCGGCTGTGATGCCAGTGCCAGCGTCGTACCCGTTTATGCCAGGCGTGCCGCCATCGAGATCACTGGATGGATTCAGGTCTGTGAAGACATTCACCCACCCTGAGCCAGTGTTCTCTTTGACTGTTAGGCGCGTGGCGGTGCCTGCTCCGGTGGCTTCTATTCGCAGCTTGTTTCCTGCGACGTAGGATTTCGAGACCGAGGTCACATCGGACCAGGTGCTCCCAACGACCTGACCAACGTAAAGGGTGGATTGATCCGCATAGCAGCCATACCAACTGGCTGCTGCTCCAGGCTGGAACCGCACTGCCGGACCAATGAAGCCAGCCGAGGCAAGCGTCTTAAATGTGATTTCGGCGTACTGATTCGCAGCGAGAGCTGGTGTGCCGACATACCTGGCGGCTGTGACAGTGGTGGGGCCGTTTGACTCGACCGCACCAGAGATACCTTCCATGTCACTCCTGACACGTTCCCAGAGCGCATCAGTGTCTATGTCGGTCGAGGTTACAAACCGTGTGAAATCATCCGTGAACACAGTGGGCGCTCCCGGCCTCAACCGCACAAACACTGTTCCACCAACCGGCCAGGTCGCGCCTGAACTTGCCGTTGTAAAAGTGTATCCCGGCGCTGCTGATCCACTCCCAGCCGTCGCCACAAAATCCGCGATAATCAAATGCGCGTTGTTTCCCAGCGTGGTCCCCGCATCATATCGCTCAGTCGAGCCGGTGAACGTCACTCCAGTCTCGGTCAGTGTGGAAACGGTATGCTGCGGTGTTCCATCCGCACCGTTAAAACCAGTTGCCGCCATCACCCAATCACACGCCTCTACTGGCAGAACCTCGATTCCGGTAACACTCCAACTCGTTCCAGCCGCTGCCTCTGACCCACTGGTCTCGTCCCTATCGAAAGTCCCGGTCACCGAACGGTAAGCCACCATTTGCGCCGTCACAGTGTTGGCTCCGCTTACTGTCACGGTCACCGTACCCGTTTCAGTCCCGTTGCTGTTCTTTTCCCAAACCTCGATCTTTCCCGTGCCTGAGTTTTCCCCTTCCGCACCACTGGTAGCCCCACCTCCATAGAGATAACTAAATCCAGGAATGGAAACCACGTCCGCATTGTGTGCCGCCACGGCGATCAGAATCTTGTCCCCGCTCACCAGCCCCGCTGGATACGTCGGAGTGCAAGTGCTAGTTCCACTCGCTGCCGTTCCAGCTGCCACAAACGTGATATCCGCGCCTGTGCAACCACTGGGGGTGGTAGTCCCGAAGAAATTAACAAACGGCACCTGTGCATTGGCACTGAGCGCAAAAATCAGGATCAGGAGTAAATTCTTCACGGCGGCGTTCCGTAGACGATCAGCTTCAAGCCGGTGGCACCCGTTCCTGGTGTGGTGATATTCACAGTGAACTCCTGATCATCGGTTACAGCGGGTACAAGATTCGACGGCGCGATGGCGGCAGTGAGTGTGGTTTTCTCGGTGGCATCAAACCGGATAACGTCGGTCGCAGCGCCATGAAGTAGATTGACTATCACAGAGCTATCACCGGGCGCAGTACTGGCCGTCGTCAGACCACCTCTAATGCCGGTGATCGTGAATGCGCGGGGTGCGCGAATCACAAGCTTGATGCCTGCGGTCAGCGGAGTCGTCTCGTCACTGGCCGCGAACCACATCATTGGCAGTCCAGTCTTGTCGAGTTTGGTGGCGATGCTGGCGTTGAGCGCGGTGGTGAGCGCCTCGATCTTATCGTAGGTCGCGTTCTTGGTTGGCACAGCCAGGCTTGTGTCCCACGGAGCGCCGTAAGCCTCATCGTTGACGAGCAGGTTGCCGGTGAGGGTTCCACCGGTCGTGTTAAGTTGCAGACGTTCCACCCCACCAGAGTAGAAGCGCATCGTACTGGAGGCGGTAAATCTGGTTTGGCGTGCGAATGGAACGTGAGTACTGCCGAAAATCTCCATCCCAACAGAATCACTCGTATCGTTCAGCAGGTAAATCTGCCCGACAGAGGACGCACCCGGCCCAGCCAGAAAAAACCGCGCCTGGCGTAGAGCGTCGTTCGTGCCAAACACGTATAAAGGAATGTTGCCTCCTGGAACACCTCCAATTCCCAGTGAGGTGGTGATGATCGGAGTGTTGGGAAGCCCCACAATCACATTACCAGTGCTCGGACTTACCTCGATCTCATTGGCTGTTCCGGCCACAGAGGTAACGCCGCTGCCGCTGCTCGCTACCTGAATCCAGCCAGTATTCACGGTGGAGTCCGTGGTCTTTACCCATTCGGGATTGACCCCGGCGACAGTGCTGTTAACGAATGCCTTCGCGCCCTTGATCCCGCGATAAGTGCCTTCCGGCGAACTGGGGATCACGATCCGGCCAGAGATATTAGTCGTGGTGGAAGTGATAATCGGCAAGCCGCTCAATATCGTGTCTGGACTCAAGTGGAACGAATGCACCCCAGAACTAACAAGTATCGGAGCCGTTCCGCTGCTGTTGTAGAAACTCCCACCGTTCACCACCAGATTCGACATACCACCAACCGCCAGACAGTAGGATGAACCGCTCGTCCAGATTTGGGGAGAGATCAACCGCAGTGAACCATTCGCGACCCCACTGAACATATAAATGGCATGGGTGTTGGTGGCATAAATCGTGTCGCTATCCACGGTGACAGTGCCCATCGCATTCTGAATATCGATTGCGCCCGTGGTGGTCGTGTTTGTGGCAATGATGACATTGTTCCGCGAAACGATATCCCGCCCAGTATAGAGGAATTTAATTGCCGTGCGGACATATTCCACCCGGTTACCCTCCACTAGAATATCCTCCGCCAGACGGTCTGTGGCATTGTAGCCCTGAACCCAAATCCCAATCGTGTCGCGTGTGTCCCCGTTCCCATAGATTCGATTGTTCGTTACCTTGATGCTTTTAGCCCAGTCCGTGTCACCTCTGATTTCTGGAGCAACGAAAATCCCCGCTCCGGTCCCACCAGAAATATCCGCCATCGCGTGCGTGGACATATAGACCACGTTGTTATCAATCACCGAGTTATCCGCGTTTTCAGATACAATCGCGGCGTAGGTGTAATTGGAGATGTAATTGTTTTTGAACTCTATTTGAGTCACTGAATCATATCCAACAGGGCCGACCAGGTTGATAACCTTGTTGTCATTAAAGATCGCCCTCACCCTTGACCCGCGTGCCACCGGGAGGATGTGACCACTGGCAATGAAGGCGGCAGGAAACTTCATATCAGGCGCGGCAACCTGGGTTTGCTGGAACAGGTTTTTCTCAACGAAAGCAGTGCTGAGTGTGTCAACGGTTCCACCATTGTTAAGAGTCACCGCGAACGAGGTAAGGCGAGCGAGATTGTTGTCTGCGCCCTGGATTCCGTATGCCCGTCCATTCCAGAACTCACAGTTACGGACATGCAGGAATTCGTTGGTGGCAAAAAAGTTCGCCATGACTGCAGACCGATTCCAGTTGGTGAAGATACAATTCTCGATGATCACGTTTTCACTCGCGATGTGGAGTGTGATCAACCATTCATTGGTGGTGGCGTACTCATTCTGGCGTCCATCGAAAAGCACCCCTTCGATCCTTCCCACCACTGGGGCCATGAAGGCGAATTGATTTGCATTATGTGCTAAGATCGGCTTGATCCGTGGCATCCCGACACCCGTGATGCTCAGGTTCCGCTGAGTGAATACGATTCCCGAGGCGAGATAATCCCCTTGCGGGACCACCAATGTGGTGCCGTTCGGGAGGGAATTGATATAGTTCGCCATCGTCTGCCACCTGGCGGATTCATCCGTAACTCCATCCCCACGAATTCCCCACGCCTTCACATTGACCGTTGGTGCCTGAAGCCGTTCCCAGCTCAGGCCGGAATTACCAGAGTAGAACCGAGTGCCAATATTCGTATTGGCTGTTGTATTGGTGAGCGTGAACCACCCGCCGCCGCCATCGTTCGGGGCATAGTAGCCCAGGACAAAGATGGTCTTGTGGATGCTGGCTGTGGTGCGGCTGTTTACTAAGTCGAAAATAGTATTATAATTCCGCTGGAAGATTTCCGGGGGAACAGTCAGCGCACCGAGGCACAGGAGGAGCAGTGGAACCGCGATGGCAATAGATTTCAAAAAGCGAGCTTGCATGATTAGAACCTTCTGAAGTAGCGGCACGCCGCGTCGTTGGGGACAATGATGTCGTATCCTGATTCCAGTTCTGCTGCTCCGAAAATTGCGGTGTAGATCATCCCGATGCCCGGCGCTTCGGGATTGCCGATGATGACAATCTTTCGAACTGGGTCTGACACCAGTTCCCGCATCTCCGCCAGGGTGTGGACTCCCGTAGACGACTCGGAAGATGACGACGGCGGGGCAATTGAGTCACAGGTGAGGATCATGCCGCCGCAGGACTGGCAGCAGGTATTGGCGGACGGCAATAAACTCATGGGGAACCTCCTCGCTCCAGAAGTGGTGGAACATTCCGCTGGATGGAAATTGAATTATGCTGCTCTACGTGACACGCGCACCCGGCGAAAAGGAGCATCAGCAGGATCAACATAAGTCGCGTCCACATAGTTACTCCCCCGATTGGGAAGAAGCAGGCCAGACAGGGGATGCACTGGCCTGCTCCAAGGAAGGACGGTCAGGAAGGCGTAACCTGACCTGTCCAGCGACTAATTAACTGACCAATCCCTGGTTCGGGTAATACTTGCCGCATTCGATTACCTCCAGATCAACGAGCCAGGTGATGTTGGTCGCGGCCGCGCCGGTCACTCGCACGCGAATGTCCGTGCCGCTTGCATCAATATCTGCTGCCCAAGCTGCCGTGCCTTCAATGACCACGGCCGCGTTAACCGCGCCGACGATCGAAAGGACACCAGCGGGAGTTGTGCGGAAATGCGCTTGAGCGATGTAAAAGGCGGATTCGTCTATTTCCATGGCAACCACCTTGGCTGTGACACCATAGGCTTTGCCGGGACTGGTTTGAAACGAAGCTGCCGTAGTGACAGTCGCGTCGGTGGTGTTCACATACACACCTGACCGACTCGGTGTTCCATGAATTGTAGAGGGCATAACTTAGTTCTTTCTAATAAATGTTAGGACGCGCAGGCGGTCACTTCACCCTCTGGGTCGCAACGCAGATGCACGATCGCTACTCCGCGCTCGGGCTGTTCCGGCATGGAAGCCGCACCCATGTGCATACGGTGGTAGATGAGGTTTCCGTCCGGGTTACAGGTCCGGTCGATGATGTTCTTCAGCGTGACGGCCCCGGTGAAGTTCACCGGGTCGAAACGGAAGTTTGGATGCGGTGCAACCGGCGGAGACGGGATCAGGTAAGTGACCACGTTGGGATCCTGAATGGTGGATTCCTCGTAGGTGGCAACCTTCCATGCGTCCGCGACGACCGCTTTCTGACCACGGGTGGCGGGAGCGAGGGTGAAGGCAGGCACCTCGACATATCCTGCGCTGAACGTGAAGCGGCGCGGAAACGTATCCACCAGAAAAACAATATTCTGGAGCCGTTCCGTGACACCGAACGTGGTGAGCAGGATATTGGGTGAACCCCAGCGGATGTCATTCCGCAGCGCGTCATTAGCGCGGATGATATTCCCGGCTGTCTCTGACGAGACCAGGACGGTCACCAGCGGTTCACCGTTGCTGCGAATCAATGCCTCCGCACCTGCACCATCCCGCATTAGATCAATGGAGAGCTTGCGGAGGATTTTCAGGTTGAGCGGTTTGGTGGCGGCGACGGCCGGATAGGTCGTAGCCATCGTCGTGGTGGTGGTGTAAGTCGCATCGCAGACCACCTTGGTTTGGCAGAGCCGGAAGTATTCGTGCCGATAGCGGATCTCCCACTCTATGCGGCAGTAATCACCGAGAATACCGAAGGTCGAAGCTAGCTGGTTCTGCAGATCGAACACCGGCATGGTGTCGATATTGCAAACGTCCGGCCCTTCCAGAACCCGGCGAGCCAGGTTGAAGGACCGTGCGGTACTCGCCACGCTGATCTTAGTGGTGGCAGGTAAGCAGGATCCACCTTCGATACCGTCTGGGATGGAGTTAATTGCAGTCCAGGACGGTTCTGCTTCGGTGGGGGCTGATCTCTCGTAGACGAGAGTGTTGATGACGACACCCATTGCGGGTAGCCATTCGCCACGTTTGGCGAGGTTCATTAAGATGCTCTTCGGGAAGACGCGCCGGTCTAGGACTGGCATATAGCGCCCTGTCTCAGCGGTTAGAAAAGCGGTTACGGCATCACATGCCATAAGGTTTCTTCTTTCTGGAAAAGATTAAGGTGATGCAGGGGAAGGCAAAGCAGCACACGCGCAGCAACGTCTTGCCTCTGCGGTTTGGTGCTTCGTGGGTCAGAAAGAAGCTATTGCGCGTGAAGCGCGACCCAAAGAGCGGCTTTGTGCGTGGGAACGCGACCGGCCAAGGTCAGGTGCCGGATCAACACTGACCCGACGATGTGACCGTAGTAAAACCTGAAATAGCTGTCAAGCTTTAGAGCGCGGCATTCCACGCTAACTGGAGTGCCTCCAGTTCTTCCGGGGTCATCAGTGCGTCAAGAATGGCGGCATCCGTGATGATCTCGACATTCAGATGATCAGTGTCCGTGGTGTAACGAATGGCGGTGATCTGGTAGAGGCAGACTGACAATCCGCCGGTCGTTGATTTGATGCGATATATCTTATCCATAGTTACTTTCCTTTGCTCTGGTGGACCGTCACCTTCTCGGCGCTTACTTTTGTCTCCAGAATTATCGCCTGCAGACTTCCGTCCGTGCATCCATGGACAAAGGCGGCATTGGCCGGGATCTCTGTGAAGACCCGACCAGTCCCTCCACCTTGATCTTTCCGAGTATGCTGCATGAGTGGCTCCATCGATTTGAACGCTCGCATCACGTCGACTCCTGCCGCCATGTCGAAGGGAACATTCAAAGCGTAGAGCGAGGAGCAATTCGCCAGGGGCGGGATGACATCCATCGGATAGATGCCAACCCCGTTCATGTATTGATCACCGTTGATCTCGCAGGCCACACCACCGAACGGTGCCCGTGGTGGCATGGCGAACTGGTTGGAGAGCGCCTTGAGCCATCCTTTGCGGCACGGCACCGCATCCGCTTCCCACCAGAGCCAGCCTGAGTAGTATTTGCTTTCGCTGAATTCCTTCGCCACCAGTCGAGCAACCCGTTGCCATGCCCAGTTCTGTGGTTTGGGCCATGCCTGATCACCGCGCCACTCCGGGTAGCATTCCACCTGAATGCGTGCGAATGCCCCCTTCGCCAGATCCGCCACCTTCGACACATCAAAGCCGGTTGGATGCACGATGAGAAGATCGGCATCCTGGTTGCCGTCCAGCTTCCGGCACACCTTCAGGTTGGAGAGCGCCAGTTGCTCGTCCTTGGCGCAGACATTCAGGACCGGGAGGATCATCTTCCACCACCAGCATGATCAGCGCGACGTGCTGCTTCCAATGCCTCCGAAAAATGGTTCACGTAAGCCCGGTCGGTCGTGGAGGCATTCATCATATCGTTCACGCCGGAACGCATGATGCTCGCGGCCAGACCATCTCCCCCGGGCTGGACTCCGCGCAGTTGTGCGATTGCCTCATTGAGTCGCTGCACTTCCTGAGTGGCTTCCAGGGCCATGGTCAGCGCGGCATCGAAGCTCGCGGCTTTCAGTGCCGCTGTGGATAAGGTCGACGGGTTGGATTCGCCATTGAAGATGCTCTTGGCGAGGTTGATCCGTTTCTCCACCTGCCGGTTCCATTTCTCGTCACCCTCCTTTAACTGCAGGAACGGCATTCCGTCCTCTGGATCCATCCAGTCCTTGATCCGGCTGGTCAGCGCGTTGTTGAGTTGTGCCTCGCGTTCCTGTCTCGCGCTCTGCTGGAGGAATTGTTCATTCTGATTTTTGGCTTCCCAGGTGGCTTTGCGGGAGGCGAGTTCCGCTTCCCGCTCGGCATCGACCTGGGACAGAACAATGAGTTGACCGCGCAATCGCGCCTGGGTGGACGGATTGAAATCGCTGATCGCCTTCTCGATCGCTTCATCCCGGTAATCAGAGGGCGGCAATGTGAGTAACTTCTCAATCTTATCGAACGCACCCCCAGCCGCGAACTTGGCCTGCTTGATGATCGCCTCCCGTTTGGCATCGAACTTATTGCGGAACTCAGGATCGCGTTCCACCGATACCTGTTTGATATAATCGTAATATTCGTCGTGTTTGGCCTTGAGCTGTTTGTATTCAGGATGGTCTGCAATATTAGCTGGTGCGCCGCCTTTTTTTAGCGTCTCCAGTTCCCGCTGGTAGGTCTCGGCTTTCTTCTGCCAGTCATCCGCACGCGCATGGACCTTCTTCCAGTCTTCGGAACGAGCCACCTCTGGCTTGACCTTTTTCCTCCAGGGTTCGGCTTCGATGGAGAGAGGTTCGTCGGATTCCGGTGGTTCGGGCGCTTTCTCTTTGGGCGGTTGCATCCGCTCATTGCCCTGCTGTTGATCCGCCTGACGCGCCCTGGTTAGCGCATCCACGTCCATGTTCTGACGGGTGATATCCGCCTGCGGCTTTTCCTTCGCTGCCTGTTGCTGGCGGAACTGTTCGTTCGACACTTCCAGAGGTGACCGTGCGGTCGCGATCGCAGCTGCGGCGGCTTGCTGGAAAGTTGAGGATGAGACTGGCGGCGCTGCCGCTGGTGCTGATTCTTCTGCCATAAATTACTCCGATGGATACTCCGGTTCGCCTATTGGACCCGGTATGGTTGACTGTCCTCCCTGCATTCCCAAAAGCACACTCACTGCGATTTCATAACCGCGCACCAACCCCAGTTGATAGTTCTCGGTTGTCCCCTGCGGCATCGAGAGCGCCTGCTTGCGTTCATTGATCACCACCGTGAGCGCATCCCGGAACATTGGATTGCTTTGCGCCCAGCGCACCCGCTCGCCATCCGACTTCCACCTGTCGAGATCCAGACCGTTATAAGACCATGCTGGTTTCTTGGGTCGGTTTCGCCTTTGTTTTGGTTCTAAAGATTCGGTCATAGTTACGCGCAAACTCTCGCAGGTTGACCCGGCGCGGCCGGTCCCCCTTGCCTGGACCCTCCCGCATATCCACGGGAGGGATATTCGCCATCTCGCGACTGATCACCGACTCCGCTTTCATTCCTCCAGTCGGATGAGGGTGACGCTGTGGAGACCGGGTGGTGGATCCTTATAGAAATCGTCGACGGTGCTTGGATCTTTGGAATCAACGAGATCCTTGATTCCGACCGTCGCGCCATCCATGAGCAGGACTTTGATTTCCCCGCGTTTATCTTCGCGCAGGAGGAGTTCAGAGATGAGTTGGTCGACGGTCATTATTGGAGCCTTGGTGGGGTGTTGGTTGGGCAGTCGGCAAGTTTTATGACCTCGACATGTTCGCTGCGGAGTGTGCCGGTGATGGTGCGTTCCTCCCATTTTGGCACCCGGTGCAGGCGCACGGTTTCGCCCACGACCCGGCGCGTGCCGATGACGGGTTCCTCCTTGGTCAGGCAGAGGTAGATGGGACCGCCGGGAATGGTGGGTGGCATACATTCGGTTCCTTCCTTGGCCGGAATGCGCTCGATCCGCCAGTCGTCCGTTTTCGAGCGGACAGTCTTGGAGTACGGCTCCTCCTTCACCACTTTGCGAAGGACGACTGCGCCGATGTTCTCTACCCGGTTGGTCACGACCAATTCATCTTTGCACAGGATCACATCGACGTAATCACCGTGAGGACCGGTGCCTGTAGGTGGTTGGTTCGTGGTCGTGCCGGTCCAGGTGAACACCACGGGTGGGCCGGGATCTTCAAGGTGAGTGACGCGTTTGGCGCACTTGTTGGTCGCGCAACCAGTTGCGGCGAGGGCGCAGATGAGAATGAATAATGGTTTCTTCATATTATTGATGGAATCTGATGAATCCGGGTTGACCGGTGAGCTGGAGCAGGAAATTGATCAGCATGATCACCCCCACCAGGATCACGACCGCTTTCAGGACTTTGTTGATCGGAGCTGGTACACCCAGCCAGTCGATCAGCCAGAAGAGCAGGCCGAGGATGAACCCGATGATGATGAGATAAATAAGGCTGTTGATCATAAGTGTTTGTTTTGGTTTGGATGTGCTGGATCGAAAAACTCACGTCGCCGCAAAGTCAGGGTCTTCATCCTTACTCCGTAACTCGAAAGTGATCCTGTCCCACGGAATACCGGTCTCACCATTGCTCGTCTCGAAAGCCGTGATGCGCCATTTGTCCGGCGGAAAGTTGTCGCATCCACCGTTTGACCAGATGCTCTGGTGCAGTCTCTCGAAATCGACTTTCATTTGGCACCTACTGGTTGTTGTCGTGCTTTCTGCTCCGCAATTCTGGTCTGCGCGTCGGCTTTCTGCTGCTCGATGCGTGCTTGAGCGGTCGCCTTCTGCTGCTCGATGCGGATATCGGCTTCCGCTTTGCGTTGATCGATCTGGACACCCGCCTCCGCTGTTCGCGCCTGAGTCATGATCTGCGCTCGCGCCTTCTCCTGCTCGATCTGCGTCTGGCGATCGACTTTCTGTTTTTCGAGCGCGGCTTCCTGCTGGAACTGTTTCTCCGCGAGCTGTTGTTCCATCTGCGATTCCTTCTGCTTCAACTGCCAGGTCATCTGGGATTCCTGCTGTCGCATCTGCATCTCGGCCTGCATTTGAGCGGCTTTTATCTGCAGTTCGTTCGGAGGTTGCTGCTGTTGCTGCGCCTGCTTCATCTTCTCCATCGCGGCTTGTTCGATCTGTTTGAAGCCCTGCGCGAGTTGCTGATAGGCTGCTGCCAGTTCGTCGCGGACATTCTTCCGTGAGATCTTTTGGATGTGCTGGCCGACATGCGGCATCATCGATTGCATGAAGGCGAAGGGCATGGCCGGGTCGGCTCCGCCCTGCAGGACAGCCTGGATAGCACCCACCCCGGCGGAGAGATGGGTCTTGGCGTGCGCTTCGTGATCCTGCCATTCCGCGAACATGACCTGACCGCCGGTCTGGAAGTCGGCATTCTCACCGACCGCATCGTAATCGTCGCGAGTCGGCACCTGATTGCGATCCTCCTTTGGCAGCAACCGGGTGACACCCTGCTGACCGGCGAAAGCGGAGGCGAACATCTCCTTCCATTGATCGAGACCTCGCGGCCCGAGGAACGGGACCAGCTGGGAGAGAGCGGAAGCGGTTTGCTGGCGCATGACCGGACTGCCATTGCCGATCGCACGCATGGCGCGGATCAAACCTGGCTTGCGGTCTTTGATCTGTTTTTCCGAGAGACCCTCTTCCTTGCACGCTTTTTGGAATTCGAGCGCCTCCTTAATGGCGGGATCGTCCAATGACGGGAGATCCAACGTAGCTCTTCGATAACATTCATCGTAAAATTTGTCCGCCTGCACGTAGAACCGCATGACGGCGGAATTGGAGAGGACAGTGGCTTGACTGAATCGGATATTCGCGGCCGTGGCGCTTTCCGGGTTGCCTGAGGGTTTCTCAAATTGCGGACGGTAAGTGCCGGTGTTGACATCGAGCATCCGGTCCAGGTCGTTGTTGACGGCCATGGTGCGCTCGACATCACCGATGATGCCTGCCTGCTGGACGGCATACCCGGGTGGCAGGATGACTGTGCCGCTGCCCATCTGGACAATGCCCTGTTTGGCGTGGGCGGCAGCGGTCTGGGACTGGAGAATGATCTGGGTGCCCATGAAGACGTTGTCGACCTGAGCGCAACGCATCCGGTCTTTAACCTGCATCACGGAGATGATCCGTTTGCCGATGCCGCCGAGGGAATTGATGGAGCCGTCTTCTGCCTCGTAAATGAACGGGCAGATGACTTCGAAAAGATTCTTGCCGACACCCTGCTTGTAATAGAGCCAGTCATCGTCATTCAGCTTCGACCTTTTCTCCGTCCCGGCTTTACCGGCTTGATATTGGGAAGCTTCGACCGGGGTCATGGGCCGGTTCCCGGCGGACGGGTTGTGCGTGCGCGATTCCGTCGTGACCATCATGCGGGACCAGGTGCCATTGAACTCCCGCACATAGATTGATGCTGCCTGGACGGTGCGGCTCGCCATCGAGGTGTAGAGTTCGGCGTTCTTCATCGCCTGCTGGAGCTGGAGTGGTTCCTCTGGATCAGCGAGATCCTTCGGGACAGCCGCCCGAATCGCCTTGATCACCTGCTCCTTGTTCCAACCACCGGCTTTCGCCGCCTTCTGGTTGCGGACAAATTCCCAGAGTTTATGAACAGGCCAGATATGTTCGATGGCGAAGATCTCCCATTTGTCGGGGTCGATGCCGGTGCCATCTGGAAACATGACTTTCTGCCATGGGACACATTCGAAATGCCAGGAGTCGTGGCGCGGCCACCAGAGATAGCCTTTCCCGAAACCAATGAACCCGTCGAGCATCTGCCAGATGGCAGCATGAAAACTCGGGTAACTTTTGAGGAGACGATCAAATTTCTCCGATCGGATTCGCGATGCTTCCGCTCCGGGGATTGTGTCCGTGCTTACATCCGTCTCGCAATCGGCATACATGGGCGCGGAAGAGAACAGATCGTAGTAGGGCGATTTCGAAGATTCCTTGCGGGATGTGCCTTCCAGCGTGTTGAAGTTCGCACGCCAGGCTTCGCCGCGCTGACGGAGCTTCTGTGAGTTATAAGGCGCGTTCCCGTCGAACATTCCCTGGATGACAGCAGCCCGATTATTGCGCGGGGTCGCCGCGTCTTTCAAAAGCCAGTAAATATCTTCGGCTTGTTTGGCGGAACAAAGCCGATGTTCTGGTGCTTTTCCCTCTTCGGAAATGGTCTCAAGATCGAGTCCGGCGTCTGTCGGGTGGATGCCTGTCATGAGTCGGTGCTTTTTCTTTGGGTTTATGCCGTGGAACTGAGATCACCTTCTCCTTTTCCTTCGCCTTTTCCTTTGGCTTCGCCTTGTACGGAGGGCTGGGTGGGGGTGGAATAGCCTGACGGAGCGGGACCGGTTTCTGTTCAGTGATCAACCAGCAGAAGGATGGAAGCTTCTCTCTCTGCCCTTCCGACATATTCCGCCAGATGGTGTCCTGGGGCAGCTTGACCTTGGCCCGAAGATCACAGAAACAGACCGCGCATGATTTCAACTGCGCGTCGTACTTGGTCGCTCTGGATCCGGTGATGAGCCGCGCCGCTGCGTGGAGGGAGTTCATATTGCAGCTGGTGCAACCTTGCGGCTCCTGATTCATCGGACAGGACACGCAGACTTTGGCGCGTGCATCGGATTGTTCGGGGGGAACGAGCTTGCGACCGTCCACTATCCACCAATTGGCCAGTGTCCGGGTGCCCTGCAGGACGACATGGAACGAATGCGCGAGACCAGCGACCCATCCCATTGGTTTCGGAAAGTCCTGTTGACGTGGTTCGCCGCCGCAATAGTCCGGTATGCGAGCGCAAGTCGCCTCCTCAATCCTCTGGGGCAGATCGTTCGGAAGCGGGTAACCGTTAACCTGATAATGCCGGGTGAGATCGTCTATTAGACCGCTGAGACTGGCTTGTTCGAACTCCTGCCCGGTTTCCGGCACTTTATAGCGCCATCCGCCGGGCGGGACATTATCGAGATTCGGTAGATGAAGGTTCAATTCATACCTTCTCTAACTGCTCATCCAGAAATTCTTCTGCCTCCTCGCTCATCCCGTACGGGATTGGAATCGGAAGTTCGAAAATGACGGGACCACCGATCTTCTTCACGACGATCTCGAGACCCTCGCGGTAGATGTGGATGCCGTTGTCCATGCACCAGCGTCCGATGCTGAACTGGAGTGGAACCATTTTGCGGAACTCCAGTTCCAGTCGCGCTTCGACCCGGGCCATGGCTTTCAAGGTTTCCTGCAGCACTTCTGCTTTCCGTAAAGCCTTCAGGGTATTGTCCCTCTTCTCCTCCTCCTGTTCGGGAGTGAGCTTCAATTCCCCGACGGTCGTGAACACGTCCCGACCGTACTGTGGCAGTGCCACTTCCCGGTCGTTGTCGATCTGTTCGGTGCGTTTCATGCGAATCAGCACGTTAACGATACAGTAATAGGCTTTAACGATAACGCTTGTCAAGCCCAAGAACCGTCCGTAATCTGATTTAACGAGAGTTAACGCCGATTTAAGCCCAGAATGACCACCCATTGGCCGGATTTAGCCAAGTTGAAGACCGCTTATGTGGATCCGGGGACTGGGCTTCGTCATGTGATGGGACTGCGGGAGCAGGCTGCGAGCGACTTCATGTTTGGTGCCGATGGCGATGTTCGGTATGAGGGACTGAGGAGGCTGATGTGGTTCACCTGGCCGGAATTCGTGAAGAACATCGTTGTGGCTCAGGATAAGTCGGTTCTGGTGACGACGAGTGACCGGTGGAATCCGTGGATGGCCAGGATGCTTAAGGCATTCACGAACACGGAGCATGTGGAGAAGGTGGGTGAGACGATCTTCCGGTATGTGGGGCTGACTGGATGCGGCGGCGCAGGGAAGACGCATTCGGCGGGAGCGTTCGCCATGGCCTGGTGGGGAGTGGACCCGACCAACTCAATTGTCATCCTGACCAGCACGACGGTTGGAATGATCCGGCACCGTATCTGGCCCGTCGTCTCCCACTATGCGAAGAACGCTTATGACGTAGTCAGCGGCAAGCATCTGGAGCTGGGCCACATGGTGGAGAGCCAGATGGAATTGCGAGCCAGTAAAGGTGACGCGAAGCACGCTGTCTTTGCGCTGGCTGTGGCCATGGGAGAGACGCAGAAGGCGATCCACAACCTGAAAGGTATGCACGCAAAGCGCATCCTGCTGATCATCGATGAAGCCAATGGGACACCGGAAGCAATCTTCGAAACCATCCCCAACCTCGCGAAAGGTGCGCTCGACGTGACGGTGATCATCATTGGCAATCCGTGGAGCCGGATGGATCCGCACGGGAGAGCGATCACGCCCGAAGGCGGGTGGGGAACTTTTAGTGAGGACAAGCTGGAATGGAGGAGCCGGTCGGTGGCGGAGTGGGGCTTGCCGAGTGGAGTGATCCTGAGGTTCGACGGGAAAGACAGTCCCAACGTCAAGCTGAAGCGGAATGCTCATCCTTATATTTACACCTATGACAACTGGATGCAGGACAACAAACCGGAACGCCTGGGGACGTTGCAGTACTGGATCCAGTGTCGCGGAGCGCATCCGCCCAGCGGCATCGAGAAGACGATCTTCAACGAGCAACTCTTTGATCGGTGCGATGCGGACAACCATTTCGAATGGTTGAGTGAGAAGATGAAGCTCGCGTTCCTGGACCCGTCCTTCACGTCCGGCGGGGATGCGTGCGTGCTGCAGATTGCGGAGATGGGCGATATCCGGGATGGGAAGAAAGCCCTGCAGCTGACGGAGGTGGTCGACATGGAGATCGATGCGAATGCGGCGGCGCATGACATCGATTACCAGATTGGTCGGAGGGTTATTGAGGAATGTAAACGGCGGAATATAAGGCCGGAATGTTTCGGGCTGGATGCGACCGGCACGGGGCGCGGGGTCGGTGCCATCATGGCCAGTGAATGGAGTTCAGCGATTCATTACACCACCTGGGGATCGAGCGCGACGGAGAGGTCGAGCGCCCAGAATGACGGGAGACCAGGGAAAGAAGTCTACAATAATTTCGTGTGCGAAATGTGGTTCGCGGCCCGGGAGATGATGGAGGCAGGCCAATTGAAGGGATTCGGCCGGGAAGCCAAGCAACAGTTCTGCTCGCGGATGTATGACATGGCCGGGAAAAAATTCACGATCGAACCGAAAAGCGAGATGAAGGAACGGGTGCGTTACTCGCCGGACTACGCGGATGCGGTCGTGGGTGTGGTGGAAGTGGCGCGGAGGAATGGACTGATGATTTCAGGGAAGATCGCCCAGGTGCAATCCAGCGAATGGAAAAAGCAGGTTATGGATCTGCAGGATGAAGGTGGACTGGAGGTGGATGCGGTCTGCAGTGTGGCGATGGATGGAGGATGGGGACTGGAGGATGTGGGATGATCAATTTCGGTAGCGGCTGTTTTTGCTGTTTCCATGCCGCGTATGCTCCCCGCAGGCCAACAGCGGCAGGGGAGCAGCCGAACAACAACACAGAATAACTATGACTAATTCCTTATTCCTGGCTTTGACCCTCCTGATGACCGGCAACGGGGTTATTCTCACATGGAAAAAACATCCCGATGCCGCTTATTACAACCTCTACGTGATCAATACCAATCTCCGCCTGACCAACGTGGTGCGGGTCGCCACCAACTCCTACACCATGACCAATCTGGTCAAGGGCAACACCTACTCCGTCCAGATCGCCGTCGTGAATCATCTCGGGCTGGATTCCGAACTCAGCCTACCAACCACCTTCATGTTCGGAATCCTCTCACCACCCACTGTCCATACCCATTTCCTCATCAACACACCCTCGTCATGGACCTTCACCACCTCCTGGCACGCCGCTCCCGGCGCTTCCGGCTATTACCTGAAGATCGCCCAAAACGGACGACCACTGACCAACATTTTCACCACCAACCTCTCCGCCCGGGTCGTCGTGCCAAAAGCCGATCGCACCAATCTCCACCTTCAGTCCACTAATGCGTTCGGCGCGTCCCGCTCCGTGCCGGTCGCCACTTATGTCCGCCCGACCCGACCCGATCAGGTCTCCCTCATCCTTCCATGAAAAAGCCGCGCTATTCGGTCTTCCTTTGACTCCAACTGTAGCCGCCAGCGACGGTGGGCGCGTTCGCTGGATGTGTCCTTGCACATGATCATCGGGGCGTTGTGAATCCCCAGACTGGGTATACCCTTCGTTTTCTTCTTCATAAGTCGGAAGGATAGGTGGAGGAGTATTACTCCTCCACCCTTGCTTTGCCATTGCGCTGCTCAGCAAGGCTGAACTCAGCTTTGCCATCGCTGCGCTGTGGGCAGCTCTGTAGCGCCGTTGCTTTGCATAGCACGGATGGGCATTGCCATGCCATGCCGCTGCTACGCCGTGCTTGGCGTCGCCATGCCGTTGCCTGGCTCTGCTTTGCCACGCAGTGCCATTGCTGTGCTTAACTGTGCTCTGCCTGGCCTTTGCGATGCCGCACGTCGCATGGCGATGCCGTCGCTGTTCGGTGCGTGGCGTCACTTGGCTCAGCCATTACTTTGCTCTGCTGTGCCTGGCCATGCCGTCGCATCGCACTACTCTGCGATACATTGCCGTTGCGATGCTGTGCCGTGCGTTGCCGTCGCTTCGCTCTACAATGCGTGACATGGCTTTGCCGTTGCTGCGCACTACTGGGCGCTGCTTCGCCGTCGCCTTGCACTGCATAGCCTTGCCGTTGCTTCGCTCTGCGTGACGTCGCTTTGCCATTGCTGTGCTCTGCAGCTCTCTGCTTCGCATCGCCATTGCACTGCTGCGCCAGGCTAGGCCGTACTATGCCATTGCTGTGCTCCGCCGGGACACGCGCCGCCGGGCCGCGCCTCGCCACTGCTGCGCGGAACATCGCCCTACTGCGCCGTTGCTATGAGTCGCATGGCGATGCTTTACGCCTCCACTAAGCGACGTTCTGCTTCGCTATCGCCGTACTGCTTCACGATCTCCTCCCATGTAAACCGGCCCTTGCCGGAATTCCGCCACTGGCCGAGTCCACGGAATTTTCCGTAGTCCAGAAATAATCTCACGTAGGGGACGAGTTCCTTGGCAAGGATCTGAATGTCGAACACGATACTGGTGCCTGCGGGAACGGTTTCACTCCGACAGAGCGACACTCTCGGTCCCTGCGCGGTATCCGCCTTCAGCGGTCGTTCACAGATTCCTAGCAATACTCGGTCCATGACCCCAGTCGCGATGATGAACGGAATGAATCGAGGTGTGACAAAGATGCACCCGTCGATTTTGGTTTTATAGGCGGTGAGCTTTTCCAGGTTGCCGCGATACTCCTTGTCCATCCGATTTAAACTGCCGCACGCATCCTTGAAGAACCCCTTGATCTGGTAATCGTAGATGCCGGGCAGTTCTTTTTCCCGGTGGAAAATTGTGGTCCCAGCCTCCTCCCGGTGTTCCGCGTTGTCGAGTTCATCATGCTGGGGAGTGCCACTCGGGTGCTTGCTCGCAATGAAATCTTGGAAGATATCTTTGTTCGCCGCTTTGGTCCCGAGGACTTCCTCAGTGAATGTTATTTTGATTTTCATATTTGCTCCTCCTCTTCGGGAGGTGGTTTGGTTTTATCTCTGGAAGTGCGGCTCGGCAGTAACAGCAGCACAACGGAAGTTATGAGGAGTGAGATGATCAGAACGTTCATACCATCTCCACCTCTTCCAGTTTCCACTTCTTCTTCACACAGTACTCCCGCACCCGGCTCAATCCCCAATGCTTCATATAGGTAAGGATGGGTGCCGTCCGAGTCACCACCCCGCTGATCTCACCATCATTGGTGGGCATCGGCAGTGTGTCCGCCTCAAACCCAGCCGTGAAATGAGCACCTCGGATCTGGTAAAGCCGGGTCATTTGTCGCGCTTCGGGAGCGGGTTAGCCATGAGCCAATTCTGCCAGCGGCACCACGCCACCAAACTCTCATCACTGTCCTTGAAGCAGAGGATGGGTCGCCTGGTCCCCCAGACCTCATTTGTCATGGTCGGGATTTGTATTTCGAACGAGACTTCTCTCATACCCTCCGACTGACATGGTCGAACGACAGGTTGTCCTGCTGCTCAAGCATTTTGGTGATGGTGTTAAACCCATCCAGAAGCTCCACCAGTAGATCCCGTTGTCCGAGGATCATGCCGAGAGTCGACTCGACTATTTTCTTCTTTGTATCCGCCGGGAGGTTGGTCGAATTGATTTTAATCCCGACTCCGCCCTCATCGCGGAAGATACTGGCGCAGGACCAGGAGGCTTCGAACATCGTCATGTGCTCGATCGCGTTCTGATTCGCCAGAATGACCGTGCCGCAGATATCGTGTTTGGACATGAGGTCAGCGATCTCCTTGCGGATCGCGACCAGTTTAGGATCAGGCTCAGTTCTCATTTTTTCTCCTTGCTCTTCCGCTTCCGTGGCAGCTTGGAATTAGCTCTGTTTGCGAGTGTTTTCCGCTTGCTGCGTTTCAGTCCGCCAACCCGTCCGAGGATTGCCGCTGCGTTCTCCACTTTGGTGATATCCATTGCCGCGCCACCTTACGAACCGCTTCGCTAACCGTCAAATTAAAGTCGGGGGTTCTTTGGCGGAACCCCCGTGCCACCAGAGTTGGTGCAGAGTGGTGGCTGTGGCCCGGCTGCGTTGCACAGTCAGGTCTCATTCATTTTTCCGCGACTTCGATTTCCGCCACGGGCCGGTCGCATTCCCCGCAGTAAACGGTGAGATGGCCGGTCTGGGAATTGTACCGCAGGCGGACATCCGCATTGGGATGGCAGCGCCCCTGGATCCAGCAGGTGGCGAGATGAGCATGATTGCATCCTGGCACATCGCATCCCTCATTGGCGAGTTCATCGAGATTGGTTTGAGTGAGTGCTTTTCGTTTCATTCCTTCCCCGGCACTGTCCAGACATCGTAGCACCAGTCGGGCTGCGGTCAATAGGTTTTGGCATGGGTGTTTCCCTCAATCTCAGTTGGGTGTCAACCTGCCAGGCCGGGTACTTCTACGATGGTTTTTACCCTTGGCAGCGACAACGTAGGAACATATAGTCTCCTTTGAGCAAGATCTCAGAACAACAAAAAGGAAGGACAAAGTTAATGCAGACGACGACAGCGACAGGGCCGGTCACGCAGACAAGTCTGGCTCGCGAACTGGTACCATTACATCCCAATGAAAGCTCAGCGCAGATCGGGCAGATGATCTACGAGCGGATGGGGCGAAAGGGGAGTCTCAACGCAGCCAAGCAAGCTGTCTACAAAGAGCGAGCCGCGTTGCGAAAAGGCAAAGTAGTAGGGAAACGTGGAGGCGCACATCCACCGGCAGCAAGAGCCTTCCCGACTGCGAACGGTGCGAGCAGTCTTCCATATAGGAGTAATTCGAACGAGAGCTACTCCCCAGAGCAATTGAACCTCATGCACCAGATCATCAAGGAGTATGCTGGTGGTCCCAATGGGAAAACGATTCAGTTCACTCGCGCCATGCGTGAACATCCTGAGTGGAAGACAATACTGCTGAAAGGAGGACGCACTATGTCAGCAGTCTACGCCAAGGTCGCGGGTGTTCGCAGACGACTTGAGAAGTCCCAAGCTTCGCAACTGCCGGTCCCGGCGAATGCACATCATGCACCAGTCGAAGAGATTCAAACAAGAACTCGCAGGAATCCGATCGCTATCGCTCCCGCACTGGCGATCAGGCATTGCCCTCGTTGTGGGAAGCCAATCTACTTGTGCCATCACTGCGGCACACCGGAGACGGAATGTAGAACATGCGGTGAGTCCATCACTGCCTGGTCGAACATCGCGAATGTTCTTCAGGGATTGCCGCGCTGAACTTTAACTTAACGGGAGTATGGCAAGAAGAAGAACCAATCACACCTTACGCCTCGCACTCAACTGGCAGGATCCAGAACAATTGAGAGCAGCAGTGTTGGCAGGCATGGGTTTTAGCAACG
>Ga0111538_10001411_pt1 | contig 33649 bp, 29 predicted proteins | sample SoiMethybrSBSTD1_FD_79669 | JGI IMG/M metagenome (GOLD analysis project Ga0111538, IMG submission 79669) | Bulk soil microbial communities from a Populus tree surrounding site in Tennessee, USA - Soil MetaG P. TD hybrid SBSTD1 (version 2)... | ecosystem: Environmental > Terrestrial > Soil >...
CCAGCAGCGGAGCCTCGCGCGGGTATGCCAGAACAACTGCTCCGTCAGAACGGCCACGCCGCCGACGTCCACTTCGACGAGCACGACGACGAGCACGACCGGACAGCCCACCTCGACGACCGGGCCATCCACGTCGACGACTTCGACGTCGACCACCACCTCGGTGCCACCTTTTAACTGCGAGTCACCTGGAATCGATCGGTGCATGCAGGCCTGCCTGATGCGGATCGATAGCCTTCGGAAAGACTACTCGGGCTGTGAGGACAGGTGCGAGGGCAACGCCTGCGCCGAAGTCATCTGCCAGGAAACATCCCGCAACGTGGCGTGCCTGGCAATCAAGGCGCGCTGCTCCTCGAACGGCGACAACATCGACCCCGAGTACACACGCTGCTGCACGAATCCCGATCGGGACGTCGAGTGCCTGGAGAAGTCCGAGGCGCCGTGCCGGGTCCTCCCGACGACGACCACCAGCACGGCCATCTCCACGACGACCGTCCGGACCACGACGAGCACGAGCACCACGACCCGCTAGTGGTCAGCCGAGTCGTCCCCGCCAATTCCGGAGCACGTCGTGTAACCTGTCCGCGAGAGGGATGCGCGGCGCGCACCCCGTCTCCGCGGAGCGGTATCTGGGCTCCGGAGAGGAACGTCGGGTCGGGAAGGCGAACGTCGAGACGATGGTGGGTGGGACCTCGTAGGGGCGATTGCGTCCCCTTCGGGCCCCAGTGGCGCCGTAATGGCAATGCCGGTCACGTAACGCGCGAGTGACCGGACAGGCCATTCTCGCCGTCGGCGCCGACCGCGCCGACGAGCGCGCGGCGAGCTTCGACCTGTTTCAGCGAGACGCTCGACCGCGAGTGGATCGCGCAGGCCGCACCCGGAACCAAGAGCGCGCCGAAGTCACGCGATATCTCCTGCCGGGTGTCTCGGAGGAGGCAGGTCGGGTTCCGCGCGAGAGCTCGGAGCCCGGCCCGCCGCGATGCCTACTGGACCTCGATCTCGATGTAGTCGGAGTCCTCGTCCTCGACGCTGTCACCGACGTCGAGATCGGCGCGGTACTTGCCTGCCTTCTCGTAGGTATGCTTCGGGTTCTGCTCGTGCGAGTCTGCCGTGCCGTCACCGAACTTCCAGGTGAACTTGAACGGCTGCTTCCCGCCCTCCGTCTCGGCGGTGAACTGGACGGTGAGCGGCGCCTTGCCCTCCTCGGGCGAGGCGTCGGCCCAGGCGAGCAGCGGGATGTCCTCGTCCTCGGCTTCCGCGCCGGCTACGGTGCTCGGCGGGCTGGCCGGCGCCGCGGCCCCCATCGTCGTCGTCGGGGTGGGCGGCGTCGTCGTCTTCTCACCACCTCCGCCGCACCCGAACAGGAGCAACGAGGCGGCGATCGTGGCTGAGGCGAGAGTTCGAGTCATGCAGGACCCTCCGTGCAGGAATTTGAAACAGCGGCGGATAGTTCCAAACCCCCGCTGGGCTGTCAATTGCGCCGCCCTGTTGGCGCTCGCGGCGCTGCTCGGGGCTCCGGCGGGCGCCGTGGCCGCGCCTGCGGTCGGCGAGGTGCGCGTCTTCGCCGTGCTGGCCGGGTTCCCGGACCGCCCGCTCGGGCAGCCGCGCGAGCACTTCATCGGGAGGCCGGAGTCGCTCCTCGACCGGTTCGTGGCCTACTATTCCGAGGTGTCGGCGGGACGGCTCCGCCTGCGACCGTCGGCCGCCGCGAAGCCGGTCGTGCTCCCCTCGCCACGCCGCACCTACGTCCAGCGGCCGGCGTCGCTCGCGAGCGACGCCCTCGCCGCGTTCGGCGCCGTCGCGGGCGACGCGGAGCGCGCGGCCCTCGGCGAGGCGCAGGCGCTGATCGTCTTCTTCACCGGTCCGGGGCGCGAGTCGCGGCTGGGTACGCCGGACGTCGGCGATCCCTGGTCGAACTACACCGCCATCGAGCCGCCCGCCCGCGCCGGCGACGTCTCCTTCGCTGACGGCTGTGTCATCGCGGCGACGGAGGCGCAGCCGTTCAGCCCGTTCGGCGTGCTCTGCCACGAGTACGGGCATCTCCTCGGGCTCCCGGAGCTGTACGCGCCGGGCGGCGCGACGCACGAGGGCATCGGCGTCTGGGGGCTCATGGGGCAGGGGACGTGGCTCGGGCGCGGCGCCCAGCCGCCGCACCCGTCGGCGTGGGAGAAGCTGCGCCTCGGCTGGGTGGACGTCCAGGTCATCGACCGCACCACGCGCGGCGTGACGCTGCCGGCCGTGGAGATCGAGCCGCGCGTCATCAAGATTCCGGCGGTGCCCGGAAGCCCGCACGAGTACTACCTCCTCGAGAATCGCGCGCGCGTCGGCGCGGACGGCGCCCTTCCCGGCGAGGGACTCCTCGTCTGGCACGTGGACGAGAGCGTCGACGGCTTCCGTACCGCGCAGAGCAAGGCTGCGCACAAGCTCCTGCACCTGGTCGAGGCAGACGGGCGCGGCGACCTCGATCGCGGACACGCCGCCGGCGGTAACCGTGGCGACGCGGGCGACCCCTGGCACGGCCCGCCGCGCTGGCAACAGCGCATGGCGGGTCCACTGCTCCTCGTCGGTGCCCTCGGAATCGCGGGCGCGCTCCTCCGCCTCGCGCGCCCGCGCGCGCTCGCGCCCACGCTGGTGCGCCTTGCCATCGCCACCCTGTTCCTCGTCGCCGGCGGCTTCCTCCGCCGCACGCCCGTCTGCGGCCCCGACACGCCCGGCATGGCCCCCTACGACGGCACCCCCGCCCGCGTCGTCATCCGCAACATCTCCCCCGCCGGCCCCACAATGACTTTCGACGTCCTGGTCGCTCCGAGCGAGAACCCACACTAGCGAGGGAGTGAGGCGAGGCTTTGCCGAGCCGATGCGACGGGGTCCGGGGGCATCGGAGGAGCGGAGCCCGCGCAGCGGGCGAGCACCGCACGGGCCCCCGGATGTAATTTGACTCTCCGGGCGACCGCGTGAGACCTTTCCAGTAGTGGCGAAGCTCATCATCCAGGTGCCGTGCTTCAACGAGGAAGAGCACCTGGCGGCGACGTTGGCGTCCCTGCCTCGTTCCGTCGCCGGCTTCGACGTCGTCGAGACGCTGGTCATCGACGACGGCTCGACGGACGGGACGGCCGAGGTGGCGCGGCTGGCGGACGCCACCTACCTGCTCCGGTTCCCCGTGAATCTGGGGCTGGCGCGGGCGTTCTCCGCCGGCCTCGATGCGGCGCTGAAGCTCGGTGCCGACGTCATCGTCAACACCGACGCCGACAACCAGTACCGGGGCGCGGACGTCGCGCGCCTCGTGCAGCCGATCCTCACCGGACAGGCGGACATGGTGATCGGCGACCGGGCGCCGCACCGCCTCCAGCACTTCGGCCCCGTCAAGCGCGTCCTGCAGCGCCTGGGGAGCTGGGTCGTGCGCCAGCTGTCCGGGACGCGGGTGCCCGATGCCGCGAGCGGATTTCGCGCCTTCTCTCGCCGCGCGGCGCTCAAGATGAACGTGTTCACGGACTTCACCTACACGCTCGAGACCATCATCCAGGCGGGAAAGAAGCACATCCCGATCGCCCATGTGCCGATCACCGTGAACCCCGAGCGGCGTCCGTCGCGCCTCTTCGCGAGCCTCGCGACCTACGTCCGCCGCTCGGGGTCGACCCTGGTGCGCATGTATGCGCTCTACGAGCCGCTGAAGGTGTTCTTCCGCCTCGGCGCCGTCCTGTTCCTCGCCGGTGCGCTCATCGGCCTCCGGTTCCTCATCGAGTACCTGTCGGGGGAGGGCACGCAGCGCGTGCAGAGCCTCATCCTCGCCGCCGTCCTCCTCATCATCGGCTTCCAGACGATCCTCATGGGGATCGTCGCGGATCTGATCGGCGCCAACCGCACGCTCCTGGAGGACACGCTCATCCGCGTGCGCGAGCTCGAGCTCCGCGGGGGCGAAGCACCCGAAGTGTCGCGTCTCGAGCGCCCCGAGCGGCCCGCGGCCGTGGCGGGCCGCGAGTCGCAATGACGGCGGTCCTGTTCGGCACGTACGACCGCGAGCACAGCGCCAACCGGCTCCTGCGTCAGGCCCTGGCCGGCGCCGGCTATCGCGTCGCCGAGTGCCACGAGCCGCTGTGGGAGGAGTCGCGCGTGAAGCCGCGGGAGTACTTCGGTGCCGCCTCCATCGTGCGTCTCGGCGGACGCTGGGCGGGCGCGGCGCGCCGCCTCGCTGCACGCTGGCGCGAATTCGCCGCGGCTGCGCCCCTGGTGGTGACGGGGTTCGGCGGCCAGCTCGACGTCCTCCTCGCGCGTGCCGTCTGCCGCCCGCGGGCCGGTCTCGTGTTTGCGCCGCTCGTGAGCCTCAGCGAGACGCTGGTGGAAGATCGCGGCGTCTTCCGAGCCGGCGGCCTCCGGGCGCGCGCGCTGGCGGCGCTCGACCGCGCGACCTTCGCCGCCGCGGACCTCGTGCTCGCCGACACGAAGGCGCATGCCGCCTACCTCGTCGAGCTCGGCGCGGCACGCGAGCGCGTCGCCGTGTGGCCGCTCGGCGCCGAACCCGAGTTTTTCGCCGCTGTCACGGCCGAGCCGGTCGCGCGCCGCGTGCTCTTCTACGGCCACCACCTGCCGCTCCATGGCGTCGCGACGATCGTCGCGGCCGCGGAGCGGCTCGCCGCCGACGTCGAGGTCGTCCTCATCGGCAACGGGCCCGAGCGGGCCGCGGTGGAGGCGCAGGGCCCGCGCGGCGGCGCCCGACTCGTGTGGCGCGACGACGTGCCGTTCGCGGAGCTCCCGGGCGAGCTCGCGCGCGCGGCCATCGTCCTCGGCATCTTCGGCGGCGGGCGCAAGGCCGCGATGGTGGTGCCGAACAAGGTGTGGCAGGCGGCGGCCGCGGGACGCCCGGTGGTGACGCGCGACGGCCCTGCGCTGCGCGAGGTGCTCACGCCGGACGAGCACTGCGTCGCCGTGCCCGCGGCCGATCCGGCCGCGCTCGCCGCCGCGCTCACACAGCTGCTCGACGAGCCCGCACGGGCGGAGCGCCTCGGCCGTGCCGCACGCGCCCACGTGCTCGAACGATTCGCCCCCGCCCGGCAGGCGGCGCGGCTGCGGGCGCTGCTGGCCGACCACCTCCGCGCGGCCGTCCCGGCGGCGCCCGGGACCGCGGCGGCCTGACGCCGGTGCGGACGGCGGCCGTCGTCGTCAGCTGGGAGGGCGGGGCGACGACCGCGCGCTGCGTGGCATCGCTCGCGGCGCAGGATCGCCCGCCGGCCGAGATCGTCGTCGTCGACAATGCCTCCTCCGAGGTGGAGCGCGAGCGGCTCCGGCGCGAGCTCGGCACCGTGCCCGGCGTCCGCCTGCTCCTGCTCGACGAGAACCGCCAGTTCGCGGGCGGGCTCAACGCCGGCGCGCGCGCGGCCTTCGCCGCCGGCGCCGAGCGCGTCCTCCTGCTCAACAACGACACCGTGCTCGCGCCCGACGCCCTCCGCCTCCTCGAAGACGCGATGTTCGGGCGCACGGCGGCGATCGCCGCGCCGAAGGTCGTGGATCTCCACGACCCCGCGCGCGTGATCACCGCCGGCGAGCGCGTCGTGCTGCCGCTCCTCTGCGTGCCGCGCACGCTGCTCCGCTACCGGCCGCGGGGCGACGCCCCCTATGCCGTGAGCGGAGCCATGGGGTGCGCGCTCCTGGTGACCCGCGAGTGCTTCGAGGCGGCCGGCGGCTTCACGGAGGAGATCCAGGTCTACTACGAGGACGTCGACTTCTGCCTCGCGGCGCGGGCACACGGCTACGGCGCCGTCGTGGTGCCGGGGGCCGTCGTGCGTCACGACGGCATGCGCGGCTTCGCGGCCGGCCTGACGCCGTGGGCGGCGTTCCTGAAGGCGCGGAACCCATGGCTCGTCGTCCGCCGCCACGGGACGCCGCTCACATGGCTGACGTTCGTCCCGACCTATGCGGCGCTCGTGCTCGCGAGCGCCGCCATCTGGGTGGTCCGAGGACGCCTCGACGTCGTGCGCGCGCTCGCGCGCGGGGCGTGGGCGGGCCTCGCCGCCGCGGCGGGGCAGCGCCCGGCTCCAGTCGGGCCGCCCGGAGGCCGCGCCTGAGGATGCGGGTCGGGATCGGCGCCCTGGTCGGCATCCTCGGCGGGCCGGCGACGTACGCGCGGGAGCTGATCGCGGCCCTGGCGCGCCTCGGCGGACACGAGTACGTCGTCTTCACGGACCGGCCCGAGGGGTTCGCTGGGCTGGACGTCGAGACGATACCCGTGCCGCTCCGCTCGTCCTACCACCAGGTCACCTGGGACCACTGGGCGCTCCCGGCGCTCGTCGCCGCGCGCGGCGTCCGGGTCTACCACGGGACGAAGAACGTCCTCCCCTGGCGGCTCTCCGTCCCCGCGGTCGTGACGGTCCACGACCTCGCCGTGTATGCGTGCCCGGACACGTTCTCGCTGCCGCAGCGCCTCCACCTCCGGGCGCTGATCCCGCGGAGCGTCGCGCGCGCGAGCCGGGTCATCGCCGACTCGGAGCACGCGCGCGGCGACATCGTCGCGCGCTTCGGCGTCGCCGGCGAGCGCGTCGTCGCTGTGCCGCTCGGCGTGGGCGCCGCGTACCTCACGCCCGTGCCCGCCGAGGCGGTGGCCCGCCTCCGGCGCGCGCACGGACTCGGCGAGCGCGTCGTCGCCTGCGTCGGCACGGTCCAGCCGCGGAAGCGCATCGAGCGCGTGATCGAGGCCTTCGTCCGCGCCGACGCCGTGGCCGGGGGCTGGACGCTCGCGATCGCCGGGCGCATCCGGCCGCACTATGCGCCGCCGTGGCTCCGCCGGCTGCCGCCCGGCGCGCGCTTCCTCGGGCCGCTCGACGACGACGATCTCCGCGCCCTCTACGCGGCCTCCGCCGTCGCCGTGAGCGCGTCCGACTACGAGGGCTTCGGCCTGACGGTGCTCGAGGCGATGGCGAGCGGGTGCGCCGTCGTGGCGGTCGGCGCCACGTCGATTCCCGAGGTCGTCGGCGACGCGGGGGTCCTCGTGGATGCCTCGGACGCCGCGCTTCTCGCGGACGCCCTCGCGGCATTGCTGAACGATCCCGAGCGCCGGGCCGCGCTGGGAAACGCGGCTCGGCGGCGCGCCTCCGCGTTCACCTGGGAGGCGACGGCGCGGCGCACCCGCGCGGTGTACGAGGAGGCCGTCGCATGCGCGTGATCGCCGTCGTCGTCCACTGGCGGGACGTCGCCGAGACGCGCGGCTGCCTCGAGGCCCTCGCCGCCGCGGGTGTCGAGGCGCTGATCGTGGACAACGGGTCGCCGGAGCCGATCGGGCCGGGGTTCGCGGCCGCCGCCCTCACGGTGCGGAGCACCCTCAACGTCGGCTACGCGGGCGGCGCGAACCTTGGCATCCGGGCGGCGCGCGAGCGCGGCGCCGACGTCGTGTTGCTCCTCAACAACGACGCGCGCGTCCACCCCGAGGCGAACGCCGCCGCCTGCGAGGTGCTGGCGGCCGACGGCCGCGTCGCCGTCGTCGGGGCGAAGGTGCTGACGCGCGAGGATCCGTCGCGCCTCTGGCTCGCGTGGGGCGACGTGAACTACCGCCAGAGCCTGGTCGCGCTCCACGGCGCGGGCCGCCAGGCCGGCCCGCCGTTCGACCGCGACCGCGACGTCGCATGGGTGGCGGGATGCGCGATGTGGCTCCGGGTGCGTGCGCTCGACGCCGTCGGCCTCTTCGACGAGCGATTCTTCGCCTACCACGAGGAGGTCGACTGGTGCGTGCGCGCGTGGCGCGGCGGCTGGCGCGTCGTCTACTGCCCGCGGGTCGTCGTCACGCATACCGGCCGCGGCAGCCACGGGACCACGGAGTCGATCCGGGTGCGCAAGTACTTCGCGGCCCGGAACGCCATCCTCTTCGCGCGGAAGCACGGGTCCCGCTGGGAGCGGGCGAAGCTCGCCGCGTTCCTGGCGGCGTCGCTGCCCCTCGAGCTCTTGCGTCACCTGCCCGTCGGCCGGGCGGGGGAGGTGCTGCTCAAGGTGCGCGGCGTGCGCGACGCGCTCGCCGGGCGACGGCCCCCGCTCGAAGCGCTCGGCCTGCGATGAGGCGGCGCGCGGCGCCGGTCGTCGCCGGCCTGCTGGTGGCCGCGTACGTGGCCACGTTCCGCCGCTACGCGATCTACGATCTCGCCGACGAGGGGCTCCTGCTCGCGCAGGCGGCGCGCGCGGCGGCCGGCGAGCGTCCCTACCTCGACTTCCACACGGGATACGGGCCGCTCTACTTCGCGGTCCAGAGCCGGCTGCTGGAAGCCGGCGGCCTCGATGCGCTCCGCGGTGCGCTCGCCGTCGTCCACGGCGTGACCGCGGGGCTGACGTTCGCGCTCGCGCGGCGGCTCGGCGGGACCGCGCTGGCGATCGCCAGCGTGGCGCTCGCGGTCGCCTTCTTCCTACCGGTGGCGCCCGGGAGCGGCGCGCCGTTCAACGTCCCGTACCCCGCCTGGTACGCCGGACTCGGCGGCGTCGCGATGGCGTTGCTCGTCGCGCGCGGGGCGACGGGCCCCGCGCGCCTCGCGCTCGCGGGCGCCATCGCCGGCGCGGTGTTCGCGATGAAGCCGAACAGCGGCGCGCTGCTCCTGGCCGGCGCGGCGGTCGCGAGCGTCGTCGGTGATGCGGCGGCACGCGAGGGGCGCGCCCTCGCGGGCGCCACGCTGCTCCTCGCCGCGCTGGTCGTCGGTCTCCTCGTCGCACCGAGCGGGATCTCCGGGATCGCCCTCGTGCTCGCGGGGCCGCCGATCGCCCTGGCGTGGCGCTGCCGGCCGTTGCTGGCGGGCAATGCCACGGCGGCCGCGCGCCTCGGGGCGCTCGGCGGCGGGTTCGCCACCGTCGTCGCCCTCGCGCTCGGCCCGACGATCGCGACGCTCGGTCCGTCCCGCTTCGCGCGCGAGGTGCTGCTCGTCGGCGCCGGCGTCGCCGAGCTGTTCATCCTGCCGATCGGCTGGCCCGCCGTCCTGGCGACGCTCCTCGGGCTCGTGACGCTGGCGAGCGGCCGGGCGCGCGCCGGCGTGGTCGCCGGCCTGACGCTGCTCGTGCTGGTCGTGGCGAGCGGGGCGATCGACGCGCCGCGCGCGGTCGCCGCGTTGCGGATCGGCGCCGAGCGCGCCGCGCTCGCGGTCGTGCCGCTGGCGCTCCTCGGGGGGATCGCGCTGCTCGCCGTGGACGTGCAGCTCGCGCCCGTCGTCGCGCTCGCCGTGCTGGCGGCGGCGCAGCTCTATCCGCGTCCCGACTTCGATCACCTGATGCCGCTCGCGCCGCTCGTCGTTCCCGTCGCCATGCTCGTCTGGCGGGCGACCGTGGCGCGGCTCGGCGTCGCGGAGCCGCGAGCGATGCGCGTGGCCGTCGGGCTCGCGCTCGTGCTGGCGGCGGGACGCTTCCTTCCCTCGGGAAGCGCGCTCCTCGCGGTGGCGAGCGGACGCGCGGCGGCCGTCGCGCTGCCGGCGGGCACGCTGGTGGCGCTGCCGGAGGGGCTCGAGCGGCTCCGTGCGATCGGCGACGCGGCCTCGACCCTGGCGGCCGGAACACCCGCCGGCGAGCGCGTGCTCGCGTTTCCGGCGTGCGCGGCGATTCCGTTCCTCGCCGGCCGCCTGCCCGCCGGGCCGCACGACTACTTCTACCCGGGACGGCCGACGCGCGGCGAGATCTCGGCGCTGGCGGCTCACCTGGCGGCCGTGCCGCCGCCGGCCGCCGTCACGTGCCGGGCGCCGGGCAGGTTGGCGGAGGCGTGGGGTGAGTACCCCGAGCTCGTGGCGCTGATCGAGGGGCGCTACCGCATCGTGCTGGAGAATCCGTTGCTCAGTGTGCGCCAGCGAATTGACTGACTTCGCATCGCCGCGTCGGTAGCCGCTTGACACCCTCCCGGATCCGCCGCTAAGCCTGTGGATCGAGAGGAATTTCGCGTGGCGCGACCTGCCGTAGTCTCCCTGCTCGAGGAACTCTGGGCCTTCATGCGCGTGCGCAAGAAGTGGTGGCTCGGCCCCATCGTGATCGTGCTCGTGCTCTTCGGGCTCCTGATCGTGATGAGTCAGGGTTCCGCGCTCGCTCCTTTCGTCTATACCTTGTTCTAGAAGCCCGAGGCCCGAAGATGTTGGACGAGTCGGCGCGGAACCTCAGGCGGTTCGGCCTCACGGTCGGGGGCGCCTTCGCATTGCTGGGCCTCGTGAGCTGGGCGCGGGGGCACGAGATCCCGCCGCTCGTCCTGGGGAGCCTCGCGGTGGGCCTGATCGTGCCCGGGCTGGTCGCGCCGCGCGCCCTCGGCCCGGTGCAGCGCGTGTGGATGCGCGCCGCGATGGTCATCGGTGACTTCAACAGCCGCGTGATCCTGGGCGTGTTCTACTACCTGGTGATGGCGCCGGTTGGCTTCGTGCGGCGTCTCTTCGGCGATCCGCTCGATCGCGGCCTCGGCGACCGCACGACGTCCGTGTGGGTGAAGCGCGAGCGCCAGCCGGTCGATCGCGAGCGCTACGAGCGGCAGTTCTGAGATGACGACGCGCATCCTCGGCATCTCGGCGTACTATCACGACTCCGCGGCGTGCCTCGTCGTCGACGGCGAGATCGTGGCGGCCGCGCAGGAGGAGCGCTTCACGCGCAAGAAGCACGACGCGCGCTTCCCGGAGTCGGCGGTCGCGTACTGCCTGGACGCGGGTCGCATCCGCGCCGACCAGCTCGACCACGTCGGCTTCTACGACAAGCCGCTCCTCAAGTTCGAGCGCCTGCTCGAGAACTACATCGGCATCGCCCCGCGGGGGCTCAAGTCGTGGCTCACGGCGATGCCGGTGTGGCTCAAGGACAAGCTCTTCACGCGCGACGCCATCCGTAAGGCGCTCGGCGGCTACGAGGGGTCGATCCTCTTCGCCGAGCACCACGAGTCGCATGCCGCGAGCGCGTTCTATCCGTCGCCGTTCGAGAGCGCCGCGGTCCTGACCATGGATGGCGTCGGTGAGTGGGCCACCTCCAGCTACGGCGTGGGGGAGGGCAACGCGCTCGACCTCTGGGGCGAGCTCCACTACCCGCACTCGCTCGGCATGCTCTACTCGGCGTTCACCTACTACACGGGGTTCAAGGTGAACTCCGGCGAGTACAAGGTGATGGGCCTCGCGCCCTACGGGCAGCCGAAGTACGTCGACACGATCCTCGACAAGCTGGTGGAGCTGCGCGACGACGGCAGCTTCAAGCTGAACATGGCCTACTTCAACTACCTCTCGGGCCTGACCATGACGAACGGGGCGTTCGACGAGCTCTTCGAAGGCCCGCCACGGAAGCCCGAGGCCCCGGTGACGCAGCGGGAGATGGACCTCGCCGCGTCCGTGCAGGTGGTGACCGAAGAGATCATGCTCCGCATGGCGCGGCACGTGCAGCGCGAGACGGGCCAGAAGAACCTCTGCCTGGCGGGCGGGGTGGCGCTCAACTGCGTGGGCAACGGCCGCCTGCTGCGCGAGGGGCCGTTCGAGCGCCTGTGGATCCAGCCTGCGGCGGGCGATGCCGGTGGCGCCGTGGGCGTCGCGCTCACGATCCATCACAAGGTGCTCGGGAACCCGCGCGTCGTCCCGAAGCAGGGCGACACGATGCGCGGCTCGTACCTCGGGCCGGAGTTCCCCGACGACGAGATCGCCCGCCAGCTCGACGCCGCCGGCGCGGTCTACGAGAAGCTGTCCGACGCGGCGCTGCTCGACCGCACCGCGGCGCTGCTCGGCGACGAGAAGGTCGTCGGCTGGCTCCAGGGCCGCATGGAGTTCGGCCCGCGCGCGCTCGGCAACCGGAGCATCCTCGGCGACCCACGGTCGACGAAGATGCAGTCGGTGATGAACCTGAAGATCAAGTACCGCGAGAGCTTCCGCCCGTTCGCCCCGAGCGTGCTCCGCGAACGCGTCGCGGACTACTTCGACCTCGACACCGACTCGCCCTACATGCTCCTCGTCGCGCCCGTCAGCGAGCGCTGGCGCATCGCGATGACCCCCGAGCAGCAGCGCCTCTTCGGCATCGAGAAGCTGAACGTGCCGCGCTCGACGATCCCGGCCATCACCCACGTCGACTACTCGGCGCGCATCCAGACCGTGCACCCCGACACGAACCCGCGCTACCACGGGCTGCTCCGCCGCTTCGAGGCCCTCACCGGCTGCCCCGTCCTCGTGAACACGAGCTTCAACGTCCGTGGCGAGCCCATCGTGTGCACGCCCTCCGACGCCTACCGCTGCTTCATGCGGACGGAGATGGACGTGCTGGTCGTGGGGAACTTCCTGATGCTGAAGGAGCGACAGCCGAAGCTCGAGAAGGATTCGGACTGGCGTCGGGAGTTCGAGCTCGACTGAGAACGCCCTGCCCGGGCGGGAAGCTCGGAGCGACCGTGTGGGAGGCCATGCCGGCGATCCGGAAGATCCCGGCGTCGATGCGAACAACCCGGCTCCGACCGTCTGCGCGCTCCTGCAGCTGCAGGGCGAGTGGCAGCCGCTGATCGCGGCGGCGTTCCCCGACGCACCGGTCATCCAGGCACCGGTGTTCCCCGTGAAGCACTGATCGCCGCGGCCGAAGGGCTGGGGTCGGAGCCCTTACGCCGGCGCTACTCGCTCACGTCTGGACGTCCCGCACGTGGGGCGGTGGCAGCCGATCGCGCTCCGACACCAGAACCTCCGGCCGATACGGCATCACGACCCACAGCACGAGGTAGATGACGATCCCCATCCCGCCCCCGAAGAGTGCACTCAGGAGAAATGCCAGGCGGACCAACGTCACCGAAACGCCGAACTGCTCCGCGAGCCCGGCGCACACGCCGGCGACGGTCTTCGTCTCGCGGACGCGGTACCAGGTGCGGGTGAAGGCGTTGCCGCCCTCGACCATGCTACCGCAGTGGCGGCACTTCCTCGCCTCGGCACGGATCTCCTCGGCGCAATAGGGGCAATGTTTGGTGGTGACGGCGATCTCGGCCATCAGGCGCTCCGTGGCTGGAAGGCGGGCGTCTGGCGCGCGGCGAGGAAGGGGATCGCGCCGTAGGTGAGCGCGAGCAGCAGCGCCAGGGATCCGACCCAGTTGGCGACGACGAAGAGGCTCAGCGCGTCGGGCAGGAAGCGCGTGAGGAGATCGTAGCCGGCGCGCACGAGCCAGAAGTCCAGGGCGAGGATCGCGGGCAGCGGCGCGACGCCGGCGGCCAGCGCGCGAACCAGGCGCCCGCGAGCGGCGCGGGCGGCGTTGGCCGCGAGGAGCGGGGCGGCTGCGGCCAGCACCCGCGCATTCAGGCCGGCGGCCGCGCTCGGGACGGGGGCGGCGGCGAGCATGCCGGCGACCGCCGCCAGGGAGCGCTCCTCGGCCTGGCAGCGGAGACAGCTCTCTGCATGGGCGAGCGCGTCGGCGCCGAGCGGGCGCCCGAGGGCACGCAGCTCGCTCACGTCCTCGCAGCCGATCATGCGCGCGCTCCGCGCGCGGCCGCCCGCGGCGCGCCCGTGCGGACGGCGGCGACGAGGCGGGCGATCGCGTGATGCAGGCGGCTCTTCACCGTGCCCGGCGGGCAGCCGAGGATCTCGGCCACCTCGTCCTCCGGAAGGTCGTGGTAGTAGCGCAGGATGACGACGTCACGCTGCGCATCCGGCAGGGTCGCGAGCAGGCGCTCCGCGTCGAGAATCGCGTCGACCCTCGCGCTTCCATGGTCCGCCGGCTCGCCCGGCGCTTCGGCAATGTGTTCAAGCGGATCAATGCGGCGGCGGCGGGCCCAGTCGCGGCAGCAGTTGATGGCGATCTGAAACAGCCACGGCCGGAACGGCCGGCCGCGGGAGAAGCGGCCGGCCGCGCGGACGACTCTGAGCCAGGTCTCCTGGTAGAGGTCATCGACGTCGCGGCCGGCGGTCTGCCGGGCGAGCAGGCGAACGAGCGGCTGCTGCCAGCGCCCGCAGAGCTCTGCGAGCGCGGCTCCATCGCCGACGGCCACGGCGGCCAGCAGGGTCTCGTCGGCCTCCATGCACGCGTGCGGCCGTCCCTATCACGCACGCGGCTCCTGCGGCATGGTGCCGCCGCCCGAGCCGCGGGCGAAGCGCGCGGCCATCTCGCGGGCGCGCGCGACGCCGTGCTCGAAAGGCGGCTGCTCGCCCGGCCGCGACGGGATGACGAGCCACAGGAGCCCGTAGAGCGCAGGCCCGAGCAGATGGAAGAAGGTCAGCGCGACGAAGCCCACCCGGACCGCCGAGAGGGAGACGCCGAGGCCATGGGCGACGGCGGCCGAGACGCCGGCCAGGCGGCGGTCGGGATGGTCGCGATGCCAGCTGGTCGGGTCGAGGCCGCCCAGGCGGCTCCGGCAGTGGGGGCAGCGCACCGCCTCGGGGCGGATGTCCTCGGCGCAATAGGGGCAGGGGATGCGATTGTCCATCGACCGGTTCCTCCTCTGTCCCGTGATACGCAGGCGCCCGGCGCGAGGTTCACTCCCTGCGGTTGACAGGGGCCGGGCCCGCGTGGCGGACTCCGCGCGCCGCGACGATGAGGGACGGGGAGGCGAGGGGCCCGATCGAGCCAGGGCTCGCGGGCGGGGCCGCGCTCGGGCTCCTGGCGGTGGCGCTCGAGAAGGTCACCGCGCTCGGAATCGCCCTCTACCTGCCGCGGCACCTCGGGCTCGAGGACTACGGGCGCTACGCGCTCCTCATGTCGTACCTCGGCCTCTTCCAGGGCCTCGCCGACGCGAGCCTGGAGTCGGTCCTCGTGACGCGGCTGGCGCGTGCCGCGTCCCCGGCGGCGCTGGCCGGCCGCGGCGCCGTCGTCCGCCTCGGGGTCTCGGTGGCGGGTGCCCTGACGGCGCTCCTCACGCTCGCGATCGTCACCGGTGACGCCGCGTTGGTGCGTGCCGGCGCGGTCGCGGCGGCCGCGTTCGCCGCCGGGGCTGCGAATCCCTATCGCCTCCTCCTCCGCGCCCGCCTTGCGCTCGGCCGCTATCTCGGCCTCGTCGCGGGCCAGGCCGCGCTGGGCGTCGTGCTGCTCGTGCTCGTGGTGCGCGAGGGCGGCGGGCTCGGCGCCGTCTTCGCCGCGCTCGCGGCCGCGGCGCTCGGCGGCCTCGTCCTCGGGGCGGCGCTCGTCCGGGGCGGCGTCGAGATCGCGATGGACGGCGCGCTCGGGCGCGCGCTCCTCCGCGATGCGTGGCCGCTCGCCGGCACCACCGCGGCGCTCACGGGCGCGCAGCAGGCGCTTGTCCTCGTCCTCCTGCGCGCGCACGGCGCGGCCGCCGTCGGCCTGCTCGGCGGCGCGCAGCGCCTCATCGACGCGATCGCGCTCGTGCCGCAGGCGCTCATGGTGAGCGTGCTGCCGTCGCTGTCGCTCGCGGCCGCCGAGCCGCGCGCGGCGACGGCGCGGGCGCGCGAGGCCGCGCGTGTCCTCGCCGTGATCATCGTGCCGGTAGTCATTGCGCTCCTCGTGTGGGCGGAGCCGGTGCTCGCGTACGGCCTCGGGGCCTCCTTCGTCGCCGGCGCGCCGACGCTGCGCTGGCTCGCGGGCCTCGCCCTCGTGGGTGCGACGGGCACCGTCACCACGAACCTGCTCCTCGCGCTCGGTATGCAGCGCATCCTGCTCCGCGTCGCGATCGCCGCCGCGCTCGCGATCGTGATCACCGGCATGCTGGTCGTTCCGGCGGCCGGGGCGCCGGGCGCGGCGGCGGTGCTCCTCGCGACGTGGGTCGGCGGGCAGCTCGCGCTCCTCGCGCTGCCGGCCACCCGGGCGCGCGTCGCGCCGGTGCTGGCGGCCGCGCTGCGGCCCGCGATCGTCGGCGCGCTGGCCGTCCCCGCGGCGCTCAGGAGCGATGCGTCCTGGACCGCGGTGCCCGGTTTCCTGATCGCCTATGCCGTGCTTCTCGTGGTCACCCGGACGGTCACGACCGCCGACGTCACGCGCTGGCGGGGACGGTGAGGATGCAGGCGTTTTCGCCCGGCCAGGCACCTGTGGTACCCGTCCGCCGCCGTGTCGAGGACGATCGTCGTCATCCCGACCTACAACGAGCGCGACAACGTGCCGCGCCTCGTCCCGCAGGTGCTGGCACAGGCGCCCGATCTCGAGGTCGTGATCGTGGACGACCAGTCGCCCGACGGCACCGGGGCGATCGTCGGCGAGCTCGGCCGGCAGGACCCGCGCGTCCATCTCCTCTCGCGGACCCGCCGTGAGGGGCTCGGCCCCGCCTACAAGGACGGCTTCGCCTGGGCGCTCGCGCACGGGGCGGACGCCGTCATCCAGATGGACGCGGACTTCTCGCACGCGCCGGAGATGATTCCGCGCTTCCTCGAGCGCATCGCCGGCTGCGATCTCGTCCTCGGGTCGCGGTACCTGAAGGGGATCACCGTCGTCGACTGGCCGATCGAGCGCCTGCTGCTCAGCTACTTCGGCAACTGGTACGTCCGGCGCGTGACCGGGCTCCCGATGCGCGACACCACGGGCGGCTTCAAGTGCTGGCGCCGGAGCGCGCTCGAGGCGGTGAACGTCGCTGCGGTGCGCTCCAACGGCTACGCGTTCCAGATCGAGATGACCTACCGCGCCTGGCGGCGTGGTTTGCGAATCCAGGAGATCCCCATCATCTTCATGGACCGCACGGTCGGCGACTCGAAGATGACGAAGCGGATCAGCCTGGAGGCCCTGTGGATCGCCTGGTATCTCCGGGCGGCGCACCTCTTCGGGCGCCTGTGAGCGGCGGATCGCCGTGGCCCGGCACGTCCTCGTCCTGAACGAGCGCGATCTCGACAACCCGCGCGCGGGCGGCGCCGAGATCCATCTCTTCGAGATCTTCGGCCGCCTCGCGGCCGGCGGCGACCGCGTGACGATGCTCTGTGCCGGCTTCCCCGGCGGCGCGGCGGAGGCGACGATCGCCGGCGTGCACGTCCGCCGTCTCGGCGCGAGCCGCGTCGGCTACTACGGGCAGGTCGTGCAGGCGTGCCGGGCGTACATCGCGCGCGAGCGGCCCGAGGTGCTCGTCGAGGCGCTCAACAAGATGCCGTTCCTGTCGCCGCTGTACACGCGTCTCCCGTTGGTGGCAGTCGTGCATCACCTCTTCGGCGCGACGGCCTTCCAGCAGGTGCCCGCGCCCGTCGCCGCGGCCGTGGTCGGCGCCGAGTGGCTCGTGCCGCGCCTCTACCGGCGCGCCACGTTCGTCGCCATCTCCGACAGCTCGCGCGACGACATGGTCGCGCGCGGCATTGCCGCGCCGGCGATCCGCGTCGTCCTCTGCGGCGTCGATCACGCGCGCTACCGGCCCGACCCGTCGGCGCGGGATCCGCGCCCGCTGGTCGTGTTCGTCGGGCGGCTCGAGCGCTACAAGCGGCTCGACGTGCTGCTCGAGGCGGTCGCGGAGGTGCGCCGCGGCGGCGTCGACGTACACGCCGTCATCGCCGGAGCGGGCGATGCGCTCGATGCCGTGCGCGCGCAGGTGCGTGCCCTCGGGCTCGAGTCGTGCGTCGAGGTGCCGGGCTTCGTCGACGAGGCGGAGAAGGTCCGGCTCCTCCAGGCGGCGCGCGTCGCGGTGCAGCCGTCGGAGAAGGAGGGCTGGGGGCTCACCGTGATCGAGGCGAACGCGTGTGGCACGCCGTGCGTGGCCACGGCGGTGCCGGGGCTGCGCGATTCCGTGCGCGACGGGGAGACCGGGCTCCTGGTGCCGGTGCGGGACGCTCGCGCGCTGGCGGCGGCGCTCGCGCGCATGCTCCGCGACGACGCGCTGCGGGCGCGTCTCGCCGCGGGCGCGCTCGCCTGGGCGGCGCGTTTCCGGTGGGAGGACGCGGCGGCCGCGGTCGGCGGCACGCTCGACGAGGCGTGCGGCCGCGCGCACGCGCCGCTCGTCGCCCAGCCGCTGTCCCTCAAGCTCCGCGCGCCTGGAGGCGGCGGGTGATGCGCCGGAGCGCCGTGCCCGTCGTCGCCGTGCTCGTCGCGGCGGCGGCCTACTTCCTCGCCTTCGTGCCCTACGGCTTCTACCTCGAGGACGAGGGCACGATGCTCTACCAGATCGCGCGCACACACGCGGGGCAGATCCCCTACATCGACTTCCACACCGGCTACACGCCCGGGCTCTTCTACCTGAACGCCTGGCTCTTCGACGCCTTCGGCGTGAACGTGATCGCGCTCCGCATCGGGCTCGCGCTCGTGAACGCCGCCGCCGCGGCGCTCCTCTTCGCGCTCACGCGCCACGTGGCGCCGACGGCCTGGGCGCTCGTCGCGACGCTCGTCTACGTCGCCTTCCTGCCGTTCTTCGGCGGCGAGTTCGCCTCCTTCAACATCCCGTACCCGTCCTGGTACGTGACGCTCCTCTGGCTGGCCTCGACGCTCCTCCTCGTCCGCTATCGCGACACGGGCCGGTGGACGTGGCTCCTCCTCGCCGGCGTCGCCGCGGGCGGCTGCTTCTGCTTCAAGCCGAACGGCGGCGCCTTCGCGCTCGCGGCGGCGGGTCTCGGCATCCTCGTCCTCCGGAGCGGCGAGAGCCTCGCGGTGCAGCGCCTGGCGGCCGCCGCCTGCGCGGCCTTCGGCCTCGCGGTCGCGGCGCTCTTCGGGTTCTCGCTCCTCTCGTTCGAGACCGCGATCTTCACGCTGCCATGGCTGGCGCTCGGGGTGGGGCTGGCGCGTCGGCCGCTCGCGGGCGACGCGCGCGTTTTCGCCAGAGTGCTCGGCGAGCTCACCGTCATTTCCGTCGGCTTCGCCCTCGCCACGCTCCCCTGGCTCGTCTGGCTGAAGCTCAAGATGCCGACCGGCGAGTTCCTGCGCGAGGTGCTCCTGATCGGCGGCGACGTGCAGCAGGTGTACGCCATCCCGTACCCGCTCCCCGAGTGGTGGGCGCTCGTCCTGGCGGTCGGCCTCGTCGCCGTCGGCGTGGTGCCGCAGGCGCTCGGGCGCGGCCTCGGCTCGCGGCGGGGCATCGCGTGGTCGGCGGCTATCGTCGGCGCCGTCGTCGCGGTCGCCTTCGCGCTCTTCGCGCGCATGCCCGAGGGGCTCGCGCTCTCGATCATCTGGCAGCTCGAGAACGCGGCCTTCTACCTGGTGCCGCTCGCGCTCGGCGCCGCCGTGTGGTGGCTCGTGCGCGTCCCCGGGGCGGCGGCGGCCGCGCCGGCGCTCGTCATCGTCTCGGGGCTCGCGATGCTCGAGCAGATGAACCCGCGGCCCGACTTCATGCACCTGGTGATGGGCGTGCCCGCCGGTGTCGCCGTGGTCGCGTTCGTCGGCGCCCGCGTGGCGGCCGCGTGGCGCGGCGTCGGCGGTCTCGGGCGCGCCGTGAGCGTCGCGCTCCTCGTCGTCCCGCTCGTGGTCGGCACGTTGCGCGTCGGATCGAATCTGGGGCGGCCGGTCGGCATGGACCGCGTGACGGGCACGGTGGCGTTCGGCGTGGAGGCGTCTGTCGGGCAGGACCTCACGGCGCTCGCGCGCGTCGTCGATTTCGTCTCGGCGCGGACGCAGGCGGACGAGCCGGTCTTCGGCTTCCCGGCGATGGCGGCCGTCAACTTCCTCTCCGGCCGGCCGAATCCCGTCCGTCACGACTACTTCTTCCCCGGCCGCCCCGCGCGCGCGGAGGAGGCGCGCGTGGTCGCGGAGCTCGCCGCCGTCCGGCCGGCCTACGTCGTGACGCTGAACGACCGCTTCGGCTTCTTCCAGGAGGCGCCGACCTACTACTTCCTGCTCCGCGACTACCTCCGGCGGAGCTACGTCCTCGATCTCCGGGCCGGGCGCTACGACGTCCTCCGGCGGCGCGACCTCGCCGCCGACCCGGCACGCGCGCCGGACGCGGCGCCCGACGCGGTGGCGGCGGCGGCCGGGCTCGCGGACCTGGACGCGCTCGCCCGCGGCGGTGGTGTCGACGACATCCCGCGCCTGCTCGAGGCGCTCCGCCGCGTCCATCGCTCGCTCCGCGCGCGCGTCACCGAGGCGCTGATGGCGGTGGCGGGGCGAAACGGGGGCCTGCTCCCGATGCTCCGCCGCGTCGGCCCGTCGGAGCGGGACGAGCTGATGCTGGTGCGGAGCCTCGGCGAGTTCGGCGACACGCGTGCGCTCGACTACCTGACGACGCGCTTCGCGGACCAGCCGACCCGGCGCATGCGGAGCGAGACCGGCCGGGCGCTCGCGTTCGTCACCGCGCGCCTCCTGGCCGCGCCGCACGTGCTGACGGGGCCGGTGCCCGCGGACGCGACCCTGCCGGTGTCGCTGCCCGCCGAGACGCTCGTCTCCTGGCTCGAGGACACGAAGCTCCGCCGCCGCGTCGGCGCCTACGCGGCGATCGTGCTCGGACGGACGGGGCATCGCGAGGCCGTACCGCTCCTCCGGACGCTCCTCGGCGAGCGCAAGCAGGGCTGGCTCCAGGCCGCGGTGGCGCGGGCGCTGGTCGACCTGGACGTCCCCGAGGCGCCGTGCGACCTGGCTCTGCTGCTCGAATCGCCGCAGCTCGCCGTGCAGACGCACGTCCCGAACATGCTGCTCGAGCTCGGCGCGCGCCATCCGTCCGAGACGCGGCGCTGTCTCACCGCGGCGCTCGCCGCCGAGGACGCGCCGCTCCGCCGCGAGTCGGCGGCGTGGGTGGCCGGCGTGCTCCGCGACGAGGCGCTCGTGGCACCGCTGGCGCGGGTCGCCTCGGCGGACGAGGGGCCGCCGCAGCTCGCGGCACTCTGGGCGCTCGGCGAGATCGGCGACAGCCGCGGCGCGCCCGCGGTGACGGCCGCGCTCGGCAGCGCGGACGAGATGGTCCGCGACTTCGCCGGCGAGGCGGAGCGGAAGCTCGCGCGGAGCACGCTGCCGGCCGCGCGGGCGGGCGGGTGAGCCCGATGCCGCGTGTCTGGTACTTCGCCTACGGCGCCAACATGCAGGCCGCGACGCTCCGCAGCCGGCGCGGCGTCGCGTGGACGCGGGCGCTCCCGGCACGCGTGCCGAACTGGCGCTTCGTGTGCGACAAGCCGCCGCTCGTCCCGTCGATGGCCGAATCGTACGCCAACCTCGTGCCCGAGCCCGGCGCGGAGACCTTCGGCGTGCTCTTCGAGCTCGACGCCGAAGACCTCGCGCACGTCGAGCTGACGGAGGGCGTGCTCATCGGCAACTATCGGCGCATCGACGTCGTCGCCGAGCCGCTCGCCGGCGCGGCGGCGGTGACCGCCGCGACGCTGGTCACCGATGCGCGCGATCCGAGCCTCGTGCCGTCCGAGCGCTACCGCGCGCTCCTCGTCGAGGGCGCGCGCGAGCACGGGCTGCCGCCGGCGTGGATCGCGTTCCTCGAGGGCCTGCCGGCACGCCCGGAGTCGGCGGAGGCCGCGCTCCTGCGTCCGGTCATCGACGCCGCGATGGCGACGAAGGCACGCTGAATGCGCTTCACGGGCGAGCGCCTGCCGGAAGGCGATCCCCACTTCCAGGCCGACATGGCGCGGCACCTGGCCGCGTACCTCGTGGCGCGGCCGTACTGCGTGGGCCGAAGCGTCCTCGACGCCGGCTGCGGCGAGGGCTACGGCTCCGCGCTCGTGGCCGAGACGGCCGCGAGCGTCCTCGGCGTCGACCGCTCCCACGCCGCGCTGGCGCGCGCGCACGCGAGCCACGCCGGCCCGCGCGTGCGCTTCGCCTGCGTCGACCTCGAGCGCCTCGACGCCGTCCGCCGCCGCTTCGACGTGGTGCTGAACTTCCAGGTGCTCGAGCACCTCCACGACCCGCGGCCGCTCCTGGCGCAGTTCGCGGCCCACCTCGAGCCCGGCGGCACGCTCGTGCTGACGACGCCGAACCGCCCCATGTCGGTGTCCGAGAACCCGTACCACGTCCACGAGTACACCGCCGACGAGCTCGGTCCCGTCCTCGCGCCGTACTTCTCGCACGTGGACGTCCGCGGCGTGGCGGGGAACGCGAAGGTGACCGCGTACGAGGACGCGCGGCGGCGGCAGGTGGCCCGCATCCTGCGGCTCGACCCGCTGGGGCTCCGGAACCGATTGCCGGAGCCCGTCGTGAAATTCGCGTTCGCGCAGCTCGCGAAGCTCGTGCGCCGGCTCGTCGCGAAGGACGGCCGGCCGGCGGCGATCGGGCCCGAGGACTTCTCGGAGCAGGCGAGCGCCGAGGGCGCGGTCGACCTGCTGGCGATCTGCCGCAAGTAGACTACTCGGCGTAGCCGAGCGCCTTCAGCTTCTTCTGCGTCTCCGGATCCAGCGTCGGCGCCGTCGTCGCCGCGGGGCCTGGGCGCAGCGTGGCGCCCTTTCCGAGCGCCTCGTAGCGCCGGCGCAGGGCCTCGCCCTCGGCCAGGAGCTCCGGCGTCGGCAGGTTCCGCTTCTCGCCGGGATCGGTGGCGAGGTCGTAGACCTCGGTCGGAGGCGTCGGCGGCTCGTGCCAGATCCACTTCCGCATGCCCGAGCGCGCCATGACCAGGCGCTTGCCCTTGCGGCGCTTCACGAGCTCCGCGAACACGACCTCGTCGTCGCCCCGCTTCGGCTGCGACAGGTAGGGGACGAGGCTTCGCCCGTGGATGTCCCGCGGCGGCGTGACCCCGAGCAGCTCGAGCAGCGTCGGCGCGAGATCCACGAGCGACGCCTGCCGCGGCACGCGGACGCCCGCGGGCACCAGGCCCGGCGCGCGCAGGATCAGCGGAACGTGCAGGACCTCCTCGTAGAGCGTCTCGTCGTGGCCCTTCCAGCCGTGCTCGGCGAACTCCTCGCCGTGGTCGGAAACGAAGACGACGAGCGTGCGGTCGGCCAGGCCGAGGGCATCGAACCCGGCCATCAGGCGCCCGATCTCGTGGTCGGTGTACAGCGTCTCGCCGGCGTAGGCGTGCCGGTCGCGGATGGGCCGCGGCGTCGCGTCGGTGATCGGCACCTCGTGATCGCCGTCGCGATACGTGCGGAAGCGATCGAACTCCGGCGGCGGGCTGTAGGGCTCGTGCACCTGGTAGGTGTGGAGGAAGAGGAAGAACTTCTCGTCGCGATGCGCCTCGAGCCAACGGAGCCCGTTCGCGAACGTGACGTCCACCTGGCCGGTGGCGTCCCAGATCGAGGCGCCCTTGTTCTCGCGGTAGTAGGCGAAGCCGCGCTGGAAGCCCGAGCCGGCGACGAGCATGCCGTCCTCGGTGACGGCGCCGGTCTGCCAGCCGCGCGCGGCCAGGACCTCGGCGAGCGTGGGCACGTCCGCCGCCAGCGTGTCGAGGGGGCCGATGACGCCGTGCGCGTTCGGATAGACGCCGGTCATCATCGACATGTGCGAGCCGGGCGTGGAGGGGTACGTCGCCGTGACGTGCTCGAAGAGCGTGCCCCCGGCCGCGATGCGGTCGAGGTTCGGCGTCGTCGGGAGGTCGCAGCCGTAGGCGCCGACGTGATCGGCGCGGAGCGTGTCGAGCGACACGATGAGGAGATTGTGCGCGCCGCGTCGCGGACGCGGCTCGAGGATCTGGGGCGCCCCCCAGAGCGGCGCGACGGGACGGCCCGGGTCCGCGCCGGGCGCGGGGCGCGTCGTGAAGACGAACCGCACCGACCGCCCCGCGAGGTCGCCGAGCGCGACGCGCTGGTCGCGCCATCCGGTCTCCGCATCCATCGGGTCGAGGACGACGCGCAGGAGCTCGCGCTCGCTCCCGGCCTCGCGCGCGAGGAGGCGCGCCTCGACCGCTCCCGTCCCCGCCTCGCGTACGATCGGCGCGATGCCGAGGCCGACGGTGAGCACGGCCCCGCGCGCGACGTGGACCGGCCGCGTGACCGTCGTCTGCTCCGGCGGCGGCAGGATGCTCGCCCGCGCCCAGACCTCGAGCGGTCCCGACGGCGCGCCGGCGGGAAGCGGATAGCTCACCTCGACGTCCGGCCCGGGCCGATGGACGACCTCGGGCGCGAGCGGCGACCACCCGTCGGGCTCGCCGCGGCGAAAGGCGCGCTCGACGAGCAGCGCGTCCGCCCCGCTTCCGGTGGCGAGATGGTAGCGGCGGCCGCGGATGGAGCCGCTCTCCGGGACGAGGCCCGTCTCCACCCCGAGCCGGGTCGGGAAGAGACAGCCGATCGCGGGCCGCGTCTCGTCGCCGACGGCGCACGCCGCGAGGGTCGGGAACACCGCCTCGCCGTCGCGGAGCGTCGCCAGATCGGCGACCGGCTCCATCACCAGGTCCGTCGACGGCGGCTCGCCGGCGCACGAGCATGCCACCACGAGGGCGAGGAGAGGCCACCCCGCGCGACCATGTTGCCCGGGGCTGCGGCGCGGACGCAGGCGCACGGCCGGTCGGCTTACCGGGCCGGCCCCTGAGGCGCAAGGCGCTCGCGGCGGAGCGCGACGGCCGCCAGCGCGCAGAGCACGAGGAGCGAGACCGGCGCGCCGACGATCACGGACCAGGGCCGGTACACGAGCTCGACGTCGTGCGATCCCGGCGGCACCGCGACGGCGACGAGCGCCCGATCGCCGCGCAGCACCGGGACGGATGCGCCGTCGACGCTTGCACGCCAACCGGGAGCGAAGCTCTCCGTGAGGACGAGCCAGCACGCGCCGGCGCACGTCGCCCGGGCGCGGACGTGGCCGGGCGCGTACGCCGTCGTGGTCGCGGCGGCCTCTGGCGCGGCTCCGGGCTCGGGCTCTGCGCCCTCGAGCACGACGGTGCGGCGGAGGTCGATCCGCGGATCCGCGAGAAGGGCGAGCGCCGTGCCCGGGTCGGCCGCCGCGCGGGCCTCCGCCGCGGCGAACACGCGCGGCATCGCCGCCGGATTCCGGTAGACGGCGAGTGGCTCGCGCGAGAGCTCCTCGAGCCGGCCGCGGAGCATCGGGTCGCGCACCGGGTCCGGAAGGAACAGCCTGCCGGCGCCGAGCAGATCGAGGACGCGCAGCGCGGGCGGCTTCACCTCGGGCCCGGCGGTGACGCCGAGGTGGAAGCTCGGCGTGAGGCCCGCCTGCACGAGGAGCTGCACGGTCGCCTCGGACATCGAGGGCTCGAAGGCGGGGAGCGACGGGACGTCGTAGAACGCGGCGACGTTCGGGGGAAGGACGGCGTTCGCGATGACGGCGCGCTCGCCCCCGGGCTGCCCGCCGAGTGGCGCGAGCGCAGCCGGCATCGGCGGGAACGCACGCACGCCGCCGCGCGGGACGGGCCCGTACACGGCGTAGAGATCCGCGACCACGAGCACGGCGGCCAGCCACGCCGCGGCGGGGAGGGCGCGCGGCAGGATGAGGATCGCTGCGGCGAATCCGAGCGACGCCGCGGGCGCGACGAGGCCGGGCCGCACGCTGCCGTCGCCGGCCAGCACGGCGAGGCCCACGGCGAGCACGAGCACCGCGAGCGCCATCGCCCGGCGCGCCCGGGGGTCGTCGAGGCACTCGACGCCGCGCGCGGCGAGGATGGCGAGACCGAGATGCATCACGATGAGCAGGCGCGAATGGTCGGCGAGGCCGACGAGAGGAAGCGCGCCGACCGCGTCGGCGATCGGCCGGAGCGCATAGGCGACGGCGCCGGACGCGAGCGTCAGGAGCGCCCAGGGCCAGGCGGGAAACGGCGCGCGTCCGGCGAGTCCGCCCGCGACGAGCACGAGCGCGAGGAGGCCGACGTACGCGGGCACCTGGACGCCGCTCAGCCCGACCGGCACGAGGAAGGACCCGAGGTGCGAGGCCGGCAGGTGCGGGTAGACTCCACGGAACGCCCGGAATGTCCGCGCGAAGCCGTCGAGCACGAGCTCGGTGTGGCCCCACACGGCGACGAGCCCGCCGAGCGCCGCGAGCAGCACGCCGGCGCCGACGAAGCCGAGCTCGCGGCCGAGCGCCGCCGGCCGACCGATCGCCCGCACGAGATGATAGGCCACGGCGATCCCGAGCACGTGCGCCGCCGTCTGCGAATGCCCGCCGAGGCACGCGAAGGCGGCGACGAGCGCCCACGCCGCGAGCGTCCGGCGTGATGCACCGCCGCGGAGGCGATGCTCGCTCACGGCGAGGAGCCACGGCAGGCAGGCGCTGACGTTCGGCAGCGTGTGGAACCGGAGCACGAGATGGAACGGCTCGAGCGCCCAGAGGACGCCGGCGAGCGTGGCGGCCGGTGCGCCGCACCCGAGCACGCGCGCGAGCACGAACGCGCCGAGGCCGGCCAGCGCGAGGCGCAGGAGCGCGAGAACGGTGAGCGCGTGCTCCACGGGCAGCGCCACCAGGAGCAGCGTGAAGGGATGGAAGAGCGCCGGCTGCAGCGCCTCGGACACCGGCACGCCCGTGCCGACGTAGGGGTTCCAGAGCGGCAGCGAGCCGGCGCGGAGGGTGCGCTGCACGAAGGCCGCCCACGGCGCGAAGTAGCGGACGTAGTCGCTCGCGGTCGCGCCCACCGGCGCTGTCGCGAAGTCGTCCCGCCAGAGGATGCTGCCCGGCAGCGCGGAGGCGTCGGAGAGGAGCCCATCGCGGCCGAGACCCGGCAGCTGGAAGCCGACCACCAGCACCACGACGAGCAGCGCCGCGTGGCGCCCGCGAGCGGACATCGGGCGCGGAGAATAACGGCGGCGGTGCGCCGCTGTCGAGCCGCGCGCGAGATCGGGCGAAGTTGGCGAGTGTGCGGAGACGCGTGGTACTGTTCCGCCGTGTCGCAGGAGGATGGCGAGCCGGACATCTCCGTCGTGATCCCGGCCTACAACGAGGCCGGGCGCATCGCCGAGCCGCTCCGGCGCATCCACGACCACATGCAGGGTCGCGGCCTCGCGGCCGAGTTCGTCATCGTGGACGACGGCTCGACCGACGGCACGGCGGACACGGTACGGCGCATCGCCGCCGACCTCGGCCTGGTGCTGCGGGTGCTCTCGGCCGAGCACCGCGGCAAGGGGGGTGCCGTCCGCATCGGCATGACCGCCGCGCGCGGCCGCGCCGTGCTCATGACCGACGCCGACCTCTCGTCGCCCATCGACGAGCTGGATCGCTTCATGCCCCATCTCCGGGACGGCGCGCACGTCGTGATCGGCTCGCGCCGGTTGGGCGGGGCCGTCATCGAGGTCCACCAGCCGTTCCTGCGCGAGGCGATGGGACGCGTCTTCACGCTGCTGACGCAGCTCTTCGTCGTGCGTGTGTCGGACGCGACCTGCGGCTTCAAGCTCTTCACGCGCGAGGCGGCGCACGAGATCTTCTCGCGCCTGACGCTCGACGACTGGAGCTTCGACGCCGAGGCGCTGTTCGTCGCGCGGAAGCTCGGCTACGGCTTCCGCGAGGTGCCCATCGCCTGGCGCGACTCCGCCGGCACCAAGGTGCATCGCGGACGCGACGCGATGCTGGCGCTCATCGGGCTGATCCGCATCCGCGCGAACGCCCTCGCCGGACGCTACCACCTACGCGAGGGGGCGCGCCCGCAGCCGGCGCGCGCCGGCGGCGAGCCCGAGCGCAGTCAGTAGGCTCAGGACGGCCCCGAGCGCGAGCGATCGCGGCCGGTATTCGAAGCGGATGCGATGCGCTCCCGCGGGTGCCCGGACGCCGCGGAAGAGGTGGTTGGTCGGGAGGATCGTCGCGGGGGCGCCGTCCACGGTCGCCGTCCAGCCGGGGTAGAACGTGTCGGCGAGGACGACGAGCCCCGGCGCGGTGAGCGTCGCGTCGAGCTCGACGAGGTTCGGGTCGTCGCGCGCGATGGTGGCGGCGGCGCCACGCGGCGGGGCGCCCGGGGATGCGGGCATGCCGGCGTCCCCCTCGACCCAGCTCTCGACGAGCGGATCGAACGAGGGACGCGCCAGGATGGCGAGCAGCTCCGCGGCCGGCGGTGCGGGCGAGGCGCGATAGGTCACGAAGGCGCGCGGAAGCGCGTGCGGGTTCTCGAGCAGCTCGAGCTTCTCGGCGGGTGGCGGGCGCGATTCGAGCCCCGCGTCGCGGACGAAGGCCTCGACGTCGGGGCGCCTCCTGGTGCTCGTCGTGACGATCATGAAGCGCACGGCCGCCAGGTCGAGTAGTCGGCGCCGCGTCGCGACCGATGCTCCGCCCGGCGGGCCGGCGAGCGTGTTGATGCGGTATTCCCGCCGGCGGGAGACGCCGAGCGTCCCGTCGCCGAGGAACATCTGGTACTCGAGCTGGCGGCGGAGGGGCAGGGGCTCGTAGTCCTCGACGCTCCGCAGGCGCGTGAGCGTCGGGAGCTTCGGCGGGAGCGGGAGCATCAGCAGATCGGGGGCGTAGGGCCAGACGCGCTCGTCCCCGATGGTCGCGGCGAGCCGCGAGTAGGCCTCGTGCTGCGCAGGCGGGTACGTCGCGGGCCAGCCTGCGTATGGAAGCGGCGGGTTCGGGCGCGGCGCGCGGACCCCGTCGAGCGTCACGGCCACGAGCATCGCTGCCACGAGCGCCGCCGCCGCGCGCGGACGCGACAGGCGTGCGGCGACGTCGAGGCCGACGGCGGCCAGCACGGCGAGGCCGAACTGCACGAGCATCAGCACGCGATGTGGCACGCGGAACCAGCCGAGGAGCGGGAGCATCAGGTACAGCCTGAAGAAGGGAGTCGCTGGTCCGAGCGCCACGATCGTCCCGGCAGCCGCCAGCACGAGACCCCAGAGAACGAGGGCGCGCGGCGTCCCCAGGACCGCGAGGAACGCGAGGCCGAGCGCCGTGAGCAGCAGGATCGGGGATCCGCTCGCGAGCCAGTAGGCCCAGAGATTCTCCGGAACGACCGCTCCGAACGGGTACATCTGCTCGAGGCTGAGCGTCGCCGTCTGCCGCACGCCCTGCCGGGCGAGCTCGAAGGCCGGCAGGAGCGCAACGGCCGCGAGGAGGACGCCCGCGAGCATGCCCGCGGCGAAGCCGGCGACGGCCCGCGCGCAGGCGATGCCCGGTGGCCGCTCGACGATCAGCCGCGCCACGAGGAGCCCCGCCCAGGCATAGCAGCAGAGCACGGTCCCCTGCGGGCATCCCGCGAGCCAGCTCATCCCGGACACGAACGCCAGGTGGATGGCCCCGCGTGCCGGCCGGCCGCTCAGCTCGAGGACCGCGAGCGCGCCGAACGGGAGCCACGCGCACGATTCGAGGAAGTACGGCCAGAGCTGCATCGCGCGGAGGAGGCCCGCGAAGGCGAACACCGCGGCGGCCAGCACGGCTCCGGCTCGCGAGATCCCGGCGTGTCGCGCGAACACCGCGGTGCCGGCCGCGGCGAGGGCGAGGTGCAGGACGGTCGACGCCGCCAGCGCCCGGGTCGTCGGCAGGAGCAGGTAGAGGAGGTGCGGCGGGTAGAAGAAGCCGCCCTGCAGCGTGCCCACCCACGGCATGCCGCAGAGCTGGTACGGGTTCCACAGCATCGGTGCGCCCGCGCGGAGCGCGCCGTAGAAGGCGTGGTAGGTGGGGAAGAAGTACCAGTGGAGATCGAGCGCGGTCCAATGACGCAGGTGCGCCGGCGACAGCGCCCCGACGCCCCACAGGAGGACGGTGAGCCCGGCGACGCCGAGCGCAACTACCATCTCACCCGCCACGCAAAAACGAGGAGCCCGAGCGCGCTCGCCAGCGTCAGCGCGGCGCCGATCCGCAGCGACTGCGGACGATACTCGAAGCGCACGCGGTGCGTGCCGGCGGGAGCCGGAACGCCACGGAAGAGGTGGTTGGTGGGGAGTATTGGGGCGTCGACGCCGTCGACGCTTGCCTCCCAACCGGGCGCGAACGTGTCGGAGAGCACGACTAGGCCCGCAACCGACAGTGTCGCCTGGACCTCCACGATCTGCGAATCGTCCCGCACGATGGTGGCCGCGGTTCCGCGCGGCGAGACGCCCGCGGGGGGCTGGAGGTCGGCGTCGGCCTCGAAAAAGCTCTCGACCAGGGGATCGAAGTCCTCCCGCGCCATCCGCGCCAGGAGTTCGCCCGTATCAGGCGCCCGACGCGCCCGGTAGGTCACGTAGGCGCGGGGTAACGCATGCGGATTCTCGAACAGCGTGAAATCCAACGCCGGGGCCGGATGCGCTCGAAGGCCGGCGTCGCGAACGAATGCCTGAACCGCCGGTTGAAGGTACAACACGGAGGGCATGACGACGAAGCGCGTCGCCGCTAGATCGAGCAGCCGGCGCCGCGTGGCGGGCGGCTCACGTCCCGGCGGCGCGGCGAGCGTGGTGAGCCGCCCTTCGAAAGCCGTGTTCGGCTGACTGTACGTCGTGCTGCCCTCCAGAAAGTATGTGAAGAACTCCGCCTGCCGGCGCAGGATGAGCGGTTCGTAGTCCTCGATGGACCGGATCCCGGTGAGCATTGGCAGCTTCGGCGGCAGGCTGTTCGCGAAGACACCCGGGCTGTACGGCCAGACGCGGTCGCTTCCGGCCATCTCGGCGAGGCGGACGTAGCCATCGTGCTGCGCCCCCGTCCATGGGACATCCCGCCGTCGATACGGAAGCGGAGGGGCGGCCGGTGACGACAGCGTCAGGCCTTCGTGGACGAGCACGGCCAAAAGCATCGCCACGAGCGCGGCAGCGGCGAGTCGCGTGCGGAGGACTCCCACGACTTGATCGAGGCCCATGCCCGCGAGCACGCCGAGCGCGAAAGCGGCGATGGTGAGGAGGCGGTACGGAAAGCGAAACCAGGCGAGGCCCGGAAGCAAGAAATAGAGCCGGAACGCCGGCGTGGCGGGTCCCAGCGCGAGCAAGATCGCGAGACCCCCGACGACGAACGCCCAGCTGCTGAGCCACCGGGCGCCGAGGACAGCGAACGGTATGAGTGTGAACGAGACCGCAAGTAGCGGCGTACCCGTCACCAACCAGCTTTTGACTACGTCGGTGATCGAGGGGATGCCCCACATCGGGTAGAGATGCTCGGCCGAGAGAGTTCCCGCACTACGAGCCCCCGCCTTGGCCGTCTCGTATGCTGGAAGTAGCGCGACGGCACCCAGCATCCCTCCCATGACAAGGGCCCCTACTGCGATGCTCACGGTCGCCGTGCACTCGTGAGGCCCCAGCCGGCGAGCGAACAACCGGGCCGTGAGCAGCGCGGCCCAAGCGTATGCAGCGAACACCATGCTCTGAGGACTTCCCGCGAGGCAGGTCGCGCCCGTGGCCACCGCGATGAACACCCCGCCGCGCGCGCGACGTCCTGCACTGAGGTCCAGGATGCCGATGGCCCCGAGCGGCAGCCAAGTGGACGCCTCGAAGAAATAGGGCCACAGCTGCAGCTGGCGAATCGGCCCGCTCAATGCGAGCACGGCCGTGGCGAGGATCGCCGCCGGTACCGACAGGCCAACCCGCCGTGCGAACGCGGCGCCTGTCCCGGCGAGAATCCCGAAGTGGAGCGCGGTCGATGTGGCGATGGCCCACCCTGTGGGCAGCAGCAGATACAGAACGTGCGGTGGGTAGAAGAAACCACCTTGCAGCGTGGCCACGAGCGGGACGCCACACAGCTGATACGGGTTCCAGAGCATTGGCGAGCCCCCACGGAGTGCGCCGTAGAAAGCCGCGTAAACCGGAAAGAAGTAGCGACGCAGGTCGTGGCCAGACCAGTATCCGTGCTGGACGGGATCGAGCGCGCCGATCGCCCACAGCAACACCGCTAGCGCGGCGACGGCGACACCGAGCGCCCGAGGCGACATGGCCGTAGCTCCTACCATCCGCCTCGCGCCCGCCACGCGAGGACGAGGAGTCCCAGCGCGCTCGCAAGCGTCAGCGCCGCGCCGATCACGAGCGAGCGCGGCCGGTACTCGAAGCGGACGCGATGCGTGCCCGCGGGTGCCCGAACGCCGCGGAAGAGGTGGTTGGTGGCGAGGACGGGCGCCGGGGAGCCGTCGACGGTCGCGGTCCAGCCGGACGCGTAGGTGTCGGAGAGGACGACGAGGCCGGGCGCCGCGAGCGTCGCGTCCACCTCGACGACCTGCGGATCGTCGCGCACGATGGTGGCTGCAGCGCCACGCGGTAGCGCATCCGACGCCGTCCCGAGGTCGGCGTCCGCCTCGATCCAGCTCTCGACGAGGGGATCGAAGCCGTCGCGCGCCATCTCGCGCAGCAGCTCCCGGGCAGGCGGCGCACGGCGCGCGCGATACGTCACGTAGGCGCGCGGGAGGGAGTGCGGGTTCTCGAACAGCGCGAGGCCCGGCTCGAGCGGCGGACCGGGGACGAGCCCCGCATCGCGGATGAAAGCGGCCACGTAGGGTCCCGTCGCCGTCGGCGAGTGCATCACGATCCAGCGCGTCGCCGTGAGATCGAGCAGGCGTCGCCGCGCGGCGGGTGGCTCCCGCCCTCGGGGAGGGAGGAACTTCCACATGCGGCCCTCGAACGATTCGGTCAGCTGCCAGTACCTCGTGCTGCCCTCGAGGAAGTACACGAAGAACTCGGACTGGCGGCGGAGCGCCAGCGGCTCGTAGTCCTCGATCGCGCGAAGCCGGGTCACGGTCGGAAGCTTCGGCGGCAGGCTGTCGGCGGCGGTGCTGGCGTTGACGGGCCAGACACGATCGGGGCCGATCGCCTGCGCGAGCCGTAGCTCGGCGTCGTACAGGCGCGCATCCCACGGAAGATCGCTTCGGAGATAGGGGAGCGGCGGGTTCGGACGCGGCGTCCAGAGTCCGTGCGCCGTGACGGCCGCGAGGATCACGCCCGTCACGAGCACCGAAGCCGCCCGCGTACGAAGGAGCCGGGCGAGCGTGTCCAGCCCGAGTCCGGCGAGGATGCCGAGGCAGAGGCCCGCGATCAGCAGCAACCGGGTCGGCTCGCGAAACCAGCTCAGCAACGGGAGCACGTAGTACAGGCGAAACGCCGGCGTCGCCGGGCCGATGGCCAGCAGCACGGCCAACCCGCCGACGGCCATGGCCCAGAGGGCGGGCCAGCCGCGCGCTGCCGGCAACGCGAACGGCACCAGCGCGATGGCGGGAAGCATGACGTAGGGCTCGCTCGCGATCCACAGCTGTGCGAATCCCAACATCGTGGGCCTGCCCATCGCGTACAGGTACGCCGGCGACAGCGTCTCCGTGAGGCGTACGCCCTCGCGCGCCACGTCATAGGCCGGAAGGAGGGCGACGGCGGCGAGCGCACCGCCCGTGACGAGCGCGGCGCCGAAGGCGCCGAGCCCAGGCAGCCAGCGCGTGTGCATGCCGGCGCCGAGGAGGAGCCGCACCAGCAGCAGCCCCGCCCAGGCGTAGGCGGCGAGGATCGTCCCCTGCGGGCCGCCTGCGAGGAAGCTCGCGCCGGTGGACAGCGCCAGCAGCAGCGCGCCGCGGCCGCGACGATCCCCGGTGAGATCCAGGACCGCGATGGCGCCGACGGGCATCCAGGCGCACGCCTCGAGAAGGTACGGCCAGAGCTGCCAGTGACGCATGGTTCCCGTCGTCGCGAAAACGGTGCCGGCCAGCGTCGCCGCCGCGGGGGACAGGCCCGCGCGACGGGCGAACGCCGCCGCGCTCCCGGCGGCCAGGCCGACGTGCAGCGCCGTCGACACGGCGAGCGCCCATCCCGTCGGGAGGAGCAGGTAGAGCACGTGAAAGGGATAGAAGAAGCCGGCCTGGAGGGTGCCGAGGAGCGGGATTCCGCAGAGCTGGTATGGGTTCCAGATCATCGGCGCGCCCGCGCGGAGCGCGCCGTAGAACGCCTCGTACAGCGGGAAGAAGTACCAGCGGAGATCGAGCGCGGTCCAGTGCAGCGGGTGCGGCGGTTTGAGTGCGCCGAGCGCCCACAGCGCCGCCATCAGCGCGGCGACGCCGATCCCGATTCCGCGAGGCGACATGCCGGGCCGCCCTCTACCATCGGTGCGCGCCGACCGCGAAACACCGCCGCTTGTTGCATCCACGCGGCGCGCCGAGTACCCAGCCGGGCGGTGGACGCGCGCGAGATCGACGAGATGCGCCGCCTCGAGGACCGCCACTGGTGGTTCGTCGGGAAGCGGCTCCTGG
>Ga0111538_10001412_pt1 | contig 33602 bp, 30 predicted proteins | sample SoiMethybrSBSTD1_FD_79669 | JGI IMG/M metagenome (GOLD analysis project Ga0111538, IMG submission 79669) | Bulk soil microbial communities from a Populus tree surrounding site in Tennessee, USA - Soil MetaG P. TD hybrid SBSTD1 (version 2)... | ecosystem: Environmental > Terrestrial > Soil >...
AGCGGGAAGTCCTTGCGGCCGGAGGTGAACTCGGAGAGCCAGGTGTTGTCGTCGGCGATGCCCCAGAAGGTGACGCCGCTGATGACGTCCTTGTGCGCGCGGAACATGTCGACGAAGGCGCGGTAGCGCTCGGCCTGCTTGGTCTGCAGCGCGTCGGTGAACGTCGCCGTCGTGTAGAACATGTCGCTGGTGTACGTGATGCCGGGGATGTAGAGCGACACGTCCATCTCGGTGATCTGCACCTCCAGCCCCAGCGACGCGTACTTCACGATCGCCGCTTCGATGTTGGCGACCGTCTGGAAGTACCCCTGGTTGGTCATGTCCATCGACGGCTCGATGTTGAGGTGGGCCTGGATGCCGATGCCGTGCACGACGACACCGCTGTCGAGCAGGCCCTTGATCATGTTGTAGATGAAGTCCCGCTTGACCGCGATGTGGTCGTAGTAGTCGTTGTAGAACAGCTTGGCGTTGGGATCGGCGGCGCGCGCCGCCTTGAACGCCTCGGCGATGTAGCTCTCGCCGACGATCTTGTGCCAGCTGCTCTTCTGATCGTCCGCGGTCTCGTCGCCGGTGCGGTAACGCCCGTCCGGCATGACCGCCTCGTTGACGACGTCCCAGGCGTAAACCTTCCCCTGGAAGTGCTGCATGACCTTGGTGATGTGATTGCGCATGCGCGCCAGCACCATGTCGCGCGTGGCGGCGCCGCCCGAGCTGTTCGTGAACACCCAGGTCGGGTTCTGCCGGTGCCAGACCAGCGCGTGGCCCCGCACCTTCATGTTGTTCGTCTGCGCGAACGACACGATCCGGTCCGCGGTCGTGTACGTGAAGCTGTTCTCCGTCGGCTCGAGGGCGTCGAACTTCATCTCGTTCTCGGCGGTGACGCTGTTGAAATGCTTGGTCAGGACCGGCGCGTGGGTGGTGTACGAGTTGGAGTCGACCGCCGCGCCGATCGGGAAGTAGCTGGCGTACTTCTGGTAGAGGCTGGGAACGCCGCCGGTCCCTGCCCCACCGCCGCTGCCGCCGCGCCCGCCTACCGCGCCGCCCGTGCCGGCCGATCCGACGCTGCCGCCGGTGCCGCCGCGCCCGGCCCCGCCGTTGCCGCCCGCCGCGCCGCCGGTCCCCGATCCGCCGCCGCGGCCGCCGAGCGCGCTCCCACCCGATCCGACGCTGCCAGCGCTGCCGCTGCTGCCGGCACTCCCGCCGTTGCCGGCCCCGCCGGCGGCGCCGCCGCCAGTTCCGCCCGCGCCGGCGGGCGCGGTCCCGCCCGCTCCCGCCGTCCCCATCGTGCCGGCCGTCGAGCCAACGCTGCCGCCGCTGCCGCCGCTTCCCGGACCGGCCGTGCCGCTCGCCCCTCCCCGCCCGTCGCCGGCGCCGCCCGTCCCGGCTGCCCCCGCCCCGTTGCCGCCCGAGCCCGCCTGTCCGCCCGTGCCGCCGCTCTCTCCGCACGACGCTCCGAGAAACGCGACCGCGCCGGCCGCAATAAGTACGCGCAAGGATGTTCGATCTAAGGTCATAAAACGCCGTCCATCATTCCCGGCCAGGCGCCGAGGGATCGCCGTTCTCGACCTCTTTCCCCCGCGTCCAGGTCATTCACGGTACAGGCTCGGGGCCGAAGGGCCCGAGCGTATAATCGCGGCATGGCGCGGCGGGGGCGGCTGCTGGCGGGGATCATCGCATTGGCGGCAACAGCGGCGAGCTCGTGCGGTAAAGCGCGCATGGCCGGCGACGGCGGCTCCGGGGCCGGCGGTGGCGCAGGCGTCGGCGCCGCCGGAGGAGAAGGCGGCGGAGGCGTAGGCGGCGGGGCCACGGGTGGCGCTGCCGCCGCGCTCGAGAACACGCCCTGCCGGATCATCGCGCCCGTGGCCTGGCAGGTGGCGTTCGCGACCGACGCACCGCGGGCGTTCGCTACCGGCGTTGCGGCCCACGTGCTCGACACCGACGCCTGGGCGTTGCGGCGTTCGTTCGCCGCGCACGATGGCATCGTGCTCTGGGGCGCCATCGCGCCCGACGGTACGCGCGGCACGACGATCGGAAACGACGGCGTGCTGCGCGTGTGGCGTACCGATGATGGCGTCGAGATCGCTCGCACGGCCGTGACGACAGGCGCCTCGCTCGGGCAAACGATCGGCGTGTTCGGCGCGCTGTCCCGCGGTGGAGTCGTCGCCGTCGTCGATGCGCAGACCGGAGCGGTGCAGGTGCTCGACCCCGGAACGCTGGCGGTGCGCTGGACAGGTAGCGCCCCCGCTCCCGTCGCTTCGTTGATGTTCACCCCCGAAGGCGGCACGTTGATCGCCGGCACGACGGATCGGTTCGTGCGCTTCGATGCCAGCAATGGAACGCCGCTGCCGCCCATCATGGTTCCGGGCTCCGACGGGCGCGGAACGCTGTCAGGCGACGGCCGGGTGCTCGCGACGACCGGCCCTATGGATCACGTGCAGACGCTGCGATACCCGGACGGCGCGCCGACGATGAGCCCCGTCAGCACGTCCACACGTGGGATCGCCTTGTCGCGGGACGGTTCGATGCTCGCGGTCGGGCTGCTCAGCGGCGTGCGCCTCGTGCAAACGAGCGACGGGGCGACGATCCGAACGCTGCAAGGGCCGGATTACTATCAATCGATCGCATTCTCGGGGGATGACACCCTCGTTGGCGGCACGGGGTCGACGCTCACCGTATGGCGACGTTCCGACGGGAACGTGATGTTCAACAGCGGCTCGAACCTGGGTGGGGCCACGCTGTCGCCGACCCGCCCCGTGCTCGCCACCGGTCATGCCAACCGACTGATGGTTGTGATCTGGGACTATGAACAGGGGCAGCTCCTGCGCACCTTCAACGACGCCGCGCCGTATTCGTACAACATCCTCGGCTTCAGCGATGCAGGGCGTCTGTCCCTCGGAGTCCAGGGCCTGACGTGGCGCGGTCTGCTCTACGATCTCGGGCAGCCGCAGCCACTGTCCAGCGTGACGTACACGTTCGCGTCGCAAGCGCCCGACTGGGCGGCAGGGGGCCTGTCGCTGACGGGCGATGAACGATTCCTCGTCGGTGTCGGCGACGCCGAGCATATCGGTAGGGTCCGGATCTGGGACACGGCCAGCGGCACGCTGGTGCGCACGCTGCCCGGTCACGAGGCGGGCATCTGGACCCTGGCCCTCGACGGTCGCAACAAACGGATCGCCACGGGCGGATACGAGGCCGGGGAAAAGGCCGGTGTCTCGATCAAGCTGTGGGACCAGGAGTCCGGGGCGCTCCTGCGTTCGTTCGTCGGGCACACCGACATGGTGGTGCAGCTGGCGTTCTCGCCTGACGGCACGCAGCTCCTGAGCGGCGGCAGGGACGGACTCGTGCGCCTGTGGTCGGTCGCCGACGGCGCCGTCGTGCGGGACTTCGCAGGCCCGGCCGATCGGATCACGAACACGGTTTGGTACGGCATGGGCGTCTCCTTCTCGCCCAGCGGCGGCCTGGTCGCGAGCGGCGGCAGTGATTCCGGCGTGCGCGACGGTGCGACCGTCGTGAACATCTGGTCCACCGCGACCGGTTCTCTCGTGCGCCATCTGGAGGTGCGTGGCGATCTCCAGACCGGCTATGGGGCCACCTGGTCGGCCGACGGTCGCGCGATCATCGGAACAGGCCCCGGGGGTCTCTACGTCTGGTGCCTGGGCGAGCTCGACAGCGCCGCGTCCTCGCCTTGACGCCGCGGTCGTGAGCAGCGGAGGTCGAGCCGCTCGGGCCCGACCTCCGCAAGCATTCTTGCGTCGAGGCTACGGAGCGGCGGTGCGCAGCGCCGGGTCGAAGCACGGCGCGGTGGCCGGCTGCGTGTTGGACGACGGGTCGGCGCAGTCGATCCGCGTGCCGTTGCCGATGTTGAACGTGATGTTCGCGCTGATCTCCGTGTCCGCGAGATCAAGGTCGTTGAAGGCGCTGCCCAGGTTCGACATGCGAATGTTGAACGCCGTGGCGGTCGTCCCGATGGTGTTGGCGACGGTCTCGATCCGCGTGCGCGCGGTGCGGATGCGGTCCGCCTGCGCGGGGTTCAGGTTCACCTGGGAGAGGACCCGGACCGCGTCGTCGAGCTCGAACAACGTCATCTGCGCCATGCGCCGCTGCATCCGGTCCACGCGCGCGACGTTGCCGAGGGCGTTGCCCATGTTGCGGGCGCCGATGATCCGGTTGCTGGCCATCTGGATGTTGAAGACGGCGTTGATGGCGCGCAGGAAGCGGGCGACGTTCGCAATCTCGGTCGCGGTGAAGCCGAGCTGGAAGGCTTGCGAATTATAGAAGGCGACCGCCTGCTCGATGGTCTGAGCGCTGTCGGTGTTTTGCGCCGGGTCGTTGGAGTTGAGGATCTGGGTATCCGTGTGGAAGAACGGGCCCGAATCGGCCGCCTCGATGACGGGCGGCACGTTGAACGAGCCGTCGCCGATCGGCCCGGGCGGTGACTGGAAGGAGAAGACGCCGAAGCCGCCGTCTTGCGGAAAGCTGGCCAGGGCGGGGTTGCGCACGAACTCCACGCCGGTGAACTGGTTCGTGTTCTGGTTGTTGGTGGCGTTGGCGCCGGCGTTGGCGTGACAGGTGAAGCAGCCGAAGTTGCCTCCGTTGATGAACTTCACGCGGCCCGCGTCGGCACCCGCATCACTGAACGTGATGGAGTTGAGGTCGATGTCGTTCGTTCGGCCGGTCGCGCGCATGAAGGTCGCGACGGCCTGGCCCTCCTGCTCCGTGGCGACGCGGAAGTCCGTTCCAGCCACCCGGTTGAGGCTGCGGGTGAAGTGCTGGTTGATGGCGCCGTTCGTGAAGTCGGCCAGGCGGCCCTGCCCGGGCGCGCCGTCGCCGCCCCAGCCGGTCCGGTCAGCGGGCGGGTTCTGCGCGAACGGCGGCCTGGTGGTGCTGACGCCCTGCGAGAGGGTGTGCGGAACGGAGCGCAGCACGAAGCGGACGCTCGGTCCCTCCGGCTGCGTTCCGTCGACGTTCTCCCGGATCAGACTCCGCGCCCGCATCTGGGCCGGGACCTCCAGCTCGTCCAGCTGCAGGGTGTCGGAGTGGTTCTCGGCGATGAACAGCGGGTCGCTGCTCGGCAGCCTGGCGATGAAGGGGGCGTCGATCGCGAAGTTGCGTTCGACGCGGTGACAGTTGCCGCAGGTCCGGCCGTTGCCATTGAAGTTCTCCTTGAAGAAGATGTCAGCGCCGATGCACTCGGTGAGCGAAACGACTCCCGATTGCACGCGCGGATCGGCCTGACAGGCCGCCTGATGCTGCGCGAAGGTCTGGTTCAGCGCGCCCTGCTTCACCTCGACGTCTTCCTGCAGATCACTCACCTCGCCGCACGCCGACAGGAGCACCGCGCTGGTGGCTGCCGTCAGAATTCTTGCTCTCAATTGCATGAGATTCTCCTCGTTTGGGGTCTTTCGTAACAAACGCTATTTGCGAGTTATCAACTGCGATTAACGATGATTGGCAGACGTTCACAATGCGCCTCGCACAACTCGTCGAAGACACTTGCTTACGGGCAGCTCCTTAGAGGTACGCCGATCGAAAAACTTCGCGTCGGTCTTCCGAAAACGCAGCGGCGTTTCGGCTGATTGATCTTGGGAATTGGTCCGGTGTGGCGCCGCGTGCCACACGGGTGTGGACCAGTCGTCCACTGCGCCACAACTGACGGTGCGCGCGCACGGGTCCTCGTGGCGAGGCGGCGCGGCATGCGCGTTGCCAAGGTGGTGCGGCGCGCAAATGAGGGGCGGTAGCGCGGGCGGATCCTCTCGGCGCCACTCGGACGCCGAGCTCATTCATCGAAGCCTGGAGGGCGATTGCCTGGCGGCCCGGGATCTCCACCGCGAATACGCGCCGATCGCGGCGGCGTTTCTCCGCAAGCTCGGCATCCGCGGCGACGAGGCCGATGATGCGTGCCAGGAAGTCTTCCTTCAGTTCTTTCGCTACCTTCCCAGCTTCCGCGCCGAGGCGGAGCTCAAGACCTGGTTGTTCCGGCTCTGTGTCACCGAGGCGCGCCGCATCCGTCGGCGTCGTAGGTCGGGCACCGCGCTCGCCGCCGTGCTTCGACGTCACCCCGTCGCGAACGAGGTCCCGCCGGCGAGCCGGAGCGACGCCACCATTCAGGAGCTGGTGAAGCAGGCCGTGGACCGCATGCCGCCCGACCAGCGCCAGGCGTTCATCCTGTTCGAGCTGGATGGGCTCACGGGGAAGGAGGTCGCGAAGATCGGCGGGCGCAGCCTTCCGGCGACGCTGCGGCGCCGATACGAGGCCCAACGGGTCCTCCAGGCGATCCTGGGGGTCGAGAAGGCGCGACCGGATTGAGGGCAAAAGTCGCGATTTTTTGCGGGTTGGCGCGGGCGGTGGCTCAATGGTCTGACCATGATGGAACAGGCAGAGGTCCCGGCGGCGGCTACGGTCCCGGGTGTGGCAATGGGGCGCGTGCTCTCGAACGAGGTCCGTGCATCGCTCGAGGCCGTGCGCGTGGCCCAGGTGGCAGCCCGGGAGCGGGCACGCCGGCAGACCGTGCGGACGCGGATCTGGGTCGCGATGGTGGTCAGCGCCGTCGGGGTGGTGGCCCTCACCGTCGGTCCGCGGATCGCGGCCAGGCGGCACGCTCGAGCGCAGGCAGCGGCGCCGGCGGCCGCGGCGCCGACCTCGCCCGAACGGACGGCTCCGGCGATCGAGTCGCCGGCCGCCGCCGAACCCGTGGTCGCGGCCCCGACCGTCGTCGCGCCCGCCGCCGTGGTAGCGCCCGCGGCCGTGGTCGCGCCCGCGGCTCAAACGAAGGCCGCGGACGCCGCAGGCCCCGTGGAAGGGTGTGACACGACGTTGATCCGAAGGGCGCCCTGGCGCCTTTCGGCCCAGGCGTGCGCCCGAGCGTTCGCCGCCGATCCGACCAACGCCGCCCTCGCCCTCGCGATCGCGCATGCGGAGCACGCCCACGGCAGCGTCGCCGCGGCCGCGGACTGGGCGAATCGCGCCCTCGCGCTCGATCCGAACACCGCGGAGGCCCATCTGTTGATCGCACGCGCCGAAGTGGCGAGTGGGCGGCAGGAAGAGGCCCGCACCGCCTACCGCCGCTATCTCGAGCTCGCGCCGCGCGGCTGGCACAAGACCGAAGCCCGGGCCGCGGTCGAAGCTGGGGGCACGAAGGCTCCCCTCGCTCCGACCGCCAGACGCTAGTCGGAGATACGCCGCCGCGCCGAGGCGCGGCGGTCCATCACTTCGCGACTTGCGAGACGGTCCGCGCGGCGCTGTCGATCCAGTAGACCGCGCCCGCGTCGACGGCGACAGGTCTCGGCGCGAAGGCGCCGCGGGCGAGCACGACCGCACGGCCACCGTGACGGGAGACGCGGGTCACGGCGCCGACGCCCGTGCCGGGGTCCGTGCTGCCGAAGTAGACGGCTGCGTCGTCGGCGGCGATGGCGATGATCGTGTTGGTCCCGCTGAAGATGGCGCGGGTGTGGCCGTTCCTGACATCGATCGCCACCACCGTCGGGCCGGCGCCGACGAACAGCACCGGCCTCGTGGGCGCCGCGGCGAGGGCGTCGATCTGCGACGCGGCAAACAGCGCCACGGGCGGGGACGTGCCGTCGGCGGGCATGCCGTAGACGGTGCGCTGGGCCTGCGACGAGACGAAGTAGACGGCCCCCTCCTTGAAGACGATGTTGTCGGCGGAGCCACCGATCGTCGAGCTGTCGGCGAGCGTGGCCGTCGTACCGTCGGCGGCTGTCCGCTTCACGAGGGAGCTGGCGCCCTCGCTGTGGGTCCAGTACGCGACGTCGGCGTCGCTGGCCAAGCTGTGCGAGCTGCCATGCGAGAACCAGCTTGCGAGCTCGACCGCCAGGCCACCCGCCTGCGGAATGCGGTTCAGGTGCCCGGTCCGAGAATTGAAGTCGTACGCCAGGAAAAGCACGGCGCCCGGCGCGCTGGCGATGTCGTTGACACCGCCGTTGCCGGTCCACAGCTCGTCGACGGCGCCGCCGGCCGCGGGGACCCGCCTCAGCACGCCGACCATCTCGAACGGCGGCCCGCCGGCTTCCGGCGGTCGCTCGACGGTGCGCCAGCCCCCGAACAGGACCTGGCCGCCCGTCACCAGCAGCCCGTCGAGGGCGTCCTGATCCTGCGCGGTGGCCAGCACCGTGGGAGCCGCGGGCGGACGCGGCCGCAGCGACGCCGTCGCCACTTCGACGTCACCGGCGGCCGCTGTCCGCGGGCCCGACAGCGGCGTCTCGCCATCGCACGCGGCAGCCGAGAGCACCAGCCCAGCCGCGACCAAAGCAAATTCGATTCTGGCCATGCCTCTCCCCTCCCCCTCGCCCGGTTGCCGCCTTCCTGTGCGGCTTTTACTGAACGGTGAGGCTGACCCTGCAGACTGACAAGCTACGAATCGGTGTCACCCTGCCCCGGCGAGAAAGCGTCACTCGAGCTGCAGGCCGCAGTCGGAGCAGGCGCCGCTGACGAGCGGCGCCGCCGTGCCGCAGGCGGGACAGGGAGCCTCGGTCGTGTCCGGGCGCGCCACCAGCGGGTTGTCTTCCGTGATGGTGCCTTCGCGCAACGCCAGCTCGCGCCATCGATCCTGAACGAGCCGCGCCACCCGGGGCGCGTCCTCGGCGCGCGCGTGGAGCGCGATCTTGGGGGCGCAGCCGCACCCGCCCGAGCCACAGCAGGCCGCCCGCGCGAGCAGCACGGGAATGTCGGCGGCCAGGCAGGCCTCGCGCAGCTCCTTCGCCTCGAGCAGCGGCGCCTGCAAGCAGGCCACCGTCTCCGCGTCCGCGAGCGCTTGCTCCACCTCGGCGTCGTCCATCACCCCATTGTAGCGTCACCCGCGATCGCCGGTGAGGGCGTCGCGGGTGGGCCTCGTCGCGCGCCTCCGTCGCGCTCGTCGGCGAGGCTGGTGTCAGCGCATCCCGTCGCCGGTGGTTCCCGTGGTGCCGCCGGTGCCGGTGCCGGTCGTGCCACCCGTGCCGGTCGTTCCCGTGTTGCCAGGGATGCCGGTACTGCCGGGGCTGGGCGTGCTGCCGGGGCTGCCTGTGCTGCCAGGGATGTCCGAACTGCCGGGGCTGGGCGTGCTGCCCGGGCTGCCTGTGCCGGGGCTGGGCGTGCTGCCCGGGCTGCCTGTACTGCCGGGACTGCCCGGGCTTCCCGTCGAGCCGCTGCCCGAGCCCGCCTGCGCGATCAGGACACCGGATTGTCCGTCGCCGTCCGGCGCCACCGGCGCCGGAGATGTCGCGATCGAGAATGCCAAGAACAACGCGCTCACCATTGGGTCCTCCTGGATAGAAGCTGCGGTGTCCCAGAAAGAACGAAAGCGCGACCAATTCCCGCGCCGCCCACAATCAGGTCGGTCGGTCCAAGCGGGACCGTTGCGAACCTGGAGCGCCCGAGCGAGCAGAGCCGTTGGTGTCCCTCCCCTCCCCTCGTGGCTCGACTCGACCGGGTCGTGATAATCTGGCGACTCCGGCTCCCATGAGTAGGCTCACCGTCGGTGTCATAGCGGCCATCGTGATTGGGGCTGGGTGTGGTGAGCACGCGCTCAGCCCCAGGCCGCCGGATGGCGGGGGCGACACGATGGCCGGCAGCGCCGGCACGACAGGCACCGCCGGTACGACGGGCGCCGCCGGCAGGGGCGGCGCGGCCGGTACGGGTGGCGCGGCCGGCACCGCGGGAACGACAGGCATCGCCGGAACGACAGGCACCGCCGGAACGACGGCCACCGCCGGCACGACAGGCACCGCCGGCACGGGTGGCGCGGCGGGGCGAGGCGGAACCTCGGGCAGCGGCGCGACGGCTGGGACGGGCGGCGTGGCGGGCGCGGCGGGAACGGGCGGCGCGGCGGGGCGAGGCGGAACAACGGGCAGCGGCGCGACGACGGGGACGGGCGGCGTGGCGGGCGCGGCGGGAACGGGCGGCGTGGCGGGTGTGGCGGGAACGGGCTTCGTCACTGGAAGCGGCGGGTACACCGATGCCGGGAGCGGGCCCTTCACGTGCCCCGCGGTGATCAGGGGCCTGCTCGAGCAAGGCGATCCGACGCAGGTGGGACGGGAAAACCGTATCAATTCACCTGCCACCTGCGGAGTGTCCAAGGGCTTTCCGGGCAGCGACGCCGACCCGAGCAATCCGCATCTCGTCGACGTCTACCGCTTCACCAACCCGGCCGGAGCTGCCGGGTGTTTGAATTTCACCCTGACCTACGACGGGACGAGCGGCTTGCAGCGCTACCTCACCGCCTACACGAGTTACAACCCGCTGGACATCGTCACCGGATACATCGCGGACACGGGCAACTTTCTGACATCGCCGCAGACGATGGCCATCACCGTCCAGCCCGGGCAGTCCATCGACGTCGTTGTATTCGCGATCGATGTCGCGCCCAACGGCGGCGGCCCCTACGCCCTGAATTGCGACACGGGCGCGGGCGGCAGCGGCGGCGCGGGCGGAAGCACCGGCGGCGCGGGCGGAAGCACCGGCGGCGCGGGCGGCAGCACCGGCGGCGCGGGCGGACGTGGCGGCGGAGGCGCCGGCGCGGGCGGAAGCAGCGGTGGTGCGGGCGGCAGAGGTGGCGCGGGCGGTAGCAGCGGTGGCATGGGCGGCGGTGGCAGCAGCGGCGGCACCGGCGGCGTGGCCGGCGGCAGCAGCGGTGGCAGGGGCGGCGGCGGCGGCACCTCGTAGCGCTCGCCGCCGCGGTCAGCCCCTCATCACGAGCTGGCGAATGCCGAGGCCGTGGGTCAGTTTTTCGCGTCGAGGAAGTCGACCACGACGCCGCCGATCAGCGGCGACTTCTCGAAGACCATCGTCACGTGCGTCGCGCCGGGGACGATGAACAGCTGCGACTTCGGCTTGCCGACGAGGTCCCCCGCGACGTCGCCGCCCAGCAACTGGAAGAACTTCACGGCGTGCCCGAGGTAGAGAATGTCGGAGTCGGCCGCGACGAGCTGGACCGGCATCTTCAGCGCGCGAATCTTCGCCTCCGGCCACGACTTCGAGTCATCGATCGTCTTCACCTTCTCGACGAGCTCCGCGAACGTGTCCTTCGGCGCGACCTTCTTGTAGGCCGCGTACCAGGGTGACTGCTTCATCATGTCCGCGGTCAGCTTCGGCATCATCTCGAGAAGCTCCTTGCGCGCGCCGGCCTTCTCGTAGACAGCCGAGATGAGCACCAGCTTGTTCACCAGCTCGGGATTCGTGATCGCCAGCTCGAGGGCGACCGCGGCGCCGGTGCTGTAGCCGAGGACGTCGGCCTTCTGGATGCCGAGCTTCTTCATCACGGCGATCGAATCCTTCTTCATCTGCGTGACCGTGAACGGGTGGTTCTTCGCCAGCAGCGTGCGGCCGTGGCCCTGCTGGTCGATCAGGATCACCTGGCGCTTCGCGGCGAGCGACGGCAGCATCTGGCCGAAGCAGATCTCGATGGTGCAGAACGAGCCCTGCAGCACGACCAGCGGCGTACCGCCGGACCCGTGCACCTCGTAGTACAGGTCGAGGTCGCCCGACCGCGCGGTGCCCGTCTTGACGGGCGCGGCGTTCGCGGTCGAGACCGCGGCGAACGTGAGCGCAGTGAGGATGGCGGCGACAGCGTGCGTGCGAATCATCCGGTGGGTCGTCATGTCAGCAGTCCTTTCTGGGGTTCTGCTGATGCGACGATCGAGGCGCGGGCGGATCGACACCGCCCGCGCAGATTCTCAGCGACGCGGCCGCCGGCCTACGCGCACGTGATCCGATAGGTGTGCGTGTGCTGGCCGTCGTTCGACGAAGTGACGTCGACCGTCGTGCCGGCCCGCAGGGCGGTGAGGTTGGCAGGCGTCAGCATGACCATGTGCGTGTGCCCCGCGCCTGGGCCAGCGCTGGTCGTGGTCAGCGTCTGTGGTGTCGTGGCGGCGAGGACGGCCGCACTGACCACCACCATATGGGTGTGCATCTGCGAGTCCGTGGTGGCGACCATGACCTGCATCTCGGTGCAGGAACCGCCACCGCCACCGCCACCACCGCCGCCACGTCCGCCCGCGCCACCGCCGCCGCCGCCACGTCCGCCTGCGCCACCACCGCCGCCGCCGCGTCCGCCCGCGCCACCACCGGCACCGCCGCCAGCACCGCCGCCTGAGCCCGCGCTACCGCCGCCGCGCCCGCCGCCGCCCGTCGCGCCGCCGCCGCCGTTTCCACCGCCGGTCCCGGCCGCGCCAGAGCCGCCGGTCGACCCCGCGCTGCCGGTCGTTCCCGCCGTGCCCGTGGTTCCCGCCGTGCCGGTGGTTCCCGCCGTGCCCGTCGTTCCCGCCGTGCCGGTCGTTCCCGCCGTGCCCGTCGTTCCCGCGGTGCCCGAGGTCCCCGCGCTACCGGTTCCGCCGTTGCCGCCGGTCCCGGTCGCGTCGTCGCTTCCTCCACAGTTCGACTCGACCACAGCCCCGCCCACCAAGGTGATCGTCAGGACGAAAAAATCTTTGCGGCTGAGCAACTTCGGGTCTGTCGACTTGGGGTCCATCGTTTCCTCCCAGGCTGGTGTAAGGCCCCGGAGAATACGCCAGGTCCCTTCTTTCCAAGCGCCAATTCAGGTCCCGCCGCGCGTCGACAAATCCGCCGATTTTGCCGATTTTTTGAGCCGATTTCGCTTTCTCGCGTTTCCAGGCGCTGACGAGGAGCGTACGATGAGGCCCGGGAGAGGCAGCGCATGACTCACGGTCCCCAACCACAGGTCTCCATGGTCCTCACGCTCACGCTGCTCTGCGTGGCGTGCGTCGGCAACGCCGGCGGCGGATCGACGGGGACCGGCGGCAGCGGCGGTGGGCCTGGTTCGGGCGGCGCCAGCGCCGGCGCCGGCAACGGCGGCGCATCCGGTTCGGGCGGCGGCGGCTTCGATGCGTCCCTCCCCGACGCCCCCACGTCCTCCGTGGTGGTGACGGTGTCGCCGGCCAACGCCAGCCTGTCTCCCGCCGGCACTCAACAGTTCACCGCGACGGTGACGGGAACAGCCAACACCGCCGTGAGCTGGAGCGCCAGCGGCGGCACCATCACCGCCGGGGGCCTCTACACCGCTCCCGCGACCGGCGGCGGCTACATCGTCCGCGCCACCAGCGCCGCCGATCCGGGGCGCAGCGGCACCGCGATCGTCAACGTCAGCGGGCAGGGCTCGATCGTCGATCCGTTCTTCCAGACCAACCGCCCTTACGCGCAGGTGATGTCACCGATGCCGTACGCCACCTACTTCGCGCCGGCGACCATTCGCATCTGGGGGCACGCGCCCGATCTCGGCAGCGACAACGTCCGCAACTACTCGCCCCGGGTCGACGTCTTCCTGGGAACCACGATGATCGGCAGCAGCATCCGCCCCACCGAGACGAGCATGATCGACTACTACCAGGTGGATGCCACCAACGTGCCGGCCGGGTCCTACGAGATCATGATCCGCAGCTACCTGGCCTCGGGCACCGTCGAGAGCATCCCCGTCCCGGTCACGGTGATCGACGTCCCCCCGCACGCCGGGCCGAACCGCCAGCTCGACGCCGACCTTGTCCTGAGCGGGAGCACCAGCCTGGAGATCGTCGGCACGGCGGACGCGCGCGCGCTGATCACCAGCAGCAACGGCTCGCGCATCCGCAGCGCCACCGACTGGACGGGGCATCTCACCATCCGCCACGCCGACATCATCGGGCTCGGGGCGATGGACGTGCCGTCCATCCAGGTCACCGCCAACGGCTCGAACACCATCGAGATCTCCAATTCGGTGTTCGATCGCTGCGGCCCGCCTCAGCTCACCGCCAACGCCCAGGCCCCGATCATCTTCCGCGGCAACACGCTGCAGCCGAACACGCTGACGCCCGTCAACGCCGAAGCCAACTACGCCGGCTCACACCCGAGCCTCACCTTCTCCGGCGCATCCAGCGCCGCCAAGGTCTTTCAGGGCAACAACATAGGCATCTCGTTCGTGCGCTTCGATCGCTCCAGCCACTGGCTGATCGGCGGAGACAGCGACGCCGATGGCAACGTGCTGCTGGGCGTGCGCGCCGGGATGGAGATCTTCGGCGCCACCGATATCACCGTGCGGGGCAACTTCTCGTACCATCGCTATCCGTTCGGCTATTCGCAGGGTATGAACCTGGCGTTCGACACCAACGCCGGCGCGGCGCTGGTCGAGCACAACTTGTTCCGGGGCGGCTCCTGGATGGTGCAGGACTTCGTGGGCGAGTTCCGTTACAACCTGCTCGTCGACAACATCAACCACGCCTTCATCCGCAGCGCCAAGGCGAACACGAAGATTCATCACAACGTCCTGGTCAACGTCGGCTACCAGCGGATCTACGAGCCGAGCGGCGGCGTGATCACGTCGTCGAGCGACTTCTACAACAACACGGTCGATGTCGGCGGCCGACCGCTCGGCTGGATCAGCAGCACGCCCTTCGTCGCCAGCGGCACGCTGCTGAACGTGCGCAACAACGTTCTCACCGGATTCGCCTTCGACAGCGCGACCGCCCTGTTCGCCGCGGGGACCGCCCCGGGGGCCGACTACAACTGCTTCTTCAACCCGGACACGACCTTCGCCACGCGCTACGCGGACTCGGGCCTGGGCGCCCACGACTGCGGCGGTGCGGCCGGGAGCAATCCCCGCTTCGCGCAACCCCGCTCGGTCCCCTTCCCGATCGGCGATGGCGACGTCTGGCTGCGACGGGTGACCATCTCGCAGATCCTCGCGCTCTACCGCGGCATCTACACACCGGCGTCGGGGAGCCCGCTCATCGACTCCGGCGCCCCCGCGGATGACACCGGCGGCGTGCGCAACACGGACATTGGGGCGGTCGGCGCGGGCAACGCCCATCCCGACGACCGGTTCGGCATCTTCGGCCCCTGACGCCGCTTCATCGCGTCGTCGATCGCCGGTTGATCGTTGTAATCAGCCTTGCGGTGCAATTCGTAGAAAACATTTGCGAGCCGCGGCGGTGATGTGGCGCCACCTTTGCGGCGCCCGGCGCGGGCTGCGCGGTCAGTTGTCGTAAACAACTTTCCGCGCCTCGAAGATTGACGGGCCGTTTCGGATTCTGGAACTCTCGCAGCGGTCCTCGACGGATCGCAAACGCTGGTCGGTTGGCAAAAAGGGATGGAGTGAACATGCGGAGATTTGGACGGTTGATCCTGGGTGTTGTGCTGACGTCGGCAACGTTTGCTGCAGGCTGCGGTGACGAACCGGGTGGCGGCACGCCGGGGACGGGAGGCGGCGGCGGCAGGGGTGGCACCACCGGAGCGGCCGGAGTGACGGGAGCCGCTGGACGCGGCGGGACCGGCGGCAGCGCCGGCACCGGCGGATCAATCGGCGGGAGCGGCGGCGGCGCCGGCACCGGCGGAGCGGCCGGCGCGGCCGGACGCGGCGGGACTGGCGGCAGCGCCGGCGGCGGCGGCAGCGGCGGAGCGACCGGTGCTGGTGGAACGTCGGGCACCGGCGGCGGAACCGGCGGGGCAGCCGGAGCCGGTGGACGCGGCGGAGCTGGCGGCAGCGCGGGCGCCGGTGGCAGCGGCGGAGCGACCGGCGCTGGTGGAACGTCGGGGACCGGCGGCGCGGCCGGCCGTGGCGGTACAGGAGGCGGCGGCGGCGCCGGCGGCGCGGCCGGTGGAACGGGCGGCGTGGCAGGTAGCGGTGTCGGCGGCGCGGCCGGCGCGGCCGGTGCGGCTGGCAGCGGCGGCGCGGCTGGGGCGGGCGGCGCGGGAACAGGAGGAGCCGCGGGCGCTGCGGGACAGGCTGGTACCGGCGGCACGGCCGGCGCGGCTGGCGCGGCCGGCGCGGCTGGCGCGGCCGGCGCGGCTGGCGCGGGCGGCGCGGCTGGCGCGGGCGGCGCGGCTGGCGGTCAAGCCGTTCCGGCGGCCCCTGCTCGCTACATCAACATGACCCCGACGCGCTTCTTTCCCGAGGGCGTCACCGTCGACAGAAACGGCAACTTCTACATGGGCAGCATGGACCTCGGCGCGATCTACAAGGGAACCGCCGACAACACGACCGCCGCGCCGTTCATCGCGGCCGGCGCGAACGGCCTGGTGTCGGTCCTCGGCCTGTACGCGGACGATCCGACGAACACGCTCTGGGTTTGCTCGTCGGACGCTGGCAACGGCTCGCGCACCGGGACAGCGCCAGTGGCCATCAAGGCCTTCAACCTGACGACCGGCGAAACGAAGGGCAGCTACGCTTGGCCCGCTCCGACCACGCCCCTCCCCAACACGACGGTCAATGGCTTCTGCAATGACCTCACCGTCGACGCCGACGGGAACGTCTACGCCACCGACTCCTGGTACCCGCGCATCGTCCGCCTCAAGAAAGGCGCGACCGCGCTGGACGTGTGGGTCAACGATGCGGTGCTGGGCGCGGGGCAATGGCACCTCAACGGAATCGACGTCGACCAGAGCTCCGGCAACGTGTTCGTGTTCGATCAGGGCACCGACGCCCAGTCCGGCAAGCTGTTCAGAATTTCCATCGCCCCCGGCACCGGGAACCCCGGAACGCCCACCCAGATCACGTTGCCCGCGGCGTTGAAGCACCCGGACGGCTTGAAGGTCATCGCGCCGAACCTGATCGCGATGGGCGAGGCGGCCGGCGGCGTCAGCCTGATCAAGGTCACCAACAACACGGGCGTCGTGAGCAACGTGATCTCGGGTCTGAGAGGCGTCGCCACGCTGGCCCTGCATCAGGGCAGCGCGTGGGCGGTGGAGGGTCAAGGCGATCACTTCTGGGATCCGACCGCCGCCGGCCCGAACGCCAATCCCCCGTTCCGGCTGCTGGAGATCCCGCTCTCCGTCGGTGCCGGCCTGGGCAACATCAGCATCGGCACGGCCGCGTCCCGGTTCTTCCCCGAGGGCGTCACGTCCGACGATAGTGGAAACTTCTTCGTCGGCAGCATGGATATCGGGTCGATCTATCGGGTCGCGGCGGGAACGACCACCCCGACCGCGTTCATCGTGCCGGACGCCACCAATGACCTGGTTTCGGTGCTGGGTCTTTACGCCGACAACGCCCGGAACAGGCTCTGGGTCTGCTCGTCCGACGCGGGGAATGCCCAGCGCAGCGGGTCCGCGCCCGTCGCGCTGAAGTCGTTCAACCTGACCTCGGGCGTCTACGTGAACAGCTGGGCATGGCCGGCGCCGCCCGCAGCGTTGACGCCGATTGCAGGCGCCACGGTGAACGGATTCTGCAACGACATCACGATCGACGGGGCGGGCAACGTGTACGCCACCGATTCGTGGTATCCGCGCGTGCTCCGTCTCGCGAACGGCGGGGCCGGCGGCGCCCAGCTGACGAACTGGCTGGTGAACACCACGACCCTCCCGCAAGACCAGTGGCACCTCAACGGAATCGATGTCGACCCGACCGGCACCTACCTCTACGTCGTCGAGAATCACCCGGGGCATCTCTATCGGGTCACCATCGGAACCGGGACGACGGCTGGTACGCTCATCGAGATCCCGACACAGCGGCCGCTCTACGGTCCCGACGGACTCAAGGTCCTGAACCCGACCACGCTGCTGACCGCCGAGGGCAGCGGCATGTCCGTCATCGATCTCACGGGCACGATGGGGCGGGTGCAGACCATCAGCACCGGCTTCGACGGGATCGCGACGTTCACCCTGTGGGGCGGCAACGCCTGGCTGGTGGAGAACCAGGGCGATCACTTCTGGAACCCCGGCGGCCCGAACGGTCCGACCGCCACCAAGCCGTTCCGTCTGGTCGAAACGCCGCTGTCGCCTTGATCCGCTTCACTTGAAGCGGTGCGTTCGCCCCCGTGGGATCGCGGAGCCGTATCCGCACGTCCGCGGGGCGCCATCGCACGGGCGTGCGCAGTGGTTCGAGCGGCAACCTTCGAGCCCGCGCGAAATCGGTGCACACGCCCGGCAGACACAGATCGCAACGCGATAGCCCCGCTAACGCGCGGAGAGAACGCCGCGGCTCGCACCACCTGGGCGTCCGCTTGTTTGGCGCCCCGCGGACGTGCGGATACGGCTCCGCGATCCTCAGATCGGCGAACGCATGCGCTTCAAGCCAAAGCGTTCTAGCCAAGCGATAGGGCGGTCGCTCAATTGCCGAAGGTGATGCCGGAGACGAAGGCGTTGATGCTCCAGGTGGCGTCGGCGTCGGTCTGGCTGGTCAGCGCGTTGCCCATCACGGTGACGTTGCTGAAGTGAACGCCCACGATGTTCACGGATGCCGACTTGCCGTGGAGACTGATCGGCTTCTTCACGTCCGATGAGATGTTCGTGAAGTAGGTGTCCTTGATGATCGACGTGTTCGCCGCGGTCCGCCAGGTGGGCGGCATGTCGAGGGCCATATCGATCATGGTCGAATCGGCGGCCTCGATGCGGATGTTCTCGTAGCGCGTGTTCTGAACGACCGCGGTGTCGTAGGCGTCGATGTTCAGCGCGCGTCCCGCCTTGACCACGTCGATATCCCGGAAGATGACGCCGTCGATGGACGTGCCCATGGTCTTCGTGCCGACCTTGCACCCGACCGAGTTGCTGTAACAGACCACCTTCTCGTGAATGATGTTCTTGGTGTTGATCGTGCCGGACGGCTCCTCGTTCTTGGTCGCCATGCTGTCGTCGCCGGTGTACAGGAACGCGTTGCTCAGCTTGCCGTTGGTCGATTCGTCGAAGTTGACGCCGTCCGTGTTGTTGTAGGTCGTCGTGGTCGGACGGCAGTTGATCATCTTGTAGTTCTGGATGGTGACGAGATCGCTCCGGTAGATGAGCGTGTTCCAGAAGCTGGGATCCCTGACGACGATGCCGTCTATCAGGATGTTGGAGTTCCGCTCGATCTTGATGAGGTTGATCTTCGTGTCGTTTTGCGCGCGGATGGCCTTGCCGTTCGCGTCGATGATCCCGCGGCCCAGGATCTTGGTGTTGCTGACGTTGTAGATCCGGATCATGCCGTGGACGCAGCCCTCGATGTCGATGCCGCCGGCGCCGGTGTTGAAGTCACCGGTGGCGCTCGATCCGTACAGGAGAGCGCCGCCCGCCAGGTACAGCGTCATGTTGCTCTTCAGCCACAGCTCGCCGACCTTGTACCGCCCTGGCGGGAAGTAGAGGACGTTCTGGGTGGCGCCGGACGCGGCGTCGATCGCGGCCTGCACCTTCGACGTCACCAGGGTCGCGCCGGTGTTGTCGACGGTGTAGTCGGCGACGTTCTTGACGTTCGCGTCTCCGAGACGCGGCGGATTCACTTCCTCGGAGTCGAGGAGGATGAAGAGCAGCTCCTTGGCGTCCACCTGGAGGATCAGGTAGTTCGGTCCGCTGCTGAAGCTGATCGTGTTGCCGCTCCGGGTGGTGGCGAGGCGCCGGCTCTTGGGACTGAGCGTGAACGAGGTGAAGCTCTCGTTCACCGTCACGGCGAGCGTGGCGGTGCCGGTGCCAGTCAGGGTGCAGTGCGCGTAGTGGACCTGCATCTCCGGTGAGAACTTGGTCAGCTTCTCGACGAACATCGGCGTGCCGTTGGCGGTGACGGCGTAAAGCGTGCTCTGCGTCGAGCCGGTCGGCGTGGGGTAGCAGACGACGGTCGTCGCGCCCTGGCCGCCGGTGCCGCCGGCCGCCGCGCCGCCTGCGCCGGCCGACCCTCCCGAACCTGCGCGTCCAGCGCTGCCGCCGCCGGCCGCGCCGCCGCCGCTGGTTCCACCGGTGCCGGACGTGCCGCCACGTCCGCCGCTGCCCGCGCCGCCGCCGCCCGTACCGCTGCCACCACCGCCGGTACCGCCGGCCGCGCCGCCGCTGCTCGAGCCACCGGCGCCGCCCGTGCCCGCGACGCCACCCGCGCCAGCTGCCCCGCTGCCGCTGGCTCCCCCGGTGCCGGATGCGCCGGCCCCTCCCCCGCCGCCCGTGCCGCCGGTCGGCCCGCTGCTGCCGCCGGTACCGCCAGGCGCGCCGCCGCTGCCCGCGCCACCGGATCCGGCGCCGCCGCGACCTGCGCCCGCACTGCCTTCTCCGCCACCTGTTTGAGTACCGCAGCCGAGCTGGCCAAAAAGCAGGGCCGCCAGGGTCCAGCGGAGTGGCCGGACCGTCAGTCGTCTCATCATTCCTCCAGCACGGCGGTAGCTTGTCGGTTTCGTGGGCGACATTGTTAACAAAAGTCCCCCTTACGCGGAGATAAAGGCCCGGAGCCGCCGCTCCGGATCGCCGAAGCGCGATCTCCGCGAAAGCCGGCCGCTTCGGCGTGATGGCCGCGCGGGTCGGGCGATCGCGTTGCCCGTAACGTTTCCAGCCCGGCGACCGGACGATTCCGATGTGCGCGCGGGATCGCGGGGCCGGGATGAGGGAATACGTAAGCGAAAAACCGCATGTTGCGCCTCCAACATGTCCGAATGCCGCGGCCCGCGACGCGCGCCGCCAGGCCTGGCCTCCAGCTTCGCCGGGCCCTCGTCGCGGGCGGGTGGATGGGGCTTTTCCTGGCCGGCTGCCAGGGACCGGACGAGTTCAACTGGGGCGCCGCGGGAGACTTCTTGGGCCAGGCCGGGAACGGCCCCAGCGGCGCGGCAGGCAGCGTCGTCAGCGGCGCCGCCGGGAGCGTCGTCAGCGGCGCCGCGGGAACCTCGGCCGGCGGCGCGACCGGCACAGCGGGGAGCGTCGTCAGCGGCGCGGCGGGAACATCCGCGGGCGGCACGGGCGGCGGCGGCACCACCGGAACGGCCGGGACGACCGGCACCGCGGGCACCACCGGCGCGGCAGGCCGCGGGGGCACGACCGGAACCGGCGGCGCGGCGGGCCGTGGGGGCACGACCGGAACCGGCGGCGCGACGGGAGCCGGCGGCGCGGGGGGCCGTGGGACGGGAACCGGCGGCGCGGCGGGGAGCGGGGGCCGCGCTGGCAGCGGCGGCATGGGGGGCCGCGCGGGCGCGACGGGAGCCGGCGGCGCGGCGGGCCGCGGGGGCGCGACCGGGACTGGCGGCGCGAATTCCTGTCCAGCCGGAGGCCAGCTGAACTGCACCAGCGCCGGATCGCTGGAGCTGACGCCTGACGGGCAGGTCGTCGACTTCTCGGCGGGACAGTGGAACAACACGACCGCCCGGTTTTGCGACGCGCACGGCCTCGACGGCGGCCTGTCCTCGTACGCCGGCACGGGGTCGACGGCGGCGGCGGCCGTCGACACGACGGCGCAGAACCTGAAGCTCAACTTCATGGTCACCGCCGGCCAATACGCCGGCGGCCGCCTCAACTTCGACTCGTGCGTCGACGCGAGCGGCTTCAACTCCATCCAGTTCACGGCGTCGGTGACGGCGGGCAGCCTCACGGGCTGCGTCTGGCAAGTGCAGCTGCAGACCCAGAATCAGCGCCCGACCACGCTGACGCCGATGGGCGGAACGTGCAACGCGACGACGACGACCTGTGAGCGCTACCCGGCGGCGGCCCTCACCGCCCCGACCGCGGCCGCCGCCCCCGTCACCGTCCGGTTCACGGCGTTCGACAATCCGGCGGGCGGCACGATCGCGACGGCGACCCAGATCACCGGCCTGCAATGGCAGGTCAACTCGGGCAACAACGGCTCGGGCGCGTGCACCGTCGAGCTGCGCATCGACAACGTCAGGTTCGTCACCCAGTAGCTCGAAACACGAGCGAGAGGTTGTTCGCCGGCATCGGGACGACCTCCGCCGCACGGAAGCCGGCGGCTTTCGCGACGCGCTCGACGTCGGCCAGATCGCGCACGCCCCAGCGCGGATCCTCGGCGCGCAGGCGCTCGTCGAACCGCTGGTTGCTCTCCGCGGTGTGCTGGCCGTCGCGCTTGAACGGGCCGTACAGGAAGAGAGCGCCGCCCGGGGCCAGGATTCGCGCGGCGCCTTCGAAGAGCGCCTCGGTCGCCGACCAGGGCGCGATGTGGATCATGTTGATGTTCACGACAGCGTCGGCGTGGCTGACGGGCCACGGCTGGCGCTCGACGTCGAGCAGCACCGCGGGCGCGATGTTGTCGGCGCCGGATGCCGCGCTCCACGCGCGGATGCTGTCCAGGTGCACCCCCGACGCATCCGAGGGTTGCCAGCGGAGGGCCGGCAGCGCGCACGCGAAGAAGGCCGCGTGCTGACCGGTGCCGCTCGCGATCTCGAGGACGAGGCCACGCGCCGGCAACGTTCGCCGCAGCACCGCCAGGATCGGCTCGCGGTTACGCTCGGTGGCGGCGGCGTGCAGGCCGCCGTGGGGAACGCGTTGTGGGTCAAAGGGGACCATCGCTGATCGGTCTCGTGGGAGTGGCGCCTGCGCGGGGAACAAATAGAGTGTAGTTTCGTCAAGACGCAAGGAGACGGATGATGTCGACATTCCGGATTTCGGTGGTGACGTTGGCCGTGCTGGGCGCGGGCTGCGGCGGCAGCGCTCCCGTCGTGCTCTCGCTCGAGCCGCCCGCCCCGGGTGAAGGCGTGCAGATCAAGATGACCTCTACGCTCGAGGCGGGCCTCGAGACCGAGCGCTGCATGTTCTACCGGGTGCCGGCCGAGGGCCTGTTCGTCAACCGCCAGGAGATCCGGTACACGCCCGGCAGCCACCACGTGCTGGTGTTCAAGACCCCGTACACGGAGGTTCCGACCACCACCATCCGGGGCGAGACCATCGACACCAGCGGCGTATTCGACTGCGGCGCGAACGGCGCCACGGGCGACTGGGAGGTCCAGGGCGTCGCGGGCGGCGCGCAGTCGGCCAGCGGTCCGCCGGGCATCGAGGGCCTGCCGACCGACACCGCGCTCAAGATCGACGGGGGCAGCCTGCTGCTCGTCAACGCGCACTACCTGAACGCCAGCGACAACCCGCTCGACGCCGAGATCTACATCAACTTCTACACCATCGCGGCCGCGCAGGTGACACGCGAGGCGGGGATCTTCTTCATGTACGACCCGTTCATCCACGTCCCGGCGCAGTCGGCGAGCGTCGCACACGAGGTGTGCCCGGTCAGCAAGGACGTCACGCTCGTGAACGCGCAGTCCCACATGCACGCGCGGGGCGTCGGATACGTGGCAAACCTGCTCGACGCGAGCGGCGCCCAGGTGCAGCAGCTCTACACCACGACCACCTGGCAGCACGTCGTCAGCAAGCGAATGGACCCACCGGTGCAAATCAGCGCCGGCCAGATGATCGACTTCCACTGCAACTACACCAACAACGAAACGCACATGATCAGTCAGGGGCGCACCACCCGCGACGAGATGTGCATGTTCATCGGCCTCTACTACCCGAGGGACACGAAGTCCGAGATCTGCAGCATGACGGACGACTGGGGTGGCCGGTACCTTGGCGCCAGCTGGATCGGGAGCGGGACCGCGGGCGGGCTCGCAACCGCCGCGTGCCTGCAGGGCGCGACCCAGCCGACGGCGGCGATGGGCGACTTCGACGCGTGCGTGGTGAACGCGTGCCCGGCCATCAGCGCCGTGACGTCGACCGCGGCGCGCTGCCTCGCGAGCAAGGGCCTCGGCCAGTGCCCGACCGAGTGCGGCGGAATGGCCGGCACCGCCGTCACGCCCGAGTGCCGCGCCTGCGTCGTCGGGATATGCACGCCGGCGATGATGACGCTGGCTGCTGCCGCCTGTTCGTGAGGCGATGCGCCCGCTCGCGCCGCGCGGCCACGCCGTCTCTCTGCTGGCCGCATTGACGATCACGGCCGCCGGGTGCGGTGACGGTGAGGCGACCACGCCCATTACCGCTCGACTGAGCGCGATCGAGACCGAGATCTTCGCGCGCAACTGCACGTTCTCGAGCTGTCACGGCGCAAGCTCGCCGCAGATGGGGATGAGCCTCGTCGCCCCGACCCACGCCGCCCTCAGCGGCGTTCCGTCGACGGAGGTCCCGTCGATGATGCGCGTGGTCCCGGGCGATCCCGACGCGTCTTATCTGCTGCAAAAGATCACCAGCGCGACCCCGCTCGACGGCGTGCGCATGCCTCCGGACCAGCCGCTGGCGCCTCACAAGATCGAGGCGATCCGGCTCTGGATCGCCGCCGGCGCGCAAGACGACTGACGCGGCTGGCCGGCGCCCGACGACAAGCCGCCGGGCTGCAACCGACAACTTGTAGTGCGCTGTCGGTCGAACTGTCTGCGCCGACGTGGTGATCCGCGACGGACGTGCCCGATGCGCGCGGGCGTTGGGCTGGCGTCGGGCTTGCTAAGCCCCCGCCGCGTGGTGGGTCCATTTTCAAACGTCGTCGTCACCGGAGGGAAACTCATGAAACGATCGATCGCTACGCAGAGTCTCGTTGGATTCCTCGTGTCCCTGAGCGCGGCTGCGGCCGCGCCCGGATGCGCGCAGGACGGAGAGTCGCTCGATCAGCCGGCGGTCGCCGCCGAGACGGCGGCGCTGGTTCAGGGCGCCGATGCGGCCGGGCTGCTGCAGGCGCACTGCCCGCACGACGTGCCGGCCGCCCTCAATCCACCCGTCGACGCGACGCTGGCGGCGGCGCTGCCGGCGACCGGCGTACAGATCTACACCTGCGCGATCCCGGCCGCTGGTGGCGCGCCCGCCTGGACGCTCAAGGCGCCGCACGCGGTGCTGGGCAAGAAGAATCACGACGTGCAAGCGATCCACTTCGCTGGCCCCAGCTGGCAGGCCACCGACGGCAGCCTCGTCACCGCGACGCGCGTGGCGTCCTCGCCTGCGCCCGATACCACCGACATCCCGTGGCTGCTGCTGCAGGCGGCGACGCATGTGGGCGCAGGCGCCTTTGCCCCGGTGACCTTCATCCAGCGCCTGGCCACCGAAAAGGGCCCCGCCCCGGCGACCGGTTGCGACGCCGCGCACGTGGGCACCGAGGTGCTGGTTCCCTACGCCGCCGACTATTTCTTCTACCGCCCCTCGACCGACGGTGAGCGCATCCAGCAGTGCGCCACCCGCTGACCCGGCTCGGACAGGGCGCCGTGTTCGTGCGGGCCGCCCGCCCACCAGGCGGCCCGCAACTTCTCCGATGCGGCTACGGCTCGGGCGTGCAGACGTTGTTGACGCAGTCGAAGCCCGCCGCGCACTGAGTGCATGCCGACGTGCACAGCGCGCCGGTCGTGTTCGTGTCGGCGGCGCAGCTGCCGTTCGGGCAGATGTGGAAGTTGGTGTTGCAGGCGGGGACGCAGGCCGTCCCGTTGCAGCTGACGGTGCCATTCACGGGCGGCGTGCAGGTGAGGCACGACGGGCCGCAGGCGGCGTTGGTGTCGTTGGACACGCAGGTCGGCGCGGCCGTCGTCCCTCGCAGGCAGAAGCCCGGCGTGTTGCAGACGACCCGGCAGCTGAGGCTTCCGGGATTGGCGACGTTGTCACACGCCGCATTGCCGTTGGCGGGAGGCGCCGGGCACGCGGTGCAGGAGGTGGCGCCGCACGAGCTCACGGCGGTGTTGGCCACACAGGCCCCGGTGCCCGCCGGGCAGCGGTGGAAGCCGGCCTTGCAGGCCGTGCCGCACTGATTGGTCGTGCAGACGGCTTCGGCGTTGGGGTCGGCGGGCGTCGGGCACGTCGCGCAAGACGCCGCGGTCCCGCACTGCAGGGTGCTGTCGTTGGGGAAGCACCCGCTGGTCGCCGGGCAGGTGTGGGTCCCCGCGCCGCAAACGACGCCGCAGGCCCCGTTCATGCACGCCGTGCCTTCGGGACAGGGCGTGCAATCGACGCCGTTCATCGTTCCGCAGGTGGCCGAGGCGTTGTTGCTGACGCACGCGCCGCTGCAGAGGTGCCAGCCGGTGTTGCACGCCTGCACGCACGTTCCTGCCGCATTGCAGGTGACGCTGCCGTTATCCGCCGGCGGCGTGCAGACCGTGCACGTGTTGCCGCAGGAATTGATGCTCGTGCTGCCGTTGGCCACGCAGGTCGCGGTCGCGCCCGTGCCGCACGCGTGAAAGCCCGTGTTGCAGTCCACGCCGCATGTCGTTGCGTTGCAAACCGGATTGCCGTTGGGGGGATCGACGCAGGCAGTGCAGCCCGCCGCGCTGCAACCGGAGGCGACGCTGCTGTTCGCCACGCACGACGTCGGCAGCGCGGCCGGGCAACCATGGAAGCCGGTTGCGCAGGTGACGCTGCACGTTGTTCCGCTGCACACGGCGGTCGCGTTGGCCGGCGACGCGCAGGCGGTGCAACCGTTGGCCGAGCATCCCGAGGCGACGCTGTTGTTGGCGACGCACGTCGCGTTCGCCCCTTGCCCGCAAAGGTGAAAGCCCGTGTTGCAGGCGCGCACGCAGGCGCCCGCGGCGCTGCAGGTCACCGTGCCGTTGGCCGGCGCCGTGCACACGGTGCAGTTGTTCCCGCACGAGGTGATCGCGGTGCTGCCGTTGATCACGCACGTCGCGGTCGCGCCCGTGCCGCAGAGATGGTACCCGGTCGTACAGTTGATGCCGCACGCGAGCGGGGTGCCGTTGCACGTCGCGGTGCCATTGGCCGGCATCGGACAGGGCGTACACGCCGCCGTGGTTGCCGTCGTGCCGCACGACATCGGACTGGTATTGAGCGCGCACGTGTTTCCGCAACGGTGATACCCGGTGTTGCACGTGATCGTGCATGCCCCGTTCGTGCAGGCGGCCACGCCGTTGCCGCCTACCGGCGCCGGACACGTGGTTGCCGTCGTGCACGCCGTTCCGCCGCCGGTGCCGCCTGCACCACCAACGCCGCCGGCGCCGCCACCCGCGCCCGCGCCGCCGCCGGTTCCGCCCGCGACCCCGCCGGCTCCGCCACCGCCACCGCCGCCCCCCGCGCCCGCGCCGCCGCCGGTTCCACCCGCGGCCCCGCCGGCTCCGCCGCCACCGCCGCGCCCAGCCGCTCCGCCACCGGTTCCACCCGCGACCCCGCCGGCTCCGCCCCCGCCGCCGCCGCCACGCCCAGCCGCTCCGCCGGTGCCGCCCGCGACGCCGCCGGTTCCGCCGGCGCTGCCGGCTCCGCCGCCGCCACCGCCGGTTCCCGAGCTTCCGCCGACGCTGCCGCCCGTTCCGGCCGATCCACCTTGGCCGCCGCCCGTGCCGCCCCGGCCGGCCGAGCCGACGGTGCCGCCCCGGCCGGCCGAGCCGACGGTGCCGCCCCGGCCGCCGTCCCCTGTCCCGGCGTCAACGGGAGCGGCCTCGTCGCCGCAACCGGACCATCCCGCAACAGCAGCCAGCAACAAACCGACCCGGAACAAAGGAGCTCGCGACATCACACAACCTCTCTCCCAAAGCGGGCGCCCGAAATTTCCGGGGGCAAACAACGAAACGTTCTAATCGAAAGTCTCGTACGACCCGCGTACCGCAACGTGAATCGCGCTGTCAAGTGGCGTTATCAACTAATGGAAGCTCATTTGTTTACCACCGTGACGACGGTCATTCGGCGGGCGCTGTGGGACCGAATGGACAGGAAACGTGTTGTCCAGCCACGTGTGCAGCGTTACGCGACTCTGAACAGACAACTCGCACACGTTCACCACTATCCGATCCCCCGATGCCCTTCGAACTGACTGCCTCACCGGCTGGAAACGTTGCGCACTCCTCTACTGTGATCCGCTGGCGGGCCGTGGAGGAAACGCCGGCACCGCTGGGCGCGCGGGATGGGAGCGGCAGCGTCGCCACCTTATGTCTTTGCGACGGTTGCGCAGTCGGCATTTCGCGTCGTTTGCGCAACCTTTGTCGTCGTCATTTGAAGACACCTGAACCGATTTTGCCCGCTCGTGCGCACTGAATATGGATGAAACGGGCGTCGTTGAGGAGACTGGCGGCCCTCATTGTCGGCTTCACATTCGTCATCGCCGCTGGTTGCGGCGGGACGTTCGGACTCTGACGGAATCATCGCCGGCGCAGGCGGGCCACGACCGCGCGCGCCGTCGACGACAGGCCCTCCGGATCGAGGGCGGCCTCGAGCACGCGGTTCACGCACGCCGCCTCGAACGCCTCGCGCCGTCCGGCTTCGTCCAGGTCCCACCAGGCGGGGGCGAAGCGGACGTTGCCGCGCGCGTCGCGCTCCCGGAAGGCGCCGGCCGCCGCTTCGACGAGGGGTTCGGTCTCTGGTGTGGCCATCAGGCGAGCTCCGTCTCGAGGTCGATCCCGCGGCGCCGGAGGCAGTCCGCCAGCAGGCGCCGCGCGCGCGTGAAGTTCTGCAGAAACGTGTTCACCCGCATCGAAAGGCGCGCGGCCAGCGCCTCGTCGGGCTCGGCACCGCCGGACTCCAGACGTGCCTGCAGCGCCTGCGCGGGCTTGCCGGGCAGCTCGCGCCGGCAATCCTCGATGGCTTGACGCAAGAACGGATCGCCGGTGGGACGCAGCGTGAACACGGCGTCGTCGGGCGGCGCCTCGTCGATCGTGGCGGGGTCGGTGGGCAGAGCGCGCAGCCGCCGCCGCTCGCTGACCGCCAGGTTGCGGGCGATGCGGGCGGCCAGCCGCACGAGGCCGTTGGGCCGGCCGTCGGGCACGAAGCGCGGGGCCAGCTGCCAGACGCGCAGGAACGTCTCCTGCAGCACCGCCTCCGTGTCGATGCTGGCAGCGAACGAGCGCAGGCCGAGGCGCAGGGTCAGCTCACAAGCGGCGACCCAGCGTCCGAAGACGTCCGGGTCGCCGCCGGTGATGCCGGGCAAATGCGCGTCGAGATCCTGCATGCGCCGTTTCTAGACCGCGAGCGACACCGTGATCTCGGAGCCCGCGCCGGTGACGATCATCTCGACGGGCGGAGGCTGCGCGGCGTCGAGCTCGACGATGATGCGGATCACCTGACCGGCCTGCACGATCCCGCGCCGCGTGCCGCCGAGGACCTTGGCGCGCGCCCGCCGTCCATCGGCCCACACCAGCTCGACCTCGGCGCCCGCGTCCCACTGAAAGTCGGACGTCGCCACGTCGACCGCGACGGCCATCTGCTTCCCCTTGCGCAGCGTGATCCGGCCGGAGAAACGCACGGCGCGCGCGGGCGCCTCGGGCGCTGCGAGGTCCGTCGTCTCGTCTTCTCCCGCGCTTCGCAGCTTCCTGAACACACGCGTGAGCAGGCCCTCCGACGGCGGCGCGCTGGCGCCCCCTCGCATCGCGCCCCGCGTTCGTCGCGCCATGGGGCCGCGCATCGCGCCCCCGAAGGCGCCCACCATGGGCGGCGGCGCCGCGCTGGCGACGGCGAAGGCGCCCATCACGGTGGCTGGCCGCAGGCCCATCCCCTCGGCGGACATGCCGTGCGGCAGCTCGTGCGGCACGCGGACGCGCTTCGTCGGCGATGCGGGATCGATCGCCGGCTCCTCGGAGACGGCGATCCAGGACGTCAGCCGCGTGGCGATCTGGAAATCGAGGCCGATCTTCTCGACGACGCGATCCAGCTCCGGACCGGCGCCGCCGGCCGCCGCGCGCACCTCCAGGTCCTCGACGGCCTCGCGGCCGTAGAGCTTGGTGGGCGTCGCGCGCCCCGCGCCGGGCTCGCAAACCGGCACCTCCGTCGTCGCGCTCCACGCGCCCGCGGCCGTCCGGCCGCGCACGGTGACGGCGCCCCCTTGCGGGCGCAGCTCGAGGCCGATCAGCGCCGGTGCGCCCGCGAACAGATCGGGCAGGAACCGCGGCGCGTGCCCCACGACCGCCGACCCGCTGACCACCAGGTCGACCACCAGCGGCGCGGCGGTACGGGCCACGATCGCCCGCACCGCCCGCTCCGCGTCCTCGCCGATCCCACCCAGCACCTCCACGCCCCGGCCGGCGCGCGCCGCCGCGCCGGTCAGCGAGCGGTTGACCGCCGAGCCGACGCCCACCGTGTGCACGCGCGACGACGGCGGCAGATCGGCGGCGATCGCCGCCACCACCTCGGCCTCGAAGCCGATGAGACCGTCGGTCACCAGCACGATCTGCCGCTGGCTCTCGCTGCGCAGCGGGCGCAGGGCCTCGAGGATGCCGGCGCGCATCTCGGTCCCGCCCGAGGCGCGCAGGCGCGCGAGCCAGTCCAGCGCCTCGCGCTTGTGGGCCGCGCTGGCCGCCACCGGCCCACGCTTCCACCGGCGCGGCGCCGACGAGAACTCGATCATCTCCAGCTGATCGCCCTCCCCCAGCGTCTCCACCAGCGCCGACACGACGCGCCGCGCCTGCTCGAGCGGCTCGCCACCCATCGATCCGCTGGTGTCGAGCAGCACGATCAGGTCGCGCGCGATCGGGTCGTTCCGCGTGGCTGACGCACCCCCGCCGAACAGCGGCGCGGGCGGCACGATCGTGGGCAGGCCGTACGCCGACGAGGCGTTCGGCGCCGCGGCGGCCGGGCGGCTCACGTCCAGCGACAGCCCGACCGCGGGGCCGGCCACGGGCCAGCGCACGACCACATCGCGGTCCAGCGGCACGCCGCCGACGTCTCCCTCGTAGGCGGCAAAGCCCACCACCCCCTCACCGGCGACGACGAGCCGGTGCGAGGGCGACTGCGGCCCGGCCCCGGCCAGCGCGTCGCGCAGGGTCAGCCCCAGGGTCAACCGCGCCGGCAGCGGCCCGTCCGCCACGTCCTGCGTGACGCGCCCGGCGTCAGCGACGCGCCCCTCGGCGCCGAGGTAGCGCGGCGCCACCGTGGTCGGGAAGCGCCACTCCCAGGCGCCCTCGACCAGCCAGCGCAGCCGCTGGTCGATGGTCAGCATGGCGACCACGTCCGTCGCCGGCGGGATGTTGCCGATCTCCTGCTGGAAGAGACTGGACCGGTCCTGCTCGACCAACCCGGCGGTCTTCCCGTCGAGCAGCGCCTGCTCGAAGCGCTCGCGCGCCCCCTCGCGGCGATCGATCTCGCCCACGACGCGGCGGCCGCCGATCGTGAATGCGTAGCCGCTCACCGCCGCGTCGAACGGCAGGGGGAAGCTGTAGGTGACGGCCAGCGGCATGTCGTACGGATTGCGGAAACGCTGCTCGAGGATCACCTCGGCCACGCCTCCGCCCGCGCTGGCGGTCAGCTTGACGCCGAGCAGCGGCAGCTCGCGGCCGTCGGCGGCCACGAGGCGCCCGCCGTTCGAGGGGGACGCGGTGTGGGTAATGCTGGACTGGGAAAGGGTCGCGGTCGTCATCGGAAGAACCTCCATCATGGCCTCCCAACGCTGCAGCCCCCCTTCTGATGACAGGGAATTTTCGCGGCCAGAAGACGCAGGCGCCTTCCGTGCCGGCAGCAGGAACGCAGGTGTTGTCTCCTACACAGCGGGCCCGGGGCCCCAGTCGTTGCCTGACGTACAACGCGTCCTCGTACCGATCGGCGCGAAAGAGCTGAAATCAAATCACGCGGGCGCGGGTGCACTTCTTGCTCAGGGCATGTGAGGCCTAAGACAGAAGGAGGCAGGGGTGATGAGACTCGGTTGCGTTCGAGTCCTGGGTTTCGCGTTTCGTATCCGATGGTGTCGCTACGCGCCGACTGCGCCGACATCGACTCCGATGAAAGCGCGTGTGCGTGCGCTCGCGGACGTCTCGGAGATGTTCTTCAGCAAGACCAGCGGCATCGACCTTTCGATCCCGCGCAACGCCAACAACGTGTGAACAGAGCAAAAGGGGGATACATGAATCTGATTCGGACTATCGCGATGGTGTCGACGGCGACCACATTTGGGCTGCTGGGCTGCGGGGAGATGGAGGACGCCGATGTCGAATCCTCCGAGAGCGCGCTGGCCACGAACTACTGGCAGAACTGGTCCAGCGGTTCCCCCCCGAACTGCACGCAAGGCAGTGGCGGCAACTACAGCTGCAACTGGACCAGCTCCGCCGGGAATTTCGTTTCGGGCAAAGGCTGGAAGCCGGGATCGGTCAGAACGATCGGCTACAACGCCGGCGTGTTCTCGCCGAACGGCAATGCGTATCTGACTCTCTATGGGTGGACGAAGAACCCGCTGATTGAGTACTACGTCGTTGATAACTGGGGCACCTACCGGCCCTGTCAGTCGGGCGCGGGGTGCACCTTCAAGGGCACCGTCAGCAGCGACGGCGGCACGTACGACATCTACACGCACCAGCAGATCAATCAGCCGTCGATCATTGGCAACACGACGTTCATGCAGTTCTTCAGCGTCCGCCAGGGGAAGAGGAGCACGGGCACGAACAACAACATCACCTTCGCCAACCACACGAATGCGTGGGCCAGCAAGGGCATGAACCTCGGCTCGACCTGGGACTACCAGATGATGGCGACCGAGGGATACAACAGCAGCGGGTCCTCGAACGTGACGACCTGGTAGCAGCCACCGCCTCCACGTCCTGAGCCCGTTCGCGGGTAGATGGCGCGGCCGCAGCGTAGCCGGATTCGGCTCATGCTGCGGCCGTTTTGCTATCGGCGACCCTTCGTCAAACGGCGGCGCTGACGCTTGGGTGAGCCGGTTGAACACGTTTGGACCATCTAATGATGCGTCATGTTGCCCGTCGACCTGCTCGAGCCTCGGAAATACGCGACGAAGATGGCCGAATGGCGCCGTCGAAGCCTGTTCGCGGCGCTGCTCGCGCTGGGCGCGTGCGGTGGCGGGCAATCGGATCCGAATCCCGCGGGCACCGGCGGTGGCGCGGGATCGAGCGCAACGGCCGGCTCCAGCGGGGGCTCGTCCTCCACCGGCGGCAGCGGCGGCGGCGGAGGCTCGAACGCCGGCTCGGGCGGCCCTGGCGCGCCGGGCGGCGCCGGTGCGGGCGGCAGCGGCGGCACCGGCGGCACCGGGGGATCGGGCACTGGCGGGTCGAACAGCGCCGGCACCGGCGGCGCGAGCAGCGCGGGCACCGGTGGCACGGCGTCCGCCGGCCGGGGCGGCAGCGGCGGACGGGGCGGGAGCGCAACCGGCGGCACAGCCGGAGCCGGGAGCGGCGGCAGCGCCGGCAGCGGCGCGATCGCCTGCACGCGCGAGCTCCTCAGGAGCACGATCACCGCCTACTTCACCGCGCTCGCCGCGCACAGCGCCTCGACGTTGCCGACGGCGGCCAACGTGAAGTTCACCGAAAACGGCGTGGTGAGGACGCTGGGTCAGCAAGGGCTGTGGATGACCGCCGGCGCGGTCAAGTACTCGCAGAGCGCGCTCGACGTCGAGGCCTGCAGCTCCGCCACCCACGCGGTCGTCCCGGAAGGGAACATGGACATCCCGGTCGCGCTCCGCTTGAAGCTACAGAACCAGATGATCACCGAGATCGAAACCATCGCCGTACGGCCCGGCGACTACCGGTTGGGCGGCACGACCTACGCCTCGAACACCGCCGCGATGATCTCCGCCAACACCACCGTCATGTGGGAAGCCGTCCCGTCCGGTCAGCGCAACACGCGCGCCGAGCTGATCGCATGGATCGACAAGTACTTCAGGATGTTTCCGCGCGGCGTCTGCAACACGGTGAGCAGCTGCCGGCGCCTGGAGAACGGCGGCGGTTCGTTCAACTGCACGGATGGCGCGAGCTGTGCCGCCGGGCAGCCGACGGGAACGCCGGCGATGACCCCGCGCATCCTCCTCGCCGATCCGGAGACCGGCATCGGCGTCGGCATGACCATGTTCATGGGGAACACCGACATGCACATGTTCAAGATGTACGGCGGTCAGGTCTACGCCGTGCACGCCGTCCTGGGCGGCGCCACCAGCTCCGGCTGGGAGTGATCCCGGGCCTGTTCGCTCCGCGTCGCATCCGCGCGAGCCACCGTCGTCCGGCAGGCCGGATCAGGCGGCCCGTTGCCGGGCGTCACGCTGGGCGTGTTGGGCGAAGAAGCGGACGAGCTCGGTTGAGGCGTCCGGCCCCTGCGGGTCCGTATACGTGCCGTGCGGACTCCCGCCC
>Ga0111538_10001413_pt1 | contig 33571 bp, 31 predicted proteins | sample SoiMethybrSBSTD1_FD_79669 | JGI IMG/M metagenome (GOLD analysis project Ga0111538, IMG submission 79669) | Bulk soil microbial communities from a Populus tree surrounding site in Tennessee, USA - Soil MetaG P. TD hybrid SBSTD1 (version 2)... | ecosystem: Environmental > Terrestrial > Soil >...
TCGAGGTAGACCCACGCGCCCTCGAACTGCCGGGCCCGCCGGGTGATCTCGTCGGCCGGTTCGTCGCCGGACGTGGCGTGCCGCAGCAGGACGTCGGGGTCCGCCGGCCCGCAGTACCCGAGTTCGTTCGGCGGAAAGGCGTAGCGGGCGAACAGAACCGTCCCAGCCGCACCCATCAGCAGATCCGCGGCAACTGTTCGCCGAGCGGGAGGTCGATGACGCGGGTGCCGCCGAGCCCGGTCCGGGCCACCAGCATGCCCGGATGCGCGTCGACGCACGTCCCGATCACGGTGGCGTCCCGCCCGTGCTCGTGCCCGCGCATCGCGGCCAGCACACGGTCGGCGTCGTCCGGCGCGACGAACGCGAGCAGCTTGCCCTCGTTGGCCACGTACAACGGGTCCAGGCCGAGCAGCCCGCACGCGTCGCGCACCGCCTGCGGGATCGGTAGGGCGCGCTCGGTGATCTCGACGCCGACGCCGGCCGCCGTCGCGATCTCGTTCAGCGACGCCGCCACTCCGCCCCGGGTCGGGTCGCGCAGCACGTGCACGTCGGCACCCGTCGCGAGCATCTCGGCCACCAGACCGCCCAGCGGGGCGGTGTCGCTGCGCACCTCGGTGCCGAACTCCAGGCCCTCGCGGCAGCTGAGCACCGCCACCCCGTGCACGCCGATGTCGCCGCTGACGATCACGACGTCGCCGGGTCGCGCGCGCTCCGGCCGGATGTCGACGCCGTCGCCGATCAGCCCGATCCCCGACGTGTTGACGAACACGCCGTCGCCGGAGCCCGCGTCGACGACCTTGGTGTCGCCGGTGACGAGGCGGACGCCGGCCGCCTGCGCCGCGCGTCCCATCGCTTCGGCGACGCGGGCCAGGTCGGCGAGGCGCGTTCCCTCGGACAGGATGAACCCGGTCGAGAGCACGAGCGGCCGGGCGCCGGCCATCGACAGGTCGTTGACCGTGCCGTTCACGGCGAGGTCGCCGATCGAACCGCCGGGGAAGAACATCGGCTTGACGACGTACGAGTCGGTGGAGAACGCGAGCCGCGCGCCGCCGACCGAAACGACGGCCGAGTCGCCGAGACCCGCGTCCGCGGCGGCCGGGCCGAACGACGGCAGGAACAGGTGCGCGACCAGTTCCGCCGTCAGCGCCCCGCCGCCGCCGTGACCCATGACGATGGTGGGCGAGTCCCGCAGGGGCGCCGGGCACACCCACCCCTCGGCCTCGATCGGGCCGGGCAGCAGGTTAACCACGGGGCGCCGCCACGAGATCCAGCCGCCGGTACAGGTAGTAGGCCGCGCAGGCGCCCTCGGACGAGACCATCGTGGCGCCCAGCGGGTTGCGCGGCGTGCACTCGCGGCCGAACGCCGCGCACTCGTTCGGCTTGATGAGCCCCTGCAGCACCTCACCGGACCGGCACACCGCCGACTCCGCGGTGCGAATCGAGGCGACGTCGAAGCGCGCCTCCGCGTCGAACTCGCGGTACGCGTCCGACAGCCGCCACCCGCTCGCGGGAATCATGCCGATCCCGCGCCAGGTGCGGTCGGTCACCTCGAAGACGTTGCTCAGCATGGCCTTCGCGGCCGGGTTGCCGTCGGCGAGCACGGCGCGCGGGTAGGCGTTCTCCACCTGGTGCCGGCCGGACTCCAGTTGCATCACGGTGCGCCGGACGCCCTCGAGGATGTCCAGCGGCTCGAAGCCGGTGACCACGATGGGCACCGCGTACTTCTCGGCGAGCGGTGGGTACTCGCCCGTGCCCATGACGCTGCAGACGTGGCCGGCGGCCAGGAACGCCTGCACGCGACAGGTCGGCGCCTCCATGATGGCCGCGATCGCGGGTGGCACCAGCACGTGCGAGACGAGCAACGAGAAGTTCTTTATCCCCAACCGCTTCGCCTGGTACACGGTCATCGCGTTGGCCGGAGCCGTGGTCTCGAAGCCGATCCCGAAGAACACCACCTGGCGGTCGGGGTTCTCGCGGGCCAGCTTCAGCGCGTCCATCGGCGAGTACACCACCCGGACGTCACCGCCCGCGCTCTTGATGCGGAAGAGGTCCTTGTCACTGCCCGGCACCCGCAGCATGTCGCCGAACGAGCAGAACGTGACGTCGGGCCGGGCGGCGATCGCCAGCGCCTTGTCGATGATTTCCAGCGGCGTGACGCACACCGGGCACCCGGGACCGTGAATCATCTCGATCTGGTCGGGGAGCAACTGGTCGATGCCGTGCCGGATGATCGAGTGCGTCTGGCCGCCGCACACCTCCATGATCGCCCACCGCCGGGTGGTGACCGCCCGGATCTGGTCCAAAAGGCGCTGGGCCAGGTCGGGATCGCTGAACTCGTCGAGGTACTTCACGGCTGCCCCTTCCCCTCGTGCTGCTGCTGATCCTCACCGGCCTGCCTGGCCGCGATCGCGAAGCCGTCGCCGAACTCCTCCTCCAGGACGCCCATGCGTTCGAAGTTGTCGAGGGTCTGCTTCGCCGACGCCTCGTCCAGGCGCTGGATCGCGAACCCGACGTGGACGATCACGTACTCGCCGATCTCGGCGTCGGGAATGTATTCCATGCATACGTCCTTGCGCAGGCCGCCGAAGTCGACCTCGGCCATCATCGTGTCGTCGCGGTTCTCCAGCCGGATGATCCGGCCCGGTACGGCGAGGCACATCCCGGTTCTCCCTTCCTACCCCAACCCGCTGGCCGCGACGAGCACCTGCCCGAGCGCGAGCCCGCCGTCGTTCGGCGGCACCTGCCGGTGGCAGAGCACCCGGAACCCGTTGCCCACCAACGCCTTTCGCGCGCCGGAGAGCAGCAGGGTGTTCTGGAACACGCCACCGCTGAGCACCACAGTGTGGCCCGCGCCGCGCTCGCGCGCGTCGAGTGCGAGGGTGACGACGAGCGACACCACCGCGCGGTGGAAGCGCGCGCCGATCAGCGCCGCCGGCACACCGGCGGCGGCGTCCGTGGCGGCCGCGCGTACCGCCGGGCCGGGATCGGCGACGATCGGAGCGTCGCCGCTGTCGTCCCCGGCGCTCACCGCGAACGTGTACGGCGCATCCACTGTGGACACTCCGCGCGCCAGGCCCTCCAGCTCGATCGCGGCCTGCGCCTCGTAGTCCACCGTGTGCCGCACCCCGGCCAGCGACGCGACCGCGTCGAAGAGGCGGCCCATGCTCGACGTCGGCACGCAGTTCAGCCCCGTCTCCAGTTGGTGGCGGAGCACGTTGCGCTCGGCCGGTGCGCAGGCCGCCACCGGCGGAAGCGCCGGATCCCAGGCAACGCCGGCGGCGGCCAGGTGCGCCAGCGCCATCCGGTAGGGCCGCTCGACTGCCGCGTCGCCGCCGGGCAGCGGCACGTAGCGCAGGTGCGCGTGCCGGTGGAAGCTCTTGTAGCTCGCCAGCAGCACCTCGCCGCCCCAGATCGCACCGTCGGTGCCGTAGCCGGTGCCGTCGAAGGCGATTCCGATGACCGTGGCGCCCGCGTCCAACCCGTGCTCGGCCATCGCCGCCGCGATGTGGGCGTGGTGGTGCTGCACCGGATGCACCGGCCGGCTGCCGGCGTTGCGGCGGGCCCAGCCGGCCGACCGGTAGGCCGGGTGCGCGTCGGCGGCGAGGTACCCCGGCCGCACCCCGGTCAGGTCCTCGAGGTGCTTCTCGGCGGCGGTGAACGCGTCGAGCGTGTCCAGGTCGTCCATCTCGCCGACGTGCTGGCTCAGCCAGGCGTACCGGCCGCGGGCGAGCGCGAACGTGTTCTTCAGGTCGGCGCCGACGGCGAGCGTCGCGGGCACGTCCACGGGCAGCGCGACGGGCAGCGGCGCATACCCGCGCGAGCGCCGGACCGGAAGCTCCTCGCCGTCGACGAGGCGCACCACGGAGTCGTCGCACGGCACGTGGATCGGGCGGTCGTGGGTGAGCCAGCCGTCGACGAGCGGGGCGAGCCGGTCGAGCGCGCGGGCGTCGTCGGTGACGATCGGCTCACCGCCGAGATTGCCCGACGTCATCACCAACGCGGGCGGCCCGTCCCGGTCGCCCAGCAGCAGCACGTGCACCGGCGTGTACGGCAGCATCACGCCGAGGTCGGGGTTCCCCGGCGCGACGGAGGGCGCGAGTGCGGCGTTCCCCTTGGGAAGCAACACGATCGGTCGGCGCTGCCCGGTGAGCAGCGCGGCCGCGGCCGGCTCGACGGCGACGAGCGTCCGCGCGGTGTCGAGGTCGCGCACCATCACGGCGAACGGCTTGGCGGGGCGCTGCTTGCGGCGGCGCAGCAACGACACCGCGCCCTCGTTCCCGGCGTCGCACGCCAGGTGGTAGCCGCCGAGCCCTTTGACGGCAACGATCGCGCCGGCGGCCAGCAGCTCCCGGGCGCTTCGGAGCGCGTCGGCACCGGACACCGCCGGCCCGCCCGGCCGCACCAGCGTCAGCGTGGGACCGCAGTCGTGGCAGGCGATCGGCTGGGCGTGGAAGCGGCGGTCGGCCGGGTCGGCGTACTCGCGGGCGCACGCCGGGCACATCGGGAAGCCGGCCATCGTCGTCGCCGGGCGGTCGTACGGCAGATCGGTGATGATGGTGAACCGCGGGCCGCAGTTGGTGCACGAGATGAACGGGTGGCGGTACCGGCGGTCGGCCGGATCGGCAAGCTCCCGCAGGCAGTCGGCGCACGTGGCGACGTCGGGGGCGGCGAGCGTGCGGGTGCCGCCGTTGCGGCTGGACTCCGCGATCGTGAAGCCGGTGCCGCCGCGCACGGGCAGCGTCGTCGACCGGATCGACTCGATCGCCGCGAGCGGTGGGGCGTCCGCTCGCAACCGCGTCGCGAACTCGGCGACGGCGTCCGCGTCGCCCTCCACCTCGATGACGACGCCGCCCTCGTCGTTGCCCACCGAACCGGTCAGCAGCAACGCCGATGCGGTGACGTAGACGAACGGCCGGAAGCCGACGCCCTGCACGACCCCGTGGACGTCGAACCGCCGCCGCTCCCGCTCCTTGTTCATGATGTGTCGGGCTCCCGCGGGCGGCCCATCAGCTCCAGGCCGCGCATCGCCTCCTCGGCGGCCTCCTCGGTCACCCGCTCGACGGCAAACCCCATGTGGATCAGCACCCACTGCCCGGGTTCGGGCGGCTCGCCCTCCAGCATGCCGATGTTCACCTTGCGCCGCGCGCCTTCGACGTCGACGAGCGCCAGCTGGTTGCCGTAGCCGGCGACCATTTCGACGACCTGACCGGGGATGCCCAGGCACACGGCCGATCACCTGCTTCCGGGTGCGGGCACCAGGGCGTCGAGGAGCGAGCGCACGGTCTCCACCGTCGGGTCGACGGCCGCCGCCACCGCCGGCGACAGGCCGATCCCCTCCTCGACGTCGGCCACCTGGCAGCCCACGACGAACGTGCGCGGCAACCGGCCGCCGAGCGTGCCGAGGCTCGCCAGCACCGAACCCGGGTCCATGCCGTGCGCGTCGAGCACCGCCCCGCCGAGGTCCTCGGGTCCGACGTCGAGCACGCGCAGCGCGCCCGGCTCGCCGCGATCAGGCAGCGCGTCGACGATGACGAGCGCGTCCCAGCCGTCGAGCAGGTCGTAGGCCAGGTGCATGCCGCGGATCCCGTAGTCGACGGCGCGCACGCCGTCGGGCAGGTCGCTGGCGGCGAGCCGCCGCACGACCTCGGTGCCGAACGCGTCGTCGCGCAGGAACAGGTTGCCGATGCCGGCGACGAGGATTCTCAGGGCTGGTCCTCCCCCCGCGGCGTTTCGTTGACGACAGGGCCGGTGGCGCCGCCTACCGTGGCACCGTCACGGTAGGCGCTGTCCCCGCTGGTGTCGATGTCGGCGCTGGTGCGCCGGCCCTCGTACGGAGGGACCGCGGGCTCCGTGTCCTGCGGACGGCTGCTCTGCGTTCCGGCCGACGACTCGTTGTCGCTGCTCATCCACTCCGACGTGGGGTCGTCGGCGTCCGACGTGCCTGACGGGCGGTCGACCGGCCCACCGGCCGGCTCGTCGGAGCCGGTGTCGCGCGAGCCGGGCGCGCCGCGTTCGGACTGCGGTTCCTCTTCGAGGTGGGAACCCGGTTGGTCGCTCATGATTCTCCTTCGCTCACATCCGGCGGATTCGCAGGTAGCGCTGGATGTCCGGCAGCGAGCGCACGCCGAGCACCACCGCGGCGAGCAGCACCGCGACACCCAGCATGGTGACCAGGATTCCGAGGGTTTTCATGACGGGCCTCTCATGGGTTCCAGTTCGTCCGGCGCGAAGTAGAGGTACCGGCCGTACCACTCGTGCAGGTCGGCCGCCGGGTCGTCGGCCAGCACCACGGCGACGTGCGACGCACCGTCGACATCGGACACGACGGCTTGGACGCGGGCGATCTGCCCGGCCACGAACATGTCCTGCGCGTCGGCCCGGCGGGTCGGACGCAGCCGGACGAGGCTGCCGCGGCGCACCTCGACCCCGTGCACGAGCACGGCATCGCTGGCCGGGTCGACGGAGGCGTCTGCCGCGGGATCCCACCAGGGAACAGTGTTCGGGTCCGGGTCGATCGGCACCGGTGTGGGCGGGCGGCGCCCGCCCACACCCCGTACGGGGCTACCCGCGACCGGTGTGAACGATTCGGCCGTCGGGAAGGGCGCGAACGCGCCGGTGCCCGCCCGCGGGTCGCGCAGGATGCCGTGCAGGCGCTGGAGTTCGGCGGGCGTGAGCCGGTCGCAGCGGTCGATGATGGCCGCGGCGTGCGGGTCGGTGGCGCGGGCGGCGGCCTTCTCCTCGTCGGTCAGCGTCATCACCCGCAGCGTGAGGATCTCGTCGATCTCGGTGGAGTCGAACAGGGCGCCCGTGCTCTCCGGCGCCACCTCCGGCTGGTCGTACAGGATTATCGGCGAGGCGAGCACGACGTCGGTGCCGCCGCCGGCCAGCACCGGCCAACAGCGGCGTTGCTCGCATGCCCGTGCCGCGTCGGCCGCCCACTGTGGAGGGTCGATGACGGAGACGAACTCCGCGCCGTCGGCCACCAGGATCAGGTGCGCGCCGAGCAGCGAGCGGGCCGTGGCCCCGTCGCGGTCGACCGGCCCGGCCTCCGTCGTGTTGCGCACCGCCACCGTCAGGCGCAGCAGCGGACGGCCGTCGGGGGCGACCGGACCGACGGCGTCGACGGCGACGCGCACCTCCGCCGTCACCGGTTCGCGGCGGCGCACCAGCCGCCCGACCGGGTTCCCGCCGGCGTCGATCAACGGCTCGACGTCGGTTCCGCCCGGCACCTCGACGGGGTCCGCGCCGGCCGCCGCCAACGGATACGGGCCGAGCACCACCTCGTGCTCGACCGCCTCGTCCCAGCGCAGCCAGGTGCGCCCGGCGACCGTCAGCTCCGGTACGGGTGTGTGGGAGTCACCATCGCGCCGCTCGACGCTTCGCACCTGCAGGTGCAGGAACCGCAGGTACAGCCGGACCTCGGCGCCGGTGCCGGGGAGGACGAGACACTGCGACGCGAGGTCGGGCTCCTCGCCGGCCGCGGCGCCCGGCGGTCCGAGCACCCCGAACTGCCACCGCACCTGGTTCTTGGCCGACGTGGCGCGGTACGGGTAGAGCAGGTACCCCTCGTACAGCACCGCGTCGGCGACGGCGCGGACCCGGTCGAGCCGCCCGTTCACTCGACCGCTTCCCGGGCCGCGGCGAGGAGCGCGGTAAGCGTCTCGTCCCATCCGGTGTGCATGTGAGTGGCACGGTAGCGGGCCAGCGCGGCGAGGGTCTCCCCGTCGACGCGCAGCCACGCCTGGCCGGGGAAGTGCGCGGCCATCAGGTCCCGCCACACCCGCACCGGCAAGCGGTAGCCGGCCTCGTGGTGCCAGGGGATCTGCTCGACGCCGAACTCGCTGCTGCCGCGCGTGAACACCGTGCCGCTGAACAGGAACGTCAACGGCACCTCGCCGTCGCCGAGCGCCTGGAAGTACTTGGCGCCGGCGACCTCGACGTCGTAGGTGCACGGCAGCACCAGGTCGACGTCGGTGGCGCCGGTGAAGCCCGGCACCATCGCGCTGGTGTGCACCCAGGCGAACGAGCGCATCGTGTCGGCCCAGCGGTCGCGGCCGCCGAACAGGTCGATCAGCCCCTGCTCCTCCAGGTCGTCGTAGCGGCGCCGGGTGGGCTCGATGCGTACCTGGCAGCGCAGCCCCAGCGCGTGCACCACCGCGCCGGTCGTCTCCTCGATGCGCAGCCGGGCGAGCAGGTTCGGCGCCACGGCGTACGGCTCCGGGACGACGTCGTGCACGGTGAATCTCAGCGCGGTCACGATCGAGCCACCTTCGAGCGGGCCTCGACGGTCGCGAAGAACCGGGCCAGCACGTCGCGCGCCTCCTGGCCGCCGTCGAACCCGCGCCAGGTGCGCCGCAGCAGCCCCACGAGTTCGTAGCAGGCGTCGACCGGCACGAGGTGGCAGTCGAACTCGTCGAGCCCGGGCCGGAGCGGGCCGCCGGGCGCCCGGATCAGCAACGCCTCCACGTCGGGTTCCAGCACGCTGAGTTCCGGGTTCGCCGCGACGATCGCCGCCCACGCCGTCAGCGGCAGGTCGGACTCGGTCGCGCCGGCCGGGCTCGGGTAGAACGCCACCGTACGGTCCACTGTGGAGTTCGTGAACAGGAACGCCAGGCCCACCGGGATCTGCAGTTCGTCCCAGCGGGTGCGGTCGAGCCGGAACCCCGGGAACGAGAGGTACCGGTCGGGGATGGCCCGGTACCGCTGCTCCGCCCTCGGGTCGCTGAAGAGCAGGTGGCAGCCCCGGCAGGTGCACATCAGCGCCCGGCTGTGCAGGTCGACCACGTGCCGGTGGTCGGCCGGCACCGGCTCCGCGCACATCTCGCACCGCTCGCCGGGCGGGGGCGGCGGCTTCGCCGTGGCGATGCGCCGCAGGGAGGCCAGGGGCGAACCCGTCATGGCCGCACCTCGCTTCGCGAGCTGCGGCCATGCCGCCGATCCGCTTCGCGGATCGGCTCGCTGAGCCGGTAGATGACCTCGCTCCGCTCGGTCATGATGCGGCCCGGGAGTCGAGCCGGCTGCGTAGCGACGACACCGGGATGACCGACGGACCGGTCGAGACGACGACGCCCGTCGCGTCCGGCGCGGCGGCCTCCACAGTGGACTCCACCGCCTCGCGCACGCTCGCCGAGCCGCACCCGCCGGCGGCGCCGACCAGGCGCAGCCGCACCGTGCCGTCGGCGTCGATGGCCGTCAGTTCGACGCCGACGCCCTGCTTGCGCAGGCCCGGCCGCAGCGAGACCAGCGCCCGCTCCACTCGCGTCTCCAGGTCGTACGGGTGCAGCCCGTGCACCAGGAGCAGGCTCGCCACCAGGTCGTCGGCGGCGAGCGCGGCCAGCACCTCGGCGTCGAGGCGGCCGGCGACGTGCAGGATGTCGAGCAGTCGTTCCAGTCCCGCGCCGTACAACTCCGTGACCACGCGGACGAGTTCCTCCGCCCGCTCGCGTGCCGCGGAACCGAACACGCCGCTGGCACCGAGCAGCGCCTCGATCCGCTCGCCGGCCGCCCGCAGATCGGCGTCCCGTGTGCTATCGGCCATCGACAGCCCTCATTCGCCGGTGACGGACTGGGTGGGCGAGTGCACCGTCTGCAGGGTCTTGCCGCCGCCGAGGTACATGTGCACGCCGCACGGCAGGCACGGGTCGAAGCTGCGCACCGTGCGCATGACGTCGATTCCCTTGAAGTTGTCCCTGTCGTTCTCCTCGAAGATCGGCTGGCCCTGGACGGCGTCCTCGTACGGGCCGGGCGTGCCGTACACGTCGCGCGGGTTGGCGTTCCACGGCGTCGGCGGGTACGGGTGGTAGTTGGCGATCTTCCCGTCGCGGATCACCATGTGGTGCGAGAGCACCCCGCGCACCGCCTCGGTGAACCCGCAGCCGATCCCCTCGTCGGGAACCTCGAACGACTCCCAGGTCTTGGTGTGCCCGGCGCGGATCTCCGCCAGTGCCTTCTCCGCGAAGTGCAGCGCGCACGCGGCCGCGTACGCCTGGAAGTACGTGCGCGCCCGGTTGCGCTCGATCGTGTTGCTCCACTGTGGAATCTTCCACTCCAGCGAGACCGGGGCCTTCAGCGCCGTCTTCGGCAGGTTGATCTGGACGCTGGTCCCGGTGGCCTTCACGTACCCGATGTCGACGAGGCCGGCGAGCGCGGTGGACCACAGCCGGGCGAGCGGGCCGCCGCCGGTGTCGAGCGCGAGGTGGTCGGTGCCGTCGAACCAGCGCGGCGACATCACCCAGCTGTACTTGTCGTCGAAGTCGCGCTTCTGCGGCCGCGGGTTGGTGTGCTGGTTCCACGGGTGCCGGCGGTCGACGGGGTTGCCCAGCGGGTCGCGCTTGACGAACATCTCCTGCCCGTCCCAGTCCTCGTAGTACGAGGAGCCGAGCAGGATCCGGATGCCGAGGTTGATGTTCACCAGGTCGGTGGTGATGAGCTTGCCGTCGACGACGATGCCCGGGGTCACGAACATCTTGCGACCCCAGTCGGTCATGTCCTTGTACTCGAAGTTGCAGAACTCCGGGTCCTGGAACGATCCCCAGCAGCCGAGCATGGTGCGGCGAAGGCCCACCTGCTCGTAGCCGGGCAGCGCCTCGTAGAAGAAGTCGAACAGGTCGTCGTGCATCGGGACGACCTTCTTCATGAACTCGACGTAGCGCATCAGGCGGGTCAGGTAGTCGGTCATCAACTGGATCGTGGCCACCGTGCCGACGCCGCCCGGGTACAACGTCGACGGATGGACGTGGCGGCCCTCCATCAGGCAGAACATCTCCCGCGTGTACCGGCTGACCTGTAACGCCTCCCGGTAGAACTCACCGGTGAACGGGTTGAGCGCGCGCATGATGTCGCCGATGGTGCGGTACCCGTGCGCGCCCGCCTGCGGTGCCTCGGTGGTGTTCGCCCGCTGGAGCACGCCGGGGTTGGTCTCGGCGACCATCTTCTCGCAGTAGTCGACCCCGACCAGGTTCTCCTGGAAGATGTTGTGGTCGAACATGTACTCGGCCGCCTCGCCGAGATTGACGATCCATTCGGCCAGGTGCGGCGGCTTGACCCCGTAGGCCATGTTCTGCGCGTAGCAGGAGCAGGTGGCGTGGTTGTCGCCGCAGATGCCGCAGATCCGGCTGGTGATGAAGTGCGCGTCGCGCGGATCCTTGCCCTTCATGAAGATCGAGTAGCCGCGGAAGATCGACGACGTGCTGCGGCACTCGACCACCTGCCGCTGCTTGAAGTCGATCTTCGTGTAGATGCCGAGGCTGCCCACGATGCGCGTGATCGGGTCCCACGCCATCTCGACGAGGCCGTCTTCGCCCAGGGACTTGTGGGTGGGTTCGGATCGCGTCGACGTCATGGTCGCCTCTCAAGCGTTGCCGGGCAGGGGCTTGCGTCAATGGGCGGCGCGGGGCCGAGGGGGTCACCAGGTGCGCGTCGCTCCGGTGGTGAGCTCCTTGCCGTTGTGGCGCCACTTGGGTTCCTTGTCCACCGTGCGCCCGGTGATCCGCCGCAGGTTGCGGATCGCCGCCCCGTACAGGCCGACGGCCGTGGTCGAGAAGTGGCCGCCGGGCGGCTCGTCCATGAACGGCATGAACTTGTCGGGGAAGCCGGGCATGGTGCACCCGATGCAGATCCCGCCGACGTTCGGGCAGCCGCCGACGCCGTTGATCCAGCCGCGCTTGGGCACGTTGCACTTGACGACCGGACCCCAGCACCCGAGCTTGACGATGCACTTCGGCGAGCCGTACTCGGTGGCGAAGTCGGCCTGCTCGTAGTACCCGGCGCGGTCGCATCCCTCGTGCACGGTCGCGCCGAAGAGCCAGGTGGGGCGCAGTGCCTCGTCGAGCGGAATCATCGGCGCCTGGCCGGTGGCCATGTACAGCAGGTACGTCAGCGTCTCGGAGAGGTTGTCGGGCTGGATCGGGCAGCCGGGCACGCACACGATCGGGATGCCGGCCTTCGACTTCCAGTTCCAGCCGAGATAGTCGGGTACGCCCATCGCGCCGGTGGGGTTGCCGGCCATCGCGTGGATTCCGCCGTAGGTGGCGCAGGTGCCGACAGCCACGATGGCCGTCGCCTTGGGCGCGAGCCGGTCGAGCCATTCGCTCGTGGTCATCGGCTGGCCGGTCTCCGGATTGTTGCCGAAGCCGCACCAGTAGCCGTCGTCCTTGATGTTCTCGTTCGGGATCGAGCCCTCGACGACGAGTACGAACGGTTCGAGTTCGCCGCGATCGGCCTTGAAGAACCATTCGAGGAAGTCGTCCGCCCCGCCGTTCGGGCCGCACTCGAAGTCGATCAGCGGCCAGTGCACCGCGATCTTCGGCAGGCCGGGCAGGGCGCCGAGCGCGATCTCCTCGATGCTCGGCTGGGTGGCCGCCGTCAGCGCGACGGAATCGCCGTCACAGCTGAGGCCGGCGTTGATCCACAAAACGTGAATCAACGTCTGTTCTGCTGCGGTTGCTTCGGCAGAAGGCATCGTCCCCACTTCCCAGGACCACCAGGAGGGGAGTCCCTACGTCGGGTGCCGGACCGATCACTGTGACGCACATCTCGGTATACGCCTCACGTCTGGGGGTGTCAATCGGCACCACCCGGGTCGGCGACCGCTATCGACGCAACCATTCGTGCCACGCGGCGAAGCCCTCACCCGTCTTCGCGGACAACGCTAGGATCTCGACCCCGCGCCGGACGCTGCGGGCGCGCTCGGCGCATTTTTCGAGATCGAAATCGACGTACGGCAACAGGTCGATCTTGTTGACCAGCACGACGTCGGCGGCGGCGAACATGTGCGGATATTTCAGTGGTTTGTCGTCGCCTTCCGTGACTGAAATGATCACCGCTCTGGCCCCCTCGCCGAGATCGAAAAGCGCCGGGCAGACGAGGTTGCCGACGTTCTCGATGAACAACAGCGACGCCGGCTGTGGATCGAGGGCGCGCAGTCCGCGGGCGAGCATCTCGGCGTCGAGATGACATCCACCACCCGTGTTGATCTGCACGACCGGACGTCCGGTGGCACGGATCCGTTCGGCGTCCAGCAGCGTCTCCTGGTCGCCCTCGATCACGGACACGGACCGGGCGCCGTCCAGATCGCGGATCGTCCGCTCCAGCAGCGTGGTCTTTCCGGAGCCCGGTGAGCTCATGAGATTCACCGCGGTGATCCTCCGGGAGGCGAGCCACGCCCGGTTGTCGGCGGCAAGGTGATCATTCTTGGCGAGCACCGCCTGCTCGACGGAGACGACGCGCGAATGAGAGTGATGCTCGTGTTCGTGCCCCGCGTGTTCGGAAAGGACCGTCAGCCGGGCGCCGGCCTCGTCGCCGCATCCGCAGTCAGCACACACTCTCAGGCCACCTCCAGCGACGTGATCCGCAGCTCCCGCCCGGCCCGCACCTCCACGTCGGCGCTGCCGCACTCGCACAGCAGCACCAGGTCGGTCAGCGTGAAGTCGCTGCCGCAGCCGGCACAGTGCGCCAGGCCGGCGGGCTCCTCGATGTCCAACCGGGCGCCCTCCAGCAGGGTTCCCTCGGTGATCAGGTCGAAGCAGAAGCGCACGGCGCCGGGCACCACACCCGACAGGCGGCCCACTGTCAGGTGGACCGCGAGCACCCGGGAGCCGTCGGCATGATCGGTCGCCATGTCGACGATGCGCTGGGTGATCGACAACTCGTGCACAGAGTCATCACGCTAGAGCCGGGGCCGACCCGACGCAACGCGCCCGGCGATGATGATCCGATGCGGCGACGGGCGATGATGATCCGGTCGGTGGCGGTCGTCCTGGTTCTGGCCCTGGTGGTGGTCGCGGTGGTGTGGTCGGTGCAGCGTCGGTTCATCTATTTCCCGACGCGCGATGCGCCGGCCGACGTCGCGGGCGCGCGCGACGTCGTCGTCACGACCGCCGACGGCCTGCGGCTGTCCGCGTGGCTCGTGCCACCGACGGAGCCGGCGCCCGGCGAACCCGTCGGCGTCCTGGTGACCCACGGCAACGCGGGTGACCGTGGCGACCGGATGCCGCTGGCCGCCGCGCTCGCGGCGAAGGGGTTGACCGTACTGCTGCTCGACTACCGCGGGTACGGCGGCAACCCGGGCAGCCCGACCGAGGAGGGTCTCGCGACGGACGCCCGCGCGGGCTGGGAGTACCTGACGGCGCACGGCTTCGCGGCGGACCGGATCGTCCTTTGTGGAGAGAGCCTCGGCGCGGCCGTGGCGACCCGGCTCGCCGCCGACCTGTCCGGCACACCGCCGCGCGGGCTCGTGCTGCGTTCGCCGTTCGCGTCGCTCGCCGCCGTCGGCCGCGAGCACTACCCGTTCCTGCCGGTCCGGGCGCTGCTGCGGGACCGGTACGAGGTGGCCGAGCAGGTCCGGCGCGTCCACGCCCCGACAATCGTCGTCTACGGAACGGCCGACACCATCGTGCCGCCGGGGCAGAGCCGGGCCGTGGCCGAGGCCGCCGCGAGCCTGGTCGACGTGGTCGCCGTCGAGGGCGCCGACCACAACGACGCCGCGCTCGCGTTCGGCCCGGCGCTGATCGGCGCGGTCGAACGCCTCGTGCGGGCCTGACTCACCAGGCCACCGGCAACCGGGCGACGCCGTGCACGATGCCGGGCGGCCGAAACTCCACCGCGGCACCGGGATCGGCGAGTCGCAGCGCGGGGAACCGGCGCAGCAGCGCGGGCAGGGCGATCCGCAACTCCGCGCGGGCCAACGGCGCGCCCACGCAATGGTGGGCGCCGTGTCCGAACGCGATGTGTCCGGTGGCGCCCCGGTTGACGTCGAGCGTCTCGGGATCGCGTAGCAGCGCCGGATCGCGGTTGGCTGCCGGCAGCGCGACGAGAACCATGTCGCCCGCCGCCACGCGGTGCCCGGCGAGCGTCACCGGTTCCGTTGCCACGCGCGGCGTGACGATGTTGAGGATGGTGTGCCACCGCAGCAGTTCCTCGACGGCTCCCTCGACGCGGTCCGGCCGATCGCGGACGATCCGCAGCTGATCCGGGTGGCGCAGCAGCGCCAGCGTGCCCAGCGCGAGCATGGTTGCGGTCGTCTCGTGCCCGGCGAACAGCAGGAGGTGGCCGATCCCGCTCAGCTCGTCGAGGGTTACCTCGTCGCCGTGATCGCGCACGATCGCGCCGAGTAGACCGTCGCCCGGATCGGCCCGGACCCGGGTCGCCAGCGACGTCATGTACCCGCGCAGTTCGCGGAATGCCGCCGTCCGCTCGGAACGCGGCAGCGTCAGGTCGAGCGGACGCAGCGACAGGTGACGGAAGTCGGCCCGATCGCTGTAGGGAACGCCCAGCAGCTCGCAGATCACCAGCAGCGGAACCGGTAGCGCAAACGACTCCACCAGGTCCGCCGGCGGACCGGTGCGCTCCATCACGTCCAGGTGGTCTGCGACGACCGACTCGATCCACGGCTCCAACAGACGGACCTGGCGACCGGTGAACGCCGGGGTGAGCAGCCGCCGGAGTCGCGTGTGCTCCGGTGGGTCATGCGACATCAGATCGCCTGCGCGCTCGCGGGCGAGGTCCGCGTCGGTCATGCCCGCGTCGGGCGTGGCGTCGGCGCGATCGCCGGACACCGCGACGCTGAAGCGGCGCGAGTCCGCCAGCACCGCGCGCGCGTCGGCGTGCCGGGTGATCATCCAGGCGTCGTAGCCGAACGGGGTGGCGACGCGCGCGATGCCGGCGCCGTCGCGGAGCGCGGCCGTGTCCGGGTCGGGATCGAACTCGCCCGCGCGGCGCAGGAACGTCGGGATGTCCGGTGCGGCGGTCATGCCGCGATGCTACTACGATCGTAGTTAACCTCACAACGATCGTAGTTCACAGCGGCTTGTGAAGATCTGGAAATCGCACGGTGTCGCGAGCCGGTAGCCGATGCGCGTGTACCAGTCGCGGAGGGACTCCTTGACGGGGTGCGGCCACGTCTGCGGGACGAGCAGCTCCGCGGCCGATCCCGACGCCGATCCGCACCTACACCGTGCGCGCCGCCTGCGCCGGTTCCCGCTGGCGCAACTGGCGGCGCAGGATCTTTCCCGACGCCGCCTTCGGCACCGCGTCGATGAACTCGACCCGGCGCACCTTCTTGTACGGGGCGACCAGACCGTCCACATAGGACATTACGGCCTCGGCGGTGAGGGTCGCACCCGGCATCGGCACCACGAATGCCTTGGGAACCTCGTTGTTCTCCTCGTCGTAGACGCCGATGACCGCCGCGTCGGCAATGTCCGGGTGGCCCAGCAGGATCGCCTCCAGCTCCGCCGGCGCCACCTGGTACCCCTTGTACTTGATGAGCTCCTTGACCCGGTCGACGATGAACCAGTTGCCGTCGGCGTCGACGCGGGCGATGTCGCCGGTGTGCAACCACCCGTCGGCGTCGACCATCGCGTCGGTGTCCTCCGGGCGGCCGAAGTAGCCCTTCATCACCTGGGGACCGCGGATCCACAGCTCGCCCGGCTCGCCCGTGCCGACGTCGAGGCCGGTGGCCGGGTCGACGAGGCGGGCATGCGTCGATGGGAACAGGTGCCCGACGCACGAGGTCGGCTCGTCGAGGTTGCCGTCGACGTGGATGTGCGTGCCCGGGGACAGCTCGGTCATCCCGTACGCCTGCCCGATCTCCACGCCCAGGCGGGCGGCGACGGCGGCCTGCAGCCCCGCGTCGAGCGGCGCGGCGGCGCAGATGATGAGGCGCAGGTTCGACAGGTCGAGGTTCCCGACGGCGGGGTGCTTGGCCAGCGCCAGCATCACCGGCGGGGCGAGGTACGCGTGGGTGATGCGGTCGCGTTCCAGGCTCGTCAGGAAGGCGTCGAGGTCGAAGCGCGGGTGCACGTACACCGTTGCGCCGTGCATCAACGCGTTGTTGAGCAGCACGGCCATCCCGTAGATGTGGAAGAACGGCAGGATGGCGATGAGGCGGTCGCCCTCCTGGACGCGGTGCAGCCCGGTGATCTGCTCGAGGTTGGTGCAGATGTTGCGGTGGGTCAGCATGACACCCTTCGGGGTGCCCGTGGTGCCGCTCGAGTAGGGCAGCACGGCGACGTCGACGGCGGGATCCACGTCGCGGAGCGGTACGTCGCCCTCGCGCAGAAGACTCATGATCGAGCGATGGCCGGCCGCCTCGTCGCATACCAGCACCTCGATCGTCGTGCCGGTCTGCGCGCGGACCAGCTCGGCGGCCGCGGTCGCCGGTGCGAGCAGCGCCGAGACGCTCACCAGCAGCCGCGCCTTCGAGTCGACGAGCTGCTTGGCCATCTCCGCCGGCGTCGCCAACGGCGAGAGCGTGGTGACCGTACCGCCGGCCGTCGTCGTCGCGTAGAAGACCACCGGGTACACGATCGTGTTGGGGGAGTGCAGCGCGACGACGTCGCCCTTGCCGATGCCCTCCGCGGCGAGGCCCGCCGCGAGCCGGCGGACGAGGGCGTCGAGCTCGCCGTAGGTGAGGGTGCGACCGGTGGCCGCCTCGACGAGGGCCGGGCGCGCACCGCGTCTCGCGGCGTCGCGGAGGACCCGCTCGTGGATGAGTTCGTCGACGACCGCCACGTCCGGGTACCTGCTGCTGTAAATCACCGGACCTCAGCCTCCCTGGGTGTGGTGTCGGTCAGCATGGTTGGCGGTGTCGTGCCGGTCAAGGAGCCGTTCGGCCCCGGTGTTCGCCTGTTCCGCCGCCGGACCAGCTCGGCGGCGCCGCCGAGTGCGAACGACAGGCCGATGCCGACGGCGAGGCCGAGCAGCGGGCTCTCGACGAACGCCGCGCCGCCCACGAAGCCCAGCCCCGCGGTGTAGGTGGCCCAGGCGAGCGCGGCGACGGCGGAGGCCGGGCTGAACCGGGCCAGCGGCAGCCGGGCCGTGCCGCAGGCCGCGTTCATCGTCACCCGGCCGCCGGGCACGAACCGGGACGTCACGATCAGCAGGGCCGGGCGGTGGTCGAGCTGCCGGCGCGCCGCGGCGACCGCCCGGGCGACGTGCCGGAACCGGCCGACCAGCCGGGGGCCGAGGACGCTGCGGCCCAGGCCGTAGGCGAGATGATCGCCGGCGAACACACCGAGCGCCGTCGCTACGACGACGAACATCAGGCTCCGCGTGCTGCCGTGGGCGAAGACGCCGGACGCCAGGACGGCCGCCTCCGACGGGATCATCGGGAGCACTCCGTCCAGGCTGGTCATCACCGCGAGCAGCGGAAAGAGCAAAGGCGACGTCATCAGCGGGTCGACAATGGCCATCACGTCCATGTTTCGGACGCTGGGCGTGGGGCATCGGACCGGGCGTCCGACCGCGGCGCCGTTCCGGGTCACCTTCCGGTACGGCATCGCATACCTCTCCGGTTTGACGCCGCCCGGAGCCGATCTCGGTAGTGTCGCCGGCATGAGGCGGCGCTCGGGACTGCTCCGGCCGGAGCTGTCATGGCTGCCGTGGTGGCTGACCACCGGCCTGCTCGCGCTCGTGCTGCTGCCGCTCAACGTTGCGCTGGCGGCCACGCAGTTCGACGTGCACCCGCTCGTCGCGTTCGTGGCCGGCATCGGACAGAGCACCGCGCTGGTGCTGCTCCTGGTCTGGCCGTGGGCGGCCGTCGCGCTGCAGTTCCTCGCCGTCGCCGTGTTCGCGGTTGCCATCCCGGCCGACCCGGCGTCGACGTGGCCGCTGACGGTGCCGGGCATGGTCACGCTGATCGTGTACGCCGGCATCGCCGCGACGCGCACCTCCTGGCGGGCGGCGTTGGCCACCTGGTGGGGCAGCGTGCTGCTGATCACGTTGGTGGTCTTCGTCGATCCGAATCGCCACTCCGTCACCGACGGCCTGGCGGTCATGGTGCTCTACTCGGCGTTGTCGGCGTTCACGCTCGGCGCCGTGCTGCTGGTCAGCCGCCTGCGAGAAGTCCGCCGGGAACTGGCCGTCGCGCGGCACAACGTCGAGGTCGAGCAGGGCCAGCGGGCGCTCGCGGAGGAGCGCACCCGGATCGCGCGGGAGCTGCACGACGTCGTCGCGCACAGCATGTCGGTGATCCACATGCAGGCCACGTCGGCGTCGTACCGGATCAAGGATCTCGACCCGGCGGCGAAGGACGAGTTCGGGCGGATCGCCGCCGCCGCCCGCTCGGCGATGCGGGAGATGCGGCAACTGCTGACGGTGCTGCGCGACGACGGCGCGGACGCCGAGCTGGCGCCGGTGCCCGACCTCCGCCGGCTGCCGGAGCTCGTGGAGTCGGCCGGGCAGGCGGGTGTGCCCGTCGACGTCCGCGGGGTCGAAGACGTGACGGTGCTGCCGGAGAGCGTCGCGCTGGCGGCCTACCGGATCATCCAGGAGTCGCTCAGCAACGTGATCCGGCACGCACCCGGTGCCCGCACGACGATCAGCCTCGACCGCGACGGGGCCGACCTCGTGCTCGTCGTCGCGAACGACGCGGCTACCCGCCCGGCCCAGCGCATGGAGGCGCCCGGCCGGGCGAGTCACGGGCTGGCGGGAATGCGCGAGCGGGTGCGGCAGGTTGGCGGAACGCTTTCGACCGGGGTGCGCGACGGCGGCGGCTACCGCGTCGTGGCGCGGCTGCCGATCGGAGGCGACGCGTGATCCGCACGCTGATCGTGGACGACCAGTCGATGATCCGGGTGGGAATCCGCGCGATCCTGGAGTCGCAGGACGACATCACGGTGGTCGGCGAGGCGGAGAACGGACGGCTCGGCGTCGAGCACTGCCGGCGGCTGCGCCCCGACGTCGTCCTGATGGACGTCCGGATGCCGGTGCTGGACGGGCTCGCCGCGACGAGAGCCGTGCTCGGCCCGGAGCGCGCCGAGGGGCACACGCCGCGGGTGCTGATGCTGACGACGTTCGACCTGGACGACTACATCTACGCGGCGCTGCAGGCCGGTGCCAGCGGCTTCCTGCTCAAGGACAGCGAGCCCGAGGACCTGCTGCGGGCGGTGCGGGTGGTGGCCGGCGGTGAGGCGTTGCTCGCGCCAAGCATCACCCGCCGCCTCATCGAGCACTTCATCGAGGCGCGGCCGCGCCGGCTGACCGGCGCCACCGCACTCAACGGCCTCACCGACCGGGAACGGGAGGTGCTGCGCCTGATCGCGCTCGGAATGTCCAACGCCGAAATCGCCGCGTCGCTGTTCATCGCCGAGCAGACCACCAAGACGCACGTGAGCCGGATCCTGCAGAAGCTCGGCCTGCGCGACCGGGTCCAGGCCGTCGTCTTCGGCTACGAGACCGGTCTCGTCACACCCGGGGCCCGCTAGGCCAGGACGGCGACCGCCTCGATCTCGATGCCGGCGGCCGGTGCCACCCTTATGGCGCGCATCCGTCGATCTTGCAGTTCCGAGGCCGATCAAATCGGTACATGGTGTGGCAAACCGGCGCTGCGCAACTGCAAGATCGACGCGTCGCGCAGCCGCGGCCAGGGCCGACGGGCACGCACGTGGCGTCGATCTTGCACTGTGAGCCGACCTGTTTGGCTCGTTCTACCCATCTTTGGGATGGGCCACCACTGCAAGATCGACGGATACTCCGAACCACCTGCTGCCGCCGCTGCACGTGGACGGGGCCGCGCGGCTACGCCGCGGCGGTGGTGGCGTACATCCGTTCCTGCAGGGCGTACATCTCGGCGTAGCGGCCGGACACCGCGATCAGTTCGTCGTGGGTTCCCTCCTCGACGAGCGCGCCCGCGTGCAGCAGGTAGATGCGGTCGGCGTGCCGGATGCTCGCCAGCCGGTGCGTGATCAGGACGACCGTCCGGTCGCGCGCGAGCCGGCGCAGCGACTCGTAGACCGCGTACTCGGCCCGGGCGTCCAGCGGCGCGGTCGGCTCGTCCCAGATCAGTAGCGGAGCGTCGCGGAACAGACCCCTGGCGACGGCGAGGCGTTGCCACTGCCCACCTGACAGGTCGACGCCGTCGCGGAAGTACGCCGACAGCAACGTGTCCCAACCGGCCGGCAGGCCGGCGACCACGGAGTCGGCGCCGGCCAACGCGGCGGCGGCGAGCAGCGCGCGGTCGTCCGGATCGACCCGGTCGTGCCGCCCGGCGCGCACGTTCGCGCGGGCCGTGTGGGGCCACCGGATCGGGTTCTGCATCACCATCATCGTGCCGTCCGCCACGACCTCGGAGTCCATTGTGGACAGATCTACGCCGTCCCGGTAGATCCGGCCGCTGGTCGGCGTGTACAGCCCGGCGAGCACCTTGGCGAGCGTCGTCTTGCCCGAGCCGTTCTCGCCGACGAGCGCGATGGTGCGCCCGGCCGGAATGGTGAGACTGACGCCGCGCAGCGCCGCCGTCTGCACAGGCGCGCCCGGATACCGGAACCAGACGTCCTCGACGGCGATCGTCGCCGGGGATTTCATCGGCCCTGAGGCGGGCTGCGGTGGCGGCTGATGTGGCGGCTGGGGTGGCGGCTCCGGCGCCCGCGTGCGTGCCGCCGCGTCGGCGAGGAAATGCTGAAAATCGCTGACGTACAGACCCTGCTCGAGCAGTTGCCGAGCGGCGACCACGAGCCCCGCCAGCGCCCCGTTCGCGGTGCGGACCGTGAACACCGCTGCACCGGCCACCGCCAACGGGATCCACCCGGCCAGGAGGAGCACACCGAGCACCACGAACGTGGCGCCGGTCGCCACAGCCGCCAGAATCCGGCCCACGGCCTGAATGCGGACCTGTCCGACGCCGACGCGAATCTCCAGATCGCGCAGCGGGTCGGCGACCTCGACGTAGTTCTGCACCAGGAACTCCTGCGCCTGGCAGGCCCGGATCTCGGCGGCCGGGGCGTGCTCGGCCGCCAGGTCGGTGATCATCCGTACCCGCCGGTTCAGGGTGGTCGTACGCATGACGTGGCGGTGCATCAGCCGGGCCGAGCGCAGCACCGCCCAGCCTTCCGGCAGCACGCCGAGCACCAACACGGGCAGCAGCGCCGGATGCAGGACGGCCAGGCTCACCGAGGCGGCGGCCACGGCCAGGGCCGCACCCACCACCGCCACGAGGTTGTCCACCGCCCGCTCGACGTGGTAGACGCCACGGTCACGCGCGCGGTGCATCCGGTCGTAGAACGCCGCCTCGTCGAACGCGGCCAGGTCCACGCGCAGGCAGGCCCGGAACAGCTCGTCCTCCGCCAGCCGCCGCACCGCCGGCCGCACCCGTACGTGCAGGTGCGCGACCACTGTCTCCGCCGTCGCACGCAGCACGTACGCCGCGACCAGCGCCGCCAGCGCGGGCAACGCCGCCGTGACCCGGGCCGCTGTGGGCCCGGCGGCGAGCAGCCCGTCCAGCACTCCGCCGACGGCCAGCAGACCGAACGCCGTGGCGATACCGGAGGCGGTCTGAAGCAGCAGGATCGTGGCGGCGCCGCGGGGATCGGCGCGCGCCACGATCCTGCCGACGGCCCGGGCCGTGGCCGGCAGTCGGCGGCACATGTCCCGAACGCGGAGCTCCGCACCGGCGTCGTCGACGCGCCAGTACGGCGAAACCAGCTCGGCGTCGGCGTCGGGATTCATCCGGGGTTCACTACTGCACCGGTCCCGGGTCCGGCAGCAGCACCGATGGCAGGTCGCTGTCGGGGTGCATGCGCAGCAACTGGTATGCCACTCCGCCGAGTCCGGACATCAGCGCGGGCGAGAACGCGTCGCGGGCGAACCCGCTGACCGGTCCGTGCTGCTCGAGGCCGCTCAGGATGAACCCGTCCAGCTCGGGCCGGTCCAGCCCGGGCGGCGGGACACCGGCCTCGATGGCGAGCGTGATGACCTCCCAGGCACCCAGGTCCCCGTGGCACAACGTGTGGTTCCAGCCCATGCCGACGGTGCGACACGCCTCGCCGGCCCGCATCAGTACGTCGCGCCACCGGTCCTCGTCGGGCCCGCCGCGCCGCATCCGGTCCGCCGCGACGATGCCGATGCCACCGCCCCCGTGGCACCACGCCGCAGCCGCCAGGTCCGGCGTGCGCAGGTCGGTCCAGCACCGGCGGTCCGGGTCGTACAGCGTCTGCTCGTAGTCGAACGCCGCCGTCGCGACACGCGCCGCCCGCTCGTCACCGGTGACGTCCGCGAGCCGGGACAGCGCCCAGCCGATCCCGCTTGCGCCGTGGGCCAGGCCACCGACCCCCTCCGGCAGCATCGGGCTCGTCGTCCACCAGGCCAGGCCGTCGCGGGTGTGCGCGGCATCCATCAGCCGCTCGCCGATCCCGGACGCCACGGCCAGGGCGTCCGCGCGGCCGGTGCCCTCGTGCAGACGCAGCAGCGGGACGATCGAACCGGCCATCCCGTGCATCACGTCGATGTCCGGCTCGGCGTCCAGGGACACGGAGAGTTCGGCGACGATGTCGCCGGCCCGCAACAGCGCCTCCGCCCGATCGACGACGCCGAGGCGTCCGAGCAGCAACCAGCCCCACATCCGCGAGCCGACGCCGATGTACCCGCCGGCCGGCTCCGGGCGGTAGCGCTCCACCCGGGACCGGTCGGCCGACCACTGCTTCTCCGCCGTGCGCATCGTGTGCAGCACGTCCGTCAGCAGTTGCGGCACCTCCTGGACGGGGTCGGCGCGCCCGGCGCGCATCTCGGCGGCGTACGCCGCGAGCACGGTGGCAACGCCCGGAAAGCCGGCGTACATGTCCAGCGCCAGCGGCAGCACCGCCCACCCGACCGAGCTGAGGCCGGTCGCGATCCAGGTCACCGTGCCGTCCTCGGCGCGGATCGCGGCGTCGACGATGTCACGGACGATGCCGGCGGCCGCCGCACGCCGCCGCCGGTCGCGGTCGGCGGTGCGCACTGTCGACGGCGCCAGCCGTCGCTGGTCGGGCAGCCAGCCCTCGTTCAGGTAGGCGCAGACCATTGTCGACCGGATCATCTGCCGTTCCAGGTCCAGGTCGGTCGTGCGCCAGCGGTCCACGGCCGTGGCGATCAGGTCGATCGGGTCGCCCCAGACGGTGCCGCCGGGTCCGGTCATCCGGCCAGAGCCGGGAGTGGTGGTGAACATCGGCACGTCGGACACGAGCAGGTCGTCGACCTCGGCGTCGATCACGGCCGGATCGTCCGGCCGGCCCGGAACGTTCGCGGACTGCCGGGCGAGCAGGTCCGCCGCGTGGCGCCGGGCCGCCGGCTCGTCGTTCAGCGACCGCGGGTGCCACAGCATGCGCCCCAGCTCCGCGTAGTTCTCGGTGGACCGCAGCACGACGCGGATCACGACGTCGGCGAACGGGACGAGCAGCGGGTCCAGAGCGCCGTCGCGGTCAAGCCGTTCCAGCCGTCCGGTCAGCTCGTCGAATCCGGTGACGACGTGTTCCCAGTACCGGCCGAGGACCGGTGCCGGGCTCGGGTGGTTGCCCGCGATCTCCACCGGAAGCTCCGCGTAACCCATGCGCGCCCGGTCGGTGCCCTCGTCGACGATCACCGGCAGCCTCGTCTTGGGCTGCTGGCCGGGGAGCGAACCCATGGCGGACATGTCGACGCCGCGCCAACCCAGTGCGAGTCCCCTTCCGGGCAGCAGGCCGGTTCCGAGGACCGTGCCGGCCACCAGTCCACTGGCCCGGTCGGGAGCCAGCCCGTAGCCGGACGTGCGTGCCGGCGGACGCGGCGTGAACAGCGTCTCGCAGTCCACGACGATCGGGACCGGCCCGACCGCGATGAGGTTCTCGGCGTGCAGGTCGCTGCCGCCGAGCAGGCGCATTGCCGCGAGCCAGTGCCCGAGGTTGCGGTAGAAGACGCGCAGTTCGGCCTCACCGTCGCAGTAACGGTGCTCGACGTGTTCCGCCCAGCCGTACCCGTCGCGGCAGACCACGGCGGGCACCCGGATGCGGGTGGCGGCCGGTTCGTCGGCGAGCACCTCCGCCAGGAACCCGTTCAACGCGGCGTCGACGGTGACCGGCCGCGGCTTGTACACGAGCCGTCCGCCGTCGCAGCGCACCAGCGTCACGGTGTGCCCACCGTTGTGGCTGTCGCCCGCGCCGAAACCGACCTCGACCAGGTCACCGGGATTGCCGCCGAGGAGCGGGGCGAACGCGGACCGGTCGGCGGCGAAGCGGACAGCGAAGTCGGCGGCCGCCGCGCACCGGTTGCCGATCATGTGGCCCAGCCGGGTCAGCAGGGTGGGGTAATGGGCCGACAGCGACTGCCAGTACGCGGGGTCGGCGGCCATCTCCTGCCATTCGCGCCAGCGGCCGGCCGCGTCGGAGGCGGTGAGCCGGCCGGAGAGGCGGGCCGCGTTCAGTTCCAGCAGCAGGACGCGGTTCGTCCGCAACTGGACCGCGGCGTGCAACGCCGTGGCGGCGGCGGTGTGCACGATGTCGCGTTCGGTCGCCGCCAGGCCGGTGACGGCGCCGAGCCGGGCCGCCAGCCGAGCCAGTTCCGGCTCCAGCAGGCCGCCCAGCACGGCGTCCGCTACTTTCGTTTGCTGCATGGGTTCAGCAGCACTGACGTCCGGCGGAATAGGTGCAGGCGGTGCCGCACACCCCGCTGTCACCGGTGGTGCCGGTGCCGGTTCCGGTGGGACATCCGGACGCGGCGAAAATGGCCTCCATCGTGATGTCGCTCTCGGCGAACTCGCCGGCGGCGAACAACGGCCCGGCGGGGTTCTCCCAGCCGTCGACGGGCCGGCCGGAGCCGCGCCACCCGGCGATGATCTGCTCGGCGGTCTCCTGGGTCAGTTCGGGCACAGGGATCGTCCTTTCCCTCGAGGACCGGTCGTACCGGTCGATCCGGAAAGGCTCACAGGACGGGTTTGCAGTTCCGTTGCAGTGGCTCAGCCGGATGCCAGCGTCCACTGCACCGGATGCCTGCTGTCCGGCGTGTAACAGCAGGTCGTGCCCGTCGCCACCGTGTCGCGCAGGAGCGCGGCCACGGCGGGTTCGACGTCGGCGATCTCGGTGATCGCGCGGGTGATGGCCTTGCGGACCGCGGTGCGGGCCCGCTCCGCCGCGTCGGTGAAGGCGCGGCTGCGCCCGCCGCGTCCGGTGACCCGGCGCAGTTCGTCGACGAGCACCTCGATCTCCGCGCGCATCCGCGCGGCCGCCGCCGTGTCACCGGCCGCCTCGGCGGCGGTGACGTGTCCGGTGAGCTGCGCGACGCGGCGCCGGTACTCGATCCGCGCCTGCCGGTCCAGCACCGGATGGGCGGGCGCAGCGGCCAGCCCGGGCGACGCACCGGCCAGTTGCAGCGCCGGGATCGGCCGGCTCGGGTTGGTCAGCAGCGTCGCGAGATAGCGCATGCCGACGCGGTCCGGGACGACAGCCCGGTGGGCGCCGGCGGTCAGGATCCAGTGCCGGCCGTTCTGCGCGATGGTGGCGGTGGACTCGGTCAACCGCGCCAGTTGCCTGGCCCACGCCTCCGATCGGCGGCGCAGGCCCATGCTCTCGGCCTCGTCGCGGGCCTCGCCGAGCAGCATCCGCGCCCGGTCGTGGTCGCCGTCGGCCCGCCTGCGCAGCAGGACCGTCGCGAGGTCGGCCGTGGTGATGGCGGTGACGGGCCGGTTGCCGAGCAGGCGGGTGGCGGTGACCGCCCGCTCCAGATGCGTGACCGCGCCGTCGAGGTCGCCACCGGTCAGGCAGCACAGGCCCAGCACACGCTCGGTCGAACCGAGGCAGGTCACCGCAAGCGACGGTATGACAGGCAGGTCCGCGTACGGCAGGACCAGGTCGTGGACCCGCCGCGCCAGTTCGGCGTCGCCGAGGACGTGGGCGGCCTCCGCGATCGACAGCATCGCGGCCAGCCAGGTGCTCGACTGCCCGAGGGTGTCGAGCCCGGAGGCGGCCAGGCGGTCCAGTGTCGTGCGGGCCTTGCCGGTGTCGCCCGCGCGAGCGGCGAGACAGGCCAGGGTCGCGAGGAACGAGAAGTCACCCGGATTGAGCGTCGGCGACGTCGCGATCTGCTCGACGGTGCCGAGCAGCTCGGCGTCGCGTCCCTGGATCCATCGGATGGTGATCAGGTGCGCGCCGAGGAAGCCCAGCGCATCGGCATCACCGATCCGGGTGCCGAGTTCGACGCAGGCGTGCGCCTTGGCCTCGGCCTCGTCCAGCCGCCCGGAGCGGATCGCCAGCATGACCCCGATGGCCTCCACGATGTAGAGCACGCTCTGGCAGCCGAGGATGTCCGCCCGCGCCCGCAGACCGGCGAACAGGCGCGGCGCGTCCGGGTCGCCGAGGTGGAAGGCGTCCACCGTGCGCCAGCACAGCCCGATCAGCGCCAGCATCCCGTCTCCGGCGGCGGACGCGACGGCGATCTGCTCGTCCGCGAGCGCCGGCCGGTGGTGGGTGTGGTGCGGGGTGAGAAGTGCGTGGTGCGCCAGCGACAACGCCTCGGCGAGCGCCTGCCCGTCGCCGAGGCGGCGGGCCTCGGCGAGCGCGTCGAGGACGGGCCCGACCGGTCCGCCGCGGTACACCTCCTCGACGGCCAGGCGCATCCGCAGGCGGTGTCGCAGCACCGTCTCACCGCCGGGCAGGCCGCGCAGCGCCCGCCGTTGCAGGCTCGTGACGCGTTCCCACTCCAGCCGGTCGCGGTGCTCGTTCACCCACACGCCACCGGAGCCGAGCGCGGCGCGGGCCAGTGCCACCGGGTCCCGCTCGACGTCGGCGGCCATCGCGGCGCGGTCGTAGAGCCGGCGGGCCTCGGACAGCCGACCGCAGCGCAGTACGGCATCGGCCCGCTCGACCAGCAGCCCCGGCCAATCAGCTCCGCCGGGGCCCGCGGCCTCGTGCAACGCGCACGCCTCCTCGAGCAGTGTGGCGGCCCGCTCGTAGGCGAAGTCCGCGACGAAACGGTGCGCGGCGTCGCGGCAGGCCTCGACCGCCCGCCGGGCATCGGCCGGCGAGCGCGATGCGGCCCGCAGGGCGTGATGGGCGTGGCGGGCCAGGCCGTCCGGGCTGAGCGCGGCCGTGACGGCGAGCGCCTCGGCGGCACGGGCGTGGGCCGTCGTGCGCTCGTCGATCGTCAGCCGGTCGTAGAGCATCTCCCGGACCAGCTCATGGCAGAACGAGAAGCGTTCGGCGTCCTCGATGTCGACCAACCCGGCGTGCGCCGCCTCGCTCAACGCCCGTTGCACGGCGTCCGGTGCCGCCCGGGCGACCGCCGACACCTCGCCGATAGCCGGTGCCGTGCCGAGAGCGGCCGCATGGCGCAGGATGCGGCCGGCGTCGGGGCCGAGGCCGACCACCGCGCGGTCGATCGCCGCGCGGAGGCTCCCGGCGACGGGACGGCGCATGCCGCTGGAGCCGCCGGTGACGTGTCGCAGGTGTAGGGGATGACCGGCGGTCAGCCGGTGCAGTGCGCGCGCCTCGCGCCGGTCCAGTACCGCGCCGCCGTGACAGCGCAGGAACGTCTCGGTCTCGGTCACGTCGAACGGGCCGAGCGGGACGATGGTCGCGTCGCTGTCCGCCCACACCGGTGCGTCGGCAATCCGACTCGCCAGCAGCAGCATCAGCGGTTGGCGTGCCAGCGTTCGGGCCACGAAGCGGGCGAGGAGCAGCGCGCCCGGGTCGGCGGCGTGAACGTCGTCGATGCCGATCAGCACCGGCGATCGGGCGCACGCGTCGACGAGGTGGTCGGCGATCGCGGTGAAGCGGGCGAACCGTTCCGGGTCGATCGACGGGCCACCGGGATCGCGCGACAGCAGTTGGCCCACGGGGCCGACCCCCAGGCTGCTCAGGATGGTTCGCCAGGGCCACAGCGGCGGTGCTCCGCCCTCGGGCCAGCAGGTCCCCCAGGCGACGGCGAACCCGGCCTCCTCGGCGCGGGCGGAGGCCTCGCGGCACAGGCGGGTCTTGCCGATCCCGGCCTCACCCGTGACCACCACCACGGCCGCCTCGCCCGCCTGCGCCGCGGACCGGGCGCTGTCCAGCACCCGCAGTTCCCCGCTACGGCCGACGAACGGACCAAACATCCGCCCGAGTGTGCCACCGGACGGCACAGGAATACCTGTCTATGTCACGCCAATGACGATGGAGGGTCGGGACGGAAGGTTGGGCTTATGACGGACCTGTGCGTACGCCTCGTGGGCGCGGTGGCGGTCGGCCGCGACGGGAGTTGGCACACCGGCCGCGAACTGGGTAGCCGCAAGGCGCGCACGCTGGTGGCGCTGCTCGGCGTCCAACGGGGGCAGCCGGCGTGCACGGCCCGGATCGTCGAGGCGTTGTGGGGTGACTCGCCACCGCGGCGGCCGGCGGCCAACATCGCGACGATGGTGAGCCGGCTGCGGGCCGTTGTCGGTCCCGACGTGGTGGCGGGTGGCCGTGGCGGCTACCGGCTGGGCGACTCGGTGCACACCGACCTCGGTGACGCCGTGGCGATGTTGTCCGACGCGCAGGCTTTGTTGGCGGCCGGGTTTCCGGCGCGGGCGTCTGCGGCCGCGAACCGGGCCCTCGCGCTGCTGGGCGACGGTGTGACCGGTGACCTGGTGGGCGTCCCCGTCGGCGTCTCCGGCGGCGACGTGGTGCTCACCGACCAGCCCGACACGGCCTGGACGCAGGCCGCCCGGGTGGTGCACCGCGAACTGCTCCGCCAGTCGCGGCACACGGCGGCGAAGGCCGCCCTGCGGGTGGCCGACCACACGACGGCAGTTGCGCGGGGCCGGGCAGCGGTTGCCGCCGACCCGTTCGACGAGGCCGCTTACCGGATCCTGATGCGGGCGCACTGGGCGGCGGCCGAACCGGGCCGCGCGCTGCGGGTCTACGAACGGTTGCGGACGACGCTCGCGCGGGAACTGGGCTGCGATCCGTCCCGCACCACCCAGGATCTGCACGTGGCGATCCTGCGCGCCAACTGCGGCTACGGCGAACTCTCGGCCTGACCGGCAGCGGGCGCGGCAGCCGCACGGTCGGCCTGCCGGCCGGGCCGGCCCTGGACGCGGTGACGGCCGGGGGTGGTGCCGAGGATCGCGGTGAATGCGGCGATGAAGCTGCTCGGGTTCGCCCATCCGCAGGCGTGGGCGACGCGTGTCGTGTCGTGTCCCTCGGCGAGCAGGACGAGCGCCTGACAGATGCGCAGCTGGGTGCGCCACTCGTAGAACGTCATGCCGAGTTCGTCGTGGAAGAGGCGGCTGAGGGTGCGGGCGCCGGCGCCGACCCGCTGACCGAGCACGGCCAGCGGGCTGTTGTCGGCGGGGTTGTCGTCCAGGATGCGGGCGACTGCCTGCAGCCGGTCATCGCGCGGCTCGGGCAGGTGTAGCGGCTGTTCGTGCGCCTCGCGGAGCTCGTCGACAAGGACGCGGTGCAGGCGGGTGCGGGCGCCGGGGGCGAGGTGCCGCGTGCCGGTGAGGGTGAGCAGGACCTCGCGGGCAAGGCCGGAGGCGACGAAGACCGCTGGGCGAGCAGGCACCAGCCGGGCGAGTGAAGACGGCAGGAACACGATGCGCATGTCGGTGTCGCCGTGCGCGCGGTGGTGGTGCGTGGACCGTGCCGGGATCCAGGCGACCCGGTTGGCCGGAACGATCGAGGTGCCGCCTTCGGTGTGCACGGACAGGACGCCGCTGGCGGCGTAGACCAGGTGTCCGCGTGGGTGGGTGTGTGCCTGGCTGGTTCCGCCCGACGGCCACAGGTGCACGCCACCGGACGGCCAGATCCGGGATTGGCGGGCTATCGGCATAGCTTGGCATTTTAACGGTGGGTGGCCGTGCCGGTCGGTGACGACAGTTCAGGCATGACGACGACGATGCGAGCGGCGGTCTGTGTGCGGGCCGGCGGCCCGGAGGTCCTGGAGATTCGTGAGCTGCCGGTGCCGGCGGTCCGGGAGGGCTGGAGCCTGGTGCGCGTGATGGGCGCGGGCCTCAACCGTTCCGAGTTGCGAACCCGACAAGGGCATTCGCCGGGTGTGCGATTCCCGCGGGTGCTGGGGATCGAATGTGTCGGCGTCGTGGCGGCCTCGACCGATCCGTCGCTGCCGCAGGGCACGACCGTCGCGGCGGTGATGGGGGAGATGGGACGGCAGTTCGACGGCGGCTACGCCGAGTACGCGCTGCTGCCCGACGCGCTGCTCATGCCGGTGACCACCACGCTGCCCTGGGAGGTGCTGGCCGCGCTGCCCGAGACGTACCTGACCGCGCAGGGCGCCTTGGACGCGCTGGGCATCCGGCCGGGCAGCCGATTGCTGATCCGCGGCGGCACGTCGTCGGTCGGCATGGCCGCCGCGACGATCGCGCACGGTCACGGCGTCGAGGTCGCGGCCACGACCCGCCGGCCCGGGAAGGCCGACGCGCTGGCGTCGGCCGGCGTCGACCACGTGCTCTTCGATGCCGGCGGCCCGCCGCGCACGCCGTGGTCGGCGGGGCCGAGCCACGTCCTGGACCTCGTCGGCGGGAGCGCGGTCGTCGACTCACTACGCCTGGTTCACCGGGGCGGCACCGTCTGCGTCGCGGGCTCCCTGAGCGGATGGCTGATCCGCGCCTTCGAGCCGATCGCGATGATCCCCTCCGGAACCCGGCTCACGGCCTTCCACAGCGACGACACCTCGGGCAGCGCGGGCGCGGCCGTGCTCGAGCGCGTCGTCCGCAACGTCGAGGCCGGCGTCTACCGGCCGAACATCGACCGGGTCGTCGGCCTGGACGACGTCGCCGCGGCCCACCGGTACATGGAGGACAACCGGGCCGCGGGCAAGGTCGTCATGCTGCCCGACGGCGCGCCCTCAGCATTGAGAACGGGCCCGTCAGCGACTCAGCACGTTGGCCACGAGGACGCACAGCGCCGACAACAGAACCGCCATCAAGATCATCGCTAGGTACCCGAGCCCGTCACTGACCGGGCGGCGGGTATCCACCTTCTGGGAACGCATGTACGACGAAATACCCGGCGAGCGGCAGAACGAATCGTCACGCGCCGGTTGGGTGCCGGCATCCATCGCGTGCGGCAGGATCGTGACGCGGTCGGATCCGGGCGCTTGTCGGATCAGTGTGTGGTGTGGCCCGACCCGGCGGCGGCGGTTGCGGCTGTGCGGACGGCCGGGGCCAGGGCGCGGGCGATCACCGCGTAGCCCGCGCCGGACGCAGCATGATGCCGGCCATCGTGCTGACGACGTCGTCGGGCCCCTCGAGAGCCAACCGCACCGGATCCGACTTCACGGGAGGGCACCTTAGCGAGTCCACGAACAGGGCAGGCGACCGGCTGCGGGTGTCGAGGCCGGAGCCCCGGTTGCGCGCCGGGGCTCCGCGAAGTGTCTTCAGTTGGTTTCGCCGCCGGACGGAATGCGCCGCTGCGCGGGCGGGTCCTCAAGGGGAACGCCGCGAGGTGTCGGGTCCGGGCGAGGCGATCGTGGAACAGAGGATCTCTAGCTCGATGGCATCACACCTTTCGTGCTCGGAGGAGAGCGTTGCCTGCCACGCCACCGGCGCGGCGGTACCAGAGGTCGTTGCGTCCGGGCCGACAGATCCGTCCAGCCGGGCCGGGACGGCCAGCCGGGCCGGCGATCGTCGGAGCCGGGTGGCGCCGGCACCGCGGGCGGCCCGGGCGAACCGGGCCAGGCTGCGGCGATGATCGCGTCGAACTCGGCCCGGACCAGGTCCTCGTCCTGGCACAGCAGATCGATGAACGCGTCCCGCGTCGCGGTGTCCGAGCATGGCATCACGACCGCCTTCCATCCGCCGGTCGTCCCCGGTCAGGCGCTGACCAGTGTGCGACCACCCTCGACTGCGACCTGAACCTTGCGCGGCTTCGCCCGCTCGGTGACCGGAATCCGAACCATCAGCACACCGTTGTCGTAGCTGGCCTGGATCCTGTCGGTGTCGAGCGTGTCGCCGAGATACAGCTGGCGGGTGAACACGCCGCAGGGACGCTCGGTCAGATACGCCGTCCCACCATCCGGCGGGTTGAGCGGACGTCGTTCCGCCTTGACGGTGAGGATGTTGCGTTCCACGTCGATGTCGATGGCGTCGGGAGCGACGCCGGGAAGATCGAACGCTACGAGGAACTCGTCACCGTTGCGGTACGCGTCGAGCGGCATCGACGACGGGCGGGACCGTGTGCCGATCTGCGGCGCTCCGAAGGGGTGGTGGGCCAATCGGTCGAGCTCCCGGAACGGGTCGGCGCGCATCAACATCGTGTTCCACCTCCCGGTATCGGCTCTCCTCGTGAGGTCAATGCGCCGATCACTGTTCTAGCATGTCGTCGCAATGATGACAAGTAGAATGTCATCTAACATATGACCGGCCGACGGTGTGCCGGCCGCCGTCCCACCGTCTTCGGCGGCGACTCACATCCCTGACGAGTCGTCGGCTGGATCGTGGCGTGTGGTGAACTGGTGGCGTGCAGCTGCGTCCCGCGGAACTGATGGCGATCCGTGCCGGCGATGTCGACGTGGCGTTCCGCCGGTGGGAACGGCCGCGGGTCCGGGTCGGTACCCGGATGCGGACCGCGGTCGGACTGGTCGAGGTCACCTCCGTCGACCGGGTGCCGGTGCGGTCGCTGACGGCCGCGGACGCCCGCCGGGCCGGCGCGGCGTCGCTGGCCGCGCTGCGGCAGGGCTTGGACCGGCTGCACCCCGACCGGCCGGTGTATCGGATCGGGCTGCGGTACGCGGGCGTCGACCCGCGGCACGCGCTGCGGGAGGCGGTACCCGACGCCGCCGAGATCGACGCGATCGTGGCGTGGCTCGACCGGCTCGACCGCGCCTCGCCAACCGGGCCGTGGACCCGGGCAACGCTGCTGCTGATCGACGA